>LNFM01006110.1_pt1 | contig 20076 bp, 16 predicted proteins | sample 596031 | NCBI WGS metagenome assembly LNFM01 (sample SAMN04254537, study PRJNA301005) | activated carbon metagenome | isolation source: dual media filters at the Ann Arbor, Michigan drinking water treatment plant | place: USA: Ann Arbor | reverse complement strand
AGCTGTGGAAGCGCGCCACCTCGCTGGGCGGCACCGAGAGCCTGATCGAACACCGCGCCAGCGTCGAAGGCGCGGGCACCCCCGCACCGCCCGACCTGCTGCGGCTGTCGGTGGGCATCGAGCATGTCGACGACCTCATCGCCGACATGGAGCAGGCACTGGCCGCGGCGCACGCCTGAAACGCCGGGCGCCGCGCCCGGCACGACGAAGGCACGCGGCGCGTTGACCGGCGCCTGAAACTCCGGCATCATCGATCGTGTAACTAAATTACATCACCGGCCCGTGGCCGGCTCTGCGCCATGTCCTTCGACCTCGTGCTCTTCGGTGGTACCGGCGACCTCACCTGGCGCAAGCTGATGCCCGCGCTGTTCCAGGCCTGGCGCCATGGCAAGCTGCCGGCCGGCGGGCGCATCCTGGCGGTGGCGCGCGACGAGCGCAGCGACGCCGAGTACCGCAACTACATCCGCGAGAAGTTCGCCGGCGTCGACGAGTCCAAGCAGCCCAGCGACGAGGAGTTCGCGCGCTTCGCCGAATTGCTGCACTACCGCCGCATGGACCTGGCGCAGCCCGAGCATTACGCCGGCCTGAAGCAGTGGCTGGATGAACGCGGTGCCGACACCGTGGTGCTCTTCCTGGCCACCAGCCCGCACCTCTTCGTGCCCGTGGTGCAGCAACTGGGTGCGGCCGGCATCAACGGCGCCAACGTGCGCCTGGTGCTGGAAAAGCCGCTGGGCCACGACCTCGCCAGCGCGCAGGAAATCAACCGCGCCGTGAAGGCTTCCTTCCGCGAAGAGCAGGCGCTGCGCATCGACCACTACCTGGGCAAGCCCGCGGTGCAGAACCTGATGGCGCTGCGCTTCGGCAACGCGCTGTTCGAACCCCTGTGGCGGCGCGAGAGCATCGCCAACATCCAGATCACCATCGCCGAGAGCATCGGCGTGGGTACCCGCGGCGACTTCTACAACACCACGGGTGCACTGCGCGACATGGTGCAGAACCACGCGCTGCAGCTGCTGACGATGATCGCGATGGAGCCGCCATCCACCAGCGACGCCGACGCCATCCGCGACGAGAAGCTCAAGGTGCTGCGCTCGCTGAAGCCCTTCACGCCCGAGAGCGTGGCGCGCGACGTGGTGCGCGGCCAGTACCGCGCAGGCACGGTCGACGGCAAGGCCGTGCCCGGCTATCTGGACGAGCAGAAGGTGCCCGCGGGCAGCAGTTGCGAGACCTTCGTCGCGCTGCGCACCGAAGTGCAGAACTGGCGCTGGGCCGGCGTGCCCTTCTACCTGCGCACCGGCAAGCGGCTGGCGTCGCGCGACGCGCACATCGTCGTCAACTTCCGCGAGGTGCCGCACCCCATCTTCCCGGGCACGCGGCAGGCCAACAAGTTGATCATCAAGCTGCAGCCGGAAGATGGCCTGGAGCTGCACCTGCTGGCAGCCAAGGGCAGCGGCGCGACACCCAACGGACAGGAAATGCTGTCACCGGTGTCGCTGGACCTCGACTTCGACAAGGCCTTCCTCAGCGAACGTGTCGGCGGCTACGAACGCCTGCTGATGGACGCCATCGCCGGCCGGCTGAACCTCTTCGTGCGCAGTGACGAGCAGGAACAGGCCTGGCGCTGGGTCGAGCCCATCCTGCACGCCTGGGCTGACGACCCGAGCGCCCCGCGCCCTTATGCCGCAGGCGGTTGGGGCCCGGCTGCGGCCAGCGCGTTGGTGGCGCGCGACGGCTGCGCCTGGGCCGAGGAGCAATGAGGCCAGCCCTGCGCGCCACGCTGGCGTGCATGTTGGCGGGCCTCACGTTTTGCCTTCCGGTGGCCTCGGGCGCCGCAACGCTCGTCGTCGGGCCTGCGCAGGGTCTGGCAAAGGTGCTGCAGACGGCGGCCGACGGTGACACCATCGAGTTGCTGCCCGGCGACTACCGCGGCGAGGTGGCGGTCATCCTGCAGAAGCGCCTGGTGCTGCGTGGCATCGGTGCGCGCCCGGTGCTGCACGCCGACGGGCGCCACGCCGAAGGCAAGGCCATCCTGGTGGTGCGTGACGGCGACATCACCATCGAGAACATCGAGTTTCGCGGTGCACGTGTGCCCGATGGCAACGGCGCCGGCATCCGTTTCGAGAAGGGCCGGCTGCTGGTGCGACGCTGCGCCTTCGTCGACAACGAGAACGGCATCCTCACGGCCAACTTCGGCGATGCCGAACTGACGGTGCAGGACAGCGAATTCGGACCGGCGGTCGTCGGCCCGCGTCTGCCGCACCTGCTCTACGTCGGCCGCATTGCGCGCTTCACGCTCAGCGGCAGCCGGCTGCACGGCGGGCAGTCGGCCCACCTCGTGAAGTCTCGCGCGCGAGAGAACCACGTGCAGTACAACCGGCTCGTCGACGGCCCGGGCGGCCGCGCTGCCTACGAGCTAGAGTTCCCGAACGGCGGCGTTGCCTTCGTCATCGGCAATGTCATCGGGCAGACCGCGCACACCACCAACCCGGCGCTGGTGTCCTTCGGCGCCGAAGGCGCCGTCGACGACCGCGCACAGGCGCTCGTCATGGCCCACAACACGCTGATCACCGAGGGCGTGCGGCCCGGCCTCTTCGTTCACCTGCATGCGGCGAAGCTGCAGCGCGAGGTGGCCACGCGCTACGTGAACAACCTGAGTCTGGGCTTCGGTGTCGGTGAACTCGGGCTGGCCGACATCACGCAGGGCAACTTCACCGCCACCTCGGCCGTGCTGCAGGACGCCGCGGCGGGCGACTACGCCCTGGGCCGCGAGGCTTGGCTGCGCGGTCGCGGCGTCGAGCCGGGCTCGGCGCGCGGCGTATCGCTGGTGCCGCAGGCCGAATTCACGCTGCCCGCCGGTACGCGGCCGCTGGCACCCCGCAACCGCTGGTCGCCCGGCGCCTACCAGGACTGAGAGCCATGCTCGACCGCATCCGCGCCTCCATCCCCGCGCTGCCGCCGGCCGAGCAACGCGTGGCCAAGCTGCTGATGACCGACCCGCGCAGCTTCGCCACGCTGCCCGTGGCCGAGCTGGCCGACCGCGCGCACGTCAGCAAGCCGACGGTGGTGCGCTTCTGCCGCAGCATCGGCTACGACGGGCTGGCCGACTTCAAGCGCAAGCTGGCCGGCAGTGTCAACGAAGGGGTGCCCTTCGTGCACCGCGCGGTGGACGACGACGACAAGGCCGGCGACATCGTCGTCAAGGTCATCGACAACGCGGTAGCTGCGATGCTGCGCTACCGCAACGCGGCGGCCAGCCAGAGCATCGAACGCGCCATCGCGGCGCTGGCCGAATGCGGCCGCCGCTCGAACGAGGGCCGGCGCATCGAGTTCTACGGCGTCGGCAATTCGGGCATCGTGGCGCAGGACGCGCAGCACAAGTTCTTCCGCCTGGGCGTCACCGCCACGGCGGTCAGCGACGGCCACATGCAGGTGATGAGCGCGACGATGCTGAAGCCGGGCGACTGCGCCGTGGTCATCAGCAACTCGGGGCGCAGCCGCGACCTGCTCGACGTGGCCGAGATCGCGCGGCGCAAGGGGGCGACGGTGATCGCGATCACGGCCAGCGGCTCACCGCTGGCGCGCGAGATGCACCACGGCACGCAGCACATCCTGCTGGCGGCCGACCACCCGGAGGACGCCGACCGCTACAGCCCCATGGTGTCGCGGCTGCTGCACCTGCTGATCGTCGACATCCTGACCACCGGCGTGGCGCTGCGCCTGGGTTCGGCGCAGCTGCGCCCGCTGCTGCAGGAGATCAAGAAGAACCTGCGCCTGAAACGTCATGCCATCCCGGACCGCGGCCCGGGCGGGCGGCCTCAGGACGAAGCCGACAAGGACAGCAGTTCTTCGACGCCGTAGAGCGCCGCCAGCTGCGTCAGCTGGGCGGGCGCGCCGGTGACCGCAAAACCGCGCCCGGCCGCTTGCGCGGCGCGGCGCGCCTGCATCAGCAGCGCGATGGTGGACGTGTCGTAGGCCTGCAATGCCGAGGCGTCGACGCTGAACACGCCATCGCCCTGCGCCAGCGCGTCCGGCAGCGCGGCCGCGAGATCCGCCGCGTGCTCCAGCGTGGCGTCGGCGGGCAGCTGCAGACCCACGTTCACTTCGCCGCGGCCTTGTTGCGTTCGACCAGCGTGTTGATCAGGCCGTCGATGCCGCCCTTGGTGATCTCGCCGGCAAACTGCGAACGGTAGTTCTGCACCAGCCAGATGCCGCCGACGTTGACGTCGATGATCTTCCAGGCGTCGCTGTTCTTGTCGAGCCGGTAGTCGAGCTTGATGGGGTCACCCTGGCCGCGCACCTCGGTCTGCACCACGACCTGGCTGCTGCCTTGCACCGGCAGCATCTTGGTGACTTCGACGGTCTGGTCCTTCAGCTGCGTCAGCGCGCCGGCGTACAGGCGCAGCAGCAGTGTCTTGAACTCGACCTGCAGCTTGCTGCGCTGCTCGGGCGTGGCGGTGCGCCATTGCGGGCCGACGGCCGAACGTGTGGCGACCTCGAAGTTCACGCTGGGCATGACCTTGGCATCGACCAGGGCCGAGATGCGGCCCAGGTCGCCGGCCTGGATGGCCTTGTCGGCCTTCGCGGCATTGATCACGTCCACGGAGATCTGGCGCACCAGCGCATCGGGCGTGGTGCTGGCCCATGCCGGGGCGGCCAGCAGGGTGAGGGCCAGCGCGGAGGCGCTCAGGGCACGGGGGGTCAGCAGTCGGTCGAGCACGTGGATCCTTTCATGTCGGCCCCGGGGTTCGGGGTCGCCTGGATATAACGCGCCAGGGGGCCTGGCGGTTCACCTGGGCGCCGTAGCCGCGGGCTTCGGCGCCGGGGTGGCGGGGGTGGCGGCAGGGGCACTTTCGGGTTCGTCCTCGAAAGTATCCATCGGGGGCGCGCCGTCGTAGAGGGCATCGCGGCGGCGCGAAAGGTAGCCGTCGCGGATGAAACTGTACTTGTCGAGCGCCACCGAGTCGATCAAGGTCCCTGCCGACAGCAGGTTGGTGCGCGTGTTGACCAGTTCGAGTGCGGTGACGGCGTAGCGGTCGGCGTCGGCTCCCGGCAACTGCGAAGGCGAGGCCTGGCGGTCGACCACGGTGCCGAAGGTGTCGCGCACGGTCGACGGTCCCAGGAAGGGCAGCACGAAGTAGGGGCCCTGCGGCAGTCCCCACTTGCCCAGCGTCTGGCCGAAGTCTTCCGAGCGCCGTGTCAGGCCGAACTCGGTGGCCGGGTCGAGCACGCCGCCGATACCGAAGAAGGTGTTCGTGAGCACACGCATGCCCATTTCCAGGCCGTCCTGCCCCTTGCCCTGCAGGAACTGGTTGGCGGTGGACCAGACGTCGTAGAGGTTGCCCAGCACGTTGTCGACGCCGCGGCGCACGAGTCGGGGCACGACGTCGCGGTAGGTTTCGGCCACTGGCTTGAGCACGGCGTTGTCGACGGCCTCGTTGAAGGCGAAGACCTTGCGGTTCCAGTTCTCCCAGGGGTCGGCCGGCGAGGGTGCAGCGCTGCCTGCGGGCACGGTGGCGCAGCCGCCCAGCGCCAATCCGACCACCAGGCTGAGCGCGGCCAGGCTGCGCCGACCTTGGCGCGCTGGCGTCACTTGACGGCCCCCGAGGCCGCGGCCACTGGTGCCGCGGCAACGCCGGGTTCCTCGGCCTTGCTGCTGAGGAACTGCCCGATGAGGTTTTCCAGCACCACCGCCGATTGCGTCTGCGGCACGGTGTCGCCGGGCGAAAGGCTGGCGTCGTCGCCACCGGGCTCCAGGCCGATGTACTGGTCGCCCAGCAGGCCGGCGGTGAGGATCTTCGCGGCCGAGTCCTTCGGGAACTGGTAGCTGCGCGCCACTTCCATCGTCACCACGCCCAGGTAGGTCTTGCCGTCGAGGTCGATGTCCGTCACCCGGCCCACCGTGACGCCGGCGGTGCGCACCGGTGCGCGCACTTTCAACCCGCCGATGTTGTCGAAGTTGGCCTTCAGCGTGTAGGTGTCGCCGCCGCCCACGCTGCCCAGGTTGGCAGCCTTCAGCGCCAGGAAGACGAGGCCGACCATGCCCAGCAGCACGAAGCCACCGACCAGAATTTCTATGCCCTTCTTGTTCATCGAATCTTTACTCCCAAGTCCGCCGCCACGTCAGGGCGTCGAGAACATCAGTGCGGTCAGTACGAAGTCCATGCCCAGCACCCACAGCGAAGAGATCACCACGGTGCGTGTGGTGGCGTAGGCCACGCCCTCGGGCGTGGCTTCGGTTTCGTAGCCCTGGTAGAGCGCGACCACGGTGCAGATGATGCCGAACACGGCGGCCTTCACGAGCCCGTTGCCTACGTCGCGCCAGATGTCGACCTTGGTCTGCATGATCGACCAGAAGTTGCCCGCGTCGACGCCGATCAGCAGCACCGCCACGACATAGGCGCCGAGGATGCCGATGGCCGAAAACAGGATCGCCAGGATGGGCATCGAGACGATGCCGCCGATGAAGCGCGGCGCCAGCACGCGCGACTTGGGGTCGACGGCCATCAGTTCCATCGCGTCGATCTGCTCGCCGGCCTTCATGAGGCCGATCTCGGCCGTCAACGAGGTGCCGGCGCGGCCGGCGAAGAGCAGACCGGTGACCACCGGCCCCAGTTCGCGCACCAGCGCCAGGTTGACGATGAGGCCCAGGCTCTCGGCCGCGCCATAGGTGACGAGCGCGTAGTACATCTGCAGCGCGAGCACGAAACCCACCGCCAGGCCCGAGGCCAGGATGATGATGAGCGAACGGTTGCCGATGGCGTAGATCTGCGCCACGACGAGGTCGAAGCGACGCAGCGACGCCGGCACCGCCCGCAGCACGTCGAGAAAGAAGAAGGCCGCGTGGCCCCAGCCGCGGAATTGCTCGAGCGCGTGGGCACCCAGGCGTTGCAGCAGCGCCGTCATTGCGGCGCGACCCCGAAGTCGGCGGCGATCTCGGGCGCCGGGTAGTGGAACTTCACCGGCCCGTCGGGTTCGCCGCGCACGAACTGGCGCGTCTCCGGGTCCATGCTGTCCATCAGTTCCTTGGGCGTGCCCTGGGCGACGATGCGCCCGCCGGTGGCCATCAGCACCACGTAGTCACTGATGGCCATGCACTCGGGCACGTCGTGGCTGACCACCAGCGAGGTCGCGCCGGTGACGTCGTTGAGCGTGCGGATGAGCTTGGCCGCCACACCCATGCTGATGAGGTCCAGCCCTGCGAACGGCTCGTCGTACATGATGAGTTCGGGGTCGAGCGCAATGGCGCGTGCCAGCGCGATGCGCCGTGCCATGCCGCCCGAGACTTCGGAGATGCGCAGCGACGCGGCGCCGCGCAGGCCCACCGCGTTGAGCTTCATCAGCACGATGTCGCGGATCATGGCCTCGGGCAGCGCGGTGTGCTCGCGCAGCGGGAAGGCCACGTTGTCGAAGACGTTGAGGTCGGTGAACAGCGCGCCGAACTGGAACAGCATGCCCAGGCGGCGGCGCAGGCGGTAGAGCTGGGCGCGGTCGCGGGTGTTGATCACCTCGCCGTCGACGATCACGCGGCCCCGGTCGGCCGCGTGCACGCCGCCGATCAGGCGCATCAGCGTGGTCTTGCCGCAGCCCGAGCCACCGAGCAACGCCGTGACCTTGCCCCGCGGGAACTTCAGCGAGACGTCGCCCAGGATGACGCGTGTGCTGTCGTAGCCGAAGCTGACGTGGTCGATCTCGATGAAGGTGTCGGAGGCCAAGCGCTGCTGGGGCGAGGGCGTCCTGGCCATCTGCCGCCTTGCTGAGAAGGGGCGGATTCTCTCACGGCGCCGGGAAATCCGAGGGTTAGCACGGAGTTAAGAAAGGTGAGCAGCGCCGGGGACCGTGAACCGCGGCTCAGTTGACCTGGCGCCAGTAGATGCGCCGCCACTGTGCGGCCGTCGACGCCGCTTCGGGCACCGGCGGCGCCTTCACTGTCTTGTCGGACATGCGGATCAGCGCCCGCTTGCCGTCGGCCGTGGTCACGATCACAGGGCGGCTGGCCAGGGCATAGCCCAGGAAGAAGCCGACCGAGTCGAAGTAGGTGTTGCCCCCCACGTTGCGTGGCACGGCGCCGCCCGTGGCGCTGTTCAGCGCCAGGAACCAGCTGCTGCCGCCCGGGTCGCACTGCACGTTGGTGGGGATGTTGACGGTGAGCGTCAGCGTGCCCCCCGTCGTCAGCGAGGGTTTGCTCACGACGCGGCCGTTCGTCAACCGGGTGTCCTGGGGCAGGTCGACGTACCAGCCGCGGCGCGTGGCCGTGTCGACCGGATGCGCGGTGGCGCTGTAAGTGTTGCTGGCGCTCACGTAGGTCAGGGTCTGGCAGACCAGGCTGCCGTCACCGCCGCCAGTGGGACAGGTCGTGCCGTTGGTGCCGCGGGCGTTGCTCAGCAACGCTTGCGCCGGCACGACGATGGTGGTGTCGTCGATGAGGCCGTAGATTGACTGGCGCTGGGTGGCCCACTGGTTCTCGCCGGCGCCGGGCACGTCTGCGTCGGCCAGGTAACTGCCGGTGCCAACCTGGACCATGAACTTGGTGCTGCTGCCGGCCACGGCGCCGACTTCGGGCGGCGACGTTATCCGCTGGGTCGGGTCGGATGAACCGCTGGCGTCGGCGAGCGCCGCGATCTTCATCGCAGTGCCGCTGTCGAGGTCGAAGCGCCAGACATTGCCCAGCAGGTCGCCGCCCCAGACATAACGTACGACCGCGTCGGGCGCGGTGTTCGCCAGGCGGCTGAGGTGGGCCAGGCCGGCATCGACGACGCCGGTGTCGATGGTCGACAGGACAGCACCGCTGGCCGGGTCGAGCACCCAGACACGGCCGCTGACACCGGCATCGTAGCCCGACGCGACGACGATGCGCCAGCCGGCGGCAGTCTTCACGATCAGCGGCGTGCCGAAGGAATAGCCCATGCCGCTGGGGCTGAATTCCCACAGCACCTTGCTTGCGACGGCCGCTTCGTCGGCCGCTTCGTAGCTGGAGATGTCGAGTGCGTAGTAACCGCGTCCACCCTTGCCCAGCCCGCCGACGAGTATGCGCGAGAAGGACAGGCCGGTGACCTCGGCCGTTGCCGGGGTGCCGTCGATGTAGTACCGGTGCGTGTAGTTCGGGCTGGCAAGCCCGTAGTTGGGGCCGCTCATTTCGCCCAGGTCGGCGTGCAGCAACTTGGGCACGTAGGCCCACAGTTCCTTCCCGCGTGTGGCGACCGACGAATCCGTGCGGCCGTCCACCGCGTGCAGCATGCCGTCGTTGGCACCCTGAAAGATGATGGGCACGTTGCCGCTGTAGTTCACCACCACCGGCTCGGCGTTGATGATGTCGCCCAGCACCGACTGCCGCGCACGGTAGGTGCTGCCTTCGCCCGTGCGGTCGCCGCGCAGGTAGTTGATAACACCCGCGGTCAGCGAGGCCGGCTTGCCGGTGTAGCTCAGCGTGTCGACAAAGGGCACGCCCGCACTGCCGTTGTAGGTGGCGATCTTGCGGCTCGTGCCTTGCAGGTCAAGGTTCTCACGCAGCGACCACAAGTTGCTGCCCGTCTGCAGCGCGGTCGTGGTGTTCAGCGAATAGGCCACCAGGTCGCCGTACCAGGCGCCCGACTTGTAGCTTGACGCATAGCCGATGTTGTTCAGCGTGATCTGCGCGTTGGCAACGGCCACCGCGGCGGCCGCAGCGTCCTTCGAAAAGGCGTCGGCGATGACCTTGTTGAAGGCCGTGGTGAGCGAGGGGCCGTCCTGCGCGCTGAGGAAGAGGCCGCCGCCCTGGGCCGCGGTGCTGATCAGCAGCGGGTCGTTCTGCACCTGCGCGTCGGCAAAGCCGATGGTGTAGGTCAGCAGGTTGTTCTTCTTGGGCCGGTTGGTCGGATCGGGCGAGGGCAGGTTGGGGCGCAGATCGACGTCGAACAGCGCCTTGGCGACGTCGTTGAGGTAGTCGGAACCATCGGTTTCATAAGTGCGTGGGTCGGTCGGGCCAAGGTGACGGTCCCATCCTTGACTGGTCGCCCCTGACGAACCGGCGCCAGCGATACAGGATCCCGTGCAACTGCCGTCGTAGTCGCGCAGATAGGTGTTGTTTGAAAGGCCCTTGTCGCCCTGCGAACGGCCGTCGGTCATCATGAAGGCATAGGAGCGCTGGCACCAGTACTGGACGGGGCGCGTGACCGTGCCGATGCTCGGGCTCGACGGAATGGCGTCGGTGGTGCCCGCAGCGCAACTGCTGGCACTGTTCAGGCAGGATGCACGGCTGTCCTGCTTCAGGAAGTCGGCGATCGTCACACCGCTGACCGAACCTGCGGTGATGTTGCCGCTGTAGCCCGTGGCCATGTAGCGGCCGATGTCGGCAAGGGTCTCGGCCAGGGGCGTGTTGCCGCCGGGGGACAGGCCGTTGATGCTGGAGACGACGTTGCTGCGGTGCGTCGTGTCGAGGTCGGCCATGCCGCGCAGCAGCTTGCCGCCATCGCCGTTGTTGTAGGTGCTCAGCCCCAGGCGCACGAGCGGCTGGGTACTGCTGGTCGGCAGGCCACCGATGACGGCCGTGGCTGAGGCTTTGGTGATCTCCATGCGTGTCCGCACCACACCGGCCGTGGCGGTCTTCTTGCGGTCACCCCAGCCCGTGAGCGGAAAGGCCGTGGCATCGCCGCCGTCGCCGAAGTACCAGTTCAGGTAGTTGCCGTCGTACTCCGAGGGCAGGTAGGTGCTGGGGCTGCCGCTGCTGTCGGCGAGCAGCCGGGCACTGTATGTGGTGGTCTTGGCAAAGCAGCGGCGGTTGCTCGTCGTTGCCGTCCAGTGCGAGTAGTTAGTCGAGCTCGAACCCAGCCGGAAGTAGGGCAGGTTGCTGGCGACGCGGATATCGATCTGCGAGCCATTACCGAGGATGTTGCTGCCCGTGCAGCCCGAGGGGCTGTAGTCGACCGCGGGGTTGTAGGGCGCCGTCGGCACGATGTTGCTCATCGAACCCGAGTTGTCGATCATGAACATGAAGTTCGGCGGCACGTTGTTCTTCACCGCCATCGGCACGTCGTTGATGGCCTGCGCGAGCGCCGGCCCGGCGGCCAGCAGGGCCAGCGTAGCCAGCAGCGCCCGGCAGGCGAGCCCCAGGCGGCGGCGGATGCTGCGAGTCGTGGTGGTCATCGTGAACTCCTGTAAACCTGAAACGCCCGAGAGGCCGGTGCCGTGCGCGGGTTGTGCCCGGTGCAAGCCATCAGTTCGACGCCGGCCCGGACACCATGGCCTCGAACCAACTCTCGGTGCCGCGCGGGCCGCGCACCCGCGTGATCACGCGGTAGTTGACCGCGATGCTCGTCGCCGAAACGGCGCCCACGCTGGCGTCGTATTCGCACTTGGCGCGGATGTCGTTGATGTCGGCCATGTTCGGGTTGGCGCTGCACATGCGCTCGATCACGTACTGGATGCGGTATTCGCCGGTGTCGGTGCCGCAGTTGGTGATGGCCGCGCCGGCGGGGTCGACGCAGGCCACGTTGTCCCAGTTGATGGTGGTCGGGAAACCGCGGGCATCGACGGTGGCCTGGCGCGTGCTGAAGTAGCGGTTGGTCACCGCGGTGTTGCCGCCGCCCCCGGCCACGGCCGCGGCCGCGGTGTTCAGCGCGTCGGTGAGCGCGCGATCGGCCGACTGCATCGCCGCCTGCTGGAACGAGAAGTTGCCCGAGATGACGTTGCCGGAATCGACCGCGCGCATCGCACCAGCGCCGGCCAGCAGCAGCAGCACCAGCACCACCAGCACGACGATCAGCACCATGCCGCGCTGCGCGCGCTGCAAAGCCCGCGGAAGGCGCCGACGTTGAAGTGAAGGCCTGGCCATCGCGTCAGTTGCTCCAGATCACGTTGCGCAGCGGGATCACGGCCTGGTGCACGCGGTAGCGGTAGTTGCGCCAGCTCTGCCCGGCGACGACCGTGGTGGCGCTGAGGTCGATGACGGGCGCCTGCGCGTCGCCGAAGGAGCAGGGCCCAACGTTGACGACCGCGGCGGCGTTCGTGCAACTGGCTGCGGTGACGAGGTCAGGCGCCGGCTCCTTCGAGCGCGACACGATCACCACGCGCACGGCCTTGATGCGGGCAATCTCGCCGGCGTTCGGTGCCGCCCAGTTGATGCCGCTGACCGTCTTGGCGTCGACCCAGTCGGTGACGATGTCGCTGGCGGCGCCGTTGCTGATCCCGTACTGGGCGTGCATCAGCACGATGTCGGTGACCAGCGCGCTGGCGCCGCCGCCGAAGCTCAGGGGGCCGGTGCTGCAGGTCGGCACGTCGGTGAAGGCGTCGTACTGCACCAGCGTGTCGCACAGCAGCGCATAGGCTTCCTGCCGGAAGTTGCCGCCGAAGCGCTGCACGACGGCGGGGCCGACGGCACCGCCCGTGGTGTCGAAGCCGTAGCGCGGCAAGGGGGCGACGGTGAAGGTGCCGGCCGGCGGGTTGTAGTCGCCACCGGCGACGTGGCTGAGCCACTTGCACTGGCTGGCGTTGTTGCCGCATTCGAGCTGGGTGCTCTTCGCGGCGACGCCGGTCACCTGGAAGAGCGTGCAGGGTACGGTGGCCGCACCCGGCACGCCGACGATGGCCAGGTCGTTGACGGCCAGCGCGGCACCGTCGGTGACGACGATCTCGGACGACTCGCTGACCATGGCGGCGAGCACCGGCGATCCTGAAAGCGGGCCGGTGGCGTTCGACGCCGTGAAGACCAGACGGTCAGGCGCCGTGTCGCTGCCGCCGTCGATGATGCGCGCCGGCAGCAGCGGCGCGCCGTTGGAGACCATGGTGCCACTGCGCCATGCATTGAACGACTGGCACAGCGGCTGTCCGTTGTTGTACAGCCCGACGCCGGCCGAGCGGCCGGCTTCGTTGATCAGCGACAGCGCCAGTTGCGCGTTGACCTGTGCCGCCGACGTGGCGCCGACGACGCGGAACTGATGGCCCATCGACAGCATCGTCAGGCTGACGGCGAGCGCCAGCACGAGGCCGATGGTCATGGCCACCATCAGCTCGACGAGCGTGAAGCCGCCCGAGCGGTGCCTGCGCGCCGGTGAAGGGTTGCGGGTGTGGTTCATGGCTGCCACTGCACCTGGTTGGTGACCGCCAGGTTGCGCGCCGGGTCGTTGCCGTTCTGCCAGCACAGGCGCACCGTGACTTCACCCGTGGCGGCGTTGACGACCACCTGCTGCAGCGCGCTGGTCGCGCCAGGCAGCTGCTGCGCCACCTCGGCCAGCCATGCGGTGACGACGGCGTTGGTGGAATCCGAACCCGACGGTGCACAGGCCGTGGTGCCACTGGGCTTGTGGGCGAAGCTGGCTGCGGTGGTGGGGTCGGAAATGAGCATGCGTGCGAGCAGCTGGTCGGCCATGAAGGTGGCGATGGCGCGGTCGCGCGCGTCGCCGGACATGCGCACCGCAGTGCCCTGGATCTGCACCAGCGCCAGCACGCCGAGCGAGAACACCAGCAGCGAGACCAGCACCTCGATCATCGTGAAGCCGGCCCTGCGCAGCGCCTTGCCGGCGCGTGCGCGGTGACGGGGTCGGTGCGTGGGCATCAGCATCTCCGCGGGTCACCGGCCGCGGTGACGGACGGGTTGCAGACACGGATCAGGCCGCCGCCGAAGATGTCGATACGGCGCGTCTCGGCGCCGCCGACGGCCGTCGTGAGGTCGATCTGGCTCAGCCGTACGCCGCTGGTGTCGACGAGGCCGGTGGGCGTGAAGGTCACTGCCAGGCTGGTGGTGGTGGACGCGGCCGTGACGCCGGGCGACTCGCCGTTGGCGCGAGCTTGCAGTGTGGTGCCTGTGCTGACCTGCGCCACCGTCCAGCCCGCACCACTGGCGTCGAGCGTGAAGCTGACATTGCTGTTGCGGCGCACCGCCTCGGCGCGGGCGTAGTTCAAGCCGTTGAGCACGCCCTCTGCAGCGCTGCGCAGGCGGTAGTTGGCGATCTGCGTCGACAGCGAAGGTGCGGCCAGCGCCAAGCCGACGGCGAGCACGGCCACGGTCACCATCAGCTCGATGAGCGAAAACCCGCGGCCGGCGCTTTGCGCCGCGTGGCTTCGGCGCGCGGATGTCAGCACGTGTCGCCCTGGCGTCGGAGCCAGCAGTTCACCGGCAGCCCGCTGGCGCCGACGAAGGCGGTGGTTTGTTGCAGGTTGTTGTGGTCGACGGTGTAGGTGTAGCCGCTCATGCCGGCGCTGGCCTTGCCTGTGGCCGTGAGCAGGAAGGACTGGCCGGTGCCGCCGCCGCCCCAGGTGCAACTGAAGGTGAAGTAGTCGCCCGTGGGCACGGCCACGCCGCAGGCCGTGGCCGTGGAGCCGTAGTTGCGGTTGTCCTGGTAGTACTGTTCGAGCCGCACGCGCGTGGTGCTGAGCATGCCCGTGGCCTCGACGAGGTGGCTGCGCCGCACGTAGTCGGTGTATTGCGGGTAGGCCACCGAGGCGATGATGGCCACGATGGCCACCGTGATCATCAGCTCGATCAGCGTGAAGCCGGCCTGGCCGCCGCGCACGAGCGCAGCGCCGAGCAGACGCGGACGATGAAGTGATGTTCCAAGACGCACGAAATGTCCCGATGACCCGGAAAAAACCGAGTCTGCAGCAGCTTATCGGCCGCTGATCGCCGGAACTGAAGGCGTCCGTGAGACAAATCCGCAGTCGCGCAACAAAGCGTTGCGGCCTTGTGCGCGGTCAAGGCGCCCGGCGGTGCGCCGGGGCCGGGTTCAGCGCGGCAGGTCGCTGCGCCCCATAAGGAAGGCATCGACGGCGCGCGCAGCCTGGCGGCCTTCGCGGATGGCCCACACCACCAGGCTCTGGCCGCGGCGCATGTCGCCGGCAGCGAAGACCTTGTCGACGTTGGTCTTGTAACCGGTCACATCTTCGGTGCCGGCACGCGCATTGCCGCGGTTGTCCTTCTCGATGCCGAAGGCCTCGAGCACGCTGCCTACCGGCGCCACGAAGCCCATCGCCAGCAGCACCAGGTCGGCCTTGTATTCCTGCTCGCTGCCGGGCACTTCCACCAGCTTGCCGCCCTGCATCTGCACGCGCACCGTCTTCAGCGCCGTGACCCGGCCCTTGTCCTTGCCGGTGCCGCCGACCAGTGCCTTGGTGGCGATGGCAAATTCACGCTCGCAACCTTCTTCGTGGCTTGAACTGGTGCGCAGCTTGGTGGGCCAGTAGGGCCAGGTCAGTAGCTTGTCCTCTTCCTCGGGCGGCTGCGGCAGCAGTTCGAACTGCGTCACGCTGGCCGCGCCATGGCGGTTGCTGGTGCCGACACAGTCGCTGCCGGTGTCGCCACCGCCGATGACGATGACGTGTTTGCCGGTGGCCTTGATCTGGCCCTTGAGCTTGTCGCCGGCCACCACCTTGTTCTGCTGCGGCAGGAACTCCATCGCGAAGTGCACGCCATCAAGCTCCCGCCCGGGCACGGGCAGGTCGCGGCTGGTCTCGCTGCCGCCGGCCAGCAACACGGCATCGAACTCGGCTTTCAGCTGTTCGGCGCTCACCGTCTCCTTGGCGTCGTTGGTGACCTTGCTGTCGGCGGGCCAGGCGCCTACCAGCACGCCCGTGCGGAAAGTCACCCCCTCGGCCTGCATCTGCGCGACGCGGCGGTCGATGTGTGTCTTCTCCATCTTGAAGTCGGGGATGCCGTACCGCAACAGGCCACCGATGCGGCTGTTCTTCTCGAACACCGTCACGTCGTGGCCGGCGCGCGCGAGTTGCTGCGCGGCGGCCAGGCCGGCGGGGCCGCTGCCCACCACGGCCACGGTCCTGCCGGTCTTGATGGCCGCCGGCTGCGGCGTCACCCAGTTCTCGGACCAGGCACGGTCGATGATGGCGTGTTCGATGCTCTTGATGCCCACCGGGTCGTCGTTGACGTTCAGCGTGCACGCCGCCTCGCAAGGAGCCGGGCAGACGCGGCCGGTGAACTCGGGGAAGTTGTTCGTCGAGTGCAGCACCTCGATGGCGCTGCGCCAGTCGCCCTGGTAGACCAGGTCGTTGAAGTCGGGAATGATGTTGTTGACCGGGCAGCCGCTGTTGCAGAAGGGCGTGCCGCAATCCATGCAGCGTGCGCCTTGCACCTTCGCCTGCGCATGGTTGAGGGTGATGACAAATTCCTTCCACGTCTTCAGCCGCTGCTGCGGGGGCTCGTAGCCCTCTTCGAGACGCTCGTACTCCAGGAAGCCGGTGACCTTGCCCATGATGTATCTCGTTCCTGCTTGGCGGTTTCTGTCTTTTGCGCTTATTTGGCCGGCACGACGGCGGCTGCGCTGGCGGCGGCCGCAGCGCGGCTGGTCAGCACGCGCTTGTACTCGTGCGGGAAGACCTTGACGAAGCGGCCACGCGCCTCGGCCCAGTTGTCCAGCAGCTCGCGCGCACGCAGGCTGCCCGTCCAGCGGTGGTGGTCCTCGATCAGCTTCTTCAGCAGCGTCTCGTCGGCCTGCTGCGCGTGCATGCCGACGGCCGCACCCGTCTGCTGGCTGGCGGGCAGCAGCTTCTCCAGCGCCACCATGCTCGTGTTGCAGCGGCGGCTGAACTGCTCGTCCTCGTCGAACACGTAGGCCACGCCGCCGGACATGCCGGCGGCGAAGTTGCGGCCGGTCTTGCCGAGCACGACGACGGTGCCGCCGGTCATGTATTCGCAGCCATGGTCGCCGGTGCCTTCGACCACCGCCGAGGCGCCGCTCAATCGAACCGCGAAGCGCTCGCCGGCCACGCCGCGGAAGAAGGCTTCGCCGCTGGTGGCGCCATAGAGCGCGGTGTTGCCGATGATGATGTTCTTCGTGGCGTCGCCGCGGAACTCGATGCTCGGCCGCACCACCACGCGGCCACCCGACAGGCCCTTGCCGGTGTAGTCGTTGGCGTCGCCGATGAGATAGAGCGTGATGCCCTGGGCCAGGAAGGCGCCGAAGCTCTGGCCGCCCGTGCCTTCCATCTGCACGAAGATGGTGTGGTCGGGCAGGCCCTCGGGGCGGTGGCGCACCAGTTCACCCGACAGCATGGCGCCCACGCTGCGGTTGAGGTTGCGCACGTCTTCCATGAAGTGCACCTTCTCGCCGCGCAGTATGGCGGGCTGGCAGCGCTCGATGAGCTTCACGTCCAGCGCCTTGGCCAGGCCGTGGTCCTGTTCTTCGCACTGGAAGCGCGGCACCTCGGCGGCGATCTGCGGCTGGTAAAAGACACGCGTGAAGTCCAGGCCCCTGGCCTTCCAGTGTTCGACGCCCTTCTTGGTGTCGAGCAGGTCGGCGCGGCCGATCAGTTCGTCGAACTTGCGTATGCCCAGCTGCGCCATGATCTGGCGCGCTTCCTCGGCGATGAAGAAGAAGAAGTTGACGACGTGCTCGGGCTTGCCGGCGAACTTGGCGCGCAGCACCGGATCCTGCGTGGCCACGCCCACCGGGCAGGTATTGAGGTGGCACTTGCGCATCATGATGCAGCCCTCGACCACCAGCGGCGCGGTCGCGAAGCCGAATTCATCGGCGCCCAGCAGCGCGCCGATGACGACATCGCGGCCGGTCTTCATCTGGCCGTCGGCCTGCACGCGGATGCGGCTGCGCAGGCGGTTCAGCACCAGCGTCTGCTGCGTCTCGGCCAGGCCCAGTTCCCAGGGCGTGCCGCAGTGCTTGATGCTGCTCCACGGTGACGCGCCGGTGCCGCCGTCGTGGCCGGCGATGACCACGTGGTCGGCCTTGCACTTGGCCACGCCTGCGGCGACGGTGCCCACGCCCACTTCGGACACCAGCTTGACGCTGATCGAAGCGCGCGGGTTCGCGTTTTTCAGGTCGTGGATGAGCTGTGCCAGGTCTTCGATCGAATAGATGTCGTGGTGCGGCGGCGGGCTGATGAGGCCCACCCCGGGCACGCTGTAGCGCAGGAAGCCGATGTACTCGGACACTTTGCCGCCAGGCAGCTGGCCGCCTTCGCCCGGCTTGGCGCCTTGCGCCATCTTGATCTGGATCTGGTCGGCGCTGACCAGGTACTCGGTGGTGACACCGAAGCGGCCTGACGCCACCTGCTTGATCCGGCTGCGCAGGCTGTCGCCGTCCTGCAGCGTGTAGTCGCTCTCGATGACCTTCTTGCCGACGATGTCGCTGACCTTGGTGCCGGCCGTGACCTTGATGCCCTTGAGCTCTTGCCGGTAACGCGCCGGGTCTTCGCCACCTTCGCCGGTGTTGCTCTTGCCGCCGATGCGGTTCATCGCAATGGCCAGCGTGCTGTGCGCTTCCGTGCTGATGCTGCCCAGCGACATCGCGCCGGTGGCGAAGCGCTTGACGATCTCGGCCGCCGGTTCCACTTCGTCCAGCGCGATGGCCTTGCTCGGGTCGACCTTGAACTCGAACAGGCCGCGCAACGTCATGTGGCGCTTGCTCTGGTCGTTGATGAGCTGCGCGTATTCCTTGTAGGTGTCGAACTTGTTGGCGCGTGTGCTGTGCTGCAACTTGGCGATGGCGTCCGGCGTCCACATGTGCTCTTCGCCGCGGGCGCGCCAGGCGTATTCGCCGCCGGCGTCGAGCATGCGGGCCAGCACCGGGTCGTTGCCGTAGGCGGCCTCGTGCATGCGCAACGCCTCTTCGGCCACTTCGAAGATGCCGATGCCCCCGACCTGCGTGGCGGTGCCGCGGAAGTACTTCTCGACGAAGCTTCTTTCCAGACCGATGGCCTCGAAAAGCTGCGCGCCGCAGTACGACATGTAGGTGCTGACACCCATCTTCGACATGATCTTCGACAGACCCTTGCCGACGGCCTTGATGTAGTTGTAGATGGCCTTGTCGGCGTCGCTCCCTTCGTCATTGCTGCCGGGCAGCGAGCCCTGCAACTCGACCAGCGTCTCCAGCGCCAGGTAGGGATGCACGGCTTCGGCGCCGTAACCCGCCAGCACCGCGAAGTGGTGCACCTCGCGCGCGCTGCCGGTTTCCACCACCAGGCCGGCGGTGGTGCGCCGGCCTTCGCGCACCAGGTGGTGGTGCACGGCGCTCAGTGCCAGCAACGCCGGGATGGCGATCTTGTCGCGGCCCATGCGGCGGTCGGTGATGATGAGGATGTTGTGGCCGCCCTTGAGCGCGTCCACCGCCTCCGCGCACAGCGAGGCCAGCTTGGCCTCGACGCCCTCGCGGCCCCAGGCCACCGGGTAGGTGATGTCGAGTTCGTAGCTCTGGAACTTGTCGCCTGTGTGTTGCGCAATGCTGCGCAGCCGCGCCATGTCGGCGAAGTCGAGGATGGGCTGCGTCACCTCCAGCCGCATCGGCGGGTTCACCGCGTTGATGTCGAGCAGGTTGGGCTTGGGGCCGATGAAGCAGTTCAGGCTCATCACGATCGCTTCCCGGATGGGGTCGATCGGCGGGTTCGTGACCTGCGCGAAGAGCTGCTTGAAGTAGTTGTAGAGCGGCTTGTTCTTGTCGCTCAGCACGGCCAGCGGGCTGTCGTTGCCCATGCTGCCGATGGCCTCTTCGCCGTTGGCGGCCATCGGCGCCATCAGGAACTTCAGGTCCTCCTGCGTGTAGCCGAAGGCCTGCTGGCGGTCGAGCAGGCTCTCGGTGGCCGGCGCCGGCTCGGCGCCGCCGGCGATGCTGTCCAGCCGCACGCGCACGTTCTCGATCCACTGCCGGTAGGGGCGGGCGTTGGCGAACTGGTTCTTCAGTTCCTCGTCGTCGACGATGCGGCCCTGTTCCAGATCGATGAGGAACATCTTGCCCGGCTGCAGGCGCCACTTCTTCAGGATGCGGTTCTGCGGCACCGGCAGCACGCCGGACTCCGAAGCCATGACCACCAGGTCGTCGTCGGTGACGATGTAGCGGGCAGGGCGCAGGCCGTTGCGGTCGAGCGTGGCGCCGATCTGCTTGCCGTCGGTGAAGACCATCGCGGCGGGGCCGTCCCAGGGTTCCAGCATCGCCGCGTGGTACTCGTAGAAGGCGCGGCGGCGCTCGTCCATCAGCTCGTGGTTCTCCCAGGCTTCCGGGATCATCATCATCGCCGCGTGGGCCAGCGGGTAGCCGCTCATCGTCAGCAGTTCGAGCGCGTTGTCGAAGGTGGCGGTGTCGCTCTGGCCTTCGAAGCTGATGGGGTAGAGCTTGTTCAGGTCGTCGCCGAGCACCGGGCTCTTCATTA
>LNFM01006107.1_pt1 | contig 20083 bp, 23 predicted proteins | sample 596031 | NCBI WGS metagenome assembly LNFM01 (sample SAMN04254537, study PRJNA301005) | activated carbon metagenome | isolation source: dual media filters at the Ann Arbor, Michigan drinking water treatment plant | place: USA: Ann Arbor | reverse complement strand
GCGTGCAGGTCGTCGTCCGCGACAATAACATCGACCAGGCCCTGAAGGCGCTGAAGAAGAAGCTTCAGCGTGAGGGTGTGTTCCGTGAAATGAAGCTCCGCCGCCATTACGAGAAGCCGTCCGAGCGCCGGGCCCGTGAGGCCGCGGAAGCCGTTCGCCGCGCCCGCAAGGTCGAGCGCAAGCGGCTGGAGCGGGAAGGCTTCTGATCGCTCCGCCTGGCAGCCCCGCGGATCGGCGATATCGTCGGCTTCGTGGCTGATCCAGGCGACCAGCCTAGGGCCGATCGCCCCTTCCCACCGCCGATTGATCCCCGGTGGGTCCACGACATCGCGACCCTGGTCTGCGACTGCGCTCAAGAACCGCGATGCGATGGCGCTTGCCCTCGCATATCGCGGTTTCTTGCGTTTTGGCCTGCGGTGCGGGACTCCGCAGGGGATCCGCCGAGCCAGCGAATCGCCTGCGACGGGCTGAATCCCGCTAATTCGCGGTGATATTGGCCTCGCGAACCAGCGTGGCGAATTTCTCATACTCCGATACCAGGATGGCCTGCACCGCATCCGGCGAGACGATGGGCGAAGGCACCGTGCCGATGCCGCGCAGCTTGTCCTGCACCGTCGGCCGGGCGAGCACCCGGCCAAAGGCTTCCGAGATGCGCGCCAGCACCGGCGCCGGCACGCCGCGCGGCGCGATCGCATGGTACCAGGAATCCATATTGGCCTCGGCCACGCCCTGCTCGGCCAGCGTCGGCAGGTCCGGGAATTCGGGCGCGCGGGTGGAGCCCACGGCGGCGATGGCCCGCAGGCGCCCCTCCTGCACATGCTGCTTGACCAGCGCCGTGGTCAGCACGCCCAGATCCAGCCGCTCCGCCAAAAGGTCCACCACCCCCGGCGGCAGGCCGCGGTAGTCCACCTTCGTGGCCCGAAAACCCATGACGCGCTGGATCAGCTCCATGCTCATATGCGCGAAGCTGCCATTGCCGGCGCTCAGGTAGTTCAGCCGGCCCGGCTGCGCGCGGGCCAGCTCGGCCAGGTCCTGCATGTTCCGCAGCGGCGAGGCGGCGGGCACCACGACCAGCGAGATGCTGTAGGACACCAGCGACAGGCCCTGGATCGCATTGACCGGATGGAAGCCGGAGGGCGTCAGGATCGGCCCGACGATATTGCCGAGCGAGGCCATCAGCCAGGTATGGCCATCCGCCGGCGCGGCCAGCAATTGCTGCGTGGCGATCAGGCCCCCTGCCCCGGTCCGCACATCGACCACCACCGGCTGGCCGAGCTCCGCCGCCAGTTCCTCGGAGATGGCGCGGATCACCAGATCCACGATCCCGCCCGCCGGGAAGGGGCAGATGAAGCGGATCGGGCGCTGCGGGAAAGCCTGGGCGCGGGCGGGTGCGGCGATCAGCGCGGCGCCGGCGCCCAGCAGGGCGCGACGGGGGAAAGCGGTCATCGTGGGGTCTCCTGGGTCATGACGAATTTCAGAACGGTCACCAGGCCGCGCTGCATGTGGTCGTGCAGCTCCGCCCGCATGGCGGCCAGGTCGTCGCCGAGGGCCAGGCGCAGATAGTCGTCATGCGCATCGCGCCGCGGGCCGCGCAGCCCATGGGCGCGGTGATGCGCGGCCCAGTAGATTTGCAGCCGGCCGCGCAGCGCGCCCCAGGCCGAGCACAGCAGGCCATGGCCCGAGGCTTCATAGACCAGCCCGTGCAGCGCCAACTCGGCCTCGATGCTGGCCGTGTCGTCGCCCGCCTCGATCGCCGCGGACAGCACCGCATGGCGGTGGCGCAGCGCGGCGTGAAAAGCCGCATCGCGCCGGTCCCAGAGCTGCTCGAAGGCGAAGACCTCCAGCGCGGTGCGCAGCGTGTACAATTCGCGCACGGTGTCGGCATCCAGCGGCGCGACGCTGACCCCGCCCCAGGCGCGCTGCTGCACCAGCAGCCCCTCATCCAGCAATTCGCGGATCGCCTCCCGCAGCGGCGCGCGGCTGATGCCGAGGTCGCGCGCCAGCGCCACCTCCACCACCGGCGATCCGGGCGCCAGCTGGCCGGAGAGGATGGCGGTGCGCAGCGCCTCCGCCGCACGGTCCCGCAGCGTGATGCGTGGCAGGGCGGCGCTTACGTTCATGCCGCGGCGGCATCCTTCAGCGCCGCATATAGCCCGCGCAGGCGCGTGGTGACCGGCCCCGGCAGTGGCGAGGGCAGCGGCCGGCCATCGATCTCCCGCACCGGGGTCAGGCCGCCGAAGGTGCCGGTGACGAAGGCTTCCTCCGCCGCCATCAGGTCCAGCAGCGTGAAATTGCCCAGCCGCAGCGGAATCCCCTCCGCGCGGCACAGCGCGATGACATGGCCGCGGGTGATGCCGTGGAAGCAGAAATCGCCGGTGGAGGTCAGCACCTCCCCGCCGCGGACGAAGAAGAAGTTCGTGGCGTTGCAGGAGGAGATGAAGCCGGCGGGGTCCAGCATCAGCGCCTCATCCGCCCCGGCACGAATGGCCTGCAACAGGGCGGTGATGAGGTTCAGGCGGCTATGCGAATTCAGCCGCATGTCGAAGATATCGGCCGGCGAGCAGCGGATGGAGGCGGTGGCGAGGCTCAAGCCCCGCGTCGCCAGGGCCGGGTCCGGCTGCTTCCATTCGGCGGCGATGACGATGGTGGCCGGGCCGATGGTGTGGCGCGGGTCCTGGTTCGGCGCCTTCTTCAGCCCGCGCGTGACCATCAGGCGGATATGGACGCCATCCTCCATGCCATTCGCCGCGATGGTTTTCGCCAGGGCGGCGGTGAGGCCGGCGCGGTCCAGGCCGATATCCAGCTCGATCGCGCGGGCGCCCTGGAACAGGCGGTCCAGATGGGCATCAAGGAAGACCAGGCGGCCCCGATGCAGGCGAATCCCCTCCCACACCCCATCGCCGAGGACGAAGCCGGCATCGAAGACCGAGACCCGCGCCTCCGCCCGCGGCACCAGGGCGCCGTTGAGGTAGAGGAGGACGTTGGCGTTGCGGGGGTCGGGGGGAAAATCCTGGCTGCCGGCCATGGGCTCCTCGGGGAAGACGACTGTCGACATCTGATGACAGTCCGGCGCCCATCGTCAAGCCATGCCGGCTACAACCAGCCGAGCGACCCGGCCAGGCTGCGCAGCGACAGCAGCATGATCACCACGCCGACCAGCAGCATCAGCTTCCGCGCCGGCAGGTGCCGCGCCACCAGCGCGGCGAAGGGTGCGGCCAGCACCCCGCCCACCACCAGGCCGAGGATCGCCTGCCACAGTTCCAGCCCGATGGTGCTGAAGAAGGCCGCGGTGATGGCCAGGGTGACGAAGAACTCGGCCGCATTGGTCGATCCGATGGCAATCCGCGGCACATCACCGCGCCCGATCAGGGTGGAGGTGACGATCGGCCCCCAGCCGCCGCCGCCCGCCGCATCCAGGAAACCGCCGCCGAGGCCGAGCAGCGTCACCGGCCGCCCGGGCCGCGCCTCCGGCGGCCGCCAGGCGCGCCACAGGATCAGCGCGCCCATGCCGAACAGATAGGCGCTGACCAGCGGGCGGATGACCTGCATCGGCAGGGCGGAGGCCACCAGGGCGCCGGCGATGCCGCCCGCGACACCTGGCAGCGCAAGCCGCGCCACCAGCCGCATATCCACATTCTTGAGTCGCCAATGGGCGAAGCCGGAGGCGCCGGTGGTGAAGACCTCCGCCGCATGCACGCTGGCGCTGGCCACCGCCGGATGGGTGCCGAGGGCGACCAACACGCTGGTCGCCGTCAGCCCATAGGCCATGCCGATGGCGCCATCGATCATCTGCGCCAAGAAGCCCACGGCCGTGAAAAGCAGGATGTCGTCCATGCGGGCCCCTCACCTGCCTCCCCCGGCCAGCCGGGGGAGGCGTCGAGGCTACTTCTGCAGGCTCTGCACGATCTGCTGCGTCACCTTCTTGGCATCGCCGAACAGCATCATCGTGTTGGGGCGGAAGAACAGCTCGTTCTCCACGCCGGCATAGCCGCTGGCCATGCCGCGCTTGACGAAGAACACGGTCTTGGCGCGCTCCACATCCAGGATCGGCATGCCGTAGATGGCACTGGTCTTGTCGGTCTTGGCCGCCGGGTTGGTCACGTCATTGGCGCCGATCACATAGGCCACGTCGGCATCGGCGAATTCGGCGTTGATTTCCTCCAGCTCATGCACCTCGTCATAGGGCACGTTCGCCTCGGCCAGCAGCACGTTCATATGGCCGGGCATGCGGCCCGCGACGGGGTGGATGGCGTAGGAGATCTCGGCGCCTTCCTTCTTCAGCAGGTCCGCCATTTCGCGCACCACCTGCTGCGCCTGCGCCACCGCCATGCCGTAGCCCGGCACGATGATGATTTTTTGCGCATTTTTCATGATGTAGGCGGCGTCTTCCGGGCTGCCGGCCTTCACCGGCGCACGGTCCGCCGTGCCCGCACCCGGGCCGGCCGCGGCGCCGGAATCACTGCCGAAGCCGCCCAGCAGCACGTTGATGATGCTGCGGTTCATGCCCTTGCACATGATGTAGGACAGGATCGCGCCGGATGCGCCAACCAGCGCGCCGGTGACGATCAGCAGCAGGTTGCCGATGGTGAAGCCGATGCCCGCCGCCGCCCAGCCGGAATAGCTGTTCAGCATGGACACAACCACCGGCATGTCCGCGCCCCCGATCGGGATGATCAGCAGGAAGCCGAGCGCGAAGGACAGGATCGCGATCAGCCAGAACAGGATGGGCGAGCCGGTCGCGACGAAGGCGATCACCAGCACCAGCAGCAGCGCGCCCAGCGCCGCGTTCAGCATGTGCTGGCCCTTGAAGATGATCGGCGCGCCGGACATGCGACCATCCAGCTTCGCGAAGGCGATGACGGAGCCGGAGAAGGTGATGGCGCCGATGGCGAGACCCAGCGACATCTCGATCAGCGAGGCCGCCTTGATGTTGCCGGCATAGCCGATGCCGAAGCTTTCCGGCGAGTAGAAGGCCGCCGCCGCCACGAACACCGCCGCCATGCCGACCAGGCTGTGGAAGGCGGCGACCAGCTGCGGCAGGGACGTCATCTGGATGCGTTGCGCCAGCACCGTGCCGATGGTGCCGCCGATGGCGAGGCCCGCCAGCACCAGCACGATGCCGCCCGCGCCCATGCCCGGCTTCAGCAGGGTCGCGACAATCGCGATGCCCATGCCGACCATGCCGAACAGGTTGCCCTGGCGGCTGGTTTCCGGGTTCGAAAGCCCCCGCAGCGCCATGATGAACAGGACGGACGCGACCAGGTAGGCCAGCGTCGAAAGGGTCTGTGCCATCAGCTCAGCTCCCCTTCTTCTTGAACATGGCCAGCATTCGGCGCGTCACCATGAATCCCCCAAAAATGTTCACGGAGGCCAGCGTCACGCCGATGAAGCCGAAGGCCTTGGCGGCCCAGCTATCGGCCAGGCCGGTGGCCAGGATGGCGCCCACCACGATGACGGAGGAGATGGCGTTGGTGACGCCCATCAGCGGCGAATGCAGCGCCGGCGTCACGTTCCACACCACGTAGTAGCCAACGAAGCAGGCCATCAGGAAGATGGTCAGCAGCAGCAGGAAGGGCTCGGCGGCGGCGGCAATGGGAGCCGCGGTCTCGGCGAGCTGGCGCGCATGCTCGGCGAGCAATGCGGCGCGGTCGGAGATCGAGGCGGCCTCGATGGCGATCTGTTGCGGGTTCATGGCGCGACCTCCTCAGGCAGCCGGGAGCGAGGCATGCACCACGGCACCGCCGCGGGTCAGCTGCACGCCCTTCACGATGTCATCGTCTTCCTTCAGCACCGGCTGCTTCGCGTCCTTGTCCCAGAAGGTGGTCAGGAAGGTCAGCAGGTTGCGGGCATACAGCGCGGAGGATGCGCCGGAGATGCGGCCCGGCCAGTTGCGGTAGCCCAGCACCTTCACGCCATTGGCGGTCACGGTCAGCTCGCCCGGCACGGTGGCGGCGCAGTTGCCGCCGGCATCCGATGCGATGTCGACGATGATGCTGCCCGGCTTCATGGAGGCGACCATCGCCTCGTTCACCAGGATCGGCGCGCGGCGGCCCTGCACCAGCGCCGTGGTCACGACGATGTCCTGCTTGGCGATATGGGCGGCCACCACCTCGGCCTGCTTGGCGTAGAATTCGGCGGAAAGCTGCTTGGCATAGCCGCCCGCGGTCTGCGCCGCCTTGCTCTCCTCATCCTCATAGCCGACGAAGGTGGCGCCGAGGGACTTGATTTCCTCCTTCGCCGCCGGCCGCACATCGGTGGCGGAAACCCGGCCGCCGAGGCGCCGCGCGGTGGCAATCGCCTGCAACCCGGCAACGCCCGCGCCCATGATGAAGACATTGGCGGCCGGGATGGTGCCGGCGGCGGTCATCAACATGGGAAAGCCGCGGTCGAAGGCGCCTGCCGCCTCCACCACCGCGCGATAGCCGGCCAGGTTGGCCTGGGAGGAGAGCACATCCATCGACTGCGCCCGGGTGATGCGCGGCAGCAATTCCATGCTGCACGCCTCGATGCCCTGCTGCGCATAGACCTCCGCCATGGCGCGCGTCGCACCCAGCGTGCCGATCAGGAGGGCGCCGCGCGGGATCAGGGCGAGCTCGTCGACCTCACCCTCCCCAGCCGCGAGCGGTGCGCGGACCTTGAGCACCAGCCGGGCACTGGCCAGGGTGCCGGCGGCGTCCGGCGCCACCTCCGCACCGGCCTCGGCATACTGGCTGTCCGGGAAACCCGAGGCGAGGCCCGCGCCGGATTCCACCGCGACGGTGCAGCCCAAGGCGATGAGCTTCTTCGCCGTCTCCGGCGTCGCGGCCACCCGCGTCTCCGCCCCTCGCCGTTCGCGCAATACCGCAACGCGCATCAATACGACCCCCCGATTGCTTCGGTTACGAAGTCGGCGCCATATGACGGCCAGTTGCAAGTCTTGCAAGGACGCCATCTTGCGGCGGGGTCGTCGCCCGCTGCGCCCGGGCCTGCATGCGGCGCGAGGCCACCGCTGCCGTCGGTCGCCCTTCGGCCACCGGGACGGTGCAGGTCGCGCCCGAGAACCGGGCCGGAGGGCGCCGGCGGCGCCTGCCATCCCGCGCCCTCCGCAAAGGTGGCAAGGCGCGCCGGAAAGCGCTACCCCGCGCCATGACCCTGACCTCCGGCACATCGGACCGGCAACCCTCGCAGCCCGAAACGGCCGTTGAGCGCGCGGAGCGACTCCGTCGCGAGGCCGAATTGATTGCGCAGGGGCATGCCGAGATCGAAGCCGGGCACGGCATCGAGGCGGATGAGCTGGAGGCCTGGCTCGACGCGCTGGACCACGACCCGGATGCGCCCCAGCCTCGGCCGACCAACTGCCCACGCCGCTGATCTCGGCCACGGCGCGCAAGGGTGGACCCGGACACGGGCGATGCAGCCACCGCGGGCGACATCCGGATCACCGCGGTCTTCGGCCCCGGGCAATCCTGAACCGGCCTTTTTGCCGTCATGCGCCAGCCTTTTGATCCGGCGCCAGCCCCTGTCCGCATTGCCGGTCGCCTGACTGGACTTGCCGGGCGCGGCACGGGGCGTCCATCCTGCCCGCATGCTGCTCCGCGACCTTCCTGACGGCTCCACCCTGGCGATCAGCCAGCCCATGCATGCGCTGGTCTCAGGCCAGCTCGCCCGCGCCTGGGGCGCGCCCGGCTTCGCCGCGCTGGATCCGCTGGAGGATGTGGCGACGGCCTGTGCCCAGCACGATGTCGGCTGGATGGGGTGGGAAGCCGCGCCGACGCTGGATGCCACGACCGGCCTGCCGCATCTGTTCCGCGCCGTGGGCGCGCGGACCCACGCACCGATGTGGGCGGCGGGCGTGGCGCAGGCGCTGGCCAGCTGGGGCCCCTGGGTGGCGCTGCTGGTCAGCCGCCATGGCAGCCTGATCTATGCCAGCTACGCGGACCGCCACCAGCTGGACGCGGCCGATGCAGCGGCGGTGGATCGCTTCCAGGCGGAACAGGCGGTGCTGCAACGTGAGCTGGCAGCGCAGCTCGGCGCCACCCCGGCACAGATCGAGACCGCCGGCGCGCTGGTCGCGGTGACGGATGCGCTGAGCCTGGCCGTCTGTGGCGGGGTGGAGACGGTGGGCGGTGTCGGCACCGCGCCCATGGCCGATGGCAGCCGGGTGAAGCTGCAATTGCAGGAAGGCGCCGGCGTGCTGGCCATCGCCCCCTGGCCGTTCCGCCTGGCGGAGGTGACGCTGCACTGGCGCGCCCGCCGCCTGCCCGCCGGCGCGCGCTGGACCGATGAGGCGTTGATGCGCGCGGACCTCGCCGCTGCGCCGACGCAGCTCATCTCCGCCCGGCTTGTGCCGGGTTGAACCAGGGGAACAAACCCAGGATGCAGCCGGGGGCCAGATCCGCTATGCTGGTCGCCAACCAACCGGATTCAGGATCTCCCCCTCCATGAACTTCCCCGGCCTTTCCCGACGTACCCTGCTCGGCGCCGCGGCGGCCCTGCCGCTGGCAACCCCCGCCTTGGCCCAGGGCGCCTGGCCGCAGCGGCCGATCCGCATCGTCGTGCCCTTCGCGCCCGGTGGCGCCGTGGACATCACCGGCCGCCTGCTGGCGGAGCGCCTGCAGCCGATCCTCGGCCAGACCATCACGGTGGATAATCGCGGCGGCGCCGGCGGCAATATCGGCGGCGACGTGGTCGCGAAGGCGCCGAAGGATGGCTACACCGTGCTGCTCGGCACGGCGACCATCATGGCCGCCAACAAGTTCCTGTTCCGCCGCTCCATGCCCTTCGACCCGATCCGCGACCTGACGCCGGTGACGCGGGTGACCACGGGCACGGTGCTGCTGGTGGTGAATGCCGACAAGCCCTGGCGCAGCTTTGCCGATCTGGTGGCCGCGGCGAAGCGGGAGCCGGGCAGGATCACCATGGGCTCCTCCGGCGCCGGCACCGTCAGCCACCTGACGCTGGCGCGGATCAATGCGGCGGCGGGCATGGATATCACCCATGTGCCCTATCGCGGCGGCGGCCCCGCCATTGCGGACCTGCTGTCCGGCAGCATCGACATGATGTTCGACGTGATCCCGGCCCTGATGCCGCATGTGCGGGAGGGCCGCTTCCGGGCGCTCGCCGTCGGCTCCGCCGAACGCGTGACCTATGTGCCGGAGCTGCGCGACGTGCCCAGCATGAAGGAAGTGCTGCCCAACCAGGGCATCGACATGCAGAGCTGGTACGCCGTGAACGCCCCGGCCGGCACGCCGGAGGCAGCGGTGACGCGGCTGCATGCGGCGCTGGTGCAGATCGCGCGCTCCGATGAGTTCAAGGCGCGCATGGAGCCGCTGGGCTTCACCCCGGTCTGGGATGAAACCCCCGCCGCCTATGGCCGCTACCTGCTGGAGCAGGAGCAGTTCTGGAAGGGCCTGGTCGAGGCCTCCGGCGCCACGCTGGACTGAGGCGGCGCGCCCTCAGCGGCGTATCGGCGCCAGGCTGGTGATATAGGCGGAGAGGTTCGCCCGTTCCTCCGCCGCCAGCTGGAATGGCGGCATGGCGGGGTGCGGCGCGGCCAGGAAGGCCTGGACCGCCGCCTGGCTCGGCCCCGTGGAGGCCAGCAGGACGAAGCTCGGCACCCCGCTGCGCCGTCCCGCCTGCGCGGTGGGCGCCACATCATGGCAGCCGCCGCAATGCGTCTCGGCGGCCCAGCGCCCGCGTGAGGCGGCATCGCCGCCGCCGCCCTGGTGCCAGGCCAGGATGCTGATGGCCAGCGCGGCGACCACGCCGCCGACCAGGATGCCGATGCGCCGGGACTGACCCGCGGCGCGCGAGGCTTCGGACATGTGCGACCTCCGTTGAAACCCCCGCCCGACCCGCCGCCGGATGGGAATGTTCCGCATCCTGATCGGGCACTGCCGTCGCGTCCCTGATCTGCATCATGTGCCGGGCCCGGCGAGGCTTCCGCCGTGCCCGGCGAGGCTTCGGCCGCGGCCGAAGCAAGCCCTGGCGGAATCGGGCAGGTTGCGCGGATGGAACCGCTCGCCGCCCCCACCCTGGCCTTCATCGCCCTGGTCTTCCTGCTCGCCGGCGCGGTGAAGGGGCTGATCGGCCTCGGCCTGCCTACCATCGCCATCGGCCTGCTGGCCCTGGCCATGCCGCCGGCGGACGCCGCCGGGCTGCTGGTGCTGCCCTCCCTCGTCACCAACATCCTCCAGGCCTGCGGCCCGGCCTGGCGGGTTCTGCTGCGGCGGCTTTGGCCGATGCTGCTGGCGCTGGTGCCCGGCACCCTGGCCGGGATCGGGCTGCTGACCGGCGGCGGCGCCCTGGCGCTCGGCCTGCTCGGGCTGGCGCTTGCGCTTTATGGCGGCTGGGGGCTGCTCGCGCCGCCCTTCCGGCTTTCCGCCCGCACGGAGCGCCTCGGCGCCGTGCCGATCGGGCTGCTGGGCGGGCTGGTGACGGGGGCGACCGGCGTCTTCGTCATGCCGGTGGTGCCCTGGCTCGGCGCGCTGGGCCTGGCGCGGGATGCGCTGGTGCAGGCGCTGGGCATCGCCTTCCTTGCGGCGACGCTCGCGCTCGGCCTGGCGCTGGCGGTGCAGGGCAGCTTCACGCCACAGGCCGCCGGGCACTCGCTGCTGGCCCTGCCGCCGGCTCTCGCCGGCCTGGCCCTCGGCAACCGGCTGCGCGGCCGCATCCCGCCCGCCCTGTTCCGCCGCATCTTCTTCGCCAGCCTGCTGGCCCTCGGCGCGCATCTCGCCTGGCGCGGGCTTGCCTGAGGGCGCGGCTGGCGCCACAGATCACGCCATGCCCGAGCCCAATTGCCGCCTGTATCTCATCACCCCCCCGGCCCTGCCGGACCTGCCCGGCTTTGCCGAGGATCTGGCCCGCGCGCTGGATGCTGGGGATGTCGCCGCGTTGCAGCTTCGCCTGAAGGGCGCACCGGATGAGGCGGTGCTGCGGGCCGCGGCGGCGCTGATCCCGGTGGCGCAGGCGCGCGGCGTGGCGGTGCTGATGAATGACCGGATGGACCTGGCCAAGCAGGCCGGCTGCGACGGCGTGCATCTCGGCCAGTCCGATGGCGACCCGGTGGCCGCCCGCAAGCTGCTGGGGCCGGAGGCGATGATCGGCGTAACCTGCCACGCCTCCCGCCACCTGGCGATGGAAGCCGGGGAGGCCGGCGCGGATTACGTGGCCTTCGGCGCCTTCTTCCCGACCGGCACGAAGGAAACCCAGCACCAGGCGGACCCCGAGTTGCTGGAATGGTGGTCCGAGATGTTCGAGGTCCCCTGCGTCGCCATCGGCGGCATCACCGCCGCGAACTGTCCGCCGCTGGTCCAGGCCGGGGCGGATTTCCTGGCCGTGGTCGGCGCCGTCTGGAACCACCCCGAAGGGCCGGCGGCCGGGGTGCGGGCAATGAACGCAGCGATCGCCTCAGCCTGAGACGGGCAGCGGCCGCCAGACCGCGCGGAAAGCGGCGGCGGCGGCCAGGCCCGCAAGCGCGCCCAGCACCGGCAATACGCCAAGGCTGCCGGAGGCGGCGATCTCGATGGCGCCCAGCCCGACCGCGCCGGCCGCCGGGCCGAAGCCAAGATGCGCCCAGCCGGCCTCGCTCCGCCTTGCCACCAGCAGCAGATGCACCGGCACCCCGCCCAGCACCGTCATGGCCAGCGCAAAGGGGTAGAACACGAACAACCCCGGCAGTGCCGCCAGGCTTTCCGGCACGGCCACGGCGTCCGCGGAGGGCAGCCAGACCAGGAAGAAGGCCAGCATCGGCGCGAAATTGGCGGCCAGCCCCGCGGCCAGCACGCCCAGCACCAGCCGCATGCCGGAGGCACCCACCAGCCGCGCCCGGAACGCCGCACCGCGCATCGCCGCCCCTTCCCATCGCCAGGCGCGCCCAGCACAACATGCCGAAGCTGAATATCCGGAAAAGACGCCGATGAGCCTGGACTTCGAAACCTGCGACGTCTTCACCACCACGCGCCATGGCGGCAACCCGCTGGCCGTGGTGCGGGGCGCCGCCGCGCTCGGGACCGAGCTGATGCAGGCGATCGCCCGGGAGTTCAACCTGAGCGAGACGGTCTTCATCCTGGCCGAGGATGCGGCCACCGCCAGCGCGCGAATCCGCATCTTCACCACCGCCCGCGAACTGCCCTTCGCCGGCCACCCCAATGTCGGCACCGCCGTGCTGCTCGCCCGCCGCCTGGGGCTGGCCGGGGACGGGCTGACGCTGCACCAGGCCGCCGGCGCGGTGCAGGCGCGGCTGACCCGCGATGCCGATGGGCTGGTGACGGCGGCGGAGATCACCGCGCCGCAGCCCTTCGCCCTGCTCGGCACGCTGCCCGCGGACGGCATTGCCGCCTGCGCGGGGCTGACGGGGCTGGTGGGGGAGGCTGTGCTCGCCTCCTGCGGCACGCCCTTCGCCATCGCCGAGGTGGGCGATGCGGCGATCCTGGCCCAGGCCGCGCCGGATGCCGCCGCCTTCCGCCGCGCCCTGCCAGCCGGGCAGGCGGTGGGCCTGCTGCTCTACACCCGCCTCGGGCCCGACCTGCTGCGCGTGCGCATGTTCGCCCCACTCTCCGGCGTGGCGGAGGACCCGGCCACCGGCAGCGCCAATGTCGCCCTGGCCGGGCTGCTGCTGCACCGGATGGGCGGCGCGCAGCTGGCCTTCTGCGTGGAACAGGGCATCGAGATGGGCCGCCCCAGCCTGCTGGCGCTGACAGCCCAGGCCGACCCCGATCGCGGCATCCGGGTGCGCGTCGGCGGGGCCGTGGTGCCGGTGAGCGCAGGGCGCCTCATCCTGTAATTCATTGCGCGCCAGGCTTGGCGGGGGCCGTGGAAGGATTACGCTGGTGGACCGCGGCGAGGATGCCGTCCGCGCAAAACCAATGGAAACGCCAGACGGCCCCGCATCCGCGCCGTGACCAGGAGACCCCATGCTGCCCCGACACATCGCCGCGCTGCTGGCGCTGTCCGTCGTGCCGATGACCGCAGGCGCGCAGGATTTCAACCGCAGGCCTTCCTTCGGTACGGTCAATCTCAGCGCCAATTTCGCGCCCGACCCCACCACGGTGAATGTGACGGCCGGCGGCACCCTGCCGGCGGAGCGGCTCGGCGGCGCGCAATGCGTGGGCTCCATCGCCAATGCACCGGATGTGCGGCTGAACTACCGCGCCGGCCAGGGCCTGCCGCTATACCTCTCGGCCACCTCGCGCGCCGATGTCACGCTGGTGGTGAACCTGCCGGACGGCACCTGGGCCTGCAATGACGACTTCCAGGGCACCGATCCGGGGCTGATCTTCCGCCGCCCGCAATCCGGCCAGTACGATATCTGGATCGGCCATTACGACCGCGGATCCCGCGTGCCGGCGCAGCTGCGCATTTCGGAAGTGCCGCCGAACTGAGGCTGGCTTCCGGCCAGGCCACCCCACATGCCGGGCTTCCAGAACAGGAAGGCCCGGCGCCCATGGACGAATTGACCTTCCACACCCGGCTGCACCGCCCCGGCAGCATCCTGGATGTGGGCGCGCATGACGGGCTGCTGACCCTGCCGCTGTCGCGCCTGCCCGGCGCCCGCGTGCTGGCCTTCGAACCGCTGCCGAGTGCCTTCACCCGGCTGGAGGCCGCGATCCGCGCCGATTACGGCGCCATCCCGCCGCATATCGCGCTGCACCCCCAGGCACTCGGCGCCGCGCCAGGCCGGCTGACTCTGTCCGTGCCGGTGCTGGATGGGGTGGCGCAGGAACAATGGGCCTCCACCGCCAAGGACTACGCCGCCTTCGGCTCCGTCACCGTGCTGCGGCATGCCGTCGCGGTGACCACCATCGATGCGCTGCGGCTGCCCGACCTGGAGCATGTGAAGCTGGATGCCGAAGGCTTCGAGGAGGAGGTTCTGTCCGGCGCCCGCGCCACCCTCACCCGCTGCCGCCCGGTGCTGAGCCTGGAGGTGGAGGAACGCCACCGCCTGGGCAGCACGCGGGACGTGCCGGCGCTGCTGGCATCGCTGGGCTACGAGACCTGGTTCACGCTGGATGGCGCCTGGCACCCGCATGCGGCATTCGACGCCGCGACGATGCAGGTGGCCTCCCCGGACCCGGCGGTCTTCGCGGCCAGCGATCCCTACGTCTTCACCTTCTTCGCCTGGCCGGCGGAGCGAAGTGCGGCGGTGCTGGCCGGCCTTTCAGCCGGCTGAGGCCGGGCCGGCACCTGCGCGGCATGGTGCCCGTGCAGGATCCAGCCATAGCTGCCACTCGGGCGCGTAGATTCCTCGCGCAACCTGACCGGGCGCTGCCCCTGATAGCGGATCGACACGGCATCGAGGTTCAGACGATCATCCAGAGTTCGCTCATGCGCATGATCGGCAGCCAGCGTAACCACGACGCCCTGTGCGGTCTCGGGGCATTTGATGGACCAGGTCTCGCCGGTGTCATCCTTCCAGATGCCAATGGCGCGCGAGGGGTCATGATGCCCTGTCTCATTCGCACGCAAGACGAGGCCCAGGGAGGTGAGGGTGAGAATGGCGCTGCCGGGGTCATCCGCAAGCGTCGTGGCGTAGCGGGCAGACCATCGGCCTGGAAGCTGCGGCCCGTCCATCAGCAAGGCGAAGACGAGATTAGGCCCCACCGCCTTCAGCGGCTCGTGGCATGGTTCGACACGGGCCAAGTCCTCGCAGATCAAGGGTGCAAAGATCACCCTGTCTCGATAGACGATGAGGTCGACCTTTCGGGCCGGCAACTCCATCCTTTCCCACCAGGATAAGGCCGGATCCAGGGCTGAGGCGAGGCCGTAGTCACGTATCTGCGGCCCGGTCAGTCGCCAGCGATGGTGCTTGGCGCGCGAGAAGCTACGCGCAAGCAACTGCCTGCCCGGCGACCGGTCCACGACATCGAAGGTCGTCGTGGCGACATAGTTGCCGCGTCGCAGTTCCCCGCCATCCACGTTCTCCGAAAGCCCACAAACGAGGAAGTCGACAAGCGGCGCCTTGCCCGGCGCGCTGCCGAACCTCTCGGCGACAGCCTGCACGAAGGCCTGGTGTGTCGCCAGGTCCAGGGCCAATTCGGGCAGCACGAGGCCATGGATGCGACCCGCATCGGCCGCCGCCGCGACGACCATGTCCAACAGAAAACTCACGACGGATGAATCGGGGCCGTCGGACGGTGGCTTCAGCCATTCCTGCTCGACTTCGAAATCGCCCCAGGGCCGCGGCGTATCGGTCGGCGGACGGCGGTGCTGCATCATGGTTCCCGCGGGCTTGAAGCAGGAAGGCCTGATCTGGAAAGGGAACGGAACCAGCAGAAGGTTGAAGGTGCTCCCCGTCGCCTCTGCGGATCGTACAATTTCCCGGTTCCAGACGACGTCCACGATACCAGGGGCGGGCATCAGGGCGAGGTTGTGGGTCAAGGTTCGCATCGTGCAGCCGACCACTGGTGTCCGGCATTTCGGCAATACGCGGGCCATGTAGGGATTGGCGAAGACGGTAACGCTGTCATCCACCCGGGATGGTTCCATGCGCAGATGCGCATAGCCATCGCGTGCGAATTGGTCCTCCGCCTTCTGGCTCACGCGCGTCTCATCAAAATCCATCAGGCCCCGGAAGAGTTTCTCGAACGGGCTGCCCTGGCTTTCGGCCGGATCATACCCCATCCCGAGCGCCGCCTCGTCCGCGATCACGAGCAGGGCGATGGCGGCGCGCCACCATTGCAGTGGCTTCTTTGGTGCGGGGCGAACGATGATCGGCATCGAGGCAAACTTCAGAAGTTCAAACCAGATCTTCCGAATGTCCTGGATCGTATCCTGAAGCTGTTCTGCGACATCATCCGGATCGGCCGTCGCGCCGGTCTCGTCTGTCTCCGGCTTCTCCACCTGCGCGGCGCGCTTGCGCCAGGCTGTGCCAAGCGCCTCCCACCTCATGACGTCATCGCGCAATAGCACCAGATTCGGGTCGCCATGCTCCATGGCGTCATGCTCGCTGCGCCTCCGCTCAGGCACGATGCGATGGTAGACCCCGCCACGTTCGATCAGGAATGCCGCGAGCGCGAACAGATCCGAGGGAAATATCGGCAACTCGTAGAAATTTGGATCGAAGCCCGCGAGCACTTGCCCGGGCTGGCCGGGCACTCCGGGGAAGCCCTCCAGGTTGCCGTCATCCTGCATGGGCCGTGTGCCATTTGGAAACAGCTGCTGCAATGCAGCCCCCACGGTCATGGGGAAGAAGCGGAGCGACCCTGTAGGGATGGCGGCAGCAGGCGACATGTCTGACATCCGATCCGCGTCGGTCCGACCGCTAACTTTCGACATGGGTGAGGCTAAGTCAATCCATTGCTTCATCGCACCGTAATGTCGACAGTCTGCTGCGCTCAGCGGATGCCGAATGTTCTCGCACCGCCCGCCACCCCGATTCGTTTCTTTTTAGCTACGTATACTCAGTTAATCCTTGACTTAGCACGGCTATTACGAGCTTAATCCGAATGCAACCTGAGAGTCCCCTGTCGCTCATGGCATTCAACCTACAGTTGAAACGATGCTTGGGCACCAAGCGCGTCGGCGGAGCCGCGGGCGCGAGGAGAGCGCCGCCCGCAACTGCGGCAGCGCCGCGGCGTTCAGGGGGTGTTGCGTTGCTCGTTTCAACGTGCTGTCACGCGTACAGCGCAACCCGCATCCGCTGGTGCGCGCGGCTCCGTGGCACGATATCCTCACTCCAATATGGTTAGGCCGCTGAAGCTACGGCCGACCTTGAATGGTGGCAAAGATGAGCTCCGCAGACGCATGGCAGACCCGGTACTTCCGTATCGCAACAGCCAACCCCAAGGACGCCGCTGACAACGCGCAAGATCCCCGAAGCTCGGCCTATCTCAGCCTGATGAAGGTTCCCGCGGAACGGGTCATCGACGCCTTCCGCAACCGCTTCATCGACGATGTTGGGTCGGCAGCCCCAGCGGAAGCCGCAACCCCGGACACCTCCGCCGAATCGGCTCGTCACGGCTGACCGGGGAGCCCGGTCAGGGGCAGACCTTCAACGCTCCGGCCCCGCAAGCAGCTTCGGCGGCGGCGCCAGGGCCGCCGGCGCCTCACGCGGGATGGCGGGCAGCCACAGCACATCCTCGATCTCCGTCGCCCCGCTGGCCAGCATCGCCAGCCGGTCGAAGCCCAGCGCGATGCCCGATGCCGGCGGCATGCCGGCCTCCAGCGCCGCCAGGAAATCCTCATCCACGTCCCAGCCGGCCTCGCCGGTTTCGGCACGCCGCTGCGCCACGTCGCGTTCGAAGCGGGCGCGCTGTTCCACCGGATCGGTCAGTTCCTCGAAGGCATTGGCCAGTTCCAGCCCGGCGGCGAACAGCTCGAACCGCAGCGCCACGCGGGCATCGCGCGGGTCGCGCCGGGCCAGCGCTGCCTGCGGCGTCGGCCAATGGGTGAGGAAGGTGGCGCGGCCGCGGCCGATGGCGGGTTCGATGTAGCGCATCACCAGGCGGAAGAAGCCATCCTCCCAGCTGTCGCTCTCCGGCACATGCAGGCGCGCCTTGGCGGCATTGGCGCGCAGCTTGGCGGCATCGCCCTCCCCGGTCGCGGCATCGATGGTGCCGAGGATATCCAGGCCGCGGCAGTGGCGGCTGAAGGCCTCGGCCATGGTCAGGCGTTCGAAGGGCAGTGCGAAATCCGCCGTGACCTCCCCCTGCCCGACCAGGCCGGGGCAGACGGAGCGCAGCAGCAATTCCGTCTCCTCCATCATCCCCGCAAGGGTCATGCCCGGTGCGTACCATTCCAGCATGGTGAATTCGGGGGCGTGGTGCGGGCTGGCCTCCCCATTCCGCCAGACGCGGGCGAGTTCGAACACCTTGCCCGCGCCGCCCACCAGCAGCCGCTTCAACGCCAGTTCGGGCGAGGTCCGCAGCCACAGCGTGCTGTCCTGGCCGATGCCGAGATGCGGGCGGTATTCCGTGGCGAAGCCGCGCAGATGCACCTCCATCCCCGGGGCGGGCACCAGGCAGGGGGTCTCCACCTCCATATAGTCGCGGGCGGCGAAGAACTGGCGGGTGGCGGCGGTCAGCGCGGCGCGCCGGCGCAGAAAGGGCAGCCGCGCGGCCAGTCTTTCACGGGTCCAGGCGCGGCGCGGGGCTTCGGCGGCGATCGGCGCCTCGGGCATGGTCGCGGTCCCCCTTGTTGAGGCTGTGGGGTTGGGGTTTAGCAGCGCCAACCATGCCCCATCCCGCCGCCGCCCGAAACCATTCCCGCACCCTGCGCGACACCGCGTCCCTGTCCGAGTCCGGGCTGCTGCCGCCCGAGGCCGATCTGGCGGGGCTGGAGGCGGTGCAGGCGCGCTACGCCATTGCGGTGACGCCGGCCATGGCCGCGCTGATCGACCCCGCCGACCTGCGCGACCCGATCGCCGCGCAATACATCCCGGACCCGGCGGAGCTGGTCACGGCGCCGCATGAGGTGGAAGACCCGACGGCCGATGCGCCCTTCACCCCGGTGCCCGGGGTGGTGCATCGCTACCCCGACCGCGCGCTGCTGAAACCGCTGCTCGCCTGCCCCGTCTATTGCCGCTTCTGCTTTCGGCGGGAGGTGGTGGGGCCGGATGGGGGGCTGCTGAGCACCGAACAGCTGGAAACGGCGCTGGCCTGGTTCGAACGGACGCCCGCGGTGCGGGAGGTGATCCTGACCGGCGGCGACCCGCTGATGCTGAGCCCGCGCCGCCTGGCCTGGCTGCTGGGCAGGCTTTCCCGAGTTCCGCATATCGAAATTCTGCGGATCCACTCGCGGGTGCCGGTGGCCGATCCGGGGCGGGTGAATGCGGCGCTGGCAGCGGCGCTGACGCTGGAAAAACCGCTTTTTCTGTGCGTCCACGCCAACCACGCGCGCGAATTTTCCTCAGACGCCATGGCGGCGCTGCGGCGATTGACCGGTGCTGGCGTGGTGCTGCTGGGGCAGAGCGTGCTGCTGCGCGGGGTGAATGATACGGCGGAGGCGCTGGAAGACCTGTTCCGGGCCATGCTGCGTGGGCGTGTAAAACCCTATTACCTGCACCAGCTGGACCCGGCGCCGGGGACCGCGCGCTTCGCCGTGCCGCCGGAGGAAGGGCGGGCGATCCTGTCCGCGCTGCGCTTCCGGGTGACGGGGCTGGCCTGGCCGACCTATGTGCAGGAACGGCCGCATGGCGGGGGGAAGGCGGTGGTCGGGCCGGTGTGGGGTGATTCCTGATTGCGCCGATGCGCAGACGACACATATGGTCATCTGAGATGACCGGTCAGGCCCACCCCATGCCCAAGCTCATCAGCGCCACCGCGTTCAAGGCCACCTGCCTCGACATCCTCGACCGCGTCGGCGCCGGCGAATGGGACCGGGTGGAGGTCACCAAGCGCGGCCGCGTCGTCGCCGTTCTGATCCCGCCGACGCCGCCCGCCGCCGCCATTGCCGGGCTGCACGGCTTCATGCGGGACAGCGTGGTGATCCCCGAAGGCCTCGACCTGACCGCCCCCATCGCCGACGAGCCCTTCACCGCCGCCGAGGGCCAGTTGCACGGATGAGCCAGGATGGCGTGCTGCTGGACACCTGCGCGGTGATCTGGCTTGCCACCGGTGCCCCGATGTCCGCAGCGTCCCTGGCCGCCATCCAGCAGGCCGGCAATGGCGAGGGCATTTTCGTCTCGCCGGTTTCTGCCTGGGAGATCGGCTTGCTTGCCCGGCCGCGCCCGACGCGCCCCGCCGCCATGACCTTCCTGCCGGATGCGAAGACCTGGTTCGCCCGGGTGATGGCCGCACCCGGACTCCGCGAAGCCCCCCTCACCCCCGGCGCGGCCATCGATGCCTCGTGGCTACCGGGCGAGTTGCATGGCGACCCGGGCGACCGGCTGATCATCGCCACCGCGCGCGACCGCAACCTGCCGCTGGTCACGCGGGATGCGCTGATCCTGGCCTATGGCCGCGCCGGGCACCTGGCCACCCTCGCCTGCTGAAGGTTGCCCCCAAACTTGCCCCGCCCCGCCCGCCGTTGTATCCGCGCCCCCACATTCCACCGCTCATTCAGGACTACCCCACCATGGCGAAGATGCAGGCCAACCAGATGCGTGCCGGCATGGTCATCGAGTTCGAGGGCCAGCGCTACACCATCATCCGCCAGAACATCATGA
>LNFM01006106.1_pt1 | contig 20085 bp, 18 predicted proteins | sample 596031 | NCBI WGS metagenome assembly LNFM01 (sample SAMN04254537, study PRJNA301005) | activated carbon metagenome | isolation source: dual media filters at the Ann Arbor, Michigan drinking water treatment plant | place: USA: Ann Arbor | reverse complement strand
CCGAGCACGCCGATCGTGGCGGCGAGAAAGCCCAGGGGAATCGAGCCCGCATCGCCGAGGAAAATGCGGGCCGGATCGAAATTCCAGACGAGAAAGCCGGCAGCGGCGCCCGCGACAATGATGGACAATAGGGCCAGCTCGGTGTCGTCGGCCCATGCAGCGGCGATGGCATAGGAGGCAAAGCCAATGACGGCCATGCCGCCAGCAAGGCCGTTGGAGCCGTCCATGAAGTTGTAGAGATTGGCTGACCAGACGATGCCAAGCACGAGAAGCGGGAACAGCAAAAGCCCGTAGGGACCGGTCGCGGCCAGGAACCAAATAGCGCCACCGAATTGTGCAAGGAAGCGTGGCAGCACAGACAGCCCGCGGACGTCGTCGATCAGAAAGACGGCGGCCAGCAGCACGGCCGGGATTACGATGGATCTGGGGCCACAGGCGCATGCGAGCAGCGTGAGCGCGACGGCAAGCATCAGGCCGATGCCGCCGGTGCGCGGGGTAGGTCTATCGTGCAACGAGCGATCGTTGGGCATGTCGAGGACAAGTCCAGCGAGACTGTCGCTCCAGAGCGCGCGGACGAAGGCGAGGGCGAGCACGAAAGCCGCCGATGCTGCGATGAGAAGCGTGGTCAAGGGTGGGCCCCGGATTCACGAAAAGGCCGCCGGTGATGCCGGCGGCCTCTTTTTTATGGCGCATGGCGACTCCCATGTGGGGAACCGAACCACCACGCGCGGTGACATATCAATCCCAATCGGGCTCCTTGCGCTCCTTGCGCTCGGTCCGCTCACGGCGCTGAGGGCGACGATCGCCACCCTCCTGGAACTCGCCGCCACCGAGGAAGTCGGGAGCCGCAGCGCGCGGAGGTCCACGGTCGCCGCCCCGGTCTCCGCCACGGTCGCCGTCACCGCCGCGATCACGGGGAGGACCACGGTCGCCGCCACGGTCGCCACCCCGGTCACGGCCGCGGAAACCACCGCCACCGCCACCGCCGCCACCACCACTGCCGCCACGATCATCGTCGACCGCGCCGGGGATCTCTTTACCGGTCGCCTGATCGATGATCTTCATCGACAGGCGCACCTTGCCGCGATCGTCGAAGCCGAGGAGCTTGACGTAGACCTCCTGGCCTTCCTTGACGACCTCGCCGACGGTGGCCGGACGGCCCTGCGTCAACTGCGAGATGTGGACGAGACCATCCTTGGCGCCGAAGAAATTCACGAAGGCGCCAAACTCCATGATCTTGACGACCTTGCCCTTGTAGATCTGGCCGATCTCGGGCTCGGTCGTGATGCCACGGATACGCTTCAGCGCGGCCTCGATCGACTCGCGGCGGGCGGAGGCGATCTTGACGGTGCCATCGTCCTGAATATCGATCTTGGCGCCGGATTCGGCAACGATCTCGCGGATGACGGAGCCACCGGAACCGATCACTTCACGGATCTTATCGACCGGGATCTTGATCGTCTCGATGCGCGGAGCATGCTCGCCCAGCTCGGCGCGGGCCGCATTGATGGACTTGGCCATCTCGCCGAGAATGTGGAGACGGCCCTGATGGGCCTGCTCCAGAGCGACTTTCATGATCTCCTCGGTGATGCCAGTGATCTTGATGTCCATCTGCAGCGAGGTGACGCCACGTTCGGTACCCGCGACCTTGAAGTCCATGTCGCCCAGATGATCCTCGTCACCGAGGATGTCGGAGAGGACCGCGAAGTCGTTGCCTTCCTTGATCAGGCCCATGGCAATGCCGGCAACCGGCGACTTGAGAGGCACGCCAGCATCCATCATGGCAAGCGAGGAGCCGCAGACGGTAGCCATGGAGGACGAACCGTTCGACTCGGTGATCTCGGAGACGACGCGGATCGTGTAGGGGAACGCGGCCTGCTCGGGGAGCAGAGGGCGAACCGCGCGCCAGGCGAGCTTGCCGTGGCCAATCTCGCGGCGGCCGGGCGAACCCATGCGGCCGGTCTCGCCGACGGAGTAGGGAGGGAAGTTGTAGTGCAGCAGGAAGCGCTCCTTGCGGGTGCCTTCCAGTGCATCGATGAACTGCTCGTCGTCGCCAGTGCCGAGGGTGGCGACCACGAGGGCCTGCGTCTCGCCGCGCGTAAAGAGCGCCGAGCCGTGCGTCCGAGGAAGCACCTGGATCTGCGACGTGATCGGGCGGACCGAGACGAGATCGCGGCCGTCGATGCGCCGACCGGTGCGGATGATATCCCCGCGGACGACGTCGGCCTCGAGCGCCTTGAAGACGCCGGCCATCTTGACTTGCTGCTCCGATCCAGCATCGGCCGGAAGCAGTGCCTCGAAGGCCTTCTTCTTGGCGGCGTCAACGAGATCGTGACGCTTCTGCTTCTCGGGCGTCTGGAAGGCGGCAGAGAGATCCGCGCCGATCAGATCCTTCATGCGCGCCTTGAGGTCGCTGGAATCGGTGGGCTGGAAGCTCCACGGCTCCTTGGCGCACTTCTCGGCGAGGCGGATGACAGCGTTGATGACGGGCTGGAACCCTCGCTGACCGAACACGACGGCCTCGAGCATGCGCTGCTCGGACAACTCCTTCGCCTCCGACTCGACCATCATGACCGCGTCGGCGGTGCCGGCGATGACGAGGTCGAGATCACTGTTGGCCATCTCATCCATGAGCGGGTTCAGGACCAGCTCGTTGTTGACGACGCCGACGCGAGCAGCGCCGACGGGGCCGAGGAAGGGCAGGCCGGAAAGCGTCAACGCTGCCGAGGCTGCCACCAAGGCAACGATGTCGGGATCATTCTCCATGTCGAAGGAGAGGACCGTGACAACGACCTGCGTCTCGTTCTTGAAGCCTTCCACGAACAGCGGACGGATCGGCCGGTCGATGAGACGCGAGGTCAGCGTCTCCTTCTCGGACGGACGGCCCTCGCGCTTGAAGAAGCCCCCCGGGATCTTGCCGGCAGCGTAGGTTTTTTCCTGATAGTTCACGGTCAGCGGGAAGAAGTCGATCCCCGGTTTGGCGCTCTTGGCCGCGACGACGGTGGCGAGAACGCTTGTCTCGCCATACTGGCAGAACACTGCCGCGTCGGCCTGCCGGGCCATGCGCCCGGTCTCGAGGCGCAGCTTGCGGCCGCCCCACTCGATCTCTTCCGTGTGAATTTCGAACATCGCTCTTCTCGGTCTCTCAGCGTTCAGTGTCGGCTGGCGGGGTCCGTTCCGTGCTATTGGACCCGGCCAAATGGCGAATGCGCCGCGAGCCTCCCCAAGGGAGACGGCGCATCCGAACTCGAGCTATGTCTGCGGGCCCACCGTGGCAGGCGATTGACAGCCCCGACGTGCCGCGTCAGCGGCGCAATTCGAGACGCTCGATGATTTTCTGATAGCGGGCCTCGTCCTTGGCCTTGACGTAATCCAGCAGTTGCCGACGCTTGCTGACCATCTTCAGCAAGCCGCGGCGCGAATGGTTGTCTTTCTTGTGCATCTTGAAGTGATCGGACAAGCCATTGATCCGCTCGGTGAGGAGCGCGATCTGGACCTCCGGCGAGCCGGTGTCCCCTTCCTTGGCAGAGAAATCCTTGACGATTTGGCTCTTGCGTTCAACGGTGAGCGACATCGGGTTGCTCCATGTTTGTCTTTGAGGTTCGGAAGCCTCGATACCGCAACGGCATATCGGCTTTCGGTGCGGCCACAGCCGGGATGTCGTCCAGCAGGGTCGCGTGCATCGTGACCTGCAACAGGACCACGCGCTGGTCCGCTTATACACGAATGGGGCGTCCGGGCGAGGGGAAAACGTCGGCTCAGGCAGAGCCGACGATACCTTACAAGCGGTAACTGAACACCCGGACTGGAACGATCTCGCCTTTATCCATGTCACACAAGGCGATAAGCGTACCCTTGCACACGGCAAAGGCCTCACCCGAAGTGATCGGGGCATCACGGCCACGCATCAGGACGGACTGGCCGCGCGCAAGACGGGCGGCGTCCTGCGGCGTGACGCTGATCTCGATCAGGTCCGACAAGGCAAGCTCGATGGGTTGCAGGTAGCCCGCGAGGGCTGCGCCGCCATCCTCCGCGTCGTGGGCGGCCTCGAGAGCAGCGACGGTCACGGCGTTATCGGCCGAGAAAGCCGCGACGCGCGTGCGCCGTAGCTGAGTGACATGCCCCAGACATCCGAGCCGTCGGCCCATGTCTCGGGCAAGCGCACGGACATAGGTGCCGCGGCCGCACTCGGCCTCGAACACGCTGGTCTCGGCGTCTGGCATTGCGACAAGATCGAGCCGGTCTATGACGACGGGGCGCGGCTCGAGCTTCACGACCTCCCCAGAGCGGGCGAGATCATAGGCACGCTCACCCTGGATCTTGATGGCCGAGTACTGAGGTGGGGTCTGCAGGATCTCACCGTGGAAGTCGTGCAGGATAGCCTCGATCTCGGAGGGGATGGGACGACGGTCGGACGACTCGACGACGCGCCCTTCGGCGTCGTCGGTGTCGGTCTCGGCGCCCCAGCGAACGGTGAACTCGTACGCTTTAACGCCGTCGACAGCATAGGGGACCGTCTTGGTCGCCTCACCGAGAGCGATGGGAAGCACCCCGGTCGCGAGCGGATCGAGAGTGCCGGCGTGACCCGCCTTCTGAGCCTGATAGAGCCATCGAACCTTGCCGACAGCCTGGGTCGACGTCATGCCGATCGGCTTGTCGAGAATGATCCAGCCGTTGATTGGATTGCCTTTTTTGCGTCGTGACATTGCGCTCGCGGAAGGTCAGAGGGTGAAATCGTCAAGTGGTGAAGTCGGGAGTTGGGGATTGCGGCGATGCCTGTCTGGATGAGGAATAGCCCTTGTTTGGCAGCGGATGCCGCCCTCGCAGGCATCAAGTCCTGGGCAGGCCCATCTCTTCAACGACGATCGTCAGCCCTTCCCGATGTCCTGCTTGACTTTGGGGCTCGCGAGCAGCGCATCGATACGGGCCCCCTCGTCGAAGGTCTCGTCGAAACGGAAGCGGAGGTCAGGCGCGTATTTCGTGTTCACGGCGTGAGCGACCTCGCCGCGAATGTAGCGCTTGTTGCGCTCGAGGGCCTCGAGCACCGGCTTCACGTCCTGTCCGCCGAGTGGCATGACATAGACCGTGGCGAGCTTGAGGTCGGGCGACATGCGCACCTCGGGAACCGATATGACGTATTTCGCGAGCACGTCGTCGTGGATGTCGCCGCGGGCGAGCATGTCGGCGAGCTTGTGCCGGACCAATTCGCCGATGCGGAGCTGACGCTGAGACGTGCCGGCCGCCGGGCGATCGCCGGCGCGTGCATTGCGTTTTGCCATGGTGCTCGTGTCTGCGGCGGGGTCGAACCGCGGCAGCCTCTTGTTGGTGGCGAGATCCGCACCCTCAGCGAAGAGCCGGCCGGATCGCGCGGGGCGTTCATGCAAGGGGGCTTCATCGCGCCGATAGGGCGTCGCGTCAACCGGATTTCGGGAACAGCGGGGTGTGGCGGTAGAGGTCGCTGAGGAGGCCGATGCTGCCGATATCGGGGATGACGATCGTGTCGGCGGGCGAGCGCAGCTCCCGGAGTTGCCAGCCGCCGGGCACGCGCACGTGCAGATCGGCCTCGATGCGATCCTGTCGCACGACGATGATGCCGCGGCAGTGTTCATGACGCTGGTAGTAGCCAATCTTGGCGCCGAGTGCGGCAGGCTCGTCCGAGCCCGCTCGCCGCTCGGGCCGGTCGCTGTTCGAGAGCACCTCGGCGACGAAATAGAACCGCTCGGCGTAGATCTGATCGAGCCCGATTGCCACGTCGATGACCGTCACGTCGGGCTCGGGGTTGTATTTCTCATCGTCGGGGAGCAGCACGCCGATCTCGTGATCGGAAATCCATTGTGGCTGCGACACCACCAAACAAGCATCAAGCATAGCTGCAATGTTCTTCGCGATCCGCTGGTGGATCAGCGAGGGCGGCGGCATCATCATCGGGACACCATCGATCAACTCCCACTTCTCCTCCTTGGGGCGCTCGTCCCGGAAGGCGTGGAAGACCTCGAGCGTGAGCCGAGGATATTGCGGAAGAAACTCGCCCATGCGGGGCACCTTCAGCTCTGCGGTTCGATCAACTTGCGCACCATAAGTAGCACATCGTGGTCGGTGCCGGCATAGCGCAGGCCAGCGGGCTCGCGGCCGTACTCGACGAAGCCCATGCGGCGATAGAAGTGGACGGCACGGAGATTGTCGGCATTGACGGAGAGATGGACTTGCTCGACCGCCGTCGCGGCGTGGGCGAGCAAGGCCTCGACGAGAGCGGCTGCAGCGCCGGTGCCGCGCAACTCGGGTGCAACGTACATGGCGACGAGATTGCCACGATGGGTGAGATTGGCCGCGGTTTGACGGGAAAAGGAGGCCATTCCGCGCGGTTCACAGCCGATGAAGGCACCGAACGACGGGCGAGTGACGAGCGCCTCCTGCCAGCTTTCGATTGAGCGTGCCGCATCCTGCGCGTAGCCCACGCCGAAGGCCTCTGGCATCTCCTGCAAAGCAAGAAGGCGGATCTGCCGGAGCAGAGCCGCCTCCCCAATTTCGAACCGGCGTACCGCAAAGGGCAGCGCCATCGACGTCAATCCTTACAGCGAGCGCGCGATGATCTCGACCTGGAAGCACTCGATCTCGTCGCCTTCGCGGATGTCCTGGTAGTTGGCGAAGGCCATGCCGCACTCCTGGCCGACGGGAACCTCCTTCACGTCGTCCTTGAAGCGCTTGAGGATCGAGAGCGTACCCTCGTGGATGACGGTCTTGTCCCGGAGCAGACGGACCTTGGCGCCGCGCTCGACCTTGCCCTCGGTGACGAGGCAGCCAGCGACCTTGCCCTGCTTCGAGATGTCGAACACCTTCTTGATACTGGCGTAGCCGAGGAAGTTCTCCTTGGTCGTCGGTGCGAGCAGGCCGGACATGGCCGCCTTCACCTGATCCACCAAGTCGTAGATGATCGAGTAGTAGCGGATCTCGATTCCGAGGCTATCGGCGGCTTGCTTGGCCTGGACGTTGGCGCGGACGTTGAAGCCGAGAATGATCGCCTTCGAGGCCTGCGCCAGCGAGACGTCCGACTCGGTGATCTGGCCGGCGCCTGAATGGACGATGCGGGCCATGACCTCGTCATTGCCGATCTTGGCAAGCGAACCGAGGATGGCTTCGATGGAGCCCTGCACGTCGCCTTTGATGACGAGCGGGAACTCCTTGCGGCCAGCCTCCTTGAGCTGCTGCATCATGCCTTCGAGCGTGCGCGCGGTGCCAGCCGATCCCAGCGCCTCGCGCCGCTTGCGAACGCGATAGTCTGTGATCTCGCGGGCGCGTGCCTCGTTCTCGACGACGGCGCACTGGTCGCCCGCCTCGGGCGCATTATCGAAGCCCAGCACTTCGACCGGTACCGAGGGACCGGCCGAGAGCACGTTCTTGCCTTGCTCGTTGATGAGGGCGCGGACGCGCCCCCAAGCCGAGCCGGCGACGATGATGTCGCCAATGTGCAGCGTGCCGCGCTGGACAAGCAGCGTGCCGACCGGACCGCGACCGCGCTCGAGCTTTGCCTCGATGACGAAGCCTTCCGCAGACCGCGCGGGATTGGCCTTGAGCTCGAGCACCTCGGCTTGCAGGTTGATCGCCTCGAGCAGGTTGTCGAGACCGGTGCGCTTCAACGCCGAGACGGGCACATCGATGGTTTCGCCACCCATGCTTTCAACGACGATCTCGTGCTGGAGCAGGTCGGTGCGCACCCGCGTCGGATCGGAGCCGGGCTTGTCCATCTTGTTGATGGCAACGATGATCGGCACGCCTGCGGCCTTGGCGTGATTGATGGCCTCGACCGTCTGCGGCATGACGCCGTCGTCGGCGGCCACGACCAGCACGACTATGTCCGTCACCTTGGCGCCGCGCGCACGCATGGCGGTGAACGCCTCGTGACCCGGCGTATCGATGAAAGTGATCGGGTTACCGTCCTTGACAACCTGATAGGCGCCGATGTGCTGGGTGATGCCACCGGCCTCGCCGGAAGCGACATTGGCCTCGCGCAGCGCGTCGAGCAGCGATGTCTTGCCGTGGTCGACGTGACCCATGATGGTGACGACAGGGGCACGTGGCTCGAGGTTCTCGTCGACATCCTTCAAGCGGATGAAGCCTTCCTCGACGTCAGCCTCCGACACGCGCTTTGGCGTATGTCCGAACTCGGTCACGATCAACTCGGCCGTATCGGTGTCGATGACGTCGTTGATGGTGTGCATCGCGCCCTGCTTCATCAGCAGGCGAATGACATCAACGGCCTTCTCTGACATGCGGTTGGCGAGGTCCTGGATCGTTATGACCTCAGGAATGATCACCTCTCGCACGATCTTCTCGCGCACTTGGGCGATGCCGCTGGCCCGGCGCTGATCACGCTCACGCTTTCTGCGCAGCGACGCAAGCGAGCGCTCCCGTTGCTCGTCGTTGAGCAGCTTGTCGACCGTGAGCCGGCCACGCTCGCGGCGGTCGTCGGTCTTGATCGGCGCTCGCGGAGCCTTGACTCCCGGGCCACCGGCCTTGCCGCGCTTGGCGGCCTCTTCTTCCTCCTCCTCGAGGGCACGGCGGCGTGCAATCGTCGTCGAGGCAGGAACGCCGGTCACGGTCTTGGCAGGCGGCGGAACATTCTCCTTCCCGCGGGCGGCTGGCGCAGCACCGTCACGGCGCGCATCCCGGGTGGGCGCGCCAGTTGACGCACGGGACGTCGATGGCGCCGCCGATCCGGCACGCTCAGCCGTTGCCGGCGCAGCCTCAGAGGGCGCGGCTGGAACCTGGGCGGGCGGCGCCGGCACGGCAGGCGCACCCCCGGCGGCGATACGTTCAGCCTCCTTGCTGGCGGCTTCTTCCTCTTCCTTGCGGCGAGCCTCTTCCTCGAGCCGGCGAGCCTCGGCCTCCGCGGCCTCGGCGATGCGGCGCTGCTCGGCCTCGACGGCGCGCAGTTTGGTCTCGTCCTCCTGGCGCTTGCGCTCGAGAAGGACGGCCTGGGCGCGCTTGTCGACCTCGCCGACCGACAGGCCACCGCGACCAGGACCCGCGCCTCGCTGCTGACCGGCACCGGCACGGCCCTGCGCACCAGCTGGGCCGCCCGCAGCACCTTCTTTGCCAGGCACGTTGATCGTGCGCACTTTCTTGCGCTCGACGACCACCACGTTCTTGCGGCCGTGGCTGAAGTTCTGCTGGACGTGACCCGACTGTTCGGTGCGCTGCGTGCTCACCGGTTTGCGGGCACCTGGTCGACGGTCGGTTTCCTTGGTTTCGGTCATACCTGTTCCGTGTTGGATTTTATGCGGGGCGGCCGCCAGCTGCAGCGGAAGTGCTCGATCGGTAACGCCTGAGGCGCTGGACCTCGGTCAGGAAATATTGTGCGGCGCCGCCTTTGATCACCGCAGCATGTACCACATTCTCTCGGCCCAAGGCCAAGCTCAATTCGTGTCCCGAGAGGTCCGTCACGATTTCCGGCTGGACGGTTGGTCGCGAGACCCGTGGCGCCGATGCTGGCTCGGAGGCTGAAGCCGCGGCTTTAACTACGGTGCCGATCGCGGACAATCTCGCGCGGAGGCGTCCATCAAGCTTGCCGCTGCCATCGGCCGAGGCCTCCGAAGCGTGGACCAGTGCCGCGATACGCCCGGCGGCAATGGCGGCCTCGACCTTGGCAAATCCGGCCACGACGAGGCCCGACTTATTTGCGATCGCCAGGGCCTGAGTACAACGGCCTGTTATCAGTTTTTCGACAAGCCCCGGCAAATCATCGGGCACGATAACCGCCTGCTTCAGGCTGCGCGCGAAGGCATTGCCGCCAGCAGCAGCGGCAATCACCCCACGTTCGGCCGTGACCCAGACGCCACGTCCGGGAAGCCGATGCGCAAGATCGGGGGTAATGGTGCCGTCCGGAGCACGGACGAAGCGGATCAGCTCAGCGGGCGAGAGCTGGGCACGCGTGACGGCGCAGGTCCGCTCCGGCGTCTCGCCGGTCGCGTCCCGAACCTCCTCGTGTGCTGGCTCCATTCGACCCATACGTGCTGTTTCGCTCCGCTCGACATCTTCAGGCCTGAGCAGGCGCGGCGCTGTCGCCCGCCTGCTCGCCTTCGGTTTCACCCTCGGCGACTTCTTCCGTCTCGGGCTGTGCCAGATCCTCGGCCGTAATCCAACCAGCTGCGATGCGGGCCGACAGGATCAGGTCCTCCGCCTCGACGCGACCGACCTCGAGCCCATCAAGGAAGCCCTTGTGTCGGATAGCCTCGGCATCTTTCTCTTTCTTGCGCTCGGTCCAGCCAATCAGATCGTCGGTCGAGCAATCGGCGAGGTCCTCGACCGTCTTGACGCCATTCTCGCCCAGGGCGACCAACATGGCCGTGGTGATTCCGGGCACCTGGGTCACCTCGTCAGCGACGCCGAGTTCGCGCCGACGCCGGTCGCGCTCGGCCTCGATGCGGGCCAGATATTCCTGGGCTTGGCCCTGGATGGCGGCAGCCGACTCCTCGGTGAAGCCTTCGATCTGGGCGATCTCGGAGCTTTCGACGAACGCGACCTCCTCGACGGAGGAGAACCCCTCGGTGGCGAGCAGCTGTGCGATCAGCTCGTCGCAGTCGAGCTTCTCCATGAACATCTGCGTGCGCTCGGTGAACTCCTTGGTGCGTCGCTCGCTCTCTTCGGTATCCGTGAGGATGTCGATGTCCCAGCCAGTCAGTTGGGAGGCGAGGCGCACGTTCTGGCCGCGACGGCCAATGGCAAGCGAGAGCTGGCGCTCATCGACCACAACCTCGATACGGTTTGAATCCTCGTCGAGCACAACCTTGGAGACCTCGGCCGGCGCGAGCGCGTTGACGATGAAGCTCGCGGCGTCATCGTTCCACTGGATGATGTCGATCTTCTCGCCCTGCAACTCGTTGACGACGGCCTGCACACGCTGACCGCGCATGCCGACGCAGGCGCCGACCGGATCGACGGAGCTGTCTTTGGAGATAACGGCGATCTTGGCGCGGGAGCCCGGGTCGCGGGCGCACGACTTGATCTCGACGATGCCGTCGTAGATCTCCGGCACCTCCATGGCGAACAGCTTCATCATGAACTCGGGCCGAGCCCGCGATAGGAAGATCTGCGGCCCGCGCTGCTCGCGGCGGACATCATAGATGAAAGCGCGGATTCGGTCGCCGAGGCGCACGTTCTCACGAGGGATCATCTCGTCGCGGCGGATGATGCCTTCGGCGCGGGCCAGGTCGATGATGACGTTGCCGTACTCGACCCGCTTCACGGTGCCATTGACGATCTCGCCGATGCGGTCCTTGAACTCGGCATGCTGGCGATCGCGCTCGGCCTCGCGAACCTTCTGAAAGATGACCTGCTTGGCGTTCTGGGCGGCGACTCGGCCGAAATCCAGCGGCGGCAGCGTCTCGACGAACGTATCGCCCAGGGCCGCGTCAGGCTTCTTGCGCTTCGCGTCGTCGAGGGAAATCTGCTGACTTTCGTTCTCAACGGGGTCGGCGACGGTGACGACGCGCGTCAGCCGGGTCTCGCCACTGCGGGGATCGATGGCGCATCGGATGTCGTTCTCCTGGCCATAGCGCTGCTTTGCAGCCTTCTGGATCGCGTCTTCCATCGCCTGGATGACGATCTTTCGGTCGATCGTCTTCTCACGTGCGACTGCGTCCGCAATCTGCAACAACTCGAGACGGTTTGCGCTGACGCCAGCCTGAGACATGCCTTGGCACCTTCCTGTCGCTCGATCGTAGTCGTCAGTTCCTGCGCTTGGGCTCCGGGGCCCGTCCGGGCCGGCGCTTGCCACGCTTCTCTGGCGCCCGTCGCGGAGTCTTTCCGCCGCGCGCCTCGATACCTGCTTCGTCGCCGTCCATCTCGCCAAGGCTGCCGCCTGCGGCATTCGCCTCGGCACTTGCGATGGCCTGCGCCTCTTCGAGCTCGGTCAGAGCCCGCTTGGTCCGCCGCAACGATTCCCGCACCAGCTCGTCCGTCAGCACGAGCTTGGCCTCGCTGATCAGTGAGATGGGTAAGCCGAGAAGCTTTACCCCCTGATCCTTGCCCAGGTCCACCTCGATCCTGACCTCGCCATCCTCGAAGCCCTCGATTACGCCGCGAAAACGCCGCCGGCTGTCGATCAGCTCCTTCAACTCGATCTTGGCCTCGAACCCAGCCCACTTGTCGAAATCCATTGGCCTGACGAGGGGGCGATCGATGCCGGGGGACGAAACCTGCAACCGGTAGCTGCCGGGCAGCGGATCGTGCACATCGAGAACCGGCGACAGAGCCAGGGAGACGGTGCGGCAGTCGTCGATGGTCATGGAGCCGTCCGGACGTTCCGCCAAGATCTCGACGATGGTGCCTTGACCAGAGAGAATCCGGGCCAGAACCAAGCGAAAGCCAAGGCTTTCGAGCACAGGCTCCGCAAGCGCAGCAATGGCGGCGGCCGCGCCCGTCTCGCGAACGAAGCGCTCTTCAGTTACGCGTGCTTCGGCCACAGGCCCGCTCACGCAGTCCATCCCGTTCAGCGATTTTGGCATTTTTCCTGCTCGAAGCACCAGAAACAACAAAAAGAGCGGACCACGAGGATCCACTCTCAGAGTTGAGATGATCATGAGCATCCTTATGCTACGAAAAAGTGGCGGTGAGTGCAAGCGTTCTGTCACAAAAATTTGGGTTGCCTGCCCAAGATTCGTCCTTATCGGCGCACGAACCGCAAATAGCAGCAACGGCGGCCTTCGCGCAGAGCCTTCTGCTCATAGCGGGTCGGCGGCCAATCGGCGGGTCGCTCGCGCCAATCGCCCGGGCTCTGGGCACACCAGATGAAAACCGGGGATTGCTGAAACGCCATCAGGATGGTGCGCGCGTAGTCGCCGATGTCGGTTCCGATGCGCAGCTCCGCCCCCGATCGCATGACCCGCGCGAGTAGCGCGAGGAGTTGGCCGTTGATGAGGCGGCGCTTCTGGTGGCGGCGTTTCGGCCACGGGTCCGGGAATAGAATGAACGCGCGGGACACCGCATCCGCCGGTAGCCAGCGCAACAAGTCGCGCGCGTCATCAGCATGAACGAGAACATTGTCGAGGCGCTCATCCTCGATCACGGCCAGAACCTTGACGACCCCATCCTCGAAGGGCTCGGCGCCGATGATGCCGACATGCGGATGATTTCGGGCTTGCCACAGAAGATGCTCACCTCCACCGAAACCGATCTCGAGCCAGAGGGCGCCTTCGGATGCCCACTTCGCATCCGAAGCGGTCGGAAGATCACCCACGGCGCTGAACAGCTCTGCGATCGTGGATGGCGGCGGAGCCTTGAGGTCGGGCGCCACTGTCGGCAGCAGATGGGCCATAAGCCGCTCTTGGCGCGGCGACAGCTTGCGGCCACGTCGACGTCCGTAGGAGCGCAGATCGAGCGCTTCGCCGGCCGGCGCGCCGCCGTCGTCTCCACCGCCGCTTGCGCCACCTTCACTCATGAGACCTCTGGTCGATCGGAACGGAAGGCGACCTTGGTCGTTCCCGGCAAGCGAATGATACAGCGCCGACTGCCGCAGCCCAGGAGAATTCACAATGTCTTTCGTCCAACTCGACCCGCCACTCCCATTGCATGTGGTGGGCAAAGGTGATGGATACGCCGTCGCAGTCATCGACTACGGCCAGGAGCACAACCTGATCTGGGTAACGGCCCTGACCGCGACCGGCGAAATCTGGTGTGCGCCCAATCCGCAGGTGCGGATGCCACAGAATTGGACAATGGGACGCCCCAGATCTCGCGCAGAAAACGGGCACGATGCCGAGATGGATATCTGTGCTGCCGGGTAGACCGGCGCAGCAGGTACGATCGCGCGAACGCACCTGCTGCTGGCAGAGATCAGCCGCGGTGCATCGCGCAGATCTTGTTGCCGCAGGGATCGCGGAGATAGGCGAGATAGAGCTTCACAGTCCCGTTGTCGCGCCAGCCGGGCGGATCTTCGATCGACTTGCCGCCGTTGGCGACACCGGCATCGTGGAACGCCTTCACGGCTTCCGGGCTCTCGGCGGCGAAGCCGATCGTACCGCCATTGGCATGACAGGCCGCTTTTCCGTCGATCGGCTTGCTGATGCCGAAAAGGCCCGTCTTGGTGCGATAGAACACGCGCCCCATGGGATCAGCCTTGCCGTTAGGCACACCGAGCGCGGCGAGCGCCGCGTCGTAGAACTTCTTCGATGCATCGACGTCGTTGGAACCGACGAAAACATGGCTGAACATTCAATCCTCCTCAGATGACCCCGGCCCGAGCCTGCCATGGCAACCCCGGGCCGACAAGTTCGGCTCAGGCGCCAACTGCCTTCTTGATAGCGTCGGCGAGGTCGGTGCGCTCCCAGGAGAAGCCGCCATCGGCATCCGGCGCGCGACCGAAATGACCGTAGGCCGCCGTACGCTGGTAGACGGGCTTGTTGAGCTGCAGCTTGCGGCGAATATTGGTCGGCCGCATCGGGAAGAGTTCGGCAAGCACCTGCTCGAGCTTCGCGTCGAGCTCCGCGCCGTGCTTGCTGGTGCCTTGCGTATCGACGAGCAGCGACATGGGTTCCGGGCGGCCGATCGCATAGGCCACCTGGATCATGCAGCGCTCGGCGAGGCCAGCTGCGACGACGTTCTTTGCGAGATAGCGCGCAGCGTAGGCCGCGGACCGGTCGACCTTTGTCGGGTCCTTGCCGGAGAACGCGCCGCCGCCGTGAGGGGCGTAACCGCCATAGGTGTCGACGATGATCTTGCGACCGGTGAGCCCGCAATCACCATCAGGACCACCGACGACGAAGTTCCCGGTCGGATTAACGAGGAAGTCGGCACCGGACTTGGGCATCCAGCCCTTTGGCAGAGCCGAGGCAACGGCGTCGCCAATCATTTCCTTGATCATCTCGGGCGTATAGTCGCGGCCCTTGCCGTTCGATTTGCGGTGCTGGGTCGAAACGACGACCTTAGCGGCACCGACGGCCTTGTCGTTCTCGTACTGGATGGTGACTTGGCTCTTGGCGTCCGGCAGCAGGTCGCCGAGCTTGCCCGAGCGGCGCTGTTCGGAGAGCACCTTAAGGATCTTGTGCGAGAAGAAGATCGGCGCCGGCATGAACGAGCCCTTTTCGTAGGACTCGCTGTCCGTGCAAGCGAAGCCGAACATCATACCCTGATCGCCGGCACCTTCCTCTCCCTGCTTCTCGTCGACACCCATTGCAATGTCAGCAGACTGGCCGTGGAGGAGGACCTCGACATCGGCTCCGTGATGGGAAAAACCGACCTGATCGTAGCCGATATCCTTGATGACGCCGCGTGCAATCTCGGTGATGAGACCACGATCGACGACCCACTCGTTCTGGCCAACGAATTGGTGGCTGTCGAATTTTCGGAACAAGGGGGCTTGGCCACGGGCCTCTCCCGCGATGACAACCTTGTTGGTGGTGACGAGAGTCTCGCAGCCCAGGCGTGTATTGATGGCGCTGTTGTCGGCAATTCCGAGCTTGACGTCGTTCGCAATAAAGGCGTCCAGGATCGCGTCCGAGATTTGATCGCTCACCTTGTCGGGGTGACCTTCGGACACGGACTCACTGGTGAACAAATATGACTTCCGACCCACGGCATTATCCCCACGGCGAGAGTTCTAGGTTGGGGCCAAGTGTTTGCAATCTTTGCCAATGAGGGTCAAGCCACCGCCGTCATTAACGAAGGACGGAACGTCGCAGCCGCCTCCGCCGAGACTTCGAATGAGCAAGTCCTTCGAACTGCCCCCGAGCAGCCGGAAAAATCACTGCTCGCGTGGCCGCGACCGGTCAATTGTGCATCTCAAACGATGCGCGACGGGTCGCTTTACCAACGCCGCTGATCGGCCCCTGTGTGGATCGGTGGATCGCCAACTGGTCGCTCAGGCGAGCGGGTCGTTGCCGGTCAAGCCATTCTCCTCCTCCTCGACACCAGCCAGTGAGCGGACGAGGTCAAGGATGGCACGACGCGTCTTTGGATCATGAATACGGGCGAAGGCTCGGTTCAACTCCAATCCTTCGCGGGTACCGAGAAATTCGAGGACGCTGGAATCTGTGGCGGGAGCTTCGGCGAAGCCCGGCACCGGCTGCACCCGGGCCTCGCCCGCGGGAGCGTCCTCGTAGAAGAAGCTGATCGGCACGCCCAGAACGGTCGACAGGTCGAACAACCGGCTGGCACCAATCCGGTTTACGCCCTTCTCGTACTTTTGGACCTGCTGGAAGGTGAGGCCGAGGCGCTCACCCAACTTCTCCTGACTGATCCCGAGCAACATGCGGCGAAGCCGCACGCGGCTGCCAACGTGCGTGTCAATAGGGTTTGGGCGGCGCGAGCCTTTTTCGTCGTTCTCGCCGTCTTCCATTGATTTTCGGCCTACAAGCATCGGTAAATCTCGCTCCTGGATCGGAGGGGGGCACCGCAATTTCTAGGTGCACAATTTAACCTCGTCAATCGATTGCAGGATAAATACTCCGGAGATCAATATGCAATCGGAACGTACTTCGTCTGAGTTCAATTACTTTAAGTTGTAAAACAACAAACCACATATCTATGATTGTGATTTTCGCCCCTCGCGAGACCTTGCAGTGGACCCCGGCCACGCAATGAGCACGGCGACCGTGAGTGCCAGGAGGGCCGCAAACGGCCTATCTCCGGCCCGCGCATAGACAGTCGGCGGGAGATACCCAGGCAATTGGACATCGACCACGCCGGCAACGTCGAGATCGAGCCGGGCAACGATGCGGCCATAGGCGTCCACGACCGCGGAGATGCCGTTGTTGGCCGAGCGGATCACCGGGAGACCTTCCTCCACGGCACGCACGCGAGCCTGATGGAGATGCTGGCGCGGTCCAGTCGTGTTGCCGAACCATCCGTCGTTCGTGACGTTGAGCAGCGCGGCGGGACGATCCGCCGACTGAACGACAGCTCCTGGAAAGATCGCCTCATAGCAAATCAGGGGGGCGAGCGGAGGTAAGCCGGCGATGCGCATCAAAGGACGCGGCGTAGGGCCGACGTCGAAACCACCGCGAATGCGAGTCAATTGCTCGAGCCCGATCGCTTCCAGCGTCGCCTGGAAGGGGAGATACTCTCCGAACGGAACGAGGTGCGTCTTGTCGTAAATGGCGACTGGTCTCCCTCCTGGTCCGAAAGCAACGAGACTGTTCAGAACGCGGCGCTTTTGTCCGCGCGCCTGCCGCGGCGAAATCTCGACGCGCAGCAGTCCGGCGACGAGATGGCCGTCAGCGGGAATAACCCGTGCCAGCGCCTCCAGCGCGGCCGGCGTATCGAGCGGCAGAAATGGCATCGCGGCCTCGGGCCAGACGACGAGTTGGATACCTTTGCCGTCATCGATGTCACCGGTAGGGCCTCGCCGAGTGAGGTCCAAATGACGCTCGAAGTTGCGCCTTTGGTTCTCGCTCTGCCACTTCTCGCGCTGCGCGATCGACGGTTGCACGAGACGCAGCCGCACCGCCTGGTCGGGCGGTGGTTGCGCGCCCAGGCGCCAGGCGCCCCAGCCGGCCAGAACCGCAAGGGGAGCGAGGGAGGCAAGCGCAGCGAAGACGGCGGCCCGGCGAGCGCCCATCGGAGGCAGGCGCGGCTCCGAGCGGGCGTCGGACCAGACGACGAGGGGCGTGGCGAGGACTAGCACGGCCAGCCAGGTCAAGCCGTAAATCCCGAGCAAAGATGCCGACTGCAGCAAGGCCTCCGGCGCCGTCAGCGCGTAGCCGAGCACATTCCAGGGAAAACCGGTCAGGATGTGCCCGCGCAGCCATTCAGCGCAGGAAAGCGTCACCGCCAGAACGAGGACGCGAGACCAGCCCGGACGCCAGGCGAGGCTCGCGACGGCCGCAGCCGCAGCCCAGAACAGTGCGAGGCCAGCTGGCATGGCCATCACGGCGAACGGCATCAGGACCGCGAATTTTTCTGCTTCGACGAGGAAGGCCTCCCCGATCCAGAAGAGCCCGGCAAGGAAGTAACCGAACGCAAAAAGCCAAGTGATGGCGGCGGCATGGGCGGCAGCCCGCCTAGGTGCGGTGGCGACGGCGGCGTCGATGAGAAAAACAAGGGCCGGTAGGGTGAGGAAGAGGATTGGCCATAGGAAAAATGGTGCCATAGCCAGCACCGTCGCCGTGCCTGCCACTAGGGCGAGCGCGCGGCGGAGCCATGGTGAGAGGTGGGCCAAAGGCGGCAAAGGCCGGTCGGCCTGCATTCCTGGTGAATCCTTGTCCACGATGGCCTGGGCATGGCTTCTTTCGCGCCATCTCCAGCCCCTCACCCCGACCCTCTCCCAAAGGGAAGCGAGAGAGGTGCCACAATGGCGAGGTAGGGCGCAAGTGAGGCTGCTGGCTCGACACCATTTCACCGGTGCGGCCTCGATGACCCCGTGGCGCACCGGAAACGCCGCAAGGTCCGATCCTTACCGGGACACTGGGCGGCGCGGCTTGCGGGCGGGTTTCGCCGACGGCTGCTTGCGACCGCGCCGGGCCTTGGGCGCAGGCGACTGAGCTGGGACGTCAACTGCGGGCGACGGAGCAGCGAGCGCCTGCTCAACGACCATCTCGACATAGCGCGGCAAGGCAAATGCGGCGACATGCACCGAGGGCGTCCAGTAGCGCGTGCTGATCCCCCGCTTGTCGCGGCGCCGCTTGAGCTTCTTGACGGAAATGTCGAGTGCCGAGGCGTCGTCAGAGGCCCAGTTCAAGGCGAAGGGGCCGCCGAAGTAGCAGGGCTGCGTGCATAGGTACGGTGCGACTTTGGCGAACAGGGGTCCGAGTGCACGCGTCGTCCCGGCGAGATGATCTGGCAACAGAAAGGGCAGACCATTCTGGGTGACGAAGATGCCACCATCCCGCAGCGCGCGACGGCAATCGGCGAAGAACTCGGGCGTATGTAGAACGGCTGAGGGGCCGATAGGCTCGGAGCTGTCGACGATGATGGCGTCGAATTTCTCGGGCGTCTCGGCCACATACTTCAAGCCATCGGCGATCACAAGGTCGCAGCGCGAATCCTCGAAGCAGCCGCCGGCAATCTCAGGATAGTGCGCAAGCGAGAGATCGACCACGGAGCGGTCGATCTCGCAGAGCGTGGCCTTCTCGATGGAGGGGTGCTTCAAGACCTCGCGCATGACACCGCCGTCGCCGCCGCCGACGACGAGGACCCGTCTAGGAGCCTTCAAGGCCATCAATGGCACATGGGCCATCATCTCGTGGTAGACGAACTCGTCCGACGTCGTGAGCTGGCAGACGCCATCGAGCATGAGGACACGGCCCCACGTCGCGTTGTCGAAGATGACGAGATGCTGATGGTCGGTCTTGACCTCGTGGATGACCTTGTCGGCCTGGAGCCTGACGCGCCAGTGCGGATGGAACGTCTCCTCGATCCAGCGATCGGGCTTGGTCATCGGGGCCTCCCAGCGACATTGGCAACAGGCGACGTTATGGACGACCAGCGTCGCACCAAAACGACAGCGCGCCCAGCCTTTCGGCTGGACGCGCGATCGTCATGGATCTTGACGAGATCAGGCGGCCGCGACGCGGCGTTCCTTCTCGCGCTTGGGCATGCGCACCGGGGCCTTTTTAGGGGCCGCCGCTTGCCACTTGAGCTGCTCGAGTTCCTCACCGCGAAGGTGCTCCTTCACGACGACGTCCTGGGCCTCGAAAGCCTCCTTCAGTACGTTGATGGCCAAGTGTGGCTTGGCATCCCCGCACATGAAAACGTCCAGGGCCGCATAGTCGGCCTCGGGCCAGCTGTGAATCGAGATATGGCTCTCCGACAGCACCGCCACACCCGACACGCCGCCATTTGGCGTGAAGTGGTGGAGGTGGATATGGAGGAGAGTTGCTCCCGCTGCTTCCACACAACGCTTAAGCGTCCGCTCGATGTGCTTGAGGTCATCAAGCCTACGGGCGCCAAACAGGTCGATGATGAGGTGCGTTCCCGCAAACCTCACGCCATCGCGCTCTTTGAAGAAGTCCTTGCGGTCTTCGTCGTTATTGTGCGCGATATGCGCGGTTCCGATAGATTCTTCCTTTTGGGCGGTGCTTGAACGAGTCAAGTCCATCCCCAATTGGAAGAGGGTGTCATTAAAGGCCATATGACCCTCCCCAACCAGTAGAC
>LNFM01006105.1_pt1 | contig 20089 bp, 14 predicted proteins | sample 596031 | NCBI WGS metagenome assembly LNFM01 (sample SAMN04254537, study PRJNA301005) | activated carbon metagenome | isolation source: dual media filters at the Ann Arbor, Michigan drinking water treatment plant | place: USA: Ann Arbor | reverse complement strand
GCAAACACTCAAAGCTAGACTTCCTCAGCCCAGTCGACTTTGAGCAAGGCTTAATGGGCTAAGCAAACCGTCCGGGAAACTGGGGGAAGCCCAGAAATGGCACCCATTCGACCAAGCATCCTCACCTTGCAAATCGACAAAGTTGCGTCAGGCCTGTATCGCGCGGAATTACTTGAAAATGGTGCGCAAGTTACGCATCCCAACACGCACTCCAGCATCAGCGAAGCCATCCGAGAGGAAGCCATGGCGGTGCCCGAGGGCTTCGCCCACCTCATGGAAGTCCGCTACTACGGTTTGTCGTCTGGAACGTTCTTGCTGTCACAGTTGCCCCAACAAGCCGAAGCCATCGCAGGGCAGTTAGTTGATCTGCTCGCGGAGTTGAATCGGATCGGCGAGTCACGTTGAATTCGCTCATGTCACAGCGCCGAACGCACCGACATAGCCACTGGATCAACGAAAAAACGGAGATCGTCAGGCGACTCAACGAGCGAGAGCTCGGTGGTGGCTACGACGAAGCAGCCATCCTGATCTGTGCTATGTTGAATGCGATGAGCGAGACCGTTTGGCCAGGGCGTCAAATTGATCGCGCTCGGTTTGTGCAGCTTCTCGTGCAGCACGGCTCCGAAGCCGAAATCTGCCGCCATATTAGTGTGCCGATCCTGTGTCAACACTTGGAAGCACAGCTCAAAACGGTCGAGGCCGAAGCGCTTCGCCGAGCCTTCCGCATACCGAAATCGGCGCAGGTGATCACCGGGGCTCAGGTCGACCAGCTTGAATCCGACGTTTTATCGGTCTGCCCCGAGCTGTCTCTCAAGCTGCTCAGAGCTCACTCGTACGCAACCCTGCTGTATGAAGACCTTCGCAGCTCCTATGCTCATGAATACCGGCCAGGACCGCGAGTGGACACCTGGGAGATGACCCTGCGCATCGGTGAAAAGGTGAGTTACGTGAATCGCTCTCCCAGTGGTTCCTGCAACGAATGACTCGGGCCATCTTTTTTCACATGGACTGGCTGATCCTCTTGGCGAGGAGCATTGCCGAACACCTTGATACCGCACATCAGACCATCCAGCCAAACGAAAATTCATGGTGGATTCATGCCGAGGAAGTGAAGCCATAGGCCCGCCGGCGCTATGTGACCCAGCCGACTTCTCGCAGCAGAATGCCGACCCCTGCCAAGGCGTACTCCGCATCGGACTCCATGATCGGACGAGAGCCGTGCCTCACTTGCTCGTTCGGCTTGTTTCGGGCATGCAGCCTCGCGATCGAATGCGCCACGCCACGGACGACGGGATAGATCGTCTCATCTATCTTGGAGACGAGCGCTTTAATGTCCTGTTCGCGAAGCTGGGGCTCCGACCGCTGATGCGCAAGCCACGAGCCTAAGCACCACTGGGTCACGTCTCGGGCCCGGTCTATGACCGATTCCGGCCCTGATCGGTGCGCAGCATCTTGAAGAGTCTCCATGGTCTGGCGCAGCTTCTCCCGTGCTTCAACCGGCACTGCGTTCTCGTTGACATCGGGAAGGACGCCGAGCGAACCACGAGCTTTCAAGGTTATGACATCTTCACCGGAGTAGATGCGCTCCAGGCTGACGAGCTGCCAAAGCGAAAACGCCGAGACGGACCCCAGCGCAACCAGTCCCTTGCCGACGTAGCTACTCAGGTCTCCCACCGTGTTGCTGTCAAAGCCATACAACCGACGTTGTGCCTGGTCCGTGAATGGCTGTACAGAGGGTGGGCTGACATTCCACTGCGTTGGTCTCGCAGGCATCACGCGGTATAACCTGCCCCGCTTGATGCGCGCGATGGCATCGAACGAGTCTTCTCTGAAGATCAGTTCGGCAGAAGTCAGAGTTCTGCCGGCGGGGAGCTCGCTGAGATCAGGGACTCCTTCCAGCAAGGTTGCCGCAGACACCATTGGGAGAGGCCAAAGACCGTATGCGTATCCTGGGGTGTGCCCTTGGTAGATCAGGAAATCGTTGTCGTCGATGGCGATGAACACTTGACGTCATTCCTTCATGTATGTGACTTGGTCAGCAGAGGGCGCTGGTCTTATCGCTTGAGCATCGCAAAGACCACCAGCAACCCGACGATCCACAGCCATCCCGGAATACGCCAGCCCTGCGCTTTCTTCTTGCCGCTTTGCGCATGCTGCGGGTTCCACGAAGACGACCTGCCTTGAGACACGCTGCCCGAACTCGATCCGACGCCACTGCCAGCCGTTTGCTTTCGCATGTTGGCGAGCACCTGCTGATTCGGCGTGAGTTTCGGGGTGGGGGCAGACGCTGGAGCTGCTCGGACATGCCCCCTGCTTGAGGGGCTTCGCCCCTTCATTTGACCAAGAAGATCCGTGTTTGAAGCCGCCGCGCTGACGCGGCCTGTGCGCGATCCCTTGAGGCGGTATCGAGCTTCCGCCTCCGTCAGTTGGACGACCTGAGACGCAGAGGTTGCAGAGATGGAAATGTGCTGGTACTTGTATTTCGCACTTCGATAGACCGGCTCCACCAGCCCCTTGATCGTGACCCACTTTCCCGCCCAGGCAGCCGTCGGCACAGTACCCCCTTTGGCCAATGCATCACTCCACAGGTTGATCTTCACGCAAGGGCCATTCCACGGCGCAAAGTTGATGAACACGTAGGGCTTGCCCCTGCCCCGCCCTCGCGTCCCCACCGCGTGTTTGACCTCGACAATGCGCCCGACCAACTCGACCATTTGCCCGATTTGTCCGGCGAATGCGTTGTAGTCGGCCGCGTCCAGCACTGGGTACTGGCTGATGTACCCCGCAGAAACCGGTGGAGCGGCTTCCTTGCTCCGAGGGACAAAGATCTCCTGGGGAATGCTCCGTCCGCTCAGGAAGTCAGTGAGGGTGGGCACCTGTTTGTAAGCAGCCCTGCAAATGGTGGCGAAGTTCTTGGCGTCACCCGCGAGTGAAGGAATCCTTTCCAATGCGGCAAACACCGTCGACGCGCCGGGGTCTGCGTAGTCGTTGGCTCGGAACACGATCACACCGGCACCACTGCTCGAACTGCCCCAGAGCGACGGCATGTCGCAAAGCCCTCGCAGCGCCAGATTCAAGGCAACAAACGAGAACCGGTCCAACGTATTGTCAAACTGACTGGCATCGCGACGCGGATGCTGGTAGTCCCGATGCCCCATCTCCGAGCTGCCCAACGCAGCGATCTCCTGCACAAACATGCCGTCGTAGTCGATCAGCTGGATGCGACGGCCTGCGTCGGCCACCATCAGGTTGCCTTCCTGGATGTCGCCGTGTGCGATGCCCTGCTGTTCGAGATAGGACGACAGCTGCGTCAGGGAATTCAACAGGTTCGTGAGCTTGGCCTTGTCACCGTGGTTGGCTTCGACGAACTCGCCCAAGGTCTCACCGGAAGCCCAGGCCATCTTGACCAAGGGATAGGTCGCCCCGTTGAGTCTCACCCCTTGCGGCTGAAACTCGAAGTCGACAAAGTACGGCGATGCAAGACTCTTGAGTTTTTTCGAGATCGCAGCGTATCGGTTTTCAAGGCCCTTGGCCTCGCGATGGAAACAACGAACCGCCTTCTTGGTGGAGCCTACTTCCACCGCATAGGTCAACGCGAAGCCACCGGAGACGACGACGGGCAACCCGAGACCCGATGAATGAATCCTGCCGCCCTTGAGCTGCGGGTCGAGAAACACCGTCTCGGGGTGTTGCAGCGCTTCCTGGTACTGCTCTAGTGAGGGATAGCTCATGCAGGCTCCGCTGATTCATCAGCCAAGATAGCAATCCGCAGGACTGTCGAATCGTCCAGGCGCATGCGACGATCCTGCCGCTGTGCGATCACGAACTTCTCAAACGCCTCTGCCGACGACAATGTGAGCAGAATGGGCAGTTCCTCAGGATGGGTAAGAAGCCAGTGGCCCACGGCATCGGTCATCAAGAGGATGCGATCACCGGGCTGCACCTTCCATGCCTTGCTGTTGTTCTTGAAGAACTCGTGTTCATTGATGAAGGCATTGGCGGTGGTCAATGTGGACAGAAGCCGCGGGCGGGTGTCGAAATCCTCTGGTTTGGCAAACGGGTAGCTGGACCGCACCTCACCATCCCGAACATGGACTGCCAGGCTGTCGCCCACTGCAAGCACATCGACTTCATTTTTGTCGGGCACGAGTTCCAATCCGAGCAGCGTGGCAAAGCTGCCTCGGTCAAATGCTGCCTGCTGGGACCAAGAAAGCGACTCGACATCGGTGGATTCCAGGTAAGCCCGGATCCTTTCCGCCACCCACTCCACGCTGACGCTTTGCTCCTTGGCGTAGGCGTCGGCCAACAACCGCGCCCATGCCTGGGAGTCGTATGACTCCGAGGCGCCATCGGTTACAGCCACACAGGACGCGCCCACGGCGTAGGCGTCCTCGTTCAAGTCCTGACGCTGGGGGTCTTTGGGTACCGAGGCAGCCAGGTCAATGCTGAGCCGCACGCCGACTTACCGTAACTGGGCAGGACGGGTGCCGATGTCGAAGAAGTCCACGATCTCTGCCGCATCGGCATTGAAAACGTAGCCCCGCGATTCGTTGGACACGGTGCGCCCTTTCTCCTGGGCGACTTTGACCAGGTGGGGCGGCAAGGGACTGGACATGCGGAACAGCAGTTTGGCGTACTGGTCCGGTAGGCCCGCATCGCTGGCAGGAAAGGAAATGGGGGTGGCCGCCAACGCGCTAACGTGCAGGTTGAGCAGCAGGATGTTGCCGTCGTTGGTCTGGAACTGACGCAGGGTGTCGGCCAGTTGCTCAGGGCTGCCATCGGTGGATTCGCCATCGGTGATGTGGAGCACCGTGGGCGGGTAGCTGTTGGGGTGGGCATCGCACCACACCGCCAGTTCTTCAGCAGCCTTGGTGATGGCTGCGCACATGGGTGTGCCGCCATTGGCTTGAGGTTCGAACCAGACGGGGAATTTGACGGTTTTCTCAACGATGCCGCCCGCGCCATCGTCGATCTTGCGCTTGCGCTCTTCCACACGCACCGGGTTGGTCTCAATGGCGGAAATGGGATTGAGCACCCGTTGGGCCAAGCCACCCTGCAAGGCATTTTTGGCGCCACCATCGCCGTACCCGATCACGCCAATGTCGAAGTAGTCGCGGATACCATCCGATTTTGCGCAACGCGTCACCAGTTGCATCAGTGTCTTGTTCAATACGTCAGCGACGATCTGGGCTTTGGTGCGTTCCGAGTCGGCCATTCGGTCAGCCATTGAGCCAGACTGGTCCACGAGAAACAAAAGGGCCGTGGGATCGGTTCGTTGAATAGGTGCTTGATATGGCATGTGCTCTCCCCTCAAAAGTTGAATTTGATCTTGACTGTACTCGCGGGTCACTATCGCGCAATATCCGTATGCTCAAGCCTGAGGTAGTGACAACATCGTGCCAAAGCGCACGCTTTGGCATGAACACTTGGCGCTCGCGTCGGAAAAGTTTGGTGCGCACCTGAGGAACTACCAGCGTGTGCCGTGGACTGGCGACCAGAACGTCAAACGGGCTTACTCCGAGTTTGGCTACGCAATGCCTCCACCGCCTCATTGAGCGCCTCAGCGTCCGGCGCCTGCGTTCCCCACTCTTTCCAGAAGTCACGCGTCGCACTGTCTGGCGCGATGGCGGGCTTGTCGAGCTTGATTCGAGACGGGAGGAGAACCGCGTCACCCAGCATCAACGCCTCCCCGGTATCAAGCAAAGGCAGAACGCTGGTCAGACCGGCGAGCGAGTCAGGCATCAAGCGCTTAATCACCGCCTGGTCCGTGTCGTTTGTAAGGCGCAACGACAAGAAATTGTTGCATTGACTCAAGATGGTCTTGCTCACGTCCGAAGGCCGTTGACTTACGACTAACAAAGAGAAGCCATACTTCCGTCCCTCTTTCGCGATCCGCTCGAAGGCACCTAGAGCCTGTCGCTGTACCGCATCAGCATCCTCGCGAACTGGAAGATAGAGGTGAGCCTCGTCGCACAACAGTGTTACCGGCGTTCGCTTGAGGGGATCCATCCAGAACTGAACGTCGTAGAGCAAGCGGGCAAGCGTTCCAGTGACCACCGGCAAAACATCCGAAGGCACCTCCGAGAAATCAATGATCTTGATCCCTTTGCCACCATTCGAACCAAGCAAGCGGACGATTTGCTCGGCCAGCCAGCTATAGGTATTTGCCTTTGCCGGCGGAGTGAACATGAAACCGTAGCGCCGATCATCCAACTTCGCTTCTAGACGTGATATGAACCGAGTGAGCTTATCTTCCCACTCGCCCTTGACAGGCCCAGTTTTGCCAACGCCTTTTGTGGTGTTGTCCGTTTCAAGGAGGGTCAAAAGATCCTTGATCGGATACGGTATTGGCGAATCAACGGTAAAAGTCTTAGCGACGTCGAGTTTCTTTTCCGCTTCGAGCGTCTTCTGCTTCAGGCCTTTGACGTGCGATGTAAAACGAGAAGCCTGATTGGGGGCGTTCTGATCGCTACGGTCAAGGATCATCGACAGCATTTCGTCGCGATTGAGCAACCAATACGGCAAGAACAGCGCGTCATCCCCTGGATTCTCAAGATCTCCAGGACCAGCGATGCGCACGCGCGTCGCGAACCCCTTTTTCTCCGCGTCTGCCAGGGGCGCATACTCGCCGTGCATATCGAAAACCAGAATGTTCGGATACTTCAGCTTCGCGGCTCGCTCCAAGATCAACGCCACAGCGTAGCTCTTGCCTGAGCCTGTACTGCCAAGAATGGCCGCGTGGCGCTGGAAGAACTTGTCGCCGCTGACGATGGCTTCCGCGGTTCTATCCGCCACAAACGTGCCTAGCTTGAGACGTTCGTTCTCCGGAAATTCCGCCCCAAGTATTCCCATGAAACGCTGAAGATTCCCCGCATCGACCACGTAGCATTCGCGGTCGATCTGCGGAAAGCTATCGGCACCCCGCTTGAAGGTGTTCTTTTTCTCGCCGTCGACCGTGCGGAAGGTTCCGATCAGCGCGGCACGAACCAGATCGGTAGGCACCGATGTGAGTACCGATTCATCTTCATCATCTGGCAACTCTTCGGGAAGTTCCTCGCGCATGCTTCGCGTCACGCGCTCCGTGATCGCGATCAAGTACTCCCGCTCAGTGCTTCCCCGAATGGCGATCAGGTTACCTATGCCGATCCGGGTAAGCAAGATCGAGTTGGAGACATCCACCGAAACTCGACTGGTATCTACCGCGGCCACCTTACCAAGCAACTCAGTGTTCGTGAACTGCAACGCAGCAGGTGTATCTGTCATGGTTCGAGAACCTCCGCAATGAATGAATGAACATCCCAAAGCGCAATGCCAGGGAAAAAATGCTGGGTCTTGTTGATGATCACGCGAGTCCCCTCGACTCCTGCCTCTTGCGCGTGCGCCAGAGCAATCACATTGGAATGCTCAACTGCTAGTGCCTCAGCTTTCGAGGAAAGCGATCGGGTCATCATGAGCGTAGGCTTCCCGCCTCGAATTGCAGGCGAAAGATGCGTCTCAAGGTGATCGTCGTTGAAGCCATACCCCAGAATCAGAAAACGGCTCGCCCGATCAATCGCGTCGTTCGCCCGACCCCGATGCTGGTCAAAGGGGCTTTCATAGCCGTTCCTGAATTTGTTGTGGCCCGGCGTGATGATCAGTCGGGCAACGCTCGGGAGGTCGCCTGCATAAAAGACTGGCTTTCCGGCACGCACATACCAGTCAAGACTACCGTGCGGTTTGAAGACCATTGCACGCGGTCGATAGTGGTAGGTGAAGTTCGGCTTCTTATAGGTCACGTTTCGGCAGAAACCTAGCTTGCTCTCTCGTTCGTTCAATGTGCCGGCGAAATGGCCGACAAACATCGTGTCTACCCCGAGACCTGCTTCCTCGACAGCAATCTCCACCAGCCGGTCGTAGTTCGTCGTGACGATCGGCAGACCATTTGCCGGCTTGAGTAGGTGTCCAATGAGCTTGGTGAGGCGAAGTATCCGGGTTCCTCCAAAGACTTCCGTGACAACATTTCGCTCTCGTTCACTCACCAACACCGCTGTGGCAGAGGCGATCGCCGATTCCAGTGCAGGAGTGGGCGGCTTCGCGAGAAGCGCGGCTTCGAGTCCATTTGCCTTGATAAGCGGGGTGATCTCTGCCCATGCGGCCAAGTCATCGGCGCTCAAAATCGGACCAACTGTCGCGTTCAAGTGTTCTGCCAACTCTCCCATTCCCGGGAGGCCCTCGGCGCAGGAAAGCCCGGATCCGACCACCGTGACAAGACCATCGCTCAAGTGTTGCTGGAGATGCTTTTTGATTTCGTCCAGGCTCATCGTGCGTGCTCAGCCATGAGAATCGAGATCGTTCGCGGCGTGACACCCATGCCGCGCCACGCGGTAGGGTGGCAAGTAAAGAGCAGGACCTGATGCCGTTGGGCTGCATCGAAGATCACTCGCTTCATCTGTTCGTGTCGTTGCTCATCGCTATGCACGAGCGCATCATCCAAAATGATCAACGTTGGGCGACCTGCTTCCTTCAGCAGGTCTGCATAGGCGAGACGGCTGATGACGCCCATCTGCTCGCGAGCCCCGAAGCTCAAGTCGCCCACAGGCCCTGTCTCGGTCCCTTGAAGCCCGGGGCGGGTCAGACTGCCCGGCATGAGATCCTCGCCGATCTCCAGGCTGGCTTGAGGAAACAGTAGCCGAAGGTAGCGATTGACGTGTTTCTGCAGGGGTGCCTGCAGCCGTTTGGTGAGGTCGCGGCGCTTGGCCTCCAGCAGGCTCAGCAACAGGTCGAGCGCTTCCGCACGAAGCTTGAGTTCGTCACGGCGCCGCTCGGCTGCTTCGAGTGAGGCCGCCAGTTCAGCACGCTCCTCTTCCAACCCCTGCGCGCCAGCTTCTTCGAGCTTGCCTTGCAGCAAGGCAATGCGAGTCTGTCGCTCACTGAAAGCACGCTCTGACTGATCCGCACTGCGTTTGAAACGCTCGACATCTTGCGCAAGGATTTCGGGGCGAACAGTGTCGACGTCCCCCTGCTTTGTCGCTATGCGACTTTGAAACTCCTCACGCTCAGCGCGCAACGTCACCAACCGCAACGCCGTCTCGCGCTCACGCTGCTTCCGATCGGGACGCTCAAGCAACTCCTTCAATGCATCCCGTTCACGCAGCGCCGCTTCCATCTGGGTCTTAGCCGTACTGGAGACTTGTCTTGAATCTGCAGCTTGCCGGGTAATTTGATCCAAATGATCGGCCGCGGTCTTCTGCCGCTCCATGGCCAGCGGAAGCGGCACCGCGGGTTGATCCGGCAACGCCGCCACGGGATCTAACTGCTCAGTCTGAGACTCTGCCTCCGCCTTTCGCGCGGCGTGTTCTTCCAGCTCGGCCCGCAGCCCTTCGAGGCCCCTTGGCGCGAGGTTCGCTAGGATTTTCTCCCCATGCTTGATGTCTTTGGTCGCCTGCAGATGGGAGGCATGCCGGGCTTCTGCAGCGGCGAGCGTCGCAGCACCTACGCGCTGAAGTAGCGCTTGGTGCGCGGTACGCTGCTCCGCTTCGTCGCGAGCGAGATCCTCAAGGTCCGCGCCACCCGGAATGATCTTTATCTTGCCCACGTCAAGAATATGAAGCTCTGCTTCAGCGGTAATCAATAGTTCACCGGTACCAGAAAGTCGTTGCCCGGCCAATGTAACGTTGCCGGCATCAATCTCGAAGTAGACGCGCGTCGCAGCGGCTTCTTGCCGGATTCGCAGCTCATTGAGTTTGGCTTGCTGGTCGCGCAATCGAATGATGTCAGCCTCTTTCATCTCGGAAGCGAGGGCGATCTTGCGGTGTGCCTGGAGCTGCGTCTGCTCGGCTTCGGCGCTATGGACGAGGTCAGTGAGCGCAGAGATGCGCGCTTGCGCATCAGCGATACGACGCGCGAGCTCTGCGCGCAAGTCTTCGCGCCGCGAGTGGGCTAGCACTTCGGTGGCTCGCTGATAGGTATTTTCGGCATCCCTCAGTGTTGCTTCCCAGGCCGCCAACGCAGATTGGGTCGATTCGACGAGACCTTCCGCTTTCTCCAAGTCAGCATCGCGTTGCTTGAGCGAGCGCAGTTGCTCGTCGAATGCAGCCAGTTGATCTGCTACAAGCTGATGGGTATCGTCCAGCCGTTTGAGTGATGCTTTGTCGGTATCCAGTTCCAGCTTCATTGCATCAACCTTCGCGAGACTGGCTTCGGCTTCTTGCTGCTGAATCCGGAAGGTTTCCCAAGGTTTCGCCACCGCATCGGCTGCACTTTCAGTGCGCAGTTGTCCCAGTTGATCGACCTGCTGCCGATACTGGGTTATGCGAGTGTCGAGCTCGGCCACGCTTATCGCCAGGGCCTCAATGTCGCCGATGATCTTTGCATAGGCTCCGCTGGGACGCCCAGTGCGCGTTAACAGCGCTTCTCGCTCACTTCGGACTCGCTGGATGACGTCATCGCCCCGAGTGCTCGCGACTTCGCCGACAGATTGATCGAGAGCTTTACGCAGGTGGTCGGTCGCGTTGCTCACCGAGCCGGCAATGTCCTGCGCGCTTCCCTGTTCAATCCATAGCAGGCCCGGAATACCCCAGTGCTCTGGCTTGCTGGCGCCCTTGCCCGCAAACCGGAACCCCAGTAGCTCGGACAGGTATTGCTCGGCATCCTCACCGTCCAGATCTTTAGCCCCGCCTTTGAGCTCGCAGCGCCTCCTTTGCATGAAGCTCTTGCGCAAGCGGTAATCGACAGCGCCGATGGAGAAGTCCAGTTCTACGCTAGGCGCGGCAGATGGCTCTCCCCAAGGCAACAAATCATCCACGCTAGCGGAGCGATGTCGCTCGAAGAAAGCGGCACGGATGGCCCGGACCAAGGTGCTCTTTCCCGCCTCGTTTGGCCCCTCGAAAAGGTTCAGACCGGGCTCGAATCCGGCGATTTCAAACGGCTGTCGAAACTGTCGGAGCTGCTCCAGCTTCAGGCGATGCAGCCTCATAAGGTAGCCCCTGCCGATCTTCGCTCCTCGAGAATGCTTGCAAGCAACCCGAGCGCGTGGCCAACCGTTCCACCGTCGATACCAGATGATTGTTCGCCTTGTCGATCTCGGAGTTCGGCTATGACGTCTCCAAGGTAGCCATCAGCTTTCAGTGCTGCAATGTCTTCGGCAGTCGGTAGCAACCGCAACGCGCCCAAATCTAACTTGAGGCTGCGCGATTTAGCTTCAGTCTCGCTCAAGGCGTCGCGAAGACGCTGAAGACCGGCCAAGTCAACCTGCCCGACCACGCGGATGTTCAGCACGTCTCCAGTCCCGTACCCACTTAGTTGCGCAATCACGGCATCAACGTCACTAGCTACGTTCACCGCAACATCCAGCGATGTCCAAACGAACTGCCCTGTCTCGAGCCGTTCGACCGTCGGCTCGGATCCGGACCCATCAATCTCCACCAACAGCGCATACCCTGGCTCATTCCCCTTGAATCGATCAGGTTCAGGCGTTCCGCTGTACCAGGTTCGGCTGTCGATCTTCTTGCATCCGTGCCAGTCTCCAAGGGCCAAGTAATCGAGCCTTGCTTTTGTGGCGCGATCAGCACCGATAGGGTTGGCCGAGTCGACCTCCTCCGCGAGCACGCCCTGAACGCTGCCATGCGCCAAGCCGATTCGCACATGACTGGGTGGCGTAGCTGCCTCATCGAACCAATCCGTCAGGTCGTTGTAGGTGTGTCGCTGCGTAAGAGGCGCCATGAGCGCTGAGAAGCCCAACGCAGGAAAGTCCAGCGTTGCGGGCTGCAAAGCCAAATGCAGGTTTTCCGGCACGACGCCTAGCCGCGCGGCGCGTGTCCATACGCTTTCGGCAAGCGCCGCATCGTGGTTGCCCGGAATCAAGAGCCATGGGCCTGCGTAGGCTTCCATCGCGTTGAACAGCCTGCGAACGGTACGGTCTGACACCGTCTGGGCGTCGAAAACGTCCCCCGCGACCAGCACGGCATCAACTTTTTGCTCCACAGCGAGCCGCGCAATCGTTTCGACTGCCGCCAATCGGGCTTCAGCGAGTGGAACGGCATCGTCAGGCAAAAATTGGCTGTACTGGCGACCGATCTGCCAATCTGCGGTATGTAGAAAACGGGGCAACGCGAGTCTCCGTGCAAACCCGACACGTGCATGATGGCTGCCGGCGTATGCCCCACTTTAAAGCATGTAACAGAATGCTCCAAAAGTGTACTGCTTCCGGTTGAGGCGGTCATTCAACTGCTTAAGCACCGCCCACACCGGGGGGTGCTCCAGTGCCAAGGAAGATCGCGGCAATGCTGTTTTGGCGTCAAGCCGGCTGCATGCGGACTGGCAGAATGACTGACAAAACTCAAAATTCCTCTCGTGCCCAACATGACTCCCCTCGCCGCGCTGCTTTCCAACTATCGACAATCGTCCAAGTCCGAGCGAGAAAAAGGGACCTACTTCGAAGAACTCATCGTCTGTTACCTCCGCAACGAGGCGACCTACCGGGACCTGTACAGTGACGTGTGGACCTACGGTGATTGGGCCGCACTGCAAGGCTTGGACAAGCGCGACGCCGGCATCGACTTGGTGGCCAAGACCCAAGGCACCGGAGAAATCCACGCGATCCAGTGCAAGCTGTACGCTGATGACTATCGCCTGCAGAAGAACGACATCGACAGCTTCTTCACAGCCTCAGGCAAGAAGCCCTTCTCCCACCGCGTCATCGTCAGCACGACGAACCACTGGAGCACCCATGCCGAAGACGCGCTGCGCGACCAACAGCCACCCGTCAGCAAGATCGACCTGAACGACCTGGAGAACAGCCAGATCGACTGGGCAAAGTACCAGCCCAAGGCTGCCCCGGTACTGAAGGTGAAGAAGCAGCTTCGGTTGCATCAGCAGCAAGCGCTGGACGCCGCGCTGTCCGGGTTGCAGGCCGCCGACCGCGGCAAGCTCATCATGGCGTGCGGCACCGGCAAGACGTTCACAAGCTTGAAGATCGCCGAGGCCTTGGCCGGCAAAGGAAAGCGAGTCCTGTTCCTGGTGCCCAGCCTGTCGCTGCTGTCGCAGACCCTGACCGAATGGACCCAGGAGAGCGCCACGCCACTGCACAGCTTCGCTGTGTGCTCGGACAGCGACGTGGGCAAGAAGCGCCAGAAGGACGACGACAGCGTCCAGACCTTCACCCACGAACTGCGCTACCCCGCCACGACCGAACCAGGCCGCCTGGCCACCGAGATGGCCAAGCGGCACGACGATGCACACATGAGCGTGGCCTTCAGCACCTACCAGTCCATCGACGTCATCAGCCGTGCACAGCACGGCCATGGTTTGGCTGACTTTGACCTCATCGTCTGTGACGAGGCGCACCGCACCACGGGCGCCACCTTCAGCGATGACGATGAGAGCAACTTCGTCAAGGTGCACGATTCGGCCTTCATCCGCTCGCGCAAACGCCTCTACATGACGGCCACGCCACGCATCTACGGCGACAGTGCCAAGGCCAAGGCCGAACAGGGCAGCGTGGCGCTGTGCTCAATGGACGATGAGTCACTCTACGGACCCGAGCTCCATGTCATCACCTTCTCCGAAGCCGTCAGGCGAGGCCTCCTGGTGGACTACAAGGTCATCGTCTTGTCCGTGGAGGAGTCCCATGTCAGCCGCCGCATTCAAGGACTTCTCAAGGACGAGAACAACCAGCTCAAGGTGGATGACGCAGCCAAGATCATCGGGTGCTGGAAGGCGCTTGCCAAACAAGGACTTTCCGAGGACCTGAACGGCGACCATGAAGCCATGAGGCGCGCTGTGGCCTTCTGCCAGGTCATTGAGGTGAACAAGGGCGCTAAAACCCACAAGGTCAGCTCCAAGAACATCGCAGGCATGTTCCAAGCGGTGGTCGAGGCCTACCAAGCCTCCGAGGACGACGAAGCCGCTTCAACCCTGGCCTGCGAAGCCGACCATGTCGATGGCAGCATGAACGCCAGTGAGAAGGAAGCCAAGCTTGCCTGGCTCAAGGCCGATGCTACCGAAGACACCTGCCGCATCCTGAGCAATGTGCGTTGCCTATCCGAAGGTGTTGACGTGCCGGCCCTGGATGCGGTGCTGTTCCTTACGCCGCGCAACTCCCAAGTGGACGTGGTGCAGTCGGTGGGCCGAGTCATGCGCAATGCCCCAGGCAAGAAGCGCGGCTACGTCGTTCTGCCGGTGGTCATCCCGGCCGGCGTGGAGCCCCACGAAGCGCTGAGCGACAACAAGACCTTCGCCGTGGTGTGGCAGGTGTTGCAGGCACTGCGTTCGCACGACGACCGCTTCGACGCGATGGTCAACAAGCTGGACCTGATCGGCCGCGACACCAGCAAGATGGAGGTCGTCGCCATCACTGACAAGATTCAGAAGAAGGCTGACAAGCCCAGGAATCAGAAGAACAAGGATGCTGGCAAGGGTGGCTTCACCATCGGAGAACCGGAGCCCAAGCGCTACGGCAAAGAAGATCAGACGTCCCTACCGTTCGAGATTGGCGAGATTGAGAAAGCCATCTACGCCAAGCTTGTTCAGAAAGTGGGCAACCGCCACCACTGGGAAGACTGGGCCAACGACATTGCCAAGATCGCCCGAACCCACATCGACCGCATCACCGGCATCGTGGCAGACCCCGCAAACGAGAAGGAGCGAGCAGCCTTCAACTCCTTTGCAGGGGAATTGCGTGACGACCTGAACGGCAGCATCAGCGATGGCGAAGTCATCGAAATGTTGGCTCAGCATCTCATCACCAAGCCGGTGTTTGACGCCCTGTTTGAGGACTACAGCTTCGCCAAGCACAACCCTATGTCCCTGGCGATGCAGGGTGTGCTCGACGTGCTGCAGGAACACCGGCTGGACAAGGAGGCGGACACTCTACAGCGCTTCTACGACAGCGTTAAGATGCGCGCCGAGGACATCGACAATGCGGCCGGCAAGCAGAAGATCGTTGTCGAGCTGTACGACAAGTTCTTCCGCAACGCCTTCCCCAAGATGACCGAGCGGCTGGGCATCGTCTACACCCCAGTTGAGGTGGTGGACTTCATCATCCACAGCGTCGCTCACATCCTGGAGACCGAGTTCGGCCAGACGCTGGGCAGCAAGGGGGTTCACATCATCGACCCGTTTACCGGCACCGGCACCTTCATCACCCGGCTGCTACAGAGCGGACTGATTGCGCCCGAGCACCTGCCGCACAAGTACAAGCATGAAATCCACGCAAACGAGTTGGTACTGCTGGCCTACTACATTGCCGCCATCAACATCGAGGCGGTCTATCACGGGATCGTAGGTGGCAAGTACGAGCCCTTTGAGGGCATCTGCCTGACCGACACCTTCCAGCTCTACGAGAAGGAAGACATGGTCGATGAGATGCTTGCTGACAACAGTGCGCGCCGCAAACGGCAGAAGAAGTTAGACATTCGCGTCATTATTGGAAATCCACCTTACTCGGTGGGCCAAGAGAGCGCGAACGACAACAATCAGAACGTCGAGTATGCGCAGTTGGATGGACGTATCCGCTCCACCTATGCCGAGCGCTCAAGTGCAACCAAAAAGAACTCACTGTATGACAGCTATGTCCGGGCCATCCGTTGGGCAAGCGAGCGCGTGGGAACTAGTGGCGTTATCGGCTTCGTAACGAACGCCAGCTTCCTGGATACCGGGACATTTGACGGACTTAGACGGTGTTTGGCTGACGAGTTCAGCAGCATTTACGTTTTCCACCTGAGAGGCAATCAACGCACTGCAGGCGAGCTTTCACGCAAGGAAGGCGGCAAGATTTTTGGTAGCGGCAGCCGTGCACCAATTGCCATCTCTCTTCTCGTAAAGAATCCATCCGCCAAGCTGCGCGCGCAGATTAGCTTCCATGACATCGGCGACTACCTAGGTCGGGAGGAAAAGCTGGCCAAGATTGAGTCCTTGGGCAGCATTGCTGGGATCACCGCATTGAGCGCATGGCGACCCATCACGCCGGATTCCCACGGCGACTGGTTGAATCAACGAGACGATAGCTTCCTTGACCACATAGTTCTGGGCGACAAGAGGGGCGATGCCCCCAGGTTGTTCGAAAACTTCTCCCTGGGTGTTGTTACCAACCGTGATGCCTGGTGCTACAACGCGTCGAGGGCTGGTGTCGCATCCAACATGGCACGCATGATCGACTTCTACAACTCTGAAGTGGGCCGATTTGCCGAGGCATACCCTGCTCTCAACAAGAAGCAACGTACGGAGTTGATGGATGACTTCATTAGTTCAGACGAGCAAATGATTTCTTGGACGAGGGCCTTGAAGCAGGACTTGGCAAGGGAAAGGCGCTTCGCTTTCGACGAAAAATGCCTTGTTCCTTGTTTGTACCGCCCGTTCACCAAGCAGTGGTTGTACTTTAGTAGAGACTTCAATGAGATGGTGTCGCAGATGCCGCGGATTTTTCCGGACTCTTCATCAAGGAATTTGGCAATCTGCATGACGGGCATCGGCGCTCAGAAGGCGTTCTCTGCGCTCATGGTTGCAAATATCCAGGACATGCACTTCATGCACACTGGGCAATGCTTCCCACTGTACCTCTATGACGACGCCGAGGAATCGCTCGAAGGCTTAACGGATGAGCAGCAGGGACTGTTTGAACCAACTCTAAGCACAGAACAGCCGGCAAGCTCTTCTCGCCGCGACGCCATCACGGCGGAGGGGCTGACGCACTTCCAATCCGTCTACCCAGGTGAGACGCTTACTCGCGAAGATATCTTTTATTACGTCTACGGCCTGCTGCATTCGCCCGACTACCGTGAACGTTTCGCCGACAATTTGGGTAAAGAGCTTCCACGCATCCCGCGCGTCAAGACAGCCGCCGACTTCTGGGCCTTTGCTCAGGCCGGCCGCAAGCTTGCCGACCTGCACCTGAACTACGAGAGCGTCGAGCCCTACCCGCTGAAGATCGACAGCGCCGGCAAGAAGCTCGCCGACGCCGACTACCGCGTCGAGAAGATGCGCTACGGAAAGAAGGGCAAGGATAAGGACCTGACTACCCTTCAGTACAACGACAGGATCACCCTGACCGGCATCCCGCTAGAGGCCTACGACTATGTCGTCAACGGCAAGCCTGCCCTCGACTGGGTGGTCGAGCGCCAGGGCGTCAAGACCGACAAGGACAGCAGAATCGTCAACGACGCCAACGACTGGGCGGTGGAGACCATGCGCAACCCGCGCTATCCGCTGGAGCTGTTCCAGCGGGTGGTCACGGTCAGCTTGGAGACATTGAAGATCGTTCGGGAGCTTCCCCCCTTGTCTATGCTGGCATGACGGGCAATGGCGAAAGAACGGCTGATCGGCGCGTATTTCGACACGGTGTTCGCTGCCGCGCAAGAGCTGGGGCTTCCCGTCAGAATAGCCGCAGACCACACAGCTAGTGCATTCCTTGATGGCAAACCTGTGCGCCGGGGAAAACGCAAATGGAGTGGCGCTGATCGCCACGCCGCCTTCTGGAGGTCTAGCTTCCTGCGCACTCTACCGGCGCAAGCCTGGAAACAGGAGTCGCTCGAACTGGCTCTGGCTCGCTACCTGGGACAAGATCACTTTGCTTGCGCGGACCTCGTGGCCCACGTCGCCACGCTGGTGCCCGAGGTGCTCCAGCGGGCAGTCCGCCATGCCGGGCTGGTATTGAGGCAGGATTCGCCGCGCTGGCGCGAGATAGAAGCCCTGGCCGACAGCCAACCTGAGGTCTTCTCTGAAATCGTTCAGGTCTTCCGCATCTTCAACCAGGCACATCGACTGCGCGTAGACGAACTCAAGTGCCTGCGTCAGCCGTTGATGAATCTGACGCCCCTGGACCTGTTGGTCTATGCCAGCCTATATGCCTTCGAGGGTCTGTTGCCAGATCTGCTAGAGGGCCGCTCCGTGCCCGATGCGGCTGATGCCCAGGAAGTCTGGGATGCCGTCGAAGACATCCTTGCCTGGAAGCTCGCCACCTGCGATATCGCCAGCCTGCGCTTGACCGACACGGCCATCGCCGCCTCGCTGCGGCAACACCTCACCCCTTTCCTGCTTCCATCCAATGAAGCACCAGGCCCCCGACACGATTTATACGCGGCTTTTTCTGCGCTGCTCGATGCGCAGATCGAGTTGAACGCCTTCATCAACCGGTCAGCAGAAGCCTTCAGCTACGACGACAGCATCCGCTTCGTGCGACAGGGCGAGCGACTGGAAATCATTGAAGTGGATGTGCAAGCACGGGCCGCATGGAACAACGATGGCGAGAAGTTAGACCGTCTGCACCAGTACTGGCTGTATCGCGGCATGAATGCATTGATGGCGTCCCCCGGATTGTTGGCCCTGGTCAGCCCGGCCCATGTGGAAGCCAACTTGCAGGCCTTCGCCAAGGCCATGGGTACGTGGCTGCGCTTGCAGGAGGTCTATGGCATCGCCGAACAGGTGCGCACGGAGGCAGGCTCGTCCATTGATGTCTTCCGTGCCCTGCTGGCCACCGAGTTGATGGCGGCTTTTTACATCGAGGACTTCCTGCGGCCGTACCACCAGCACCTGCGGGAGTTCGGCCATCCTTGGCTGGCGCTGGGGCGCCTTGTATTCGGTGGACTGCTACAGACCGACATGCAGAACCGCTTTCCGATCACTTGGTCTGATCGTGCTGCCAAGATCGCCCGCATCACACCCTGGACGGCGACGGTGGAGCACCCGCAAGGTGAGGCGCGAGTAGCAGAATCGATCCTAGATTTCTGGACCAGTGACTGGAACGCGTTGGCCAAGCGTTTGCGCTATGGCGATGCCGCATTGCGCCCCCGCTGGCACGAACGGCCCGTGCTGACGATGGGTCAGCACCTGTTCCAACTGCCTTGGATGATGGCCGTGCAGAACAACTCCACCGCCGCTATCAACAACCTGCGCCGACTTGGAGCCCGGAGGAACGAGGCGCGGGACGAGACCCGACGTATCGAAGAACGGCTGGGCACGCATTTCGAGCAACGAGGCTTTCGGGTGCTCGTTGGCCACGAGTTCCCTGCTGACATGGGCGATGAAGCGGACGCGGGCGAGATCGACCTGCTGTGCGCGCTGGAAGGGAATTTGCTTGTACTCGAACTGAAGTCAACTTACCTGCGCCGCTCCATAAAAGACGCCTGGATGCACCGCACCTCGACCCTGCGCAAGGCAGGATGGCAGTTGCACAGGAAGGTGCCCGCGGTTCGCCATGCGCTCCAGCACGATGCGTCGTTGCGCCAGGCGCTGGCGTTGCCGCCGGGGGACGAGCCGGAGATCACCGCCTGGATCATCGATACCTCCATCGAGTGGGACCACCAGGCGTTTCGGGGCTTTCTCAAGGTTTCACTGGAAGAGATTCAGATTGCGCTGCGCGATGACCGACGCTGGCTGAACGACCCAGATGGATTGTTTCAGGATGGGGGGAGCATCAATGAATCGAGGGAACCCAGCACACGCGCCCAGCCTGCCGACGTGCTCTATCCGGACGGCTTCTCGGCAAGGCGATTCATCGAGGTTGTCGAGTCTTCTGCTGTGTGGGCACGCTCGACGTGAGCATCAGAACTGAGACGCTATGCAGCGCGGAACTCGCCAAAAAATGAAAAGCCATTCCTTGACCTTTTCCGGTGCGCTGATTGAGCGTGGCTTCTGGTTGTATGTCTGGCACGTCACGTGCTTCGACAAATCTATTGTGTATGTGGGTCGAACAGGCGACAGTTCGTCCTCCTATGCGGCGTCGCCCTTCAATCGCTTGGGCCAACATTTGGACGTGCGCGAGTCCGCGTCAGCAAATATGCTACTTCGGCACATGCGAAAGAAGGGGTTGGAGCCCACAGTGGGGATGTACCGCATGGTGGCGGTTGGTCCGATCTACCGGGAACAGGAAACCATGGAGCTGCATCGAAAACACCGCAATGTAGTTGCAGCGATGGAAGCCGCCCTTGGCCGGCATATGCACGAACTCGGTTATGACGTCGTTGGCAACACGAGCAGCAAGCATCCGCTAGATCAAGCTCTCTTTGAACGAGTCCTTAAAGAGTCGGCCCTGATTTATTCAGTTTGACGCCAAGGCCAAACGAGGGGCAGAGCTGCTGAGCGCGTGAACAAGCGGCTTGCGCGCCATCCGAGAGCA
>LNFM01006104.1_pt1 | contig 20093 bp, 15 predicted proteins | sample 596031 | NCBI WGS metagenome assembly LNFM01 (sample SAMN04254537, study PRJNA301005) | activated carbon metagenome | isolation source: dual media filters at the Ann Arbor, Michigan drinking water treatment plant | place: USA: Ann Arbor | reverse complement strand
GTCGCGTAGGTGCCCGACCGCGTAGTGAGCGAGTGCGAGGTTCAAGAACGGCTCTGGGCGCCCCGGCCACGCGCTACACACGAGCTCCCAGCGTCGGACTTGCCCGGCAACATCGAAGGAGTGCCCAACGACCGCGCTCTCTTGAATCCACTCAGGGTCGTCTCCCTCCCGAAGATCCAGGGGTTCGATGACACTCCACGCTTCTTCGGTGCGCCCCACCTTGTGCAACACCTTCGCGAGACATGCTCGCGCGCCGCGCGAAGGAAGTGCGTCGAACCACCGTCGCGCCTCCTCGTGCGCGCGGGACAGATCCCCCTCTCGCAGCGCGAGAAACGCGCGAAACATGCAAACGACAGGGAGATTTTTCCGCTCTTCGACGACAGCGTTCAGCGCGTCCTGCGCCGAGCTCAGCTCTCCGTGAATTAGCGCCCACTGCGCCAGTTGAACGGGGCGAATCCACTCCACCGGAAGTTGTGCCACCACTCGTCGAGCGTCTTCGAGCGACCGCGCTCGCTTCAAATCTTCGAAGGCGTCGAGGACCCCTCCTGAATCGAACACATCACGCACGACCTGCTCGACCTGCTCTCGGCGCACACGATCGCCGACGAGGTCGTAGAATCGCCACCGAGTCGCGCGACAGTTCTCGAGGGTGCGCTCTCCGAGTTCGTGATCGACAGTGTCGAGGGGCAACGTATCGACCCAACGCTCGAGCTGAAGATAGAAGGCTTCTCGCTCGCTGAACGGGCCCCGCGCAAGCACGGGAGCGTTGTCGGACAACGCCATGGCAACCGCATCCACCAACACCATGATCGCGATGTGTTGCGCAGCCCGAACGGCTGCAGGATCGTCGAGAAAGGCTCGGACAATCTCGACCGCGCGCTCGTACTCCTGCCGTTGAATGTGCTCGATCGCGAGGTCGATCGCGACCAGCGAGCCAGGCGCGACAGGCACTGCTGGAACCCGGTGCTGCGCGAGTGCGATTCTCGCTCGCGCCACAGTGACTAGCGGCGCTTCGTCGGGGGAGAAAACAATGTCGTCTCGCAGAATCTCGAGGCTCCGATCGGGCTGCCCGACGAGCGCCCACAGCTCCGCGAGCGCAGCCTTGTGGGTCACAGTGAATTCATCGACGACCTCCGTGTCGATGCTCGCCAAGAGCTCATTGGCCTGCGGATGCTCGCCCATCGTGAAGAGCGTCGACGCGAGCCACATCTGGCATTTCGCGACCCACACACGCCAGCGCCCCGGATCGATCTTCGCCTTGTCTTTGACGTTGTCGAGCAACGCTTCGCAGCGCGCTCGCGCGCTCGCGTACTTGCCCTCGTTGTGCAGCGCGGTGACGTGCCGCGCTTCCTCGTCCACCGTTCGCAAGTCTTCGCTCGCGTACTGCTCGACCGCCTGCGACAGTTGCTGAATCGCTGCGGTCGTTCGCTCGATTTCCGCGGTTTGCGAGGCAGCGAGCAGTCGTTGCATCCAACGATGATCGCCCTCGAAACAATGCGTGTTCGGCAGTCGACAAGCATCTCGTTGACCTGGGCGGACGAGGGCCCAGACCTTCGGTCTTCCCTGCATGTCGTCGAGCTCGTCGAGAACGGCGTCCACCCCCGCGCTGTCGAAGCCGAGCAGAAGAAACGCAGCACCGTCATCGATCTGTCTCTGAAAATGATGCCGGATCCGAGGGTCGTCGCAGCGTAACCAGCGCTCTCGCGCAGCGCTCAGACACACCATCACGCGATCGAGATGTTTCGCGTCGCCTGCAGTACGAACAACCACGCGCCGCGCCTGCGGAGGGTCCTCGTTGTCGAGCTGAACGATCACTGGATTCTCGAGAGAGCGCTCGAAGCCCCGATCGCACGAGGTGTCGACCCACCAACGCGCAGAGAACCTGGCGATGTGCTCCCACTCGGGCAGCACGTCGCCCCGAGACTCGGCCGCCTGAAGGACAGCGAGAATCTTGTCAGTCAGCTCTGCTCGACGCTTGCTGTATTGATTGAACGATGCGCGATGGTCATACGGTTCATCGAGCGCACGCGCTCCCACGAGCACCTCGAGCAGCGGCCGCCGCAGCGCGCTGAGCCGCGACCCGAGCACCACAATGAGCCGCCCCTGCGCGGTCGCGTCGATCAAGTCCCCGGGGAGAGGCTCGGTCGACTCGCGTAGCTCTTCGATGATCGGGTCGAGTCGCCGTTGAATTCCTGGGTTTTCGCTGCGAGTGTGCTCGAGCAACGCTTCGAGTTTGCCGGTGCGCCACGCGACCTGCAGCAACTCGCGCCAGACCACCACCGGCGGTCCTGCCAGATCGATCTCGGACGTATTCAGCTCGCAGTCTGCTGCGAGTATTTCGACTCGCTTCGTAGAAAGCCCCAAGTCAGCGAGCGCTCGCACGAGACTCTTCATCTGGCGGGAGTCTGGCTTGCGAATCACACTGCTATGCGTACCGCGAGCCCATCCCTTCCGCACGCCCAATTCACGAGCGCCCGTGATCCCGTTCATGGGCGCTCGTGATTCCCCCTCCATTCCGCCGCTACCGCGCTCGCCTGACTCTCAGCTCCCGCACTTCGCGCTGCAGCTGCTCGATCTGCCGCTGCTGCGTCTGCACCGTCGCCAAGAGCAAGCTCGTGTACCCGTACAGATCCACGCCCGAAATATCCGGGTCCCGCGCGTACCTGTGCGTCGTCTCGTCTTCGTACACGAAGCCCAATCGCCTTCGCCCTGCGAGCGCGACGTCCGTGTACTCGTAGGTCGCCAGCCGCATGCGCAGCACGTCGCGCGCCATCTGCTCGCGCTCTGCCTCGCTCGAGTACACGATGTCGCGCTTGGCTCTGCGCGTCGAGATCGGGCAGTTGTTGGGCGACGCCACCCACACCCCGCCCGTGCACTGGCGGCCGCCGTTGGGTCCATAGGACTCGCAGTCGTATCCGCAGCGCTGCCCTTCCATCGCGCACGCGGTCCCGAGGTTCGGCTGCACCGACGGGCACGCCATGTCGGGGTTGGGCGCGTTGCACTGCCACTGCACGGGGCCGTTGCAGCCGCTGACCGGAAACGACCTGCAGTTCGTGCAGCGACAAAAGAGCCCGCTGTACGCGCACACGGCGTCCATCGGCGCGCACGCCTGGCCTTGGGCCATCTCGCGCGTCGCAGGGCACATCGCAGGCGGCGTGATCTGCATGCACGCCGGAGCCATCGAGACCCACACGCCCATCTCGCAGCGGGCCGAGGGGCGACAGTTTTCGCGCGGGTCTGTTCCGTACTGACAGACGAGCCCCGCGCGTGGACACGGTGAGCCCGTCATCGGAAGCGCTGAGGGACATGGCCCCGCGCTCGCGTCGGGGCCGCTATCACTCCCGGTCGGCGCGTCGACGATCGTCACGTCCGACCCCATCGCATCAGCGCTCGAATCGACGCTGGAATCGACGCTCGAATCAGCGCCGCCTGTGTCTGCTCCGCTGTCGGTCGGCTGCGACGTACTGCCGCACGCTGCCACCGCCAACAACACCGCGCTCGTAGCGCACACTCGAACATCGAAGCGCATCTTCGGGACCTCCTGATCCTCGAAGAATAGCGCTGTTTTCTCTGGGCGCGCGCTCAACCGCTCACGAGCGCCTTGCGCACGAAGAGGTCCTCGAGCGTCTCGCGCCTCGGCGTCACAGCGACGATGCGCGCACCCTTTGCACGTACCGCGTCGATCACCGCGTCGGCGTTGGCGTCGCCTTCGACGGTAAACACCGTGTTGGCGCCCATCGGATCGACGCGCAGCGCCTTCTCGGCGATCGCGCTCTTCAGCGCATCGTCTGCGCCCGAGACCTCGATCTCGACGTGGCGAACGTCCGAGCGCAAGAGCTCGTCGAGCCTCCCGTACGCGCTCATCTGCCCGCGATGAATGATCGCCACGCGGTCGCAGAGCATCTCGACGTCGCTCAAGATGTGCGACGAGAAGAGCAGGGTGCAGCCCTTCTTCTTCTCTTCGAGCATGAGGTCGCGCACCTCTTTGCGGCCGATGGGATCGAGGCCCGTCATCGGCTCGTCGAGCACGAGAAGCTTGGGCTCGCCGAGCAGCGCCTGCGCCAGGCCGAGGCGCTGCATCATGCCCTTGGAGTACTTGCGCACCGGGCGATCCGCGGCGTGGTTGAGGCCCACGCGTTCGATGAGCTCGCTCGTGCGCTTCTTGCGCTGAGCGGCGTCGAGGCCGGCGAGCCTGCCGCAAAAGTCCATGAGCTCGAGGCCCGTGAGGTACTGGTAGAGATACGGATTCTCTGGAAGAAACCCGAGCATCCTGCGCGCCTCTGGGTCGGTCACCTCGCGCCCGAACAGCCGCGCCGTCCCGCGGGTCGGAAAGATCAGCCCCAGCAGCATCTTGATCGTCGTGGTCTTTCCCGCGCCGTTGGGGCCGAGAAATCCGAAGATCTCGTTCTCGTACACGTCGAACGAGATGCTCTTCACGGCCTCGACGCGACGGTGAAATTTGTCCGCGGCCGGGAGCTTCGCGAGCAGCCGTTCGATCGTCGTCGGCTCGGTGCCCGGAGGGCGCTCGCGCAGCCGCACGAGCCCGAGCGAAAACGTCTTGATCAGCTCGCGGACCTCGACGATGACCTTGTCGCTCGACGCCATGGACGCCCGACCGCTCAGAGCTCGAGCTCGCGCGAGCCGATGGCCCACGCCGCGTGCTTGCGCACGACGTCGATCACCCGCGCTGCGTCCGCTGCGCTCATCTTGGTATGGATCGGCACGGCCATTCCTCCGTCCACGATCACCTCGGAGACGTGCAGCTCGCGGACCGAGTTGATTGCGTGTGCCGCAAACGGCGGCAGTCTGTGCAGCGCGTACGAGAGAAAATTCGCCTCGACGCCGTCTTCGCGAAGCGCCTTGACGAGCGCGTCTCGCGCGGCGCGACGCGTCCCGCTCTGCGGCTTGGGGAGCACGAACCCGAGCGTCTGGTGGTTGACCCTCGCGGCGTCGGGGATCTTCTGCCACGCGAGGTCGAGCCCGTCGCGGATCTCTTCGGCGACGGCGCGACGCAGCCTCAGGATCTCTGGAAGCTTGGAGATTTGCACGCGACCGATGGCGGCCTGCATCTCGCTCATGCGCTCGTTGGGACCTGCTTCTCGGAAGATTCCCGGCTCGACCTGCCCGTGGTTGCGCAGCGTTCGGAGCCGCGTCACGAGCGCGCGCCGCCAGGAGACGATCATGCCGCCCTCTCCGGTCGACACGACTTTGCGCGGGTGAAAGCTGAAGGTCCCGACGTCGCCTTGAAGCCCGCAGGATGTGCCATCGATGGTGCTGCCGATCGCGCACGCCGCGTCCTCGATGATCGGGATGTCACCGGCGACGCGACGGACGCCCGCGATGTCCGCAGGGACGCCGAACTGATCGACCGCGATGATCGCGCGGGTCTTCGGGGTCAAGAGCTTCGCCACGGACTTGGGGTCGAGGTTGAACGTCGTCGGCAAGACATCGGCGATCACCGGAACGGCCCCGCGAAGAATCACCGCGTTGCCCGGCGACGGCCACGTCACGCTCGGAACGATCACCTCGTCCCCCGGCCCCACATCGAGCGCCGCCAACGCGAGCTCGAGCGCGCACGTCCCGTTGGCGACCGCGACGGCGGCAGTGTCATCCGACGCCTGCAGCGCGGCGAGCGTCTCCTTCTCGAACGCTGCGACCTCTGGGCCTTGTACGAGCATCCCCGAGCGCAGCACGCGCGCGACGGCCAGCTCTTCTTGCTCGTCGAAATGCGGCCTCGCCAATCGAATCGTCTCGGTCATCGTTGGCCACGCATGGTAGCGCCGCTCGTGGTTCGAGCGGTAGAACTGATGTCTGCCGACGCCCCTCGGATTTCTTCCGCTGGCCCTCTCAATCGAACCGCTCGCCCCCTGCGACGCTCCCAATCGCCAGGCCCATGTTCTCGATCCTGCTGTCCGTCGCCGCCCAAGCGCTGCAGCCGTCCCCCTCGGCGCAGGCCGTGCAGGGCACAGCGGCGACGAGCGACGCGTCCAGCGCGACCGACGCAACAGCGAGTGCAACGAGCCGCGCAGCGACCAACGCGACCGCCGCAAACAACGCGCCCAGCGCGGCGACGAGCGCAGCGCCTGGCGGCGAGAGCGACCAACAGACCGCGGGGCCGCCGCGGCGACCGCCCTTCGAGTTCACTGCACAAGTGGTCCTCGGCGGAGGAGCGCGCTTCGCGCCGGGGCTCGTTCCGGCCGGGGTCTTCACGCTCGCCTGGCGGGCAGACATGCTCTTTGGCCGCACCACGCCGCGCGCCTTCGGAATCGGCCCCGCCATCGCCGCGCGCATCGATCACTTCGCGGACGTCACGCCGTCGCTCGGGGCGAGCTTGTTGTTGCCCATCACCGAGGCGTTTCCGCTGGTGCTCACTCCCTCCTTCGCGCTCCGCTGGGACGGCACGAGCCTGGCGCCGGGCGCCTCGGGGCGGCTCTTCTGGGGCATTCGCTCGCACAACTACCACGGGGTATACGCGCTGTCCTTTGGTCTCTGGGTCGAGGCGCGACACTTCTTTGGCGTGCAAAACAGCACGGACATCGCCGCGGGAATCGACGTCGACCTGCAGCTGCTCGCGGTGCCCTTCGTCGCGCTGTACGTCGAGCTCTTTCGCCGAACGCGCGCGCAGTAGTTCATCGCGAGACGCTGTTGTACGCTTCCCGCAACTCTCCGAATGAAGCCATGGACCCCCGCGCGCACCGCGCTGCTCTCGCTCGCCCTCGCGTCGTGCACTGGTGGCACGACCACCACCACGACCGTCAATAACCAGCAGATCACGGCGCCGAGCGGCAACGAGCGGCGCGCCGTCGTCGCTCCGGACGACGTGTCCGAGGTCGCGGCCCCTGCAGAGCTCGTCGCGCTCGTGCGCGCCACGAGCGTGCGCACCGTCGCGACCCGCATCGCGCGCTACGGGTTCGTCGATGAACAGCAGGCCAACGGCGTCGCAGGAGAGCTGCTCTCGCAAGTGCTCGGCAACGAGGCGCTCGCGCGCGTGGTGCAGACCGATCGACCCATGGACGGAGCCGTCGTGTTCGCCGGCGGACGCCCGTCCTTCGTCCTATCCCTCGCCATCCCAGCGCCGCAGACGACGCTGCAGCGACTCGGACGAGGGTTTCGCTCTCGACCGCTCGGCAACGGCGTGATCGAGGTCACCGCGGTCGGCAACGAGCCCGATCAGACCCCCCAGCGCAACGGCGCAGACAAAGAGCTCGCCGCGCCCTCCCGCGAAGAGAGCAGCGTCTGCTTCATCTCGCCCACCCCGAGGCCCAACGAAGGGCGGCTCACCTGCACGACCGGCGCTCGATCCGGACTCGAAACGGTCACCCCCTTCCTCGCGCGAACGCTCACGCGGCGCGATTCGCCGGCGAACGCCATCGTCGCGACGGTGTTTCCCAACGCCATTCGCGCGATGCTCTCGCAAGACGTCACGCGAGCGCTCGACGAGATCGACCGAGAGATCGACCGCGACCTCGGCCGAAGCACTGAGCCGCCGTTCAACCACGCGGACGTTCGACAGCCGCTCGTGCGGCTCGCACACGATTTCGTCGCCAACACCCGCGCCATCTGGGGCGAGTCCACAGGCCTCGACCTCACCGTGACCTTCGACGACCAGCGCGTGCGCCTCGTCGGCAGCGGCGATCTCCGCAACCCGAGCGGATCGTTCGCGCGAGCCCTGCTCGAAGGATCGCGCACCGCACCGCCCTTGCCCGAGCAGCACCTTCAGCGCTTGTCCGGGGACTCGGCGATGGTGCTCACCGGCAGCCTCGGACACCAGGCGTGGGCCCCCTACGCGCGCCCGCTCACGGATATCGCCGTGGCCCTTGGTCGCAACGAGGCGAGGCTCCCGCCCGCGATGCTCACGCAGCTGCAGCAAGTCCTCACGCGACAGCTCGACGCCGACCTCGGGGTCGCCGTCACCGTCGGAGCCGACGCGCAGGGCCGCCCCATGGCGACCGGGATCATTCGGTATCCAGACGCCGCGCGCGCCACTGCGTCGATCGCAGACACGCGACAGCTCCTCACGATCGTCCGCAATCCAGCGTTTACGCGGGCGATCGACACGCTCGCGCGCAGGGCCGACGCGCGTCGGTACAGCGTCAACTGGCGGCAGGTCCGCGAGATCCCGACGCGAGGACTGCCCGCAGGATCGTTTGCCTTCGAGCTGCCCGACTTCGCCGCGATGGCAGAGGCCGCGCGCACCATGAACCCGACAGGGACGGCTCGTCGACCCGCGCGCGCGCCGGCGACGGCGCCGCCGATGCAGTACTTGTTCATCCCCGACGGGCCGTACGTGACCGTGGTCTCCGGTCCCGACGTGCGCGCTCGATGGGCAGAGATCTCCGCGCGCACGGTCCCGGCGCTCGACCTCGCGGCGCACGGCGCGCGGGGAGGGGCGTTCTCGTGGTCCTTTATTCCCGCGGGATTTCCCAACCTCATGCTGAGGCAGCAACAGCAGCAGCGCGCCGCGACAGACGCGCGCGCCGCGATCGCTCGAATGCCAGACCGCGGAGCGACGCCCATCGTGCTTCGGATGAGCAACGCCGAGGTCGATGGAAACCAGCGATTCTCGCTCGAAATCGAGGTCCAGAACTCGACCCTCACCGGCCTCGCTCAAGCGCTGCGCTGACGCTCGACGCCGTGACCACCGCAAAGACGCGCCTGCTCGCGCTGCTCGGCCACCCGGTCTCGCACTCGCGCTCGCCAGCCATGATGACCGCCGCCCTCGCGGCGCTCGGTCGTCACGAGGACTTCGCGTATCTGGCGTTCGACGTCGCGCCCGATGAGCTCGCCGCGGTCCTCGCCGCGCTGCGCGCGATGAACTGCGCCGGAGCCAACGTGACCGTCCCCCACAAGCGCGCGGTCATCGATCTCTGCACAGTCGTCGACGACGACGCTCGCCGCATCGGAGCGGCGAACGTGCTCTCTCCTCTCGGCGCTGGATGGGCCGCGCACAACACCGACGCCCCTGGAGCCGCCCGCGCGCTCACTGACGCAGGCGTGTCGATCGCTGGGGCCAACGTTGTTCTCCTCGGCGCAGGCGGCGCCGCGCGCGCCGTCGCGGTCGGGCTCGCGCGAGAAGGTTGCCGCTCGATCACCGTCGTGGCCCGCGCGATCGATCAGGGAATCGACTGCGTCCGCGCTTGCGATGGCCTCGGCGTTCGCGATGGCCTCGCGCTCTCGTGGGCCGACGATGAATCCGTGAAGAGCGCACACGAGAGAGCGGACATCGTGATCCAATGTACGCCGCTCGGGATGCATCGCTCGGGGGCTGCCCAGCTCGTTGGCGATCTCGAGTACGACGCCGCGCAGCGATGGATCGGTCATGCGCGGAGCCGCGCGACCGCGATGGACATCGTGTACGCCCCGGTGCTAACCCCCTGGCTGAAGGTCGCGAAAGCGCGGGGAATCCACACGGTGGACGGGCTGGGAATGCTCGCTCGCCAAGGGGCGCTCGCCCTCGCGCGCTGGTGCGGTGGAGCTCCGCCGGCGAGCGCGTTCCGTCGGTTTCTCGACGACGGTGATTCGGGCGGATAGATTCCGTCATCATCGTGGAGGCTGACCCGATCGCGAACGCGCTGGCTGCGACAAATGAGCGTCGAGACGCTCGGCCTGCCGCTCAGCCTCCTGCTCGAATCGAGCCCAAGCGCCCGAGCTCGCGGCCTTCGACGCCGCCAGCCATTGGTCGATATCAGGTCTCGAGGCTCCTCGGAGAAGGCGCGATGGGCAGGGTCTACCTCGCGACAGACCCAGAGCTCGGCCGCCAGATCGCTATCAAAGTGCTGAGGCTCGACGCCGCGGGCAACGCGCGAGACGCGTACATCGCCCGCTTTCGCAACGAGGCCCGCGCCGCTGCGCGACTCCAGCACCCCAACGTCGTCACGCTGCACGACACGGGAATCGACGCGACCCTCGGCCCCTACCTCGTCTACGAATACGTCTCTGGCCAGACGCTCCGCGCCCGCATCAACGACGGCAAGCTCGACGCGCGCGCCGTCGTCGCCCTCGCTCGGGGCGTCGGCGCGGCGCTCGACGCGATGCACGCCGCAGGGATCATTCATCGCGACGTAAAGCCCGACAACATCCTCATCGCGCCCGACGGGGCGGTGAAGGTCACCGACTTCGGCATCGCGCGCGTCTCGGACGTGCAGCTCACGCGCGACGGTCAGTTTCTCGGAACGCCCGCGTACGCCTCTCCCGAGGCGATCACGCGCGGCGTGTACACCGCGCGCGGCGACCAGTTTTCGCTCGCCGCGGTGCTCTACGAGTCGCTCTGCGGGATCCGCCCTTTTCCCGGCGACGACGCCGTGGCCGTCTCGTACGCGGTCGCCAACGACGTGCCCCCGCCGCCGAGCAAATGGGTGAAAGACCTCCCCGCGCTCGTCGATCAGTGCTTCGAGCGAGCGCTGTCGAAGAAGGCCAACGATCGATTCTTGTCCTCCAGCGAGTTCGCCGCGACGCTCGCCGCCGCGTTTCGCGGGAGCGCGCAGGTGTCCGCGGTGGCCACGGCGCCGCTCGTTCGTCGGCACCAGCACGGCGGCGCGGTCCCCGCTCCGGTCGAAGGCGACAAGGCCAAGGGGCAGACACAAGAAATCAAGCCGGGGTCGCCCTCGGCGCAGCCGAGCCCCAAGCTCAACGCCAGCTCGATCGCGATCGTCTCGGTCGTGCTCGTCGCCGCTGTCGCCCTCTCGTTCGTCCGATGGAAGGACAACGCGACCGCCGACAACAGCGATCGCGCCAACCGCGTCGAGCCGCGCGCCGCTCAGCCCGCGCCTGGCGCCCAGGCCAACGCGCCCTCGAACGGCACGAGTACGACAGCCCCCGCTCGCGGCCGCGTTCGAACGCCGCGCCCGCGCTGAACGAGCCTTTCCTCCCATGTCCGACACCACGCACCGCTCGGAGTCCCGCTGGATCGCGTACGGCGCGGTCTCTGCTGCACTCTCTCGAGTGCTCCCTCCCTTCGTCGATGGTCCCTTCGTCCGCGCAGTGCGCGGCGCGATGTTCGACCGCGTCGCCAAAGAGTGCGGAGTCACCCTCACGGCCGAAGCGCGCAAGCTGCTCGTGACCCTCGAAGACCCCATGTCTGCTCGCGGACGCGTCGAGAAGGGCGCTCGATGGCTCCTCACGAAGGTCGTCCCCGGGTTGGGCGCGGTCGACACCACGATGCACCTCGTCACGACCTTCACGGCCGGCGCGCTCTTGCGTCGGTACCTCGAGCGAAGACCGAAGACCGACACCGGCGCGATCGTCGACGGCTTCGAGGCGACGCGAATCCGCCGCGCGCTCAAGGTGGCGCTCGATTTCGCGAGCGCTGAGCACGCGCGAGGCCTGGCCACCGCCGTCGGAAGCGGCGCGGGCGCCGCGGTGCAAGGCTTCGAGCTCGAGCGCGCGTCCGAGTCCCCCTCGGCCGCCAAGATCCTCGCGAGTCGGGCGATCGCCGCCGCCGAAGCAGGCGCGAGCGCCGTTCCCGTCGCGTGGGTCGACGCCATCGAGCCGATCTTTCAGCGCGAATTCGACCGCTAATCGACAACTACCGCCAGCGAAGCGCGAGCGGTCCGACGCACGACGTCGGGGCAGTCTACAGCCCCTGCGCGGCGCGCATCGTCGCCCGTCGCAACAGGGCGATTTTTACCGAGACCAGCCCGCACACCGTGAAGAAGACCAGCGTGGAGCCGACCTCGCGCCAACGGTCGGGCTTGTTCCACAGCCCCGCCGCCGCGAGGCCGGCGAGCGAGAACGAGAGGATCGCCATCGACAGCGCGGTCCCGCCGAGCAAGCTCGACTCGCGCTCGATCGCGTGCGCCCACGACCGCGGACGCTCTCGCAAATCGTCGTACGGCCCACCATCGGTTCCCGTCACGATCGAGCGCAGCGCCCACCGCAGACACAGCCCCGCGACCACCGTCGACGGAACCGTGCTCGCCAACACCAGCGCGGGCTCTTCGAGACGCCAAGGCAGCATCGCGCAGCACACGTTGAGCGTCAGATACACGCTCGTCGCCCCGACGCACACCCACAGCGCCCACAGACGCACGCGTTGATCGCTGGCTTCGCGCGCCACAAGCTCGCTCATCGGCGTGAGCACGATCGGTCCGATGAGCAGCAGAGCCTTCAGCCACAGCACCCACCCGGCGCCCGAGTTGCGTCCCAGCACGGCTTCTGCCCAGGCGGCCTGACCGACCGCTCCGAGCATCAACCACAGCATCAGGCCGACATGCTCGACGAGCATCGGCCGTGAGTGTGGCGCACGCGCCTCTCGTACGCCACCGCTGCATTCAACGGGCAGTCAGGTACAGTCCGCTCTGTCGTGACACTCTCTCATCGAGCGAGCTCGTTGGCTCTCGCCACAGCACTCCTGGCTTCGAGCTGCGTCGAGCGAGCTTCCAACGTCCAAAGCAACAACCGCGTCCCCGCAGTCGTAGACAGCGGCGTAGCGCCGCCCGGGCTCACCGAGCCCATGCTGCGCGCGCTCGGCATCGGACCAGACGGCGCCATGGGCCGGCCCGCGCGGATCCCTCTCCGCCCGTGCGACGAGCAGTGCCTGCGAACGAGAGGCACGCCGCTCTTGCACCTGCTGCGGCTCGCCCATCGAACGCCGGACCGCATGCGCCGGGTCCTCGTCGCGATGGATGTTCCCTACGCTCGACTGTGGATGGCCTGGCTCGCGCTCGCGGCGGACGACGAGCAAGAGGCGCGCGAGACGCTCGCCGAAGCGCGCGCAGCGCTGCGGTCACCGGAGCACCAGAGCCGCGTTCGACGCGCGCTCGCCGCGATCGGCGCAGGGACGAGCCCCACCCTCGCGCAAGAGCTCGTCGCCGAGATGCGCGCGCAGCTCGACGGTTGGGCGACGCTCGACGACGAGCTCGGCCGTGAAATGGCCGCGATCCTCCCGTGCCCGCAGTTCGCGCGGCAGGGGGCCGCCACGGTGCCGGCGTTTCGCCCCTTGGGCGACGCTCGATCCGACGACGACGCCCTTCGCTTCGTCGAGCGCTGCGCGCTTCGTGAGCTCGACGCCTCCCCCGCAGACGGCGGCTCGAGCGCCGCGCGCGACGCGCTGCGGTCCCTCGGCGATCGAGCGATCGCGCTCGTCAGCGAGGCGGACGCCGCCGTCGACCCTGCGCTCGACGCGAGGGTGCGCACCAGGCTGGCCGAACCATTTTTTGTCCCATCTTTTCAAGACGGCGTCGTCCCGGACAGCGCGGTGCTCGCCGCCGCCGCGGCTCGAGGAGCCTCGACGCGGACCGCTGCGGCCGCGTGGCTGCGCGGTCGATCGACGGAGCTCGAACCATACGCCCGAGCGTTTTGCGTGAAGCTCACCGCGCTCGAACCGAGGACCACCGCGGCGCAGTGCCGCGCGCGCGTCGCCAGCGTCGCCAACGCCGCCGCTCTCAGCGCGCTCTCTCCCGCCGCCGCGCCCTGACCTCATTGCCCCCGCGCGGCGCTCAGCGCACATACTGGTTGCGAAAGAACACTGTCACCTCTGGAACGATGTTCTCGCTCACCAGTGTCCTCCCCATCGTAACCGCGCGTACGCAGGCCAAGAGCAACGGGCGCGATCGAACGTTGTCTCCCCGCGGCTCGACGCGGGTGATCGCGCCGCTCGTCGGGTCGACGGAAAACGTGAAGTCCATCCCCCACATATCGTACGCCCCTTCGCCGGGAGGAATGTACACCATGCTCGCGCAGCGGCTGAGTCCCGGATACATCGGTTGCAAGTGCGCGAGGAGATCATCGCGGCGCGCTCCGCCGAGCATGCCTCCCGAAAACGACGTCGCCACGGGGCGAGGGCGCCCACGAGCAGGCGCGACCAGAGGCGGGTCCGGTTGGAGCGGCGGCGTGTTGACCGATCCGGCCGTCACGTCGCCCGATCGCGCGCCGCTCGATCGCGACGGACGGCCGCCGGTCGCTTGGGCCGTCGATCGCGCGGTCGCGCCCGTCGGTTGATCCATGGGCGGCGCTGCGACGATCGCCGCGTCCGCTTGCGGAGCGACCCGTTGTTCGGCGACGTTTGCGACTGGCGTCGCTGCGTCGAGCCGCGCGATCGCTGCGCGCACCGCGTCGTCGATGCTCGAGGTCGGCACCGCGGGAGGTTGGCGCGAGGCCGATCCCTTGAGCGCGATTCCTGTCGCGACGCCCACCAACGCGATCACCGAAGCCCCCACCCACGGGAGCCACGTCGGGCGCGACGCCGGCGCGCTCGTGCCGATCGCCAACGGTGCGGCGCTCGCGAGCGTTCCGGTCGGCACGGGTTGCGTCGGCGGTTGCTGCGGAGACTGCACGGGCAGCGGCGCAGCGGCGTACGGATCGGGCGTCGCGTGCGGCCCCGTCGCGTTGTGCGCGCCGAGCGGCCCTGTATTCACGACCGCGGCCATCGTCGGCGCGGTCACCATCGCGGACTCACGCGTCGGCGCGAGGTGAACGCCCGTCGTGCGGGGCGCCGATCGATCGACGAACGGATCGAGCGCCGCGCGAAACTCGTCCGCCGTCTGGAAGCGCGCGCTCGTGTCCTTGGCCATCGCGCGCTCGACCACCGCGACGAGCTCCGGAGGCACGTCGGATCTCAGCGTCGAGATCGGCGTCGGCGTGTCTTCGAGGATCGCAAACAAGAGCGCATGCACGTTTTCTGCGGCAAAAGGCAGGCGACCGGTGAGCATCTCGTAGAGGATCGCCCCGACCGAGTAGAGGTCCGTGCGATGGTCGACGGCCCGCCCCCGAGCCTGCTCGGGGGACATGTACATCGGCGTCCCGAGCACCGCGCCGGTGTGCGTCAGCTTGCTGTCGTTGCTCTGCTCGGTGAAGCGCGCGATGCCGAAGTCGAGCAGCTTCACGACGTCGTTCATGCCCGAGACCTCCGTCAAAAAGACGTTGTCTGGCTTCATGTCGCGATGAACGATCCCCGCCTGATGCGCCACCGAGAGCGCAGAGAGCACTTGTGACGCGATCCACGCCGCTCGCCCAGGCGCGAGCGACGACCCGCGATCGATCGCGCTCGCGAGCGACTCGCCCACGAGCAGCTCCATCACCAAGAAGACCACGCCGTTGTCTGCGCCGAAATCGGTGACGGACACGATGTTCGGGTGCCCGAGCGAAGCGGCAGCCTGCGCCTCGCGGTGAAATCGCGCGACCGCCTCGGGGTTCTCTGCGTACGCGGGCAAGAGCACCTTCAGCGCCACCTTGCGGCTGATCGCTTCTTGCACGGCCTCGTACACCGCGCCCATTCCGCCTGCGCCGAGCTTGCGGATGATGCGATAGCGTCCCGCGACGCGGGTTCCCTCCGCGAGTCCATCGACAGTTGTGGTCATCGCTCGACACACGAGCCTACCCCGGATCGCTCTCGCCGTCGGCAAGCCGAGCTCGATACTCGATACCCTGTCAGAGCGCGTCTTCCATCGGCTCGCCCCAGCGCTCGACGCGTTGTCGCAGTCGATCGAGCGCTCGCGCGCAATACAGACCGTCCTCGATGCGCTCGTCGAACGTGTAGCGCACGGTCACGAACTTTCGCGCGCTCCCGTCGGGTCGCACCTCGTCGCGAACGCGGCCCACCACCGCGAAGATGGGGCAGTTGCCCCACTCGTACAGGTGATGAAACGCCGCTTCCAAGCCCACCGAGCCGAGGTTGGCGATGAAGACGCTCGAATACAGAGGATCCGGCCCGATCAGCGCCGCGGGCGCGAGGTTGACGCTGTCGAGCCAACGCAACAGCGCCACCCCCATGCGCAGCACCACCCGCGGGAGCGCGAGAAAGATGCTGAGCTCCTTGTCGGTCTGATTGGGCTTGCTCGAACGCGCCTCGTCGACGGCGTCGAGCACGCGCTTGACGTGATCGTCGAACGAGTCGCTCGGATCGAACGCGCGCTTGACCACGACGAGCGGCGAGCGGTCGTTTAGCTGTTTCTTCGCTGAAAATCCCAGCTCGATCGCGTTGCGTTGGTACAGGTTTCCGCCGCTCGTAAAGCGATTGAGCCGCGGCCTCTCGCCGAGCGTCTGCACGAGCGCGTACGAATAGAGGTGAAAGAACGTCAGCTTCGTCCCGTCCTCCGCCGCGCGTCGGGCGATGTACTCGTGCGCGTGCGTCACGTCGAGCGTCTGCTCGAAGTACACGGCCGACTCGGTGCGCGTCGGCATGATGAACGGCATGATGGCGCGGGTGAGCGAGACCCCAGAGACCAACGTCGCGTCGTGGCGCTTGAATAGAGGCACAGCGCAGCGATGAAAGCACTGAACCCCTCGTCGCCGCGAGCGAGCGATGAACCGTCCGGGCTCATTTCTCGAGAAGCTCGCGGCGCCCTTTCGGACTCCCCAGCGTCGCGCTATGACCCCCCCTTGGATTCACCGAGGAGAATGAACGCAACTCCAGACACCGAAACGCCCGTTGTTCAGGCGCTCTTCTGGCTCGCGGGGCTCGCCAAGACCCGCCTCACGGGCTCTCCCGAAGAGCGGGCCGTGCAACACGCGATCGCCGAGCGCCTCGAGCGCGCCGGGTACACCGTGGCGTGGCAGCCGTTTCGCTTTCCGCCGCACATCTACGGCGGCATGGCGATGCACTTCGGCCTCGCGCTCGCGCTGCTATGGGTCGGCCACACTTCACCGGGCCTCGCAGCGATGGGCCTCTTGGCCGTGTGGGTGAGCTTCTATGTCGAGGTCACGCGACGAAGACATCTCTTGCGCAAGCTCTGGCCTTCGGTCGCTACACAAAATCTCCTCGCGACGCTCCCGTCCAAGGGGCCGATGCGGCGACGCATCGTGCTGCTGGCGCACGCAGACTCGGCGTACACCGGGCTGATGTTCGATCCCGCCGTGCTGCGGGTGGTCGCGGCCCCGCCGCCCAAAGCGCTGCCGTTTCTGCGCAAGCAGCTCGCGCTTCCCATGGCGACGCTGCTCGCGCTCGTGGTGCTCCAGGCGCTCTCGGCGCTCGGGATCTATGCGTCTCCGACGTGGCTCACGGTGCTGCTGGCGATTCCTGTGGCGATCGTCTTTTTGGTCAACGCGGACGTCGTGCTGCGAAACACCGTTGTTCCTGGCGCGGCCGACAACCTCTCGGGGTGCGCGGCGCAAGTCGTCCTCGCCGAACAGTGGGCCCGAGAGCGCCCCGATGGCGTCGAGATCGTCTTCGCGTTCACCGGCGCCGAAGAAGCAGGAACCGGCGGAGCCGCTCACCTCGCCAGCCTCGCCCCCACCGTGTGGGACCGCGCGAACACCGACATCTTCGTGCTCGACACGCTCTCCAACGGCGAGCTCTTCGCGCTCGAAGAGGGCGAGCTCTTCCGCGTCCCACAACCACCTGAGCTGCTCGCCTGCGCGCAGGCAGCGTCCCGCGAAGCCGTGCAAAAAGAGCTGTCGCCGTACATCATCCCCGCGGGTGCCACCGACGCGCTGCCGTTTCTCGTCGCTGGCTACCGCGCGCTCTCGCTCACGTGCATCGACCCCGTCCAGCACGCGCCGCGCAACTACCACCACCCCAATGACACCGCGGACCGCGTCGACCCAGCGCAGCTCGAGGAGTCCACCCGCGTCGCGTGGGCGATGCTCGTCAAGCGCGCCGTCGAGTAGGATCCTCCGCGATCGGGCGTACAATCGACGGCGATGGCCCGACGCGCTTCCGTTGCGTTCACGATCTCCATGGCGTGCGCCCTCGCTCGCTGCGATGGCGGTCCGACGACGGTCGACGCTCGCGTGACCGCGGACGCGCGCGACGCGCTTCGAGACGCAGCGGACTCGCGTGACGTCACCAGCTCGCAGCCTGACGGGTTCGTCGACAGCGCCACGGACGCGACGAGCGGCCCCGACAGCGCGATCCCGGACAGCGCGGTGACCGATGCTCGAACGCCGCCCGAGTACTCCCATGATCTCGACGGCGACGGTCGGACCGACACCAACCTCGCGGTGCGTGCTTGCGCGGGATCCTCGGGGACCTGCCTCGCGATCGACTCGTCCGTCGTTCGCGCGGGTGAGGTTGCGCTCTCTGCGATGGGCTCGCGCTGCTCGGGCTCCGTCGTCGGCCCCACGATCCGCGTGATCGGAACGCACGCGGGCTCGCCCCTCAGCGAAGTGGCCGTCGCTCACTGCGTCGATCTTCGAACCACAACGCCTCCTGCGCTGACCGTCGTCGATCCGGACGCGCGGACGGTCGTCGCGCAAACCATCGCCCCCGCGACACAGAAGAACGCCTGGGTCGACGCGCTTCGCGGAAGCGACGACAAGCTCTACCCCTTTCTCGCGCCGTCGTACGGCGACGGCGACACGTCGGGGACCTACGGCTCCTCCATCTGGGGCCGCATGTGCATCTTTCGCGCGGGGGCGCCCGCAGCGAGCCCGTGCGGCGCCGGCTGGATCGCGGGCGACACCACGATCCCGTCGATGCCCAACTGGTTTCGCGAGGTCGGCGGATACATGCAGGACCTCGACGGCGATCGCTGGGAGGACGTCACGCTCACGTACCACTCGGTCGCCCTCGCGATCTCGGGCCGAACCGGCGCCGCGCTGAGCGCGCTCGCGTACGACGTCGCCGCGGGCATGGCTCCCGCGTTCTTTCACTCGGGCCGCAACTACGGAACGCACGCCGCCTCCCGCGCCGCCGACGGCACGCTTCGCACCACCATCGTCGCAGGCGCTCCCGTCGGAACCTTCGACGACTACAACTGCAACGTCAGCCGCTTCATCGCCGTCCTCGACTCGCGTCCCGCGACGCCGTCGTCACGAAGGCTCGCGTGGACGCGGTACATGGGCTTCGCGTCGACGATCTTCAACGGGCCATTCACGAGCGAATTCGCAGCGAATCCCGCGTCGCGCGTCGCGCGTCCCGCCGACGTGATGCACAACTGCGTCCATCGGTTCTCCGACTCGCGCTCGGTCATCGACGGCGTCGACTCGATCGTCGTCAACTACTTTCGCCAGGACGCTCCCGTCGATCCCTGCCTCTCGCTTCAGTACGACCTCTACGTGCCGCCGGCGTGGACCGAGGCCAAGAGCACGGCCTGGTACTCGTGCTTCGCGCGCAACGTCCGCGCGCGCGGCACCTGGGGCATGATGGCCTTGCGCGAGAGCGACGGGCAGAGCGTCACCGGCGGCCTCGGCGTGTACGTGTGGGGGCGAAGCAACCGCCTCGTCCCCTCGGGCGAGACGCTCTACCTCGTCGAGCGCGTGTCGGGCGCAGGCTTCTTCGACTTGAGCGACCGCGCTCCGAGCGCCATCGCCGCGCTCTCGCTCGTGCGGGGGCTCTTTCAAGATCGCGGGACTTTTCCAGGCAGCGGACGACCGGTGATCCGGCAGGTCGCGCCGTCGGGCTCGCTCGGCGTGGGCTCGTACACGTTCGTCGCCGAGCTCGACACGCAGGACGCCGACGGCGACGGGCTGCTCGACGTCCGCATGCGCGACGGGCGGTGGGTCGGCTGGGACCGCGGCAGCAACGCGTGGATCGTGAAGTAGCACCAGGCGCGATCGTCGCGAGAACGAGCGGTCTTTGCGGGAGAGCGAAGCGTGGGCTACGGGCGCAGGCCAGCGGTTGCGATGGTGCGCGCGCCGTGGTCCCATTGTCTTCGCCGGGGGCGGTGTAGCTCTCGGGGGAAGAGAAGACACGATCATGAGCACCGTGAGAAGAGCCTCACCGAGAGCGGCGCAAGTCACACACACACACACGTGATTTTGCTGTGCGTTGCCGGTTGGAATACGCAGTGCGGATCGCATGACGTCGAGCAGACATCGAGCGCAATCTTCGGCGGCACGGTGGACGTTCCGTCCGATCCCGAGACGCTTCGGCGACACAACGCTACGGTGAGGCTTCGCATCCGTGGGAACTCGGAGTTCTGCTCGGGAACGCTGATTACGCCGCGCCACATCCTCACAGCGGCACATTGTGTGCTCCGGTTTCAACCCGACGGGACCTCCGAGGTGTATCGGAACAAGATCGAAGTCGTATTTCAGGGACAATCGAACGGCCAATCGTGGGACGCACGAAATCAAACGGGAGAGAACGGACGCTGCTTCGTGATGCCCGATGCGACCGCGAACCTCACGCCTGCGCCGGGGCAACTGAACGGGTGCGGCTCCCTTTGTGTCGCGGCAAGCGCATGACTTTCGGGGGTGACGTCAAGCGGCCTCGA
>LNFM01010221.1_pt1 | contig 20095 bp, 21 predicted proteins | sample 596031 | NCBI WGS metagenome assembly LNFM01 (sample SAMN04254537, study PRJNA301005) | activated carbon metagenome | isolation source: dual media filters at the Ann Arbor, Michigan drinking water treatment plant | place: USA: Ann Arbor | reverse complement strand
CGCCGACGAGATCGAGAGCGTCACGGAGGTCGCCCGCGCCGTCCTGACGACCCTCGACGTCGACGCGCTGCTGCCCCTCGTCGCGCGGCGCGCCCGGCGCCTCACGGGGGCCGAGACGATCGGCGTCGCCGTGCGCGACGGCGACGAGCTCGTGTTCCGGTACGCGCACGGCATCGACGCCCTCGGCCTGGAGGGCAGCCGCGGCCCCGTGGCGATGGAGGACCTCGCCACGGCCCTGCGGGCGACGCTCGGCGCCCCGGTCATCGTCGCGTCGGAGCTGGAGGTCGACGGGCGGACCGCCGGCGCGCTCGTCGCCGTCAGCTGGCAGCCGTTCGACGCGGGCGCCCGCCGCCTGCTGGACGCGTTCTCCAGCCAGGTCGCCGTGGCCCTCGCCAACGCCCGGCGCGTCGCGAGCGAGCGCGACCAGCTCCGCGAGACGGCGCGGCGGGAGTCGGAGGCGACCGCCGCACGGGCCTCCGCGGAGGGCCTGCGCCGCGCCGTCGGGGCGCAGGAGGCCGAGCGGGCGCGGATCGCCCGGGAGCTCCACGACGAGTCGGGGCAGGTCCTGACCGCCCTCGCGCTGCACCTGAAGGCGCTCGAGGACGACGTCGGTCCGGAGGCGCGGGAGCGCATCGTCGAGATGCGGCGCCAGCTCGCCGGGGCGTCCGCCAGCCTGCGCGAGCTCGCCACCCGCCTGCGGCCCGCCGCCGTCGAGGAGCACGGCCTGGAGGACGCGATCGCCGAGCAGGCCGCGCTCCTGCGGCGCACCGGCGTGCAGGTGGACGTCGACATGCGGGGCCTCGGCGACGACCTCCCCGGCGAGGTCCAGACGGTCCTCTTCCGCGTCGTCCAGGAGTCGCTGACGAACGTCGCCCGCCACAGCGGCGCCGCCCGCGCCAGCGTGGTCATCAGCGCCTCGGGCGGCCGCCTGCGCCTCGTGGTCGAGGACGACGGCTGCGGCTTCGACCCCGAGGAGCCCACGAGCCGCCTCGGCCTGGCCGGCATCCGCGAGCGCATCGAGCTGCTGGGGGGCGGCCTGCGCATCGAGTCCGCCCCCGGGACGGGCACCGCCGTCGTCGTCGACCTGGAGACACCGTGACCGACCCGATCCGCATCCTGCTGGTGGACGACCACGCCGTCCTGCGCTCCGGCCTGCGCCTGCTGCTCGACCGCGAGGACGGCCTGGAGCCCGTCGGCGAGGCGGGGACGGCGGAGGAGGCGCTCCGCGCCCTGCCCCGCCTCACCCCCGACGTGGTCGTCATCGACATCGAGATGCCGGGCATCGGCGGCATCGAGGGCGCCGCACTGATCCGGCAGCGCGCCCCCGAGGCCCGCATCCTGTTCCTCTCCATGCACGACCAGGCCCGCGACGTGCGCCGCGCCTTCGACGCCGGGGCGGACGGCTACCTGCTGAAGTCGGCGGCCGACGAGGACCTCGTGCGGGCGGTGCGCGCCGTCGCCGCGGGCGAGCGCTACGTGCACCCCGCCCTCGGCGCGGTGCTCGCCGCCCCCGCGCCCCACGGCCCCCTCGACGAGCTCACGAGCCGCGAGCGCGAGGTGCTGCGCCTGCTGGCCCTCGGGCACACGAACCAGGAGATCGCCGAGAAGCTGATCGTCAGCGTACGGACGGTGGAGAGCCACCGCGCCCACGTCATGACGAAGCTCCGCGTCACGACGCGCGCGGGCCTCGTGCACGTGGCGCTGGGGGCGGGCCTGCTGTCCGAGGAGGACTGACCGCGCCGGCCGGCGACGCGGGCGGGCTCACCTCCGCGGAGGCCGCCCGCCGCCGGGCCGCCCTGCCGCGGCGTCCGCGGGCGGCGGGCAGCCGCTCGTACGCGGCGATCGTGTGGGGCAACACGGCGACGCTCTTCAACGCCGTCCTCGGCGTCCTGCTCGCGCTCACGATCGCGCTCGGCGACCTGCGCGACGCCCTCTTCGGCGGCGTCATCGTGGCGAACGCGCTGATCGGGATCGTGCAGGAGGTCCGCGCGAAGCGCGTGCTGGACCGGCTCGCCGTGCTCGTCGCACCCCGCGCGCGGGTGCGCCGCGACGGCGCCCTCACCGACCTCGCGGTCGACGACGTCGTGCCGGGCGACGTGGTGCGCCTGGAGCCGGGCGACCAGGTGGTCGCCGACGGCACGGTCGTCGCGTCACAGGGGCTGACGCTCGACGAGGCGATCCTCACCGGCGAGAGCGACCCCGTCGCCCGCGGGCCGGGGGAGCCGCTCCTGTCGGGGGCGTACTGCGTCGCCGGTTCGGGGGAGCAGCTCGTCACCGCCGTCGGCGCCGAGAGCTTCGCCGAGCGGCTCGCCGCGGAGGCCCGCGGCACCCGCGCCGTGCGCAGCCCGCTCCAGGCCGACATCGACCGCATCCTGCGCCTCACCGTCGCCGTGATGCCGGTGCTCGCCGCGGCCCTCGTGGCGTCGCTGTGGGCGCGGGACGTGCCGCTGGAGGAGGGGGCGCGCACCGTCGTCGCCGCGCTGGTGCCGCTCGTGCCGGAGGGGCTCGTGCTGCTCACGAGCCTCACCTTCGCCGTCGCCGCCGTGCGCCTCGCGCGCCTCGGCACGCTCGCCCAGCGCCTCAACGCCGTCGAGAGCCTCGCGTCGGTCGACACCCTGTGCGTCGACAAGACGGGGACCCTGACCGAGAACCGCATCCGGGTGCTCGCCGTCCACCCCCTCGGCGGCGCCTCCGCCGGCGAGGTCCACGACGACCTCGCCGCCCTCGCGGCGTCCGCCGGGAGCCGCAACGGCACGATGACCGCGATCGCGGAGTGGGCCCCCGGCGCCGCGCTGCCGGTCCGGGCGGAGGTGCCGTTCACCTCGGCGCGCAAGTGGAGCGGCGTGACCCTGGAGGGGCGCGGGACGCTGATGCTGGGGGCGCCGGACATGCTGGCCCGGGCGGGGGTCGCCGTCGACGCCGCGACCCGTGACCGCGTCGCCGCCCACGCGGCGGAGGGCCTGCGGGTGGTGCTGCTGGCCGGCGCCCCGGGGCCGCTCGGCGACGACGACGCGGCGCCCCCGGGGGCGGCGGCCCGGGCGATCGTGCTGCTCGCCGAGGCGATCCGGCCGGACGCCGCGGACACGCTCGCGTTCCTCACCCGCGAGGGCGTGACGACGCGGGTGATCTCGGGGGACGACCCGCTGACGGTGTCGGCGGTGGCGCGGGCGACCGGGGTGCCGGACGCGGGCACCCTGGTGTCGGGGGCCGACCTCCCGCCCGACGGGCCGGAGCTGGAGGAGCTCGTCGAGCGCACCGCCGTCTACGGCCGCATCACCCCGGAGCAGAAACGCGACCTGGTGCGCGCGATGACCCGCAACGGCCGGTACGTCGCGATGACGGGCGACGGGGTGAACGACGTCCTGGCGCTGAAGGAGGCGCGGCTCGGCATCGCGATGGGCAACGGGAGCCAGATGGCGAAGGGCGTCGCCGACGTCGTGCTCCTCACCAACGCGTTCGCGACGGTCCCGCGCGCCGTGGAGGAGGGACGGCGCATCCTGCGCAACACCCACCGGGTCGCGAAGCTGTTCGTGGCGAAGACGGTGTACTCGGCGGTCATCCTCGCCACCCTCGGCATGGCGCCGATCGCGTACCCGTTCCTGCCGCGGCACATCACGATCGCCTCGACCCTCACGATCGGCATCCCCGCCTTCGTGCTGGCGCTCGCCCCGTCGGAGGGGCCGGTGCGCCGCGAGGGGTTCTTCGCGAGCCTTCTCGCGTTCGTCGTCCCCGCGGGGGTGCTCAGCGCCCTCACGATCGACGCGGCCTACCTCCTCGCGCGCGGACCCCTCGACGCGGGGGTCGTGGAGGGGCGGACCGCCGCGGTGCTCGTCACGACCGGCATGGGGCTCGCGATCGTGGTGGAGGTCGAACGGGGGCTCGAGGGGCGGCGGGTGCGGCCGTGGCTGTGGGGCATGGTCGCCGGGTTCGCGCTCGCCCTGGTCGGCGGGCTGCAGGTCCCGTGGCTGCGCGACTTCTTCGAGCTGGAGGTGCCGGGCGCGGACGTGTGGGCGCTCGTCGTCGCGTGCCTCGCGGTGGGCGTCGCGCTGCTGGTGGCGGTGCGGAGGGTGCCGTGGCTCGCCCGCATCGAGGCCCGCGGCTCGTAGGGGCCGCGGCGGCGGCGGGTCGTGCGGGATCACCCGCGTCCCGGCGGACGGGAAACCCGAGGCACGCCATGCGGGGCGGCGCCGATGGCGGACGACGGGCCCGCGGCGAGGGTGGGGAGGACACCACCGCGACCCGAGGGGGACGAGATGCTCGTCGGCGTGATCTTCCTGTACCTGCTGTGGGGCCTGATCGCCGTCGGCGCCGTCGTCGCCACGGTCATGGTGCTGCACGACGGGGACTGACGTCGTGCCGGGCGCCTTCCGGCACATCGCCTGCTGCATCGACGCCTCCCGCGCGGGCACCGCGGCGCTGGACGAGGCCCGTCGGCTGACCGCCGCGGTCGCCGGGCGGCTGAGCCTCGTGCACGCCGGCCCGTACACGCTGACCTTCGAGGACGTCGGCGGCCGGCAGGTGCCGGTCCGCGAGGACCTGAACGCCAGCGCCCGCGACTGGCTCCGCCGCCGGGCGGGGGAGATCCCGGGGGCCGAGCCGGTCTTCCTGCAGGGCGAGCGGGGGCCGGCGACGTGCGTGTGGGCGGAGGACGCCGGCGCCGACCTGATCGTCGTCGGCGCCGGCTCGGGTCGCCTCCCCGGCCTCGTCCCCGGCGGCTTCGTGCACCACCTGCTCGAGCACGCGCCCTGCCCGGTGCTCGTCGTGCGCCCCCGGGTGCGCGCCGGCGCCGCCCCGTCACCGGCCGGCGGCGCGGCCGCCGGCTGAGAGCGGGCGGGCACCCCGGGACGACGGGGGCGCTACCCGGCGGGGGCCGTCGTGGCCGCGGGGTGGACGAACAGCACCGAGCACGGGGCGTGGTAGGCCAGGTACGAGGCGAACCCGCCCACCATGGTCCGCTCGACGAGGGTGCGGTGGGCGGAGGCGACGAGCAGGCCGATGCCCTCCCGCCGTGCCCAGCCGCAGACCTCGCGCGCCGGCGAGCCGTCGAGGATGACCGTCCGCACGCCCGGATGCGCGGCCGCGACCTCGTCGAGCCAGGCGACGGCGTCGTCGCGCGTCTCGGAGGGTGGCGGCACGTACGCGAAGGGGCCGGCGACCATCGCCGCCGGGGGCGCCAGCACGTGGACGAGCGTCACGCGGCCCGGTGCGTCGCCCGCGACGGCCAGCGCCTCGGCGACGACGGCCCCCGCCGCGTCGTCGCGGTCGACGCAGCAGGCGATGCGGTCGTAGGGGCTGCTCATCGGTCCTCCTCGCTCTCGGCGGCGTCCGTGGCCGCTCACCCCCGAGCCTGATGTCGGCGCCGTCCGCCGCCATCGGTGGCGCCGACACCGGTCGTGCGGGAATCCCGCAGCGGGGGGTGGGGTCCGCAACGGTGACGCCGGCCCCCGACGGGCCTAGGGTGGCGGGAGGGTCGTGTTCCACGAGGGGGTCCAGGCAATGAGCGCCGCGTTCCGCCACATCGCGTGCTGCATCGACGACTCGCCGTCCGCGGACGCCGCGGTGGCGCGGGCCCTGGAGCTGTGGGAGGCGGGGGACGGTCGCCTCTCGCTGGTGCACGTCGCCCCGCACGCCCTGCTCGTCGACTACATCGACGGCACCCCGGTGCCCTCGGCCGCCGACATCAACGTCCGTCAGCGCGACTGGCTCGCGGCCCGCGCGGCCACCGTCCCCGGCGCCACCCCCGTCTTCCTGGAGGGCCTCCCGGGTCCCGAGATCTGCCGGTGGGCGGCCGGCGCCGACGTGGACCTGCTCGTCGCCGGCGCCCACGGGGGCGGCTGGCCGATGGCGGTGCTCGGCAGCACCACCCGCCGTCTCGTCGACCACGCGCCCTGCTCGGTCCTCGTGGTCCGCGACGCGGCCCGCCCGGCGGCGGGGACGGAGCCCGTGGCCACGGAGGCGGGAGGGTGAGGGCCCGCGACGTCATGAGCGGCCACCCCGTCACGATCCCGGCGGGCGAGGACGACCCCGCCGTGGTCGCGCGCCTCATGGACGACGCCGGGACCCGCCACCTGCCGATCATCGACGGGGGCCGCATCGCGGGCGCATGGGTCGCCGGGGCGGAGGCCGGGCCGGCCCGGGTCGGCGCCGAGCGGGTGGCCGAGGTCGCGCCGGACGCCGACGCCGAGGAGCCCGTGCGGATGCTGCTGGAGGGCGCCGAGGTGGTGGTGGTCCGGGGCGACGCCGGACCCCTCGGCGTCATCACCCGCACCGACGTCATGTCGATGGTGCGCGCCGCGATGGCGCAGGGGGCGGGGCGCCGCCACCCGCGACCGACCGTCGTCCGGGTCGCGGGCGTCGCGGGGGCGGGCAAGTCGACGCTCATCCGGCGCACCGCCGCCGCGCTCACCGGCTACGACATCGTGGTGGTGCAGGCGAACCCGTCGGGGTCGGCCGCCGCCGGCGCCGTGCGCGAGGTGCGCGACACCTCCGCCCACTGGAGGGCCGGGCTGGCACGCGTCGTCCGGGAGCTCGCCGACGCCGAGCTCGTCCTGCTGGAGGACCGCGACGAGGACGTCGACCTCGCACGCGGGATCGGCGAGGACGTCCAGGTCGCCGTGACGCACCTCGCCGCCGCGGGCTCCCTGACGCCCGAGCGCCTCGGCGACGCCCAGGCGGTCGTCCTCACCCACGCCGACGCGACCGGCGCCGACGGGGTGCGCGAGGCCGTCGACGCCCTCGCGGCGCGGTGCCCCGGTCTCGCGGTGATGGCCATCGGATCGTCGGACGACGAGGCCTTCGCCGCGTGGGTGCGGTGGGTCGGGCGCCAGGTGCTCCGCCGCCGCGGGTAGCCACTCAGCGGGTCACGAGCACGGGGCAGCGGGCGTTGCGCGCGATGCGCGTCGCGGCGCCACCGTGACGGGCGCGCTCGAGCGGCCCGTCGTGGCTCGCGGCGACGATCAGGTCGGGATGGGCCCGCTCCACCCACGCGAGGATGTCGGCGTCGGGGGTGGTGTCGCCGGCCGCGTCGATCAGGGAGATGCGGCACGGCCCAACGGAGTCCGCGACGCGCCGCGCCAGCCGCACCGCGCGGACGGAGGCGGCCGAGGTGTCGACGCAGCACGCGATGTGGTCGTATCCGGTCCGCCGCCCGTCCGGGCAGTCCGGGGGCACCACCAGCACCGGGCACGACGCGGCCACCACGAGACGGCGGGTGACGTCGCCGAGGAGGCGGTCGACGGGGCCCGGGTGCGACGCGACGACCAGCAGGCAGGGCCCCTCCCGGCGGGCCCACGCGACGATGGCGTCCGCCGGGTCGCCCCAGAGCACCACGGGCGTGGCGCCCGGCACCGCGGCCGCGCGCTCCCCGAGCCACTCCGCCGCCCGGCGGTGGGCGAGCTGCCGGTCGACGCCCCAGCGGCTGTCGCCGGCGACGGCCCCCGGCGGCGCGACGTGCACGAGGTCGATCCGGGCGGGCGCGAGCCGCCGGGCCGCGGCGATGCCGCGGTCGTCCGCCGGGGAGCGGTCGATGCAGACCGCGACCCGCGCGAACGGCCCGGTCACGTCACCCGGCCGGCCCGGGGCGCACCACGAGCACCGACGACGGCGCGCGGTGGGCGACGCGCTCGCTGACGCTGCCGAGCGCACGCGCGCCGTGCAGCCCCCGTGATCCCACGACGAGCAGGTCGGCGGTCTGCGACGCCTCGACCAGTGCGTCCACAGGGCGCTCGGGGGTCGTCCGCACCTCGACGGGGCCGTCGACGGCCGCGAGGTCGTCGGCCGCCGCGCCCGCCGCATGCGACGCCGCGACGGCGACGAGCCGTCCGCCCCGGGCGTCCCGCAGGCGCGCCGCCTCCGCCACGGCCGCCCGCGACCCGTCGGAGCCGTCGAGGCCGACGACGATCCGGGCCGGGAAGCCGGCCGGGTCGATCGGCGGGCGCGCGACCAGCACCGAGACCGGCGACTCGTGGATCACCATCGACGTCGTCGCGCCGATCGCGGCGCCCGTCAGGCGTCCGCGTCCGTGGGTGCCGACCACCACGAGCGAGGCGCCCTCCGCGGCGGCGGCCTCGAGCAGGCGCTCGTCGGGGTCGCCGTCGACGACCCGTGTGCTCACGCGTCCCGCGACACCCTCGGTCTGCCGTGACGCCTCCGCGAGCGACGCCCGCGCCCGGGCCCGGAGATCGTCGAAGCACTGCTCGACGGTGCGCTCCGCGTCGCTCGTCATCCGCCACCGCGGGGCCTCGGACCCCCACCGGCCGGCGAGCGCGGCGTAGAGCCCGGCGACCGCCACCAGCACGAGGTGCCCGTCCGGGCCCGCCATGCGGGCGGCCTGGCGGGCCGCCTCGAAGCCCTCCCGCGTCCCGTCGATCCCGCAGACCACCACCGCGTGGCCACCGTCGCCGGCACCGGCCGCCGCCCCGTCCACCGTCATCCGCGCCCCCTCCGGTCGCGCCCCCGGTCCGGGGGTCGTCCCCGTCAGGGTCCTCGTGACCACGCGGTCACGGCATCCGGGGCCGGTCCGGCTCCCGACACGGGAAAGCCGCAACCCGCCGTGTGGGCCGCGCGGTCGCCGCCCCCGTGGGCCGTCGCCAGCATCCGTCCATGCACGCGACGTCCGCCGCGCCCGCGCCACCCCCGCGGGGCCTCCCGGCGCGGGTCCAGCTCGACTGGGACGCGCTCGGCGGCGTCGCCCAGCCGCCCCCTCCGGCGGGGCCGCGCGACGACCTGCCGCCGGCGGCGCGGCGGTGGCTCGACCGCGTCCTGCCGCCCGGGTCCGGGGGGCTGCGGCACGCCGAGGTGTGGATGCACGGCGAGATCCGCATCGGCCGGTGGCGGCCGTTCCGCGCGCGTCAGGTGGTCGTGCCGGGAGAGGGCTACGTGTGGTGGGCGCGGGCGGGCCGCGGACCGCTGGCGGTCAGCGGCTTCGACCGCCTCGTCGGGGGCGTGGGGGAGATGCGCTGGCGCCTCGCGGGGATCGTGCCGGTCATGACGGCGACCGGGCCGGACGTGGGACGCAGCGCCGCGGGGCGCCTGGCGGGGGAGGTGGTGCTCTGCCCCGCGGGCGCCCTCGCGCCGGCGGTCCGGTGGTGGCCGGGCGACGACGACGGGCACGCCGTCGCCGAGACGACGATCCAGGGGCGCCCCCACCGGATGACCGTCGCGGTCGCGCCGGACGGCCGGATGACCGGGCTCGACCTCGAGCGCTGGGGCGACCCCGACGGGGAGGGCTTCGCGCTGCACACGTTCGCGGTCCGGTTCGCGGGGGAGGTCCGGGCGGGCGGCGCCGCCGTGCCGGCCGTGACGCGGGCCGGCTGGGTCACCGCCGACGGCCGCGACCTCGGTGAGTCCTACCGCGCGACCATCGACGCGATCCTCCTCCGGTGACGGCGCCCGAGGGCTGACCTGCGGGGTCGACGCCCGCCGCGCGGGGGACGTATCGTGCGGGTCGCCCGACGCCCCCGACCCCGCGAGGACGAGATGAGCGAGACGACCCACGAGGTGCGGGTGCACCTCACCCGTGAGCGGCCCCCGGTGCGGAAGGCCGTCCTGGAGATGACCGGTGAGGAGGTCGTGTTCGGCACCCCCGGCTGGCAGGGTGAGCACTACGGCTTCGCCCCCGGCACCGTGCCCGAGCACCCCGGCACCCTCGACTACCTCGTCGCGTCCGTCGCGGGATGCCTGATCGGGACGTACGGCGGCGCCCTCAAGGCGCGCGGCATCGACTCCACCGGCGACCGCCTCGTCGCGGACGCCGTCGGCGAGGTCGTCGTCGACCCGGACGGCGTCCTGCGGCTGCGGTCCATCGAGGTGCGGTACACGCTCCAGGCGCCCGAGGACAAGCGCGAGGCCGCCGAGCGCGCCAACACCCACCACGCCGCCCACTGCCCCAACGCCCGGTCGGTCGCCGCGGCCATCGACATCACCACCGTGCTCGACTTCGTGCCGGTGCGCGAGACGGCCGACGCCGCCGGCTGAGGCGCCCACCGGGACATAGGTCGTAGGACCGTCGCCGGGCCGTGGGGCCCGGTGTAGCCTCGGCGGCATGAGCGCGACGACGGCCGGCGGGGGGCGGGGCCCCTCGGTGCGGGGCGCCGTCGCCCGCTTCATGATCGCCGGCCTCGTCGCGCTCGCGGCCCTCGCCGTCGGCGGCCTCCTCGTGCTCCAGCCCCTCGGTGAGCGCGAGGCCGTCGACGACGCCCGCCGCCTCGCCACCCTCGCGGGCCGCGGCGTCGTCGAGCCGGCGCTCACCGACGCCGCCCTCGCCGGGGACCCCGCGGCGCTCGCCCGCCTCGACCGGGTCGTGCAGGAGCGGGTGCTCGGCGACGACGTCGTCCGCGTGAAGATCTGGACGCCGGACGGCCGCATCGCCTACAGCGACGAGCCGCGCCTGATCGGCCGCCGGTACACCCTCGGCGACGACGAGCTCGCCGTGCTGCGCAGCGGCGAGACCGAGGCCGAGGTCAGCGACCTCGGCGAACCCGAGAACGCCTACGAGCGCGACCAGGGGTCCCTGCTCGAGGTCTACCTGCCGATCCGCAGCCCCGGCGGCGAGCTCGCCCTGTTCGAGACCTACCGGCGCCAGTCCGCCATCGACGCGAGCGGCCGGGAGATCATCACCGCGTTCATGCCCGTCATCGGCGGCGCCCTCCTGCTGCTGTGGCTCGTGCAGGTCCCCCTCGCCTGGTCGATGGCGCGCAAGCTCGGGGAGGGCAGCCGCGAACGGCAGGCGCTGCTCGAGACGGCCCTCGCGTCGTCGGCACTCGAGCGGCGGCGTGTCGCGGCCGACCTGCACGACGGCCCCCTCCAGGACCTGGCGGGGCTGGCGTTCGGCCTGGCCGGCGCCGCCCGCGCCGCGCCGGAGGGCACCGACCCGGCGACGGTGGCGGCCCTGCGCGACGGGGCCGACGCCGCGCGCGAGGGCACCCGTCGCCTGCGCGCCGCCGTCGTCGACATCACCCCCGGGCGCCTGCACGACGAGGGGCTCGCGGCCGCCCTCGAGGACCTCGCGGCGCCCCTGCGCGCGCGGGGGGTGACGGTCGGGATCGACGTCGCGCCGGCGCTGGTGCTGGCCCCGCCGAGCGAGGAGCTGCTGTACCGGGCGGCGGCGGAGGCGCTGCGGAACGCGCGCGTGCACGCCGACCCGGGCCGCGTCGATGTGCGGGTCGCGGTCGCCGACGGGCGGGCCCGCCTGCGCGTCGCGGACGACGGCGCCGGGTTCGACGACGCCACCCGCGCACGCCGGCGCGCCGACGGCCACGTCGGGCTGGAGCTGCTGGAGGACCTCGCGCGGCACCTCGGCGGCCACGCCGAGGTGCGATCCTCGCCGGGGGAGGGGACCGTGCTCGAGGTGGAGGTGCCGGCGTGATCCGCGTCATCCTGTGCGACGACCACGCCGTGGTGCGCGCCGGCCTCGGTCAGCTCATCGGCGCGTTCGACGGGGTGGAGGTCGTCGCCCAGGCGGGCGGCACCGCCGAGGCCCTCGCCGCCCTCGCGGCGACGGGGGCGGACGTGGTGCTGATGGACCTCGAGATGCCACCACCCGACGGGATCGAGGCGACCCGCATGATCCACGCCGCCCACCCCGGGGTCGCCGTGGTGATCCTCACGTCGTTCTCCGACCGCCCCCGCATCCTGCGCGCCCTCGACGCCGGGGCCGTCGGCTACCTGTTGAAGGACGCCGAGCCCGACGAGGTGGAGCGCGGCATCCGGGCCGCCGCCCGCGGCGAGTCCCCGATCGACCCGCGGGCCGCCCGTGCGCTGCTGACCCGCCCGCCGGCTCCCACCGCCCCACCCACGGCGGAGCTGTCCGGCCGGGAGCGCGAGGTGCTCGCACTCGTCGCGGAGGGCCTGCCCAACAAGCTGATCGCCCGCCGCCTCGGCATCAGCGAGAAGACCGTCAAGGCGCACCTCACCAGCGTCTTCCGCGCGATCGGGGTGGACGACCGGACGCAGGCCGCCCTGTGGGCCGTCCGCAACGGCGTCGCGGAGGCCCCGCCCGGCGGGTCCTAGGACCGATGTCCGATTGCCCGGCGCACCGCCGGGCTCCAGTCTACCCCGGGTGGACACCGCACACCCACGCCGCCGGCATGCCGCGGCACTGCTGGCGGCCGCCCTCCTGGCGGCGCTCGCGTACGCGGGTCCCGCGGACGCCCGCGGCGGCGACGACGGCGGCGACCGCGCCGAGCGCGTGGAGGTGCGTGTCACGGGCACCTGCGGCCGCGCCAGCACCTCCCGGCTGCGCCTGCGCGCCGAGGACGGGGAGATCCGCGTCGACCTGACCGTCCGGACGCCGTCCGCCGGTGTGTGGCGGGTGTCGGTGCTCCACGAGCGGCGCCTCGTGCGGCGCGCCCGGGTGCGGGCGACGCGGGGCGCGCGGGGCTTCGAGTACCGCGTCGTGCTGCCGGACTACGCCGGACCCGACGCCGTCGGCGTCCGGGCCGTCGCCCCGCGCGGCGAGACGTGCGCGGCGGCGGCGACCGTCGCCGGGTCGTAGGACCGATGTCGCGTTGAGACCGCGACCCGCCCCCCGGCACGGTGATGGAGGACGGCGCCACAGGGGCGTCGCGATCAAGGAGCAGGCGATGCCCAGCACCCTCACCCGCGTGGCCGCCACGGCCGTCACCCTCGGACTCCTCGCCACCGCGCCCGTCGCGCTGGCACGTCACGGCGCCGACGACCCCGTGCGGCCCGGTTCCGACGACAGCGGATCGGTGCGTCCCGGCGGCGACGACTCGTCATCGCGCGGCGACCGGCGCGGTGGCGACCGCACCGACGTCCGCGTGCGGGGCACGTGCAGCGCGAGCAGCACCGCCAAGCTGAAGCTGAGCCCGGAGGACGGTGGCGTCGAGGTCGAGTTCGAGGTCGACCAGAACCGCAACGGCAAGCGGTGGGGCGTGGTGCTCACCCGCAACGGCACGCGCGTCCTCTCGCGATCGGCCGTCACCCGCGCGCCGAGCGGGTCGTTCGAGGTCCGCGACGTGGTGTCGCCCGGGTCCCCGCGCACCCGCGTCACCGCCGTCGCGCGCGCCGCCGGCACCGGCGAGGTCTGCCGGGCGGTCGCCGTCCTCGGCTGACCCCGGTCCCCGGCCCCGTCCCGGCGCCACGCCGGGACGGGGCCGTCAGGGGCGCTTGTGCAGGATCAGCGGCATCACGGCCTCGGCGCCCGCCTCGCGCAGCATCGACGCCGCGAGGGTCACCGGCCACAGCGTCGACGTGGCATCGACCACCAGCAGCACGACCCGCCGGCGTCAGGGCGTCGCGCCAGTGCACGGCCTCGTCGGCCGATGCGAGGTCGGGGCGGGGGAGGGCCGCGACGCCCATCTCGGCGTGCGGCAGGCGACCGGCGCCGGCGATCGCCTCCACGACGCTCCGCACCATCCGGGGGCGGCCCGCCGCCGGCAGGCCGATCACCACGCCGGGACGGGCGAGCCACTCCCGGCTCCAGCGGGTCAGCAGGGCGACGCTGCCGTCGATCATCTCGGCGGGCGCGGGGGCGTCCTCGGCGAACGCCGCCGCGACGACCTCCCGCCACTCGGGCGCGTCGGCGAAGACCAGCGCCCGGCCGGGGGCGGCCTGCGACGCCGGCGGGATCCGGCCACGCGAGCCGAAGACGCCCCCCGGCCACATCTTCCGCGGCTCGATGACGTGCGACTCGCGTCGCAGAGCGACGGCGACCGCCCGCACCACGCCGTCCGACGCCGTCGCCGACAGCCCGTCGGGCAGCCGCCCGAGGCACACGGAGCACCGTCCGCACGGCTGGGCCGTCGGGTCGTCGAGCGCCTCCTGGAGCAACTGCATCAGGCACCGCTCGCCACGGGTGTAGGCGCGCATGATCTCCGCCTCGCGCCGCCGGGTGGCGATGACGGCGTCGTAGTGCGCCCGCGGGAAGACGTAGGGCTCGCCCGTGGCGATCCACCCCTTCTCGAGTCGCTCGACGACCTCGTCGACGGCGAGCTGCTTCAGCATCAGCTCGACCCGGGTGCGCCGCAGCCCCGTCCCCGCCTCGAGGGCGGGGACCGAGAGGGCGTTCGCCCGGTCGCGGGGGAGCGCGGCGATCAGCCGCTGCACCTGGCCGGGGTCGGGGATCGTCGCCGTCTCGAAGTACTCCCAGATGCCGGCGTCCGCCCCGGAGTGCAGCAGAACGACGGGGGCGTGGCCGATGGCCCGCCCGGCGCGCCCGACCTGCTGGTAGTAGGCGACGGGGGACGGCGGCGACCCGACGTGGACGCAGAACCCGAGGTCGGGTTTGTCGTACCCCATGCCGAGCGCGGACGTCGCGACCAGGGCCTTCAGCTCGTTGCGCCGCAGCGCGTCCTCGAGGCGTTCGCGCTCGGCCGCGTCGAGCCCTCCCGTGTAGGCCCCCACGGGCACGGCGCCGCCGTGGTGGTCGGCGATCGCGGCCGCGAGCCGGTTCGCGTCGGCCACGGTGAGGGTGTAGACGATCCCCGAGCCCGGCAGCGACGGCAGGTGCTCGACCACCCAGGCGAACCGCTCCAGGGGGGAGAGGCCGCCGAGCACCGCGAGCTGCAGGCTCGACCGCGCCAGGGGGCCGCGCAGCACGAGCGCGGAGGTGCCGAGCTGGGCCGCGACGTCATCGGTGACGCGGGCGTTCGCCGTCGCCGTCGTCGCGAGGATCGGCGTGCCCGGGTGCAGGCGCCGCACCATGTCCGCGACGCGCCGGTAGTCGGGGCGGAAGTCGTGCCCCCAGTCCGAGATCGCGTGGGCCTCGTCGATGACGAGCAGCCCGAGGCGCCCGACGAGGGCGTCGAGCACCCGCCGCCCGAACCCCGGGTTGGCGAGGCGCTCCGGGGACACGAGCAGCACGTCGAGGTCGCCGGCGAGCAGCTCGCGCTCGACGGGCTCCCAGTCGGCGATGTTCGACGAGTTCAGGGTCGCGGCCCGCAGCCCGGCCCGCGCGGCGGCCGCCACCTGGTCGCGCATGAGCGACAGCAGCGGCGACACCACCAGCGTCGGGCCGGCGCCCTCCGACCGCCGGATGGCGGTCGCCGCCCAGTAGACGGCCGACTTCCCCCACCCCGTCGCCTGGACCACGAGCACCCGGGCGTCGGGTTCGCAGAGCGCCGCGACGGCCACCTCCTGGTCGTCGCGCAGACGGGCGTCGGCGCCGGCGATGCTGGCGATGACGCCGGTCGCGGTCCGCGCGCGGTCCTCGGTGAGTGCGGGCATCGCGCCAGTCTGACGGACCGCAACGCGCCGGAGGTGGGCCGTGGTGTGCCGGCACTGGACGCACATGCGCCCGGGGGAGGATCATCGGGACGGGTCCCGTTTCCGCGACGCGGAGGGGGCGGTGACGGCGGGTCGCCGACGAGGGCGCTTCCGGATCCGCGGTCGGTCGCCGCGGGAACGGTCCCCGGCGGCGGTGCGGTCGGGGCCCGGGGGCGCGATCGTCGTGGAGGGCCACCTCGCGGTCCGCGTCGGGGAGCGCCGGCTGGTGCTCGACATCGACGGCCCCGGTGAGCGCGACCTCGCGGACATCGTCCGCGAGGCCGGCGCGGGGCTCGGGATGGGCGGCGTCGTCCACGTCGGCCCGGTGCGCATCGAGATCACGCCCCTCGAGGAGCCGTGACGCGGCGGGGTGGGCGATCGTCGCCTCGGAGGGACCCGCGGGTGTACGGTCGCGTTCCGGGACGCCATGAAGGGTCGGCGCCGTGGCTCCACGGACGCACCGCTCGGCCGTCCGGTGGGCACGTGTCACCGTCGCCGCCACCGCCCTCGCCCTGCTGCTCGCCGCGACCGCCGTCCCCGGCGCGGGCTCCACCGTCTCGGGTCGGGTGACCGGCGCCGCCATCCCGGCCGACGGCGCCGGCGCCGCGTTCGTCCGGGCTGTCGACCTCGGGACGGGACGGATCGTCCGGACCGACGACGCCGACCGTTCCGGGCGCTACCGCATGACCGTCCCCGCGGGCGCCGTCGCGCTCCTCCCGACCATCGTGAGGTTCGGGCGGGTCGTGACGCCGGCGCCGACGCGCGTGCGCCTCCGGCGCGGTCAGCGGCGCACGGTGCGGCTGCCCGCGCGCCCCACCGCGGTGACCCAGCGCCCCGTCGTGGCGATGCCGGACGACGCGTTCCGTGGCGGGACCGGCGAGATCGCGGTGCTGAACCGGGGGCTGCGGGACATGCTGATCACGGACCTCTTCGACGTCCGGATCCCCGGCTGCCAGATCACGCAGGTCGACCGCAGCGCCCGGTTCGCGGCGGCCTACGCCGTCGAGCTCGCGCTCACCCGCCGTGGCCTCGTGGATCCCACGACGGCGATCCGGCCCGGGCGTCTGATCACCCCGACCCGCGGCGTGCGCGGCACGTTGACCGTCGTCGGGGACCGCCTGCGCATCGACGCCGAGGTCTACCGGTGGGCGTCGAAGAGGACCCTCCATCGCACCAGCGTCGAGGGCGCCGTGGCCGACTTCTTCACGCTCGAGCCGGTGCTGGCGCGCCGGATCGGCGCCCTGCTCTGCGAGGCGCCGCCACCCGTCAGCGGCTCCTTCACGGGGTCCCTCGACTACTCGCGTGTGACCCCGGCCGGGGTGCTCATCGGCACACTCGACTGGAGCGGCACGCTCGACCTGGAGCCCCAGGACGCGCTCGGTGGCCTGCCGCCGGGCGCCGTGCCCCCGGGTCTCGGGTTCACGACGCGCCTCTACCGTGTGCGCTCGGGGTCGTACACCGCACGCATCCGCGTGGTCCCCGCGGCCGGCGGCTGCACGATCTCGGGGCAGGGGACGTTCGACGTCCTCGCGACGTCGGGCGGCGTGCCGTCGGTCACCGCCATGTCGGTGACGGAGGGTGACCCCGACACCTACCGGCTGGCGCTCGACGGGACCCTCGCGCAGATCCCGACGGTGCTGTCGGCGTGCCCCCCCGGCCAGGAGCCGACCAACGGCCGGACCGGGGTCTGGCCGCTGCTCGGCATCGGGCTGCTGCCGTTCACGCAGACCCCGCCGATTGCCGCGGAGGGCGTGTACGCCGGCTCCGCGACCGGCACGAGCCCGGGCCTCGACGACGGCTACTCCTGGACGTGGAGCCTGCGCGGCTGAGAGTCAGCCGTGGTGGGCGTGCACCAGGGCGTGCCCGCGGCCGCGGGCGATGAGCCGGCGGTTCACGGGGACCGCCACGACGAAGGCGACGGCGAGGGCGACGGCGAGGCTCAGCCAGAAGCGGGCGTCGGCCAGGCCGGCGTCCATCGCGCCCGGGATCGCGAGCATCATGCCGTTGTCCACGATCTCCATCACCGCGATCGAGACGGTGTCGGCGGCCAGCGCCAGCGGGATGACGGTGCCGAGCGCCAGGCCGGAGCGCAGCAGCGGGACCGCGGTGAACGCGTAGCCGAACAGGAAGGCGAGGCCGACGGCCAGGGCGATCGTCGCCGCGTTCCCCCACCCGAGCGCGGTGCCGATCGCGAGCCCCAGGACCTCGCCGATCGCGCACCCGGTGAGGCAGTGCGCGGTGGCGACGACCGCGAGGCGGTTCAGCCCGGCGGCGTCCCGGTGACCCGGATGCGCGGGCGTGTGCGTCTGCATGGTCCCTCCCGACGACGACAGCAATACTGGGTGGGAGTATAAGACGAGACGCGCCGGATACTCAAGGGGGGTATGTCAGAGGCCGTCGGCGCGGTCGCGCAGGAGTCGCTGCTCGCGGGTGTTCGAGGTCAGGGAGGCCGCCCGTCCCAGCTCGGCGCGGGCCTCGTCGCGCCGGCCGAGCTTCGCCAGCAGGTCGGCGCGCACCGCGGGGAGCAGGTGGTAGTCGCCGAGCGACCCGGCGGCGATCAGGGCGTCGACGATCTCCAGTCCGGCGGCGGGGCCCGCGGCCATGCCGACCGCGACGGCGCGGTTCAGCTCGACCACCGGTGAGGGGGTCAGCCCGGCCAGCTCCTCGTAGAGCGCGGCGATGCGGCCCCAGTCGGTCTCGGCGGCGGTCGGCGCCCGGGCGTGGCAGGCGGCGATCGCCGCCTGCAGGGCGTACGGGCCGCCCGCGCCGTCGAGGGCCTCGGCGCGCGCCAGGGCGTCGAGCCCACGCCGGATCAGCAGGCCGTCCCAGCGCCCGCGGTCCTGGTCGAGCAGCAGCACCGGCGCGCCGCGGCGGTCGACCCGGGCCCGCAGGCGCGAGGCCTGGATCTCCATGAGGGCGATCAGCCCGTGCGCCTCGGGCTCCTGCGGCGCCAGGCCCGCCAGGATCCGTCCGAGGCGGAGGGCCTCGTCGCAGAGGGCGGGCCGGACCCAGTCGTCGCCGGCGGTGGCGGAGTACCCCTCGTTGAAGATGAGGTAGACCACCGCGAGGACCGAGCCGAGCCGCACGCCCAGCTCGGAGCCGCCCGGCACCTCGAACGGCACCTCCGCCGCCGCGAGCGTCCGCTTGGCCCGCACGATCCGCTGGGCGACCGTCGGCTCCGGGACGAGGTACGCCCGGGCGATCTCGGCCGTCGTCAGCCCACCCAGCAGCCGGAGGGTCAACGCCACGCGTGCGTCGGTCGACAGCACGGGGTGGCAGCAGGTGAACATCAGCCCGAGCAGGTCGTCGCCGATGACGTCGTCCATCGCCGCCGCGAGGTCGGGCTCCTCGGCGTCGTCCATCGACCGGCCGATCTCCTCCTGCCCCCTCCGGAGGGTGCGGTCGCGGCGCGCCAGGTCGATCACCCGGTTCTTCGCGACCGTCGTCAGCCAGGCCCCCGGGTTGTCGGGGACGCCGGTGCGGGGCCAGCGCTCCAGCGCGGCGACGAGCGCGTCCTGCGCCGCGTCCTCGGCCACGCCGACGTCGCCCGTCATGCGGGCGACGGCGGCGATGACCCGGGCCGCCTCGATCCTCCAGACGGCCTCGATCGCGCGGGTGGTCGAGGACACGTCGGGCTCCGGCTAGCCGAGGCCCTCGGTCTGGGCGCGCAGGCGCTCCTCCTGCTCGCGGAGCCCGGGGGTGAGCTCGTCGCCGAAGTCCTCCGTCTCGAAGACCTGGCGGATCTCGACGTGGTCCTCGCGGAACGGGGCCCGCTTGACCCACTCGACCGCCTCGTCGAGCGACCGTGTCTGCAGGATCCAGAAACCCGCGATCAGCTCCTTCGACTCGGTGAAGGGGCCGTCGACGACCGTCCGGTCGTCGCCGTCGAAGTGCACGCGCGCGCCCTTCGCGCTCGGGTGCAGGCCCTCGCCCGCGACCATCACGCCCGCCTTGACGAGCTCCTCGTTGAACGTGCCCATCTCGGTCAGCTGCGCCTCGGTGGGCATCGCGCCGGCCTCGGACTCGGGGTTCGCCTTCACCAGGACCATGAAACGCATCGTCGCCTCCTCGTGTCTGTGGGTGCCGTCACTCACGCGACGAACGGGGGTCGCCCGGATCGACACGCCACGGAGAAACTTCCACGCCACCCCCGGCGGGGTCCCGCGGGACGGGTCCCCGCTCACGTCTCGAGGAGCTCGGCGGCGGCGAGCCACGCGGCCTCGGCGCGCTCCCGGTCGGCGGCGATCGCGGCACCCTCGGCCGTCAGCTCCCGCAGGCGCTCGTGGTCGGTGGCGTGCGCGGCCATCCGCGTGTGGAGGGCCGCCTCGCGGGCGTCGAGGCGCTCCATCTCGCGCTCGAGGCGCTGCACCTCCTTGCGCGCCGCGCGGATCGCCGCCCCGGGCGGGGGCGCGGACGCCCCGGGTGCGGGTGGCGTGGGCCCCCCGGCCTCCTCCGCCGCCCGGCGGATCGCCATGTACTGGTCGACGCCGCCCGGCAGGTGCCGGAGCCCGCCGTCGCCCATCAGTCCGTGGACGTCGTCGCAGACGCGCTCCACGAACCAGCGGTCGTGGCTGACGACGACGAGGGTGCCGGGCCAGCCGTCGAGCAGGTCCTCGAGCGCGGTCAGGGTGTCGATGTCGAGGTCGTTCGTTGGTTCGTCGAGCAGCAGGACGTTCGGCTCGTCCATCAAGAGGCGCATCAGCTGGAGGCGCCGGCGCTCCCCGCCCGACAGGTCGCGCACCAGGGTCCGGCCCCGTGGCCCCCGGAACCCGAAGCGCTCGGCCATCTGGCCGGCGGTGACCTCGCGCCCGTCGCCGAGGCGGGTGCGCAGGCGCACCTGCTCGAGCGACTCGATGACCCGCAGGCCCTC
>LNFM01006102.1_pt1 | contig 20096 bp, 11 predicted proteins | sample 596031 | NCBI WGS metagenome assembly LNFM01 (sample SAMN04254537, study PRJNA301005) | activated carbon metagenome | isolation source: dual media filters at the Ann Arbor, Michigan drinking water treatment plant | place: USA: Ann Arbor | reverse complement strand
AGCGAGAGATCGCAGGAACACTGGCCGAGGCACAGGGAACTAAAGAAGCTCGAACTATCGACGGCATGAAGGAAGTCGAACTTCGCGGTCAGGGCAACCTTGAGCGATTTGGAATGAAGACGTATGAATTTACTCCCGGCGGCTCCTCGATCGCCGGAACTTCCGTACCGATTCGCACCGGTCAGGAACTCTTCGACTGGTCGAGAAATAAGCATCCTATCCAAGAAGTAAACAAGCAGATGGACTCTACCACTCGCAGTAACATCGCACTTCAAAACAACAACACAGGCATTGTCGCGGACACAAAGGTAGAGGCCAGTAATGTTTACCAAGGTGAGATCAACCAAGCTCTCGAAACTCAGGCTTCACAAAGCAAGCAGGCTTTCAATACCGGCAGTTCAATTGCTTCGTCGAGCACCAGACAAGGTGCCGGAATCCAGCTCTCAGGAATTCGCAGTTCGGCCGACATGGAGAAAGTATCAAATCAACTAAACTTTGACGGCCGCAGTGAGGCGGCGTCGATAAATCAGACAGCAGCAATGGAGGCTGCCCGACTGAGAATGGTTTCAACCGTCGTGACTGGGTTCTTTAGGGACATGGATCGTCGCTTAGAGGAAGTGAAGCCAAAATATTGAAGGTTTCCAATCGATCAATGAAGTCGCGAATGCTAACCACGCTCACCAGTAAGGCGCCCGTCAGACACCGCACGAACGAACTCAAACCGATTTTCATGAGTCACAAATTGCTAGTCACGGACATCCACACGACGCTTTTGATTGCGGAAAGAAAGTCATCTATCGGGCTGATCGAGTGGCGAGAGGGGAAAGAGATTTACGATTCCGTGACGTTTTATGTGAATGGCAAAAAGGTTCCGTTGCCGGTTTGCCCCCGACGATTTCTTTCTGGTCGAAGATTCGTCAAGACCAGCTCCGCGTAACCGATTGGCATTCGCCCTAGAAGCTGACCGTAGCACGACAACACGACGGACTTTTGACCACAAGATCATGGCTTACCACCGTTACTTGGAGCAAAGCCAGCAGATGAAACATTTTGGAGTGGATTGGTTTCGGGTCGTGACGATAACTCTGACCAAGCCGAGGGCGGACAGCCTTTCCGAACTCGCCGGTGAGACGCTTCCAGAGAAGATCAGGAAGTTCTTTCTCTTTTCGTCGAAAGGGAACTTTTCCTTCACAAATCCCGAGGCGATCCATGATCTGATTTTCGCGACACCAAACAATGACGCACTGTTTTCTCTGATGCCCTTGAGTTCAAGGGCGAAAACAATCAAATCTTGATTCTGTCAACGGTTCACTGTTTACTCTCCCGGCAGTCAAGAACCAATTAATGGGCTTGCTGCCGCCGCCCTGCCGCCGCGACGTGAAATCCACGACCACGAAAGAGGGATAGGCAAGACCTCGATTCGTTTCGCGTGAGCGGTGTTCGTTCCAACCCGTAGAGAGGTAAAAACAAAACACGCACGATGGCTCTACCCGTCGTGCGTGTGGGCGGTGTTAAAACAAAACTACGTCGATCACGACGCGTGGGTGACGTACGGATATTTTTTCACTTCAAGAGCTAGAGAGCATCATCCTCGGCCTCAACGTTGAAACGTGATCTGTATCTTGAACCGGGGCTTGATTCGATCAGCACAATCAACCCCAGAATTTCCTTAACCCACGCTCGGCGTCTCTCGTGAGCGAATAAAAGGGGGCGTCAATTACTAGTGAAAGGAATCTTTGGATTAGCTTTCTCTGCGGTGCCGTAAACTGTAGGATGCGTTGTGAATAGCGTTTATCGTCCTTGTCAGTCTTAGTTGGGGCCAAACTGAACACCGTAAACATTAATATTTCATTATTCGCATCAAATTCATCTAAGGAAGCACACATATATGAAGGAAGAAAATAGTGATACGCCTCGGGCGTAAAAAACGCCATCGATCCATAGTTCGTGCGTAGAACATCGATCGGAATGAGCCACCAAGCACGCCCTTCAAAATCCCTAGAAATTTGGGCTTCTTCTTTTGTCTCACCGCAAGTTATTTTCTGATTGCGGGTCAATACGACTTTCGGGAAGCCTTCAAGAATATCCTGGCGAAGTAAGAATTTCTTTTCGGAAATCATAATTTTGTGTCCGGTACGGTATTAAATTCCTGTCAAGTTATGGTATGGCAACATTTATCGGAATTGTCCCCCACAGTGGTGGAGCTAACGATGGCACCATTCGCACGATTCTATAAAGAACATAAGCTACGCCAATCGTAACGACCACTCCAGTCGCAACCTGAACCATTTGGCTCTTATTCGCAGATGGGGAAATACCCGGTGGTGGTGGCGGATCTGTTGCCCACTTCCAAACATTCTCTGGAAGTCCAGAGGTAGGGCCAGGCCCACCACATCCCCCGGTATTCCATTCATCAAGCCTGTTCCTCAGGCCCTGCTGCTCATCCTTGAATCTGTTAGCATAAATATCTAGCTGTGGGCCTTCCAGTCCACCTAAATTTTGCATAAGCTGACGAGCTCGACGCTGCAAGCTGTTTAGAAATTTCTTAATTTGTTTTGCTAATTCATTGCAGTCTATAGGTGGAGGCTCTGCAGGCTGGCCGCCAACCGCTACACCGCCGCCAGCGGTGTCATTACCACCGGAACCAGGGCCAACGCTCGGGCCACTTCCGATGTTAAGAAACTCAATCGTGCAGTCACCATAGACAGCCCGTCCATTGCTATCCTCGCCCAACAATTTACAGCGTAGAATAGCTAACAGTAATCCTGTCGGGTCCACAAAATTTGTCGGTTGATTTTCAACGTAGGAGAACCTATTGAAACTTTGAGGATTACCGACGCTTGCCGACCCGTTGTAAGGATCGGGTGATGTCCACCGACCGGCTCGATTCTCATTCTTACGAAACCATGTGTGGTCGAGTCCGGTAGCGTCGTCTCGTTCGGTAAGTCCGAACTTTTGTCGCGGCTGATTTGTGTTGCTGAAGCCTTGCGCTACGGACCTTAAACCTGTCGTCGCACCAATATCTTCCCCAAACGCGGTGTAGTCCAGTCGGCTCTGCACATAGCCGCCTGAATTCACCACCGCACGCATCGAGCCTTGCCAGTCGGACAACAGATACTTTACGCCACCTTCGTCGGAAGGCTGTACCCCGCCGTATTCAGCGACAAGCTTACCTCTGATGCCGTAGATCATGAAACGCCAGACATCGTTGACGCGCTCGGCTACCCGCATACCTGCCGCATCGTAAACGGACAGGGCATCCGGCGTGCTGGCCTTCGTCGCTTTGACTATTCGACCGTTTGCATCGTATCCGAGGCCCATCGCCCGGAATTTATTGTCCGCTACTACATTTCCCGAGTCGTCATAAGGAAGACTTTCTATCGCACCACCGTTGTAACGGGAACTGAATCTCCATCTTCCTGAATCAAAATCCGGGTTAATAGAATACTGTCGTCAAACGCCCTATTCAGAAATGAATATGCAAAATTATCCGAGGGTTTCTTTTTCGTCGCGAATGTTTCGGAACCAGAAGATGTCCAAGAAGTCCCTATATCGTGACTAATCAAAACCTCGCCAGTAACTTTCGAAAGCAATGAAGGGAATCGTGAATCCATGAAGACTGAATCGGCAGCATTCGCATCCGGCCACTTTAATTGCTTCCAATCCCTACCCCCATTTACCGTTATTAGCGAGGCCTCACGATTCTTTTCAAGGATCCAACCGACCTTATCACTAGAAAAATGGACATCCTCAAAAATCCCTTCCAATCCTTTTACCTCTTGCCATAGCTCACCGCCGTTCCGCGTAGAGAGAACAACGCCCTTGCCAACCGCGATACCCTCCTTCGGGTTTACGAAACAGACATCACGCAGATCCCATTTTCCGCCGCGAGTTGAAATAATTCCTTGCGTGTCGCCAATGACCTGTTGATTCCATGACCTCCCGCCGTCGGTAGTCTCAAGAATGAGTCCTTCCATTCCACGTTTCGGCGAGTATTTTCCTCCTACTGCCCAGCCGGACTTAGCGTCAATGAAGAAGATGCCATCCAGATTCACCATTTCGCTTTCAAGAATGTCCTTAAAATCGGTGACTGAAATCCAGGTGGCCCCAGAATCGGTGGTCGACCATAGATGCTCATCTATCATCAGAAAACCTTCCTGACTATTTACAAAATTGAATTTGTAACGTTCTGATTTCTTAAACTGCCTAACCGATTCCCACTTTTGTCCTGAGTTGGTGGTAATCCAAAGATTACCGCTAACTCCTAGGGCCAATCCACGATTTCGAGTCAAGAATATTACTTCCGAGAAACTCTCTCTCAAATTTTGTGATGGTGTTTGGGCGTAAATCGAGCCGGTAGATCCCGCAGCAGCTTCATTGCTTTGACAGGCCAAGGAAGTAAAAGCCAGAAGTAATGCGCCAGCCAAACCACATATTGCCTTAATTCGATTCATATTATCGAGGTTCATTTTTTAACTCCTTACTTTGGACTCAGCCTTGTATCCGTATAGAATTTCGTGTCCGCCTTTTGAAACAAAAACTTAAGATTACCTACGTTTTTATTATATGCTCCCTTACCGCGGTTTTGGACAACGGGCGAAGAAGTCATAGAATCCCCAGAAAAATCTAGGTTATTTTGACTTAGATAATTGATCGCTTCGATGAGTTGATCACACACATATCCAGGTTTTAGCTTCCCTCCGTTGTTTCGCTTTTCACCATCTAACTTCTTGGTACCAGTGTTATGAAAAGTGGTTCGGCCATCAAATTCATTGATGATGTTGTCAATTGTACCAGTGCCTGGTCTAACCGGTTTTCCTCCGGATTTGCCATAGGTCGGGAGAAAATTATCTCCGCGAGCATAACTTTTATTTACCGCCAGCATATTTTGCATCATGGCAATTATGAACGACACTTCACCTAGTTCATAGTAATTGCTTGCTTCTCCGACTGCGGTTTGGGCAATTTCAGTCCTCTGGTCTGCCGTCAATCCGTCCTTTCCGGCTCCCATTTCGAAACTTTGGTACGGGCAGTCTTCATCCTCTTCGCCCCCGCCACCACCACCACCAAAATCGTCGCCGGGTGACGACGTTGTAGTGATGCCGCCGCACAAGCCGCTTCTCATGCAAAACTCGAGGAAGGAAATCGATCGGGGAGGGGCCATGAATAAACCACTTGGGTCAACAAAATTGGTTGGTTCGTTGCCTACGTAAGAATATCTGTTAAACGATTGAGGATTGCCAGTGCTCATTGAGCCACGATAGGGATCTGGAGATGTCCAACGCCCCGCACGATTTTCATGCTTACGGAAGACAGTGTGATCCAGCCCAGTGCCCTCATCACGCTCGATCAAGCCATATTTTTGTCGGGGCTGATTACTGTCGTTAAATCCCTGTCCCGTAGTTCGCATACCGGTCATTGCTCCAACATCTTCTCCGAAGGCAGTGTAATCCATTCTGGATTCCACGTATCCACCAGCATTGATAATGGCTCGATTTGAACCTTGCCAGTCGGCGAGTAGGTATTTGACTCCACCTTCGTCGTTTGATTGATCTCCTCCATATTCGGCGACAAGATTTCCCCCAATGTCGTAGATTAAGAATCGCCAGATGTCGTTTACCCGCTCGGCGATCCGAAGTCCCGCTGCGTTGTAAACTGAGCGAGCCTCAGGTGTAGCGGCTTTTGTTGCTTTAACCATTCGACCATTAGCGTCATAACCAAACCCTAACGTTCGGAACTTATTGTCCGTTACAACGTTTCCGGCATTGTCATAGGAAGTACTCGTTGCAAGTCTATTCGACGATTTTGATATATCACCACTCTCAATTGTATTGAAAGGTAACGGATTTGATTGTCCCGAAGGATTATTCTTCGCGGCCTCACGGTACATATTTCCAAAGCGGTCGAAATCAAAGTTTTGCTTATAAGTGAGGGTGCCGTTGTCGCCGCGATATTCTCGCGATTCTTTCAGCCGACCGATTGAATCATATCCAAACCGCTGTTCCCATTGTTTCCCAGTTCCGATCCAAGACTCTACCTTCGCCAGCTGTCCGTTGTTGGAATTTGCGGCGATTCCACCGGTACTCGTATCTATCTGCCCGTAATTGTACGCGTACTTTTGCAGCGTTTCCGAACCGCGTTTCAATTCCTGTTGCTCCATTTGCATTCGGTCGCTTAAAGAGAATGTCTGCGTTGTTCCATTGCCGAACGACACAGATGACAGAGAACCACCCATACCCTGATATTGGCGACTGTTGATATAAGTTCTGCCACTATCTGCAATGGTCGATAATCTGCCGTTAGCGTCGTATGAACTCGTAACGATCTTGCCTGACGGATATTTCTCGCTTGTAAGCTGACCCGCAAGGTTGTAGCCGTATTCGAGGTCGTATTGCTGAGCGCCGATCCATTGCCGATGCTTGACCGCTCGTCCCATGCTGTCGTAGTCAAATTCAGTTTTCGTTGATGGTGCGTCGGGATTCAACGTCGCATCTCCTTGAGTCGTCTCGACTTTCGTCAAAGTTCCGGTGTTATAGTAGCCGCTTCTCGGCTGGTCGTAGGTGTATGTAACATTCGGGGTTTTATAGCCGCTTTCGCCGGTGTAATTGACATTGGAAACCCGATTAAGCCCGTCGTATACAAACTGAGTCCGCACACCGCGTGCGTCGTAACCATCCGTCAACAAACCGTCAGCGCTATACTTCAATACCTTTGTCCATGACGAACCCGGACCGCCCGCGTCATTCAAGGACGCTGTCGCCTCAATCTGCTTTTCAGCGATCAGTCGCGAGAGCGAATCGTATTTGAATCTTCTCTCCTGTGTTGTCGTGCCGTCAGATTGGATAACTTTGGAGAGATTATCGTTGCCGTCATATTCATAATGCGTCGGCTGTGTGGGCGTCGCAACGTTACCAAGGCTGCCATTCGTGTCCGGCTCATCAACGCGCCGCACGCGGCCCAACGAGTCCGCGATCTGACGACGCTCTTTATTGGCCTGATCTTTCACCTTAGTCGAGAGACCAGTGACAGATTGCCCGTTCGGAGCGGTGTAGGTAACGGTTGATTCGTTCGGATAGGTATAAACTTTGGTATTGTCTTGCAGCGTGATTTCCGTCGTACGGCCAAGTGCATCGATTGCCGTCATTTCGGTGAACTTTGTTCCGCCGGGAATGGAGGCTACTGGAGTCGATCCGTAGAACGGATTGTAGCTTCTTCGTGCGCGTCCAAGATTGTCATACTCCACCGCCGAAATAAGCCAGCCGTCTGGCGTTTGGGAGGCCGTTCTCAATCCCAACCCTCTGGGATCGAAGTAGCTGTAGCTTTGAACAAACTTATTCGATTCAAGTTGTGTTGTCTGTCGTACAAAGCCAGGCAGGAGAGAACTCCCCGAAGTCAGCTTGTCGCTGTATTCGGTCTCAAAGTAGCCGCCATTCGGATAGATTGTTTTCTTATGACGTAAGGTGTCGGCTTCATATTGGTAGCTTGTCGTCTGACCGTTTTCGGCCTTAGCAGACATAACGAGACCAGTGTTGTAATTGTATGTAGCCTCAGTTTCAAGGTTTGGCGACCCGCCTTTGATCTCCTTTACCGGATATGCGTAACCGGTGGCGCCGAAAGACGCCCCGTACTGAATCGTCTTGACGTTGCAGCAACTAAGTGTCGCACTCACGACGTTACCGGCGATGTCATAATCGTAATTGTTTACGTTGGCATTAGAGTCTGACGATAAGGTGGCATCCGAAAATCTAGTCACATTTGTGACATTTCCACGATAGGCGTTCGCCGACGTATAGCCCGGATGATAGATTTCTACACAGCCATCTGGCGGAACAAGGCTCTGCTCGCCGCGCATCTCAGGACATATCGTTTCTGTGTACGCGGGACGATCGGGATTAAAAGTTGTGTCATGGGTGGCCGCATCCATATCCGAGCGGCGCGTCGTATTCGTTGCATCTCCGTTATTATCGTAGACAATCGTTGCCTTCGCGACCGACGTTCCGCTGACTTTTGTGGTAATCGTTTTAGGTAAGCCGAGAATATTCTGAGCGATCCAGCCAGAACCAGTTTCGTAGGATGTTTCTGTAATACGTAACGCACTCCCATCTGTACAGGACGCCCCCGCAGAGGCATAACCGCATTCGCGGACTTTGGTCTGATTGTTATAGCCGTCGTACTCAAACTCGGTAGCTTGAATCAGTCCGGTATCGTTGGTGGTCTCAAGTCTTGCAAGGTTCCTATCGCTTGCCGACCATGTATAAACAGCTTTCGAGATTTGAGTGGGTGTACCCGCAACGATTTTGCTTACCTTTGTTTCTTTGAGCAGTCCCGCCGCACTTAACGTGTTCTCAGTTTTTACGTCGAACCCGATATCTTTGACTGTAACACTCGACGTATAGTCCGCCGCCCCTACAGGATCATTTGCGTAATAAAGAGTTTCCTGTGGACTTCCTGTTCTCCCCTGCCAGTCGTCGGTTCTCTTACTGTACTTAGGAACGTCGGTTAGAGCAGTACTGCCATCTGGGTAGTCGTAAGCCGTGCTTGCCGCCCAAATACCATCGCTTGAAACCGATCCCGTGGCAGCCGTCGAAGTGCTGCTTACACTCATACCGACATAGCGACTCACGGTACGAATCATCCCGAAATTTGTATCGTACTCGTACTTATAGCCGGTTTTTGTTCCCGGCATGTAAACGTACTGCAAAACACGAATCGTTGCCGGAGCGGTGATCTGACCCGAAAACTTGCCGCTGGAACTCAGTGTTAACGTTTGATAGTAGAAACGAACCGTTTGGATCTCCTCCCCGATGCCCATCCCCGGAATAGTTATGGCAACGAGCTTGTCATCGTTTTCATAATAAAACTTGATCTGGCGATTCAGGGTGTCGGTTATCGATTCGATCTGACTGGTAGCCGAAGATTTGTAGGCGATGCGAATACGGTTGCCGTTAGAGTCCTGGATGATAACCGGCAAGTGTTTGCGATAATTACCCGTGCCGACGGCACCGGCGTAATAAACTCTCGAACCGTTCGGATACGTCGCAATAAAGGTTGAGTTTGCATAACTAGAAAGACTGCTAATAACGGTCGGACCTGGCACACGAATAAAAGTGCCGTCGTTTGTTCGAAATTCCATGCAGGCAGAACCGCTGTATGTTACGCAGGCGAATTCGTGACGTGTGCCGTCCGAATCGGTGAGGCCTCTTGGAACAACTGTATAAAGGCTTCCACCATTTGAAACTGCTTGAGTATCTAGCTGTCCGAAGCCAGAGGTGAATCCCGGCGCGATCCAGCTTTCATTCACATCGTATGTGAAGTGATCCTGAGAACTCGAATTGACCGATTTGTTCCAGACGCGGCTGTTGTAGCTCATCCCCGCTCCAGCATCGATACCACGCCCGGCTAGTGAGGCGAACGGAACATCAAAACTAAAGTTGGCAATTGACGGACGGTGTTTGATTTCGTCCGCGGCGGCTCGATTACCGGCATCCGCTTCAACTTGACCTTTGGGTGAGCCTAAATTGTTCTCATAGCTGTATACAGAACCTTGTTCGCCGTCGGGAAGCTGGTTGAAGAACATCGGACTCGCCGTGGCGGGACGCGTTGCGACAACTGGCTTTGTCGCTAGTGAATTTGGCTTTGCTTCAAGATCGGAGGTTTTTGCCTTCTGATTCGGCGAATTCTCAGCTTCGTCATCGCTTTCAATATCGAATTCCTTTTTTGCTTTTGGGATTGCATCGGCTGCTTTCACTGCTGCGGTTTTCTTGTCAGCGTCGCCGAGCGCCACTTCGGAGTTTCCGGCCCGATAGGGTGTCGTAAACGTTTCAATCGAGGCGTTCAGTTTTCGCCAAGCCTCGGTCCATACCGGAAGACTTTCATTCACGGGTTCAAACCCGCTCGACTCGCTCGATCCCGTCGGTAGTGCCGACGCCGCTACCGGGAGCGTGAATATGGGTAGCAACAACGCGCAAATCATTGCGCACGCCAGCCACTGTTTACCCTCAAGACCACAACTGATAATTTGCTTTACCGCTACAAATATTCTTTTCATTTTTACCCTTTTGACGCTCTGTCTCATTTCACGACTCCGTATCTATCGCTTTCGCTTATTCCGTTCCCAGTTAACGTCGCCAGTTCGATGGAACTGGAATGTCTCCACTTAAGCCGAATTGAGTTTGTCGTGTACTGCCATCGGTTGATCGGCGTATGTGCCAAGTTCCGTTCGAAGGTCGCCAAACGGCTATATCGGTTTTGGTATCCGTATCGCTTGCATCGTTATATCTGGCCGGAACAGCGATATCGCCGCTGACTCCCCAATTGATCGCGGCATCACTGCCACCGCCGCTGAAGTGAATTCGCCAATAGTTATCGCTCGGTCTGCGAACGGCGACGTCTGTCTTACTGTCACCGTCGTAATCTCCAACTACAGGCTCATCCCCGTTCGCTCCGATCGAATAGGTCATGATCTGACCATCACTTGATTTCAAGGCGTAGAAGGTGGCATTGCTGCCGCGCCAGACAGCATAGTCCGTCTTTCCGTCGCCGTCGTAGTCCCCTGGCGTTGCGACATCTGTAGTTGATGAACCGAAGACTGAGGACAGGGACGAACTCAAATAGCCGCCATCTGAGCTTTTATGGACAAAGAACTGTTGGGTTGACTGTCGCCAAAGAGCTACATCAGATCGCCCGTCACCGTCGTAATCCGCAGGAACCGGTTTATCACTTGAAATACCGTAGACGTCGGAGGTGAAAGCCTCATTTGAGCTGTAGACAATGAAAAACTGTGTGTCTGAAGGGCGGAAAATTGCCACGTCGGTCTTGCCATCCCCGTCATAATCGGCTGGAGCCGGAACGTCGGAAGACACTCCCCATGTGTACTGAAAGGTAGACCCTTGACCGTTGAGTGCGTAGAAGACTCCGTTGCCGGGACGCCAGACCGCAATATCGGACGGAAGTTCACGGAAAGGTTCGACCGTCGATATCAGTGAACTCCCCGCGTATATGTATTCCTTACTTGGAGCGTTTGACGGTAAGGTGGGTGGAGAAGGAAGAGGAACAGGGTTGGCAATACCGCTGTTTCGGGCGGCTAGGCTGGACAAGCTTCGCCAGTTAGCGATTACACCGATCACAAATACGGAGAAAATCATCACCGATAACATGATGACGGCTCGGCCCGGTGCTCCAAATTTGCCTTTCTCGTCCCCGCTAACCGAACTTTTCTTTTCTATTCGGTTATCCAATCCTAATGCAATAAATCCCGACGTAGTTCGACTACGGCTACGGTTCTTTTTGGACATAAATATTCCTTCAGACGCAGTTCTGCGTTCACTTCTCAATAATTAAATTAGCTGGGAATTCCGGGAACTTCTGGGGTGATGGAAGATGTTCAAGGCTTCAAAGCTGTTTTAGTAAAGCTCGATCTAAAACAAACTCTTCGGGAGTCGTTTCAATTCACAATTGCACCGGGGCGCGTTATTAATTGTTAAACACGTTACGTTTTGACTAAAGTTGCAAAGTTTTTGAAATTTTATTTTCCTGTGTCAGAAAACTTGGTTTTGTTGACACGATTCTTAAAGCAGGATATGCTTCGCCGCATGCTAGTAGGACTGGACGCACGGTTTCCCAACACGACCTGAAAACGCTTCGGATGCGGCTCAAGCAGATGAAGTACTGCATCAAAGTCCAGAAATGGGAGCTGACGATTGAAGTCCAGGAAGTTGGGTCGGGTGCGAAGACGCGGGAGAAGCGGGAAGAACTTCTAAAGCTAGCAAGACGGGGAGAGATCGACGCGATCCTCGTTTGGAAGCTCGATCGATTCGGTCGAAGCCTCGTCGATTTGGTCACCACTCTGAGCGAGCTGCGAGATCTGAAGGTCCTTCATATCGTTAACGAATCTTTAGACTTCGATACCCCGTCGGGACGAGCCATGGCGGGACTGCCGTCGACGTTTGCTGAAGTCGAGCGGGACGTGATCCGGGAGCGCGTGCAGGCGGGGATCATTAACGCTCGTGAAGAAGGACGGCCACACGGCCGTCCGCGAACAGCTTCGTTGAAACGCGACAAAATTCACCGATTGAAGGAGCATCTACGGACTCAACGTCGAACGCGACTCGTACTTCGAGCTAGGATCATTCAAAGAGGTTGTAGTCCGATTCCGAAACGAGCGACCCGAGTAAGCGATATGCCTACTTTTCTTTGCTGGGATTTCAGTATCCTGTTGCCGTCACCCACACGCATCTCACAGACTTCACATGTTCGCCGACTCTTTCTTCCATGCTGAAAATCCTTTTTGAAAGGAAGGCGGCTCTTGAAAAATACGTTCGTTGTACGCAGCATTTATTTCGTAACCATTTTTGTATTTTATCGTTCCATCAACGGAGTGGATGACAACGGTTGTCGGCAACATTATCCCACTGAATTCTTTGAAATCCGACATGCTAGTCTTACTGGAACTTCCGCTCTTCGAAAACGCAGATACTTGCACTGGAAGATGAGTAGATCGGTCAAATGCGAACTCAATTCGGTTTCCTCGGAGAGTGGTCTGAACAATGTCTACTGGAAGATTTCCGATCTTCCCCGAAGTCCATGACTCTACGACGGGCTGGTTCCAGCGCGTTTCCAGGAGTTCGCCTATGATTCCAGCTAGATCGTTACTCTTGTCATTGCTACTCATCGATTTTAAGATCACTTCTCTCTTTTCGTCAGCATTCGAATAATAGGCCTTTCGTGTAGACCAGTTTTTCATCTGCATACTAAGTCCGAAAATCGATGAGGGTTGTTCATCGACCATTGACCAATATCTATCCGGAAAAACGTAGAGGGTAGCCGACTTTATAGTCGGATTCTGCTCCGGCCACTCCGGAACCTTCGAGCCCATCACCACGATTGAGTCGATTCGATGTAGCCGTTCTCGACCGCCCTGTGCTTTTACGGCAAGCTCCCAGATCCTTTTAGCCGTGTCTCGTGCGCCATCAAACGGGATCAGCGATGTATCGTTAGTATTTCCAACCACAGCTATAAGCATAGCCGAAATAGCGATTCCGATAAGTAAAACTATACGCATAAAATTTTTCCTCCGAGTTTATCTCCCAAAAATGACCTTAAATGCATGCTTAAAGAAAGACTTAACGTCTTGTGCCGGGTTATCGCAGTCAAGATCGGCGTATCCCGTAGCCGAGCTCTTAGATCGATCTGTCGGATCGAGACTCGGTCTTGCTTGACCCACATCAACCTGCAAGCTTCTCACGTAGCCGGAACCGTCACTACCGAGCGTATTTGAACCAGTAGTGAAAGACCTAAAATCTTTGATCTTGAAGTAGGGGGTCGTAACATCATCTGTGTGTTCGAGTCCAAACGGTGTTGGTCCTGCGAAGGCCGGATTTGCGCTTACTGCGTTAAGGAAACCATCCCGATCCGTTATTAAGAACGTAACTCCTTCACGTCGATTTTCATAGCTATCTGGATCGATGAACCCCGATAGGCCAGCAACACCAAGCTTCTCTATGACAGTTTTTTGCTCATCCGTTCCTTGCTTACATTTAGGTTTTTTAGGTTGCTGTTGAGGAAGTGCCGTCCCGCCACCGCCGCCACCTCCAATACTATTCGGTGGAGCCGATCCACTGCCAACGTTCATCCAGTGAACTACTATTTCGACGCAAATACGCGGACCACCGTCCCAAGGCAAACATACGGTTCTTGTAAACGGAATCATCTGTAGTCCGCTCGGATCCACGAAATCCGTCGGCATGTTCTGCGTGTAGGAGTACATGTTGTTGGATTGTGGATTTCCAATTGAAGCCGAAGCCATTCCTATCGGATCAACCTGCGTGAATCGCCCTTGCCCGCTTGAGTAGGTGCGGTTGTTGGCATAGTCGAGGCCGGTGCCTGAGCTTCGGTCGTAGCTGGTGAAGACCTGGTTCGAGTAACCGGAGCTTTCCGCACCGAACGCCGTTCCGAAGGGCAAAGTTGACTGTTGGAATGAAGAGCCTGCGTACTGGTCGGTAACGAGTTTTGTTCCAAGCCTGTCGGGGTGATGCGATTCCTGAGTCTGTGTGCCTGCCGATGCTCTGGTGTAGGTCACAAGCAATCGCGAACCGGCGTAAATGTACGACTTTAAGTACATGGGGTTGCCGCCCGATAACTTGTATTCCGCAATGATGGAACTTCCACCCCATACGTAGTAGAACGTGTCCGAGCTATTCGTCATTACGAGTTTTTGTCGCCCGGCCCCGTACTTGTACGTTTCAAGATCATTGTAAGAATCATCCTGTACCTTCTTTAATCGTCCCGCCGCGTCATACTCGAAACGCTGCCAGACCCCGCTTGCATTCTGGCCCCGAACGATATTCCCAGCACGATCATAGGAAAATGCCGTGATACGGTTCGTCGAAGTACTTGTGCTCGTTGATCCCAACCCGTCCACGGGAACCGCTGCGTTATTCTCGTCAACGCTTCCAGACTGAGTTGCCGTCGCGGTCTTGTTGCCGTATCGGTCGTACGTGTATTCCTGCGTCCAGTTCGCGGTCGAACTCGTAGCTCCCGCCGCCGTGCCACCTTTCGCGTACTTCAGTCTGCCAAGTGCGTCAAACTCGTACTTCCGGTCACGATCATCTGTCATGTTGTTAGTGATCTTCGTCATTTGGCCAGTCACTAAACCTGTAGTGCTACCTGAACCCGCACTGTTTCCACGATCATAAGAGTAAGAAAGATCCAAATAAGTTGTCGATAGCGCGGTGTTTTTTACCGTCTGCCCCGTCAGCAGCCCGGTCGCAGCGTCGTATGAGTATGATTCTACCCTAGGATATGAAGTGACCGCGCCGGTTTTCAAGGTTGTAACCTGGCCAGACGTGTTGTAACTGACGTCACTCAATTGCGTCGAACCATCGACGGTCAATTGCGTTAATCGAGACGCCTGATCATAACTCGGAGCAATTTCGGCCTCTCCCTCGTATGACATTTGGTACCTTGCCGGATACTCGATCTCGGCTAATCGATGTGCGCTGTCATAAGCGTAATCGATGTTGAACGGCTTCCCTGTGTGAGCGTCAAGCTTCAATTGATATGAGGAGACGCGACTTTCGCCGTCAAATGTATTTTCCTCTGTCGCGACCCCGGAGGTTGTTACCTTTTTAACGCGCGTTTTATCGCCAGTGGTCATGTATTCGAACGATGCCGTCGGGGCCGCGTGGATCGTGTAGGTCGTGTCCGCTCCCGATGTGCTGTACGAAATGCTCTGGAGGCGGTTCAGCGGATCGGGCGAACTGCTGACGTTGTACTCATAGGTCGTAACGACGCCCCTTGCATCCGTCCTTTTCTTTAGATTTGAACGTGAGTCATACTCGAATTTGTCACTCCAAAGAAGCGTATTTGTGCCATTGTAAACGCCATCGGCATCGATGTGAGCACCTTGTTCGGGTAGCTTTTGATAGATCAAACGCCCAAGCGAATCATATCTGAATGATCTAGTCTGATCGCCTTGCGTAATACCAGTTAACCGATCAAGCTGGTCATACGCGTAAGTCGTAGTTATAGCCCCGCTTCCCGACACCGCTCCCGTGCTGCTCGCCGGATCGGGTTCAACAACTTCGACAAGCCTTCCGAATGCATCGTAGCGCGTCCAGCGCTGTCTTCCCCAAGCATCGGCGGACGTGACGGTCTGTCCTACGTTCGAAGTTGCTGGAGTCGGCGTCGGGCTCGGGTTGTAAGTCATTGTCGCCGCCGTGGTCGTATCAGGAGATTTCTGTAGGGTCGGTCTACCTAGCAGATCGTAAGTTGTTTCGGACCAGTAGCTTGGCGAACTGCCTGTATCGTATGGGCGCGAGACTTTCCACTGCCTGCCCATATTGTCGTATTTGACCTGTACTCCGTTGTAGTTTGACGATCCCGCCTGATACGTCGATTTGTTGACCTGACCTCTGCCGTTGAAATAGACAGTTGAGTTCGAGACAGTCGTGTTGTTGCTCAGCTGAACTAACTCATTTTGATTGAGCGACGAATCGTTGTAAGTAGTCGTCTTTTTACCGCCCGAGTTTAGCGTTACCAGTGTCGGTCGGTACACCGCGTCGTACGCAATTGTGGTGGACAGACCATTGAAGTCCGTGATCGTCGTAGGAAGCTTGGTATTGCTGTCATACGAAAACGACTGGGTGATACGGTCGGGCGAAGATGTGTTCGAGGAGCCTTTTACAACACTGTCTGGGTAAAGGTACTGCGTAGCCGTCGAATAGGACGAACCGATCTGCTGACAGCAGTTTGTAGTCGAGGTCCTTTCGTTTCCGGCGATATCGTATGTGAAGTCGTACGAAATCGCACCGGTGGCCGATCCGCTCGAAACCGTATCGTAGGTCGTTATGTTCGTCAGGTTTCCGCGATATGTAGTCAGCCAATTGTAGGCACTGACCTGATCCCAGGTGTCACAGGCGCAGCTAGTCGGGAAATAGTTCGGCGGCGGATAGACGGTCTGCCCCTCGAACGAACAGCCTTCGCCGTCGGGATTCCAAATCAAACACGATCCGTTTTGTGTTTCAGTCGTATCCGGATCGTAATGGAAATCGTGTTGAACGATGCCACTTGTGGCTACTAGTGAACTGCCATCGTAAGTATATGCCGTACGCGTTAGCCGCCCGTTTGAGCCGTCATAGTCCTCTACCGATTTGACCAGGCTAAATACGTGGTTGCTCGTATAGTTCGAACCGTTTTCGTAGGTAAACCGCTTCTCGCGGTAAAGTGTCGTGCCGCCGTATTCATATTCCTTTTGTGCGGTAACCTGATTGTAGACGGACGTGCCATACGTGAATTCGGTTTTCTTTGTCTGGCTCTTATCGTCGGTATGTTCGATCTGCGTCGGTCTCGGTGAATAATAATCCCCCGCCCCGCCCGTACCGAGCGTAGTAACTGTCTCGTCCAAAATTGTGTTGGACGAATTTGTTAGACGGTTTTTTATCAGAAGTCCGCTGGATAAGTTCGATATTTCTACGAGTTTTGAAGAATCGGGACGCGTGACAGTGATCGTTTCCTCACCGGTTCCGGTATTGACCGATTTAGAAAAAGTTGTCGTGAGCGTGCTAGTGTCAATTCCGTCGAACGTCTCGTTGTGTTGCGAATACCCGGGCGAGTCGGACTGCGTCGCCGTTGTCGTCGTGGGAAAATCGTAGATTTCCTCGCGGCTTGTCGTGCTGGTGTAATCGACATACGTTCCGTTCCACGTCATCCCGCGTTTTGCCGTAACCCGTCTCAGTATCCCGTAAGGAGAATACGAATCGGTATCGACGAAACGGTACCCTGTCCCCGTGGTCGGATAGAATATACTAATCAGCATGTACGGGGTCGATTGCGCGAGATTAACCGTCATGGTGCCGAAGTTGTAAGCCAGAGTCATTGACGAATATTCAAGACGGAGAAACGTTCGTGTTGTGGAGTTGTACCCCGGCCCGGTAATGCTGGTCAGAAGGCCCGACCCGTTGTAGTTGAAATCTATGGTCCTACCGAGAGTGTCCGTAATGTCGTTGATGGCCGGACCGCTGTTGCCTTGGTAAGTGATGTCTATGTAATTGCCGTGACGATCTAGAATCCTTACCGGGAAGGTTTGGTCGTTGGAGGCCGAAGGCGATCCAAACGTCATTCTTGTTCCGTTCGGCATTCGAGCCTCTCCAGAAAACCAAGAGTAGCTGCCGTTGCTGTAGTAGTTACAGGTATAGTCAATCAACGAACCGTCCGTTGTGAAGCCATTGAATGCGTGATTAATAACTCCCCCGGAATTGTAGTAGCTGTTACCCGTTGAATAAGCATAATAAGATCGTCGCGTACCGTCCGGTGCGACCAGCATACAGCCGCCGTACTGGCCCATGTAAAACATCTTTCCAAATCCGAGATTCCAGCCCGGTGCGGGGTAACCTCTATCAGCGTCATATGTGATCTCGGTTCCGGCTTTACTCCAAAGCCTCGAGTTATAATACATGTTGAGATTGATGTCCAAATCGCCGCGGCCATCGAGATTGACCGCAGGAGTTGTCAGCGTGTAATTTCCGTTGCCGGCCCCCTTGTGCTCTCCAGACAGCGGCGGTCTTCCAACCCAATTGCCCGCATCATCCGCCGTTGCCCAATTCGTGTCGTCCCAACCGATAGGATCGACTGACTCTATACGGTTTTGTTCAGGATTGGGATCTTGACTTTCTCGGCTTCGTGGAGACGATTTTTCGACAACTACTGCCCGTGGGTCTCGCGATGAAACTGTCCTTTGTGTCAGAACTCCAGCGGCAATCCACTGTGCGATTTGTTTCTGCTCGGCGGGCGTTCGATCCCGTTCCGGCTTCCGGAGCAAATGAACTACTCGAACGACTCGTTGCGGGTTACGGTTAAAGTCGTTTCGGCGTAAAAGCCGTTCGCCGTCGCGCGTACAACGTAACTGCCCGGCAAAGTCGCTTCGTATTTTCCATTCAACAGCGTTCGCGATGCTCCCTGTCTATTCGTTATCGTCCATCGAAATGAGACGCCGCCAACCGATTGATCTCCGCGAAACGCGGTGGCCGTGAAATTTAATGATTCGCCCTGTAGAATCGTTCGATCTCTCTGCCGGATCAGAATTCGGTCAAATTGAACTTCGGCTTTTGTATTGGCCTTCGTAGTCACTAATGCAGCTAGTGAAGCGGGGAATTCTGTATTCAGAAATCTTGAGAGATCGGTCTTTTGCCAAGTACTCTTTGCCTCACGTCCAATCTCACCCAGAGAAATAAACGCATAGCTAGCAGCTTCCGGTGTAGCAAACGCGGATTGAGCGAGCAGAACTGTTGTCAATAATAAAGAAATGGCACGAACGGAAAATCTCGAAGCGGGGGCAGCAGCAGCGATCATGATAACCTCCTGTAAAACTGGTTGAGGTGATGATCTAGCAATACGCAAACGGGTAACCGTCGTATTTGTAATACTCTTACGTATCAATTAGATCGGAATCGTGGGACGGCTGGTACGTTCGAAAAAACTATCTAGTGATGGAAGATAGATTCGGCGTCTACCGTCAGTCAAAAACGCTAACTTTTGGGGCAAGTAAAAGGTATGCCGAAGTAAATACATTGCCGGTGGAAACGGCCAATCTTGTTTGAATGATTGCGACTATATTCCTAATACAACACAATGTCAAGAAATATTATGCATTGTTGAAATATATTTAACCATCTCAGAAAGTTTTAGTTTGTTGATGGATACCCGCGACCTGTATCGAGATGTGCATATTATTCGAACCTGAGAGTTTGGCGTGACATTTGTCAATGAGAAATGTCGTGCGACACCAAAAAAACCGTAGTGAGTCAATTGAGATGTTGGAGCCTTATTCTGTGGGAAAAAGATATTACTTTATCCTACGGGAGTGTTGTCGGAAGTATGAGCAAAATAGTTGAACAGCAATAATTGCCAGGGTTAATGGCCATGTAGGGGTTGGGCCTTTCCCAAAACAGTTTTCGCATTTAGCAGCCCCAGGCATTATATGTTGCCTGATCTGCATAACTAACGCTGGTACAAAATAACAAAGAAGCGGTAGGAAACGCTGGAAAAGTTATGATGACTGGATACCAGCGAGTATCGAGAAGATTTCCGTGCCGAATTTGCGGAAAACCGGACTGGTGCAGCACGACCAAAGATCACAACATCGCATTCTGTGCCCGTTCCGGGACAAACGCCGACCGACTTAGCAGCAAAGGTTGGGGAATTTTTTATTACGAGCTTCGAAACCCATCAAGAATCGGTCATCCTCTGCCCCAAAAACAACTCTCTCGCTCGAAACCAACTTCTGCAGCCTGCGTCGAAATCAGGGATGAGATCTATCAGAGACTTATTAAGCTTTCGCCATTACCTGAAAACGGCAAAGGAATGCTCGGAAACGAATGGTTAACCAAACAAGGTCATGGGTTCGAACGCTTCGGAATATTGCCAAAATTAGTTATCGATAGACACGCTTTAGCTCTATCGCTTATCAAGTCACTCGTAAAAGAGACAGGAGCTATTCCAACCTTCAAAGGTGTTCCAGGATTTTGGCGAGGATCGAATGGAAGACCACGACTGGGTAGTGATTTCGACTATGACACCGACCTTCTTCTGATTCCATTTTT
>LNFM01006101.1_pt1 | contig 20098 bp, 10 predicted proteins | sample 596031 | NCBI WGS metagenome assembly LNFM01 (sample SAMN04254537, study PRJNA301005) | activated carbon metagenome | isolation source: dual media filters at the Ann Arbor, Michigan drinking water treatment plant | place: USA: Ann Arbor | reverse complement strand
GCGGAAGCCGCCTACTATGCAGCTATGGAGGAACCTGCAGCACTCGCAGCCTGACTCAAGCCAACCAGCCTCCGAAGAAGTCGGTACGGTTCACGGCTTCTAGCTCTAAGGTCGTGAGCATGCCATTAGCGAGGTCGGGGTCGAAGCCCGCGATTTGGGCACGAAGCTCTTCCTCAGGATGCCCATCCGACTGGGCTAGAAGTTGCTCGCGCAGTTTAGCGAGAGACGCTCGCAATGTGTCCCTGACTTTCAGTCGGTAGCACAGCTCCGGCAGATCAGAGTCAGGCGGCAAACGACTTCCCAGATGGGCGAGTCCATCGCCCGCCTCAGCGAGGACGTTCTCGGTCTTTTGCCTTTTGCGGACGGCATCATCAAGGTGCTTCGCCGCTTCCGTACGCCGGGTGTTGGATTTGGTGGATTCCGTAAGGCGCTCATTGAGCTGCTTCAGAGCCGTCTCGGGGGCAAGGTCTACCAAGTCCGGCGCAACCTCGGCGACGAGATTTCGAATTTTTGCGGCGAAAGCCGCCATGTCGGCACGCATTCCCGCCACACGCCCGGCCCGGTCATCTCGTTCTCTCGATGTGGAAGGCACTGTATGCCAGACGGCTAACGCGGCCTGCGCCTGTTCTATCGTCGCACCGGGGACGCTGATAGCGGCCACCGCCGGCTCCCACCTTGATTGCCAGGCGCGATGTCTTTCTCCCAGTTGCTTGTATTGGCGCTGCAGTTTGGCGAGGCGATCTTTCGCACCGCGCAAGTTAGCCTCCAGCTCGCGGCGTTGTCCCCAAGTGTCCGTCATTTCGCGAAGGCGAAGTTCAACTCCCGGCACGATGGCCGCTGCATCGAGCCCTTTCAACTCGTCCAGCCCAATCTCCGCCGCCAACCGGGCAAGGCCAGGAGCCGCGCTTCCAATCGCAGCGTCCACGGCACGGAATTTATCCTGCGCATCATGCAGCTCCTCGCGGCGTTCCAACAACTTGTTCACGCCGTCAAGCCAGACGCTCATTTCGGAAGGTGGCAATGGCGAAGTTACGCCTGCCGCCACCCACAATGCCACATACCCTTCCCACTCCTTGGCACGGCGCTCGTCCAGCTCCTTGAGGTTATGATATGTTTCGGCAAGCGTCCGCCGCGCATCATCCAATTGACGCTCTGCTGATGCAAATTCTGCAACGCGGGATGCATCCACCAAAGCCTCATCAGATAGGCGATCGGCATCAGCGGAGTTGCGCTCGAACTCTATCGTCGTTCGCGGAATAGCCTCTGGCGCAATCGCATCAGGCTCCCCGAACAATGTCGATCGCAAATCGCGCCAGATGCTGTCCCGCTGCGCCCTCTTACCTATGACGGCTTCGCGAGTCGGTACGGGTTTCTCCGTCGAAAGTGACAACAGCCGCTGATCGAGGGCTTGAATGGAAGCCGTGACTTTTGGAACGCGGTCGTGCAGACGGTCGCGTTCTTTGTCGATAGTCTCAAGGGTGCTCCGAATCCGCGCGACCGTTTGAGGCGCTGGCAACTCTGTTACCGCAAGCGTATCAAGACTGTCGGGCAAGGGAGGCTTCAACCGGCTCGCGGCTTCGGACAGCTGACGAGCCAGTTTTGTCACGTTGGTCTGCAACTCCTTGCGTCTATCGAATTGGCGGAACGCTGGCGCAAGCGCGGTCAAGGTGTCGGCAAACGGTTTGGGATCGATCGCCTTGCCACGCACGGCGGCCTCTTGCTCCAGCCCTGCAAGCGCGTCCTGCTCTTCCGCCAGGTCAGTGTCATTGCTCGATATCGACACTAGAAGTTTGTTGCCTTCCGAGATGAGCGCCTGTGTCAGGGCCAAGGCGGAATCGCTTGGCCTGGCATTCTCCATCGTCTGGGCATCGGGAAGGCCGAGGCGTGTGGCCAGGTCGACAAGCTGATTGGCAAACACGTGCAATTCGCGCTCTACTGCAGGGATGTCGGCCTGCGCCTTGGTGAATGCGCCGAGTTCAGAAAACAGCTGTACAATGTCCTTCGCACGCTCCAAGGGTGCTCCATCGAAGGTGATCGACGCGTGGTTGGCCCGCGCCTGCTCCTCCTCCTTCAATGCGCGATCACGAATCTGAAGCGCGTCGTCGCGCGCTTTGAGTCCAGCCTCAAGTCTATTGCAGAAGCCGGCTTCTATATCCGGAAGATCGCCGAGAGCCTCCAGATCGCGGAGGTCGGCGTCGATGAGTGCAATCTGCGGCGCAACGCGACGTAAACGCGAGAGCCTAGCTTGCTCTGATCCATTCGCTTGTCGCTTTTGTTTGATCGCGTCGAGTTCGGACCCTAGCCGGTCGATCTTGTCATTGAGGTCTTTCCACTGCCCGGCCTTTAGCTCGCGCTCGCGAATAGCCTTGCTAGCAAGAGTGAACCGCTCCAGTGACTGATAGAAGGAGCGATCCTTGGATGCGCGGGGCGCAAAAATCGAATTGGATTCGGCCTCAAGCTGTTGTCGTAGGTCTGTGAGGCCGCGAAGTCCGGAGGCCGCGGCGAACAATGTTGCGCCGACTTCGCCTTCGCTTTTCAGCATTTCCTCGGCACCCGAACGTAACGTTTGGGCGTTGAGACCGAATGCGTTGCAGAAGACCTCGCGGGTTACGGAGCCCAGATATCGGGCCAGGATGTCGTCAGGTAGCGCGGTATCGGAATCAAATCCAAGCAAGGTGCCTTTGTTGCCCTTGCGTCGGCGGAACGCCAACTCCTGCCGGGTCCTGTCGGCAATAACTCCACCAATCCGAAGCTCCCGCCCTTCATGAAGAAAGTCATACTTCGTCTGCCGCTCGATACCGAAGAAAAGGTCCGTCAGGGCAGCAAGGGCACAGCTCTTGCCTGCTTCGTTTCTGCCATAGACAATGTGCAGCTTGGCGTCGCGGCGGAATGAAAGCGTTTCGCCGAAAAAGGGGCCGAAGCGTTCGAGTTTGAGTGTGTTCAAGCGCATGTTTCACCCCCCCGCCGTCGCAAGCTTGGCACGTCCCAAGACCAACAGCCTTGCCTCTTCGAGCAATGTCGGGAGATCGGCTTCCGCTGCCGCTGACTGCCCCAAGCCTTCCGGCAGCTTGCCTCTGACCTCTGCGATGATTGCCTCGGCCTCTCTCATTACATCGGCGTTTTCAGCGATATCCTTTAGGATCGACGGGAGATCGAGAGAGGACGAGGCGGTGAGCGGAGCAACCGGTTGCGCGGCGTCGCGGGTGCTGATGCGCAGACGCTCGATCCAAATATCGTCGCCGACATGATGTGCAACCGCCTGCACCTCGTCAGTCAACCGACGGACTGAGCTCTTGAGTTGATGATGAAGCGCTGTCTCGCCCGTAAGGGTGACCCGCATCGCAAGCAGCCGGCCACGCGCGTCCGCTGCAAGGGGTCTGATGGCCCTTGTTACCGCATCCAAAGCTTCTCGCTCGGTTTCTGCATCGTCCAGAGCGACTTCAATCGACGCCCATCGGGCCGTGTCGACAATAAGACGTCGCACCTGGCTCACCCCACCGTCGATTACTTCGACAAGAACCGCGCCCTTCGGACCGCATTCGCGCACGCTCCGGCCCTGCAGGTTTCCAGGGAATACAATCCAAGGGTTCTGGGATAGCTCTTCGTATTCGTGAACGTGACCGAGAGCCCAGTAGTGATATCCGCGGGAAGTCAGATCTCCCAGCGTGCATGGCGCATAGGCAGCATGTCCAGGTCGCCCAGTGCATGACGTGTGGAGCACGCCAATGTTGAACCACCCCTGCACCGGGGCAGGGTAGCCGATAGCGTAGTTTTCAGTGGCGGCTCGATCGGCAAAGCTTCGGCCATGCAGCGCGACTTTCAGTTCTCCGATACGGAAGGTTTGCGGTTTTCCGGTGGGAAATTGGAGCGCGGTGGCGGGCAGTGGAATCGTCCTGGTGATAATGCTTTCAGCATCATGATTGCCCTTGAGGAGGAACAGCGGGATGCCCGCTCGGTGGAGCCGGGCGATCTCCCGGTTGAAAAATAGGCCGATTGTATTGTCCTTCCAGTCGCCGTCGTAGACGTCACCTGCGACGACGACGAAGGCAACGGCTGCATCGATCGCCTGGGTCACGAGTTCGGAGAATGCCTGCCTGCTGGCCGCTGCGAACCGACGTGCAACTTCCTCGTCCTTGATCGTAAGACCGGACAAGGGACTGCCGAGATGCAGGTCGGCGGCGTGTATGAAAGTGAATGAAGCAGCCGTGTTAGACATGGTGGAACTTGCCCCGCCGGAAAATCAAATCAGGCCCGGATCTTTGCGTCCGAGACGCGTGAAAACATGTGCATGGCGGGTGTTGGTATGCCCCCGAGTCGTCCCCGCCAATCACACCCGGTCAGCATTGTCTACGTCGGATCATGAGAAGTCATCCTGATAAGTCACGACGCGTTGCAATAGTCCACATGACTAGTTGGTACAGTTAGGTTTTTCAGCTTCCGCGACGTGGCTATGCGAATAGACACCCGCGCTGCCGGCAAGCGCCTCGACAACCGCAAGTGACTGCATTGAGTGATGGACGCTGTTGCGGCTTCGATGAACTTCAGCACACAATCGCGCTTCCTGATGCCGGCAAGCATCGTCTGCGCGTGGGTTCAGCCCGGCGTCATGCTTCGAAGTTTAGATCGCTACCTTGCTCGCTGCGTCCCGCCCGAGATCGAAGCCGGATGGCGGAACCCCGCTTTCCGGGGTTCCGTTCGCGAGAGCCCGGTCCGCGCGAAGCGCGGAGGCAGCCATGCCTATCTGCTGCTTGAACTGGAGCAGGCGTCATCTCAAAAATTGCATTGACGATCGAGACGAGTGTTTTGGCCGTTTTGCCTTCTGCTGCCGCATCGGCGATTAGGTCGAACATCACTACAGGAGACTTCTGAGCATCGGTGTCTTTGGCGATATCGTATTTGGCCTTAAGCTCATCCAGCTTTTTTCGGTAGAAGTCTTCGCCAAGTTCGTGTTTCAGCGTCGCCTCAAGTGTCTTGGCGAAGCAGGCATGCGCGGCCGCCACGCAATCCTTTGCGTCAAGAATCTCTGCCTCGGGCGTGCCGAACAGCCGTTGCAGAGCTTTGTTGATCCCAGGCTTGAAATCATTGCCGCCCTGATCACAATCCCACACGGCGTAAGTTGGTATGCCAAGCCCGCGGAAGATTGCGACGGGCCTGTCGATATTGGTTTTGCCGTTGGCAGCAACGACAGCCACCTCACTCTGCTCTAGGTCCCTGCCGAGATGCCGTGCTGTGGCGAGGATCGCAGCTTTGTCGCTTGGACCTTCAACGACGACCGTGACAGACGAGAAGAAGCCTTCTGCGACTGACGCGTCGATGATGTGAAGTCTACTGCGCAGACCGTTGCCGGTGTACTTTCCACCTGCCTGATGCGCGTCGTCCAGACACTTGGCAATGGTGTCGAGCGATACAGCAAAGGGTACCGCCTCCCGCTGTCCATCTGCCGTCACGCGGCGCATCAACCGCACCTGGTCGAACTGCTCCATGACTACGAACATAGGAGAGTGGGAGCAATAGATGATCTGGATGCGCTTGCCGATGCCGGCGAGCTTGCCGCTACTGAGGGCATCCAACACACGCGCAAAGTGCCGTTGCTTAGTCGGATGCTGATAGAGTTCTGGCTCCTCGATTGCGAGGATGAGATCAGGTTCGGCTATGTTCTCTGCGCCGCCTTGTCCCGCCTCTCCCGGTTGCATACTCGCTGTTGCTAAGTGCTGTAGCAGCGTCATGATGAGGGCGCGCTGAAGTCCGTGGCCGGTGCGATCGACAGCGGACGAGAAGCCGTCGTCGTTCAAACGAATTGCTGCGTTGGGCAATGGAACCTTTAGCGCGTCGCGTTGCATCCAATCGAGTTCGACGGCCGTGTCCGGATAGTACGTCTTGAGCGTGCCAGAGAGCGTTGTCGCAAGCCCTCCTAGCTCCGTCAGCTTTTCCGGGTTGGTGAGGGTCTGATATTCATTCTCCACCTTCTCGCGAAAAGCCTTGATTTCTGGTCGCGCTTCGATGGCCGATCGGACGATCAGGTCCATCAGCATTGTGATGGGCGTGCCCCTTCCCTCCGCAACGTCTTGTGCTGCATCCCGTACAGCGGGAATGAAGACGAAAGCTGTTGCAGATGAGAGCTTGCCCTGCGCAACAGCCTCGAAGCCGAAGAACTGTCCATCGTCACGCATGGGATTGCACTGATCCGGATGTGCCGTTTCCCAAGCCGCAAGCGCAGTGGCGATCGCTGGCCCGGTCTTTGCGGCTTTGTCGAGTTCAGGAAACTCAGTCAGCAACTCCTTGTAGGCGTCCTGCTTTTCCTTCGCCTTATCTGCGGATCTCACCTTTTCGAAGGCCGAACATGCCATCTGCACGCCGTGATATCGGCCATTGTTCTTGCCGCCGGCGGCAGAGAAGACGCGACTTACTCGCATTTCTCCGGCATCGGTTATGTGACCTTTAAAGATGTCCTTCTCAGTGTCCGAGAAGTCGGAGAAGGTCAGCGCAACCTCGATTTCTTTGGTCTCATCGCGGGCGAAGAAGTCGTCGCGGGTAACAGTGGTCTTGGCTGGCGCGTAGAACAGTTCGAGCGCGCGTACGACCGAAGACTTGCCACAACCATTTCCGCCAATGAGGCGCGTTTGGTCGCCGAACCCGACTATCGCCTTCTTCACAGACCTGAAGTTGCTGATGTCTGCTCGCTTGAGCCGCATGAAATGACCTCAGTAGCGAATTTGAATCAAAATGCGCTGCTCACTATACGGGCGCACTGCCTCTTGTCGCGGAGTACACTGGGGATAAGTCGACCATACGTGGCTCGGCCGGAGCGGCGGCTTGGCACCCACGAGCTTGCCTTTGTGCCAGTGCACGCGGGCGGGCTTCGGGGTCGGTTCAGCGACAGCGCGTCCGCCGAACAGGAACTGTACCGCCTTGCGACCGGTCAGCTTCAGGTACTCGTCGATCGGAACCGAACACGGTCGGCGGCGCCTATCGCGTCGCCGACTGCCGCAATGCCAATGACCAGCTATGGGATTTAGGAGTGGTCTAGGTAGCTGCAGGAATGCGAGTATCCACGGGTGTTTCGCTACAGTTCCTAAGGACCTCCCCGTGTCCGCAGGCGAGGCTGTGCGATCGTTTGATCAATCGTGTCGTGCTGGTGGCCTGCAATGACTTTCAGAGGCTGCGCTCCTGCAGCAACAGACCGTTCGATAGCAATTTCCCCACCGACACGCCCGAGCATGTCCTGCAGCTTGTCGAAGTCCCCGCACCACTGCAGCTCGATATCGCGATCACGCGAACTGTCGCGAGGAACTCCAGAAGACCCGAATGCCACCACACGCATCTGGAGCCGCTGAGCTTCAGGCGGACCGCTGACCTCGAGACCGAAGCCAGGCGTCGTGGCGTGCTGCATCACGACCGCTTCTCCCTTCGCGAAGGCAGTTGCCATCCCTTCTCGGACTTCATAGCCGAGGCTCGACAATCCATGCAGGATAGCCTGACGACGCGCCTCGGCAGCGATACGGTTGATCTCTACTGTCACCTGGGCAGCCGCCGCCGCAAGCAGGCGATCGGCGCCGCTGGTGTCGGATGCCGCGAGAGCCGCTTCAATATCTGCGGCAAGGGCTTGCGCAGGAGCGGATGAGAAGCGCTTGATCTCAGCGAGCTGCGCGCTGAGCTGTGCACGCAAGTCGCTCTGTTCCCGTGCCTTGCGCGTCGCCTCGGCCAAGTCCGCAATGAGGCTATCGATGAGCAGACTTGTGCGCGTGGCAGCGGGTTCTGCGTTAATTTGAACCAGGCGCCGCACGAATGCTGCACCCACATCCTCATCGTTGACCTGCAGCTCAGCAATCAGGCCATCGACGCGGACCAGTCGCTCATCAGGCTCCTTGTCGAGAATGCTGGTGCGCCATTCGGCAAGGCTCGTCGGCCGTTCGCCTGCGCCGAGCCGCATCGCGATGTCACGTGTCCGATCCGGCATGGTGGCCGCAGGGCCGTTACCGCCCAGCAGGGCAAAGGCCTTGGCGAACACCCCCTCTGCATCCTGATCGGCAGTCGCGCCGGACACGATCGCCTCGAGTGAGGCCGAGAGGTCGCTCGGCACTGGCTTGCTGCTGGCTCTGAGCTCGGCCAGGACTGTCTGCGCCGCGCTGGCGCGGCGGCGGCGGCGCGTGCGTTCGGCGGCGGCACGCTCAACCGCGCGCGCGAGCCGAGACTGCATGTCCTTGTCGAGAAAGGCGATATCCTCGGGTACAGCCTTCTGCAACTCGACGAACGCATCCGCAGCCAGAAGCGCGCGCAACTGGTCACGACGCTTGTGCACTTCAGCGATCTCCGCCTCGGTGATCGTGTTGTTGCGCTGCCCCGATAGCGTCCAGCGGGTAATGGCCGCCTCGAGACGGGCTAGATGCTGTTCGCAGATGGCGATGATTTCTTCGCGCGTCACGATCCGCACGACCTTAGGACCACTCATGCTGCTCTCCCGGAAGACGTTGAGAGCGCGGCCTCGATGGCCAGGCGGAGGCGCTCCTGCTCGTAGGTCCGCCGCTCATACCAGTCGACGCACGACACCCGATGCAGCTGCCGCACCGTGCCAGCGAGAATCTTCGGTCGCCACAGCTCGCGGGCTCGGGCGCGCGCCAGAATGTCATCGCGCGGCGCATCACACTCGATGCCGATGCCAAACAGGCCGGTGCGCGGGTCGACAATGGCGAGGTCGACAGCGAAGGCATCCCTCTCCCCGCCCAGTGTGGCCTCATACCCCAACCCACCGACGAAGCGTTCGACGGATCGCACAAACCCATCCGTCACATCATGCCCGCGTCGTTCGGTCCGCGTGCCTTCTGTCACCATGCGCCGGCACAAAGCGCGTCCTGCGTCGAGATCTTGCGCAGTAATGGCCCGTCCGAACTCAAGATACCCTTGCAGGTAGTCGCGCTCCGTCATCGGCGGACGATGCGTCGCAAGCATGTCGGAGACCTCGCCAATCGGAATGGATGTGGCGACGATGATCTTCTGCTTGGCGCGCGTGACGGCAACGTTCAGGCGGCGCCGTCCGCCCTGTTGTCCGAGAACACCAAAGTTGCGGCGGAAGACGCCGCGCTCGTTGCGGCCGAAGGTCGTCGAGAAGATGATCAGATCGCGCTCGTCACCTTGCACGTTCTCGACGTTCTTGACGAAGAAGCCGATATCCTCGTGATCCTGCGTGCGCTGCTGCTCCGCGATATAGGCTTGCCGGAAGGTTGCGTTCTGCTCCGCTCTGGTCTCGAGTCGGTCTTCGATCAAATCAGCCTGTTTGCGGTTGAATGTGACGACACCGATGGAAGGCCGTCGCTCGGGGGGCTGGCTCCAATAGCCCTCCAGCAGATCGACAATGCGGTCGGCCTCGGCCGGATTGGTCTGTTGCGTATAGACGCCATCGACTTGAATGACCTCGATGGGCCGCTCACGCCGTACAACGGCTTCGGGGTGCTGAACGGGAACGTTGAGGCGATTGCCGTAGAAAGCGGCATTGGAGAACGCGATCAGCTCGCGGTAGGCCGAGCGGTAGTGAACCTCAAGCCCCCGTGATGGCAGCGAGACGCGGGCCAGGTTGAGAAGATCGGGGCAGTCCTTGATCTCGCGCCGGTTCCAGGTTTCTTCCAGAGCCTCTCGTGCACTGTCGCTGAGCCCCTCCTGCTCGCTATCATCGATCTCCGTGTCCTCGTCATCTTCGATGCGCCCCGCAAAGAACGACGTCGGTGGCATCTGCTTCTCATCACCGCTGACGACAGCAAGCCCCGCACGGAACAACGACGGCAAGGCATACTCGATCGGCATTTGCGAGGCTTCGTCATAGACGACGACATCAAACAGGCCGGGCGTGAGAGGCAAGATGCGACTGGCAACATCGGGGTTGGCAAGCCAAACTGGGCGCAATTCAAAAAGCCCAAGATCGCGACCGTTCTCAATAAGATCGCGGATGCTGGAACGCGGTACGCCGCGCGCGGCACGCAGGCGGGTGATGCTCGTCCACGCCTGTTGCGTCCCTTGCACCTGAGATGAATCGATGCCGTCGGCCAGCAGCCGGCTGTTGAGCCGACGCATCTCCACGTCAGCATCGCCAAGCGTGCGGGTCTTGACCTCCATCTCGGTCTGATCGAGAAGCAGTGCCGGTTCGCGTGCCTCCAGCGACGCCTTCATGGCAAGACGGGCCTCGCGTGCGATGATGCGCCGGAGCATGGCGCTCAACTCATGCGTCGGCAGGGCACTCAGCTGGGCCTCTGCATCGCGCAGATGCGCGAAAACCTTCAACGTCGTCTCGTCGAGGCCCATGGCGCGCCGGCGGAATTGCTGAAAGGCCTCCAGCGTCGGCAGGGCACCTGCGATCGTCTCCAGCGGCGCCATGTTCGACTGGCCGGTGGCGATCGCCGATCGGCAGGCCGACAGCCACGGATCCTCGAACCAGCTGCCAAGAGCCGCCAGCGCGGCCGCGCTTGCCATGCGCGTATCGCATCGCCTGACCGCTGCCGCCACGTCATCGAGGAATGCCGACAAGGTGCCGGCTTCCGCGTGCCGCAGGGCTAGATCGATCCGCGGCCCGCGTTCGAGGAGCCGAACCATCGTTTCAACGTCGCCAAGCGACTGACGCAAGTGAGTGGCAAGCCGAGTGACACCCACCCATGGCAGCGAGGTGAGCGTCAGATTGTCGATCTTCAACTGCACCAGCACCACGGCCAGACGCTGCTTGAGTATCCGCAGCTCGCGCTCGAACCGTACCGCCCCGATCAGCGCGGGCACGTCGCCGGCAATCCCAGGCGCACGCTCACGCAGGAAGCGCCTCAGTTGCCGCAAAGCGAAGTATCTGAGCGGATTGAGGAGACCGATCAAAGACGTGGGTGCTGATGCACGGTCACAAGCGCGCGAGAGGGCGCGAAGCGTGTCGTCATCGAGGGTGAGGAGAATGTTCGCCATCTCGCTTGATGGCAGGGACGGGCCTGAGGTCTCCAGAAGGGCGAGCAGCTCATCGAGCTCCTCAAGTTGTCGTTTTCCACCCTCGGCCTTGCCGGTCCGGGCACTGGCGTCGAGCGCGAACAGCGAGATCCACAGGGCGATGTTGCCGCGTTGCTCCGCACTCAACTGAGCACTCCTTTTGGATGCCTCCGACACCCACACGCGTGTTGACTCGGCATCGGTGACCTCGAACGCTGCGGCACCTTGCGAGATCAACCGTTCGCGCTGAGCCTCCGCCGCGGCAAAGCGCTCGAAATCCGTCAGGAACGCCCGAAGCGTGGCCGGGTCGGAATGGAAGGCCTTAAGGGAGTGAAGAGGATTTCCCTCGAAGCGCGCAGGCAGCCAATAGCGCGCCAGCGAGGCGCAGGCTTCCTCAATCGCCGCCCTCTGCGCTGATGGCAATGTCTCGAGCAGGCCCCGCAGTCTGGGTACGTCGAAGGGCGCCGGGCCATCCGCCTCCAGCTCAATCAGCTCGCCAAGGAGCGCCCTGTAGCTCAAACCGGTCTCATCGTCGGCATCGTGCACGGCCTTATGGCGGCGGTCGAGTTGACCTTCGAGCTCCTCGATCAGATGGGCCAGCTGCTGCCGCTTTCTGCGCACCCCTGCGTCCGCCAAACCATTGCGGCGCAGATTGAACGCTTGGTCACGGATCATCTGCAGCACGTGCTGACGATCCTTGTTGATGTCCGTGACCATGATGCAGCGGTCCTGCAGTCCTTCCTTCTCCAGGCGCTTTCGCACGACGTCGATTGCCGCATGCTTCTGGCAGACGACAAGCACGCTGCGCTTCCGGCCGATGGCATCGGCGATGATATTGACGATGGTCTGGCTCTTGCCGGTTCCCGGCGGTCCCTCGAGCAGGAGGCCGGGCGCATTGCGCGCCGCGAACACTGCCGATTCTTGCGACGGATCGCTTGCCGCGCTGAAGAAACGATCGATCTCGCGCGGTGGCGGCGGTGCCGGGCCGTCGGCTTCCAGGCTCGCGATACGAAGAAGCGCGGCCAGGGCTGTGCTATCCGGCGCCCTTGCCTTCAGCCGCCGCAGATCATCGACGATCGCCTGACCGATATACGAGAGATGGAAGATGACAGCGGACGGAACAGCCCGCCTAGCGCCGGGCGGCACCTGAACGTCCCGACCAGGCAACCTGGCAAGCTCCTGCCCGGCACACGCTGCGAGGGCGCTGAAAGCGTCCATGACATCCCCGGGGCTCAGCGCCGAGCGGCCGAGCAGTTCCTCGATCACGTCTCGCCAGCGGCCGATCTCGTCGACCCCGACGATGCCCTCCAGCGCCGGATTGATGCGGACATCTTCCCGGTCACGGTCGAACGCAACCGTAACATTGCCGCGCACACCCACCGCCGCGTCGACACGTATCGGCCAGAGCAGGATCGGCGCAATGCGCGGCTTGACGGCCACCCTGCCGTCGCGGGCGATGAGGAACGGAAATCCCAGATAGAGGCCATCGATGCCGGTGTCGCGCTTGTAGAGAGCAGCGCCCTGCACGAGATGGCGCAGCCGGCTTTCCGGAGAGCTCTCCGGCGTTGCGAACACGGCTGGATCAATCTCGAAGGACTGATCCGAGCGTCGCAGCACATGTGCCACCATGTCGTCCGGGCGCCGCCGCGTGCTACCCAACTCACAGACGTCGATGCGCGGCGTCGTCTTACCGATCGTCATGCGCACCAGCGGGCCACGCGTCAGCGAGATCGTCACCTTCTTCTCGAAGTAATCGAGAATGCGTTGGTAATACTCATGCTTGGGCGGCTCGCACCATTGCTCCGCCGGAACCGCCAGCAGCACCAGCGCGCGCCCGATCGGGAGGCGCCGCTCCAGACGGAGCTGCTCCACCCACTCATCGGCGCGCGCAATTCCGCAACGCGCAAGATCGCCGGTCCGACGCCGGACTTCGGCGATCAGATCGCGGCGGGAGAGATCGAGATGGCGGGAGGCTGCCGCGCGATCGAACAGGGCAATGCCGGCCCGCTGCGCCAGCTGCTCCGCTTCGCCGATGACCTCATCGCGGCTGCGAAAATAGCCGAGATCGGCGGCAAGAAGGATGATGAAATCTTCTTCGGCCGACTGGCGCCGTTCCATCAGGCTGGCGATGCCGGCGTGCTCCGTGTCCGGGAAGAGCCGGCGCCGCGTGTCCCATTCCGCGGCGAGCCGGACGCGCGAGGTCGCCAGGAGATAGGCTCGCAGCGTTGCTTCTTCCAGATTGATCTCGAGAAGCCTCGCCTTCTCGCGCACAGCGCCGGCGCGCATCTTGAGGCGTGACAGCCAGGGTTCCGCACCCATGCCGGCCAGAATGTCCGGCGCCGGTCCCGCGATCAACGCGTAGCCCAGATCGCTATGCTCGAGCAGCCATGCCGGATTGATGATGTCGCCCCGGCAGGCCAGCGGCATGTTCTCATTGAGCAGCTTCAGGGCGATCGACAGCCGGAAGTCATCGTGCAGCCCATCGTGGCGCGTGATCTGCCGCAGCATCGCGACGGCACTGTCCGGCAGGCCGATCTCCGTCGCCCAGGTCGCGATCTCGCCACGCAAGAGGAGATCGCGCGCCTTATCCCAGTTGGGTGCGTCGGCGGCCTCGAGCGCGAAGCGCGTCGGGCTCGTGTAGGCTTTGTTGCCGAGACGGATCGCTCGCCCGGCGCCCGTCTCCGCGCTGACCGCCGCGTCTGCCGGGACCTCGACGGCCTCGCCATCGAGCCAGGCATTGAGCTGCGGCCAGCCCCAACGCTTGGTCCGGTCGCGCACCAGGAGACCGCGCAGCACCGTTTGCAGCTCAGGCGGGAGGTCGCTCGGCACCGCGACCCCGCTCGCAAGGGCATGGACCAGGAAGACTCGGGGATTGATCCCGTCGAAGCAGCGGCCTTCCGTGACCTGCTCGAGCAGGATCATGCCCAGGCTCCACCAGTCCGACGCGGGCGCGACGGCACCGACGACCGCCTCCGGAGCCGTATACGGTGTCGTCTCGAGCGGAGCGACGATGTCGAGGTCGAACTCGGAAAGCCGTGCCGATCCGAAGCCCGTGATCACCAGGTCGAGCGGCTCACTGGTCCGGACGTGAATGTTACCCGGTCTCAGATCCCGATGTCGCAATCCGAACTCGGCAAAGGTCCTGAGTGCACTTCCAATCTCCAAGGCGAGACGGCGGACGGACGCCAGATCGGCCCCCGAGTAGGACCGGTCGGCGAGCGGCCCACCTTCAATGTGCTCGCAGACGTCGTAGACGCGATCATTCCAGCGGCCGGTGGCAAGCAGCTCCGGCACGTGATCACGCGGCAACCGCTGCAAAAGGGCATAGACGGATGGATCGGGCTCGTGGCCATGGGCGTACAATGTGAGTACGGCCGATCGGTCATCATCGCGCCGCGTGGCCACAAAACGCTCACGCACCCGTCCTGGCGTGCTTAGTCGGCGATCCAAGCGCCAGCCGTCGATGGTGTCGGGAGTTTCGATTTCCGATGGCGGTTCATAGGGCGGTCGATCGGGCTCGCCGAAACCACCAGGTTCGATGGTGTCGCCTTGTGCCGGGATGTCGATATGGCACTCAGGGCAGATGAAGTCCCCGGCCGTGATCGGATGGCCATTGGGACAAACGGACTGAGCAGGCTCCGGTGGCGGGGCGCTCGGCGCGGTGGCAGGGCGCCAACCGCTCGGCCGAATGGGTTCCTGTGAGATCGGCCAGGGCTCGAAGCCCTTTTCGAGGCACCCCTCGCAGAAGACCTCGCCAAGATCGCGTTCGCTCTCACAGCTCGGGCACCATCGCATGTGACTGGCGGGCATCACCGACAACTCTTGTCCTCCGATGTCGCCACGCGATGCCCTTGGGTGGTGAGCCATGCGTTGAGGCGCGCGAAATCATCGCGATCCGGAATGCCGGCGAACCAGACGGCGCCGGCGTCATCGAACGCAACGTCGAGATGACGATCACGATCGTCGCGCGACGTCTGGTAAGGGGCAAAGCACTGGCGGCCGAGCGCGGTGAGGAAGGTCAGCCGCTGATTGTCGCTGCCGCGCAGGCGCAGAGACTGCGTCGCCGTTCGCTCGAAGGGATCGCTGACGATGGCGTCGATCAGGCCGCGCATGCGCGAAAGGTGCGCATGGAGTGCCTCAAGCGGATAGCCGGAGAACACGAGAATATCCCCCGTGCTCTCGGCCTTCAGGCCCCGCAACAGGACTTCGAGCGCCCCGACCTGATCAAAGGGCTCGCCGCCCGAGATCGTGATTCCGTCTGCCGTGGCAAGCCATGGTCTGATCGCCGCCAGAACGTCTTCTACCGTCGAGGATGGCTTTGTCGTCGCCCAGGTATCCGCGGAGATGCAGCCGGGACATCGGATTGAACAGCCCTGAAACCAGATGCCAACCCGGCGGCCAGGCCCCAACGCGGTGACCGGATAGTGAAGACGGGACAGGCTGACGGAAAGGTTGGTGCTGCTCATGGCAGCCTCGCCAGATGCAGCGACGTGACAGTTCCTTTCTCGACCTCGGCGATCGACAGGCGAGATCCCTGCGCATCGCCGAAGTCGAACAGGGCGCGGGCGAGCGGATTGACGAGATTGCGTTCGACCTGATTGCGGATGCCACGACCGCCATTCGACAGATCCTCGAGGCACAAGGTTGCCAGCTGCTCGCGGGCGGCATCACTGATCGAAACGTGGGTGCCGCCATGCGCCAGATCGGCCAGTGTCGCATCCACCATCTGATGAAAAATCTGAATGGCGACCTCTGGCCGGATGAAATCGAAGACGATGATGTTCTCGCCGATCCGGTTGAGGATCTCGGGTCGGTTGAGAACGATCTTGAAGTGGCGTTCGATTTCGCGGCGCACGTTCGCCTGGACTGCCGCAAAAGGCTCGTTGGGCGAGACGTTGAGGACGCGTTCGCCTGACGGGTCCTCGCGATAGATGCCGAGGTTGGAGGTGAAGACGATCAGTGCCTCGGAGAAGTAGACGCGATCACCGCGACCCGACGTCAGCACGCCGTCGTCGAGAATCTGCAAGAACTTGTCCAGGATGCGCGGATGCGCCTTCTCGATCTCGTCGAACAGAACGACGCTGAAGGGCTTTTCGCGAATGGCGTTGGTCAATTCGCCGCCGACATCATAGCCGACATAGCCCGGCGGAGCGCCGATCAGGCGCTGGTCCGAATGCTCCGCGCCGAACTCGGACATGTCGAAACGGATGTAGGCGCTTTCATCGCCGAACAGCAGCGATGTGATGGTCTTGGCAAGCTCGGTTTTTCCGACGCCGGTAGGCCCCGCCAGGAACACGACGCCCCGCGGCCGCCCACCACGGCGAGGTGCGCCGACACCGGTGACGGCCCGCTTCACGATATCCAGCACATGCGTGACCGCATGATCCTGGCCCTTCACCCGGCCGCGGATGTACTCCGGCGCCGCCTCAATCTTGCGACGTTCGATCCGTCTCCATGGATCCTCGGTCACGCCGACTTTGTAACGGCGCACAGCATCGGCGATCCGGTCGAACGTGACGCTCTCACTGCGGCCCAGTTGCGCAATGGCGTTGAGATCAGTGAGGAGCAGGCCGTCGGTCATATCGGCGAAGGCGTCGGCAGAGGCGGCGAGTGCCTCCGCGCTCGCCTGTCCGCCTGCCGGCATGGTCTTGATGAGCACACGCGCCAGCGCGCCTCGTGCAAGGTGGTCGGGCTTGGCGATCGGAATGTGCCGCAGGCGGCCATTGTTGAAGAGGAACCAGTCTGGCAGGTCGCCTTCCTTGTCGACGATCCATACGATGGAATTGAAGAACGGAGCCCGCTGCGGGCCATGCGGTCTTGGACGGGCCGTCTGCGAAAGCACCTGGGCACGCATGAAGAGCTGATGCTCGTGCGGCTGAAGGAACTCATTGCGGATGATCAGCCGTGATGCGAAGTCGACCACGAGGGCAATGGGCCTGTCGGCAAACGACGTGATCCGCTCCAGGGTCGATGTGAGCAGATCGAGGCCAGCGGGCACGACCCCATTCGCCGGCGTCAGCCCGAGACGGCTGAGGACAGCGTCACCATCGGGAGGTGTCCCCGACAGCGTGTCGGCCATGCGAAAGCCGGTGGTCGGTTCGTAGACGATCACATGCTGGTAGCCGCTGGCGGCAAGCTCCGTCGCGAGCGCCGTCATCAGCGGTGCGGCGGTCATCTGTCCCGGGACCGCTTCCAGAGCCTGCAGGTCGCGGATATTACCTGTGAGAACGAACTGGCTCTTCAGAGGCAGGAATCGCTGCAGGTCCCGCAGCCAGCGCGGCTTCTGATAGGCGTCAACACGAACCATCCCCCACCTCGGCAATGAATTGTGGCCAGCAACGTCTTGAAGCCCAGAAGGCTGCAATCGTCCTTTCGGAGACGAGACTTCAGGCCGTTATGCTCAGAGGTTAGTCAGAACTATCCATTGGTGCGAATCCCATCTTCCGTCCTCCCGGAACTCGACGTTTTCCACCACTCACGCACGATCCACCTTCGAGGATCGGTACAGTCCGTATCCGGCCTCAAAGAGCAAGGAGAGGGCCGAAATCCGATCTGAGCGCTTGCGGTTCCACGGTCTCGCCGGGGTGATTTTCTAAGAGGCGCGCACGCTATAGCGGTCAATCGCCGAGAACCTCTGCGTCGGAAGCTCAATGTCCTTGCCGCCGAATACAGTCGTCTTCAAAAACGCGCACTCGGCATCGAGCTCATCCTCGGAAAGGTCCTTTCTCCAGGATTTGGGTCTGTCGGCGTTCCCTTCGAACCAACGATAGCCGCGCGCTTTCAGAATGTCCTTGCTGTCAAAGGGTGCACCTTCCGCAAACAGGCGGACCGTGGCGCGCCGTGCGCTCGCCAGCAGCTCGCCAAGATGGGAGCCGGCCCCATTCGGGCTGCGACTGAGCACGACTAGGACCGCCTCGCAATCATTGAGGGCGCGATGCTCCATGCTGAAATACCCCTGCTCGTTCAGCAGATAGGCCAGTCTGGAGCCGGCATGGCCGTGCCTATGCCAGTCGACCTCCGAGCTCGAGCAGGCCCAGTGCTTGGCGGCGAAGGCCGGCCACGTCCGCTCGCAGAACGGACGGTCGAAGCCGGCATTGTGTGCGATGACGATCACGGCGTCCGCCATGAAGCTTGAGACCTCCCGCGGATCGAACTGGTGGCCCTTCACGAGATCCGGGGTAATGCCCGTCAACGTAGTGATCTCGGGCGAGATGGGGTTCGCCGGCTCGCGCAGGCCGCTGAAGCGATCGCCAACACGGGAGATCCGCCCGTCGGCCGAGAACTCGAACTTGATCATGCCAAGCTCAATGATCTCGTCCGCAGCAGGGTTGAGCCCAGTCGTTTCCACATCAAGGATGATGCCGAGCTTCGTCGGCGTGCCGTCGGGTTCAGTGTACGCGCCGGGAATCGTCAGCTTCCTGAGAACGCGGTAGTCCCCGCTCTTTTCCAGGCGCCTCGCCATCTCTTCGAGGTCTGCTGTACTCAAGACCCTGTCCCCCGTCATGCGGTGGCATCATGGCCGCGCGGGCGCAATAATTTAGGGGGTGACGTCTAAGGTCAACCTCCCCATCTCGGTCCTGCTTGGAAACGGAAGCTGATTCGCGCGGTGCGTGCAATCCGTTCCCACGGGGTCCGGCAGATGTCAGAGCCTATTATCCGGCTAGGGACTAGTTTGGGCGCCTTCGCGGCCGCCAGCGGCCGCTATCGGGCCCTACCTCGCGGCCTGCGGCCGCTCGCCCGAGCCCCGCACGGCGGGTCTCGGCCCTTCGGGTTACGGTCATCCGGGCGCGGACCATGACGCCGCGACGTCACGATGCATAGTAATCCATATCATTGAGCAACACTGCGGGCCGCAAACACAACGCGCCCAACCGGCGGCCACCGGCCGGCTGCCGTGGAGAGTGTCAGAGGAAAGCTGCGGTCGGCGCGACGGGCTGATGGAGTGAGAGAGAGGCTCTCGCCGGCCCGTCGCGGAGACCCGCGATGTCCAGTTCGACCACGCGCAAGCGTTCCGGCGGCGACCGGACCAACTTCTACGACGACATCACCAACAAGATCATTGCCGAACTCGAGAAGGGCCGCTTTCCCTGGGTGCAGCCCTGGGACGCGCCCTCGGCCAAGGCGCAGCTCGCCCTGCCGAAGAATGCATCTACGAACCGGGCTTATTCCGGCATCAACGTCCTCATTCTCTGGGGGGAGGTGATCGAGAAAGCGTACACCGGCCAGAGCTGGCTGACGTTTCGCAAAGCGCTGGCGCTTGGCGGCCATGTACGCAAAGGCGAGCGCGGCACCACCGTTGTCTACGCGGACCGCTTCGTGCCGGATGATGCACGGCGGCGCGCCGCGCAGATCGGCGGCGAGGCCCGCGCGATCCCCTTCCTGAAGCGCTTCACCATTTTCAATACGGATCAGATCGATGATCTCCCAAAAGAGATCGCGACCGCCGCACCGCCGCCGCCCGGCACCGTCGAGCCGCGCGTCGAAGCGCTGATCAAGGCGACCGGCATTGACTTCCGCATTGGCGGCAACCGCGCCTTCTACAATCCTTCTCAAGACTACGTGCAGGTGCCGCCACCGCCGGCGTTCTTCGAGCCTGTCAACTGGCACAGAACGGCGCTGCACGAGCTCGGTCACGCCTCAGGTCATAGATCGAGGCTCAATCGCGACCTCTCCGGTTCGTTCGGATCGCATAAGTATGCCTTCGAGGAATTGGTCGCGGAGATGAACGCCGCCTTCTGCTGCGCGTCGCTCGGCATCACGCCCACCGTGCGACATGCCGACTACCTTGCATCCTGGCTCGAGGTCCTTCGCGAGGACAACCGCGCCATCGTGCGTGCTGCGTCGCTCGCCAGCAAGGCCGCCGACTACCTCCTTGGCTTCCTGCCCGAAGCCGACGATGCGACCTCGACCGCAGGGAGGGTCGCGGCATGATCCTCCTCACACCTGAACTGCACGATCGCCTACTGGCCAACGGCCGTCTGCGCGACGTCGATCACGTGCCGGTCGTCAAATTCTTCAATCCGGTCGGTGCCGCCACATGGCTCGCGACGGAGCTCAACGAGGACAATGACACGCTGTTCGGCTTATGTTGAGCTCAACATAAGCCGAACTATGTGGAGCGCACAGTTATGTTGAGATAGCGATCCAACTC
>LNFM01006100.1_pt1 | contig 20100 bp, 17 predicted proteins | sample 596031 | NCBI WGS metagenome assembly LNFM01 (sample SAMN04254537, study PRJNA301005) | activated carbon metagenome | isolation source: dual media filters at the Ann Arbor, Michigan drinking water treatment plant | place: USA: Ann Arbor | reverse complement strand
ACAACGAGGCCTCCATGAATTCGTCGAGGTCGCCGTCGAGCACGTCGGAGGGGCTCGAGCTTTCCATGCCGGTGCGCAGATCCTTGACCATCTGGTAGGGCTGCAGCACGTAGGAGCGGATCTGGTGGCCCCAGCCGATGTCGGTCTTCTGGTCCTCGATCGCCTGAGCCGCCGCTTCGCGGATCGCCAGCTCGCGCTCGTAGAGCCGGGCCTTCAGCATGTCGAACGCATAAGCGCGGTTGCGATGCTGCGAGCGGTCGGTCTGGCAGGACACGACGATGCCGGTCGGCAAGTGGGTGATGCGGATGGCGCTATCGGTCTTGTTGATGTGCTGCCCGCCGGCGCCCGAAGCGCGATAGGTGTCGATGCGCAAATCCTTGTCGAGGATCTCGACCTCGATGCTGTCGTCGATCTCGGGATAAACGTAGATCGACGAAAAGCTGGTATGGCGGCGCCCCGCGGAGTCGTACGGCGAGATGCGCACCAGGCGATGCACGCCGGTTTCGGTCTTGAGCCAGCCGAAGGCGTTGGGGCCGACGATCTTGACGGTGGCCGATTTAAGCCCGGCCTCTTCGCCCTGGCTCTCTTCCATCCACTCGACCTTGTAGCCGTGCTGCTCGGCCCAGCGGGTGTACATGCGGAGCAAAATCTCCGCCCAATCCTGCGACTCGGTGCCGCCGGCGCCGGCATGAACTTCGAGGAAAGCGTTGTTGAGGTCCGCCTCGCCCGACAGCAGGCTTTCGAACTGGCGCTTCTTCGCTTCGTCACGCAGCACGGTCAGAGCCGCCTGCACCTCGTCGAGCGTCGCCTGGTCACCCTCGGCGTCGGCCATTTCGGCCAACTCGACATTGTCTTTATATTCCTGTTCGGTCTTGCGCACGCCTTCGACCAGCGTCGATAGCTGCGTGCGTTCGCGCATGATCTTCTGCGCGGCTTGGGCATTATTCCAGAGGGCGGGGTCTTCGGCCTTAGCGTCGAGTTCGCTCAGCCGGCGCAGCGCGTTATCCCAGTCAAAGATACCTCCTCAGCAGCGCAAGCGACTGCTGGGTTTCGGCGGTCAGTTTCTCGATCTCGGCGCGCATGGAATATCCTAAAGCAACGCGAATAACGCTTGCCGCGGTTTATGGCGGAAAAGACAGGATCAGTAAAGGCCGCCGGCCCCTAAACCGCCACCACCGCCGCCGCCCAGGCTGCGCAAGGGGCCGGTCGAAGCGGCCAGCGGATCGGCGCCGCTGCCGTCGAGCACGCTGTCGCGCCCCGTCGGCTCGGTGCCCGGCTTGAAGGCTTCGAGAATGCTGCCGCGCTCGCTCGCCGAAGCGAGTTGGCCGTTCGCCGGATTGACGCGCACCAGGCGGATGCCCGGCGGCACGCGGAACGGAATGGCCGGCTGGTCCTTCAGCGCCGCTTCCATGAAATCGCGGAAGATCGGCACGGCGATCGACGAACCGGTCTCGTCCTTGCCGAGGGTCTTCGGGTTGTCGAAGCCGATATAGGTGCCGACCACCAAGTCGGGCGAGAACCCGACAAACCAGGCATCGGTGTAATCGTTGGTCGTGCCGGTCTTGCCCGCCAGCGTCTTGCCGAGCGAGGCGATGCGGATGCCGGTGCCGCGCTGCACGACGCCCTGCAGCATGGAGACCATCTGATAGGCGGTGCGCGGATCTTCGATCTGCTCGCGCGTGTCGGGCAGCGCCGGCAGGCGATTGACGTCCGCCGCGGCGTCCGTGCAGCCGTCGCAGGCCCGCGCGTCATGGCGATAGATCGTCTTGCCGTGACGGTCTTGGATGCGATCGATCAGGCTCGGCGTGATTCGCTTGCCGCCGTTGACGAACATGGCGTAGCCCGTGGTCATGCGCAGCAGCGTCGTCTCGCCGGCGCCGAGCGACATGGACAGCACCGGGTCGAGCCGGTCGATGACGCCGAACTTCTTGGCGTAGGCCCCGACCTTATCCATGCCGATGGTCTGCGCCAAGCGAACGGTCATCAGGTTGCGCGACTTCTCGATGCCGGTGCGCAGCGTGCTCGGCCCGAGGAAGTCGTTAGCGTAGTTGCCCGGTTTCCACAGGCCGAGGCCGGGGCCCTGATCCATGACGAAGGGCGCATCGAGCACCAGGCTCGACGGCGTGAAGCCCGAATCGAGCGCGGCGGTATAGACGAACGGCTTGAACGACGAGCCGGTCTGGCGCATCGCCTGGGTCGCGCGGTTGAACTGGCTGGCGGCATAGGAGAAACCGCCGCTCATGGCGAGCACCCGGCCGGTATGCGGGTCGAGCGCCAAGAGGCCGCCGTTCACATCAGGAATTTGCTGAAGCGAATAGCTATCCTTGCCTTCTGGCTCGACGGCGACGACGTCGCCGACGGCAAGCACGTCGGACGGCGATTTCGGTGGCGCGCCGACATGCTGATCCTTTTGCCAGGGGCGCGCCCAGCGCATCAGCTCGAACCGGATCACGCCTTCGCCAAGCCCATCGACGCCGACACGCGCATGATCTCCCGCGACTTGCAGCACGACGGCGGCCTTCCACGGCGCCAGCGCCGGCGGCAAGGCGACGGCGCGCAGCTTGCTGGTCCAATCGGCGCCATCATCCAGCTTCACGCGGGCGATCGGCCCGCGGTAGCCGTGACGGCGGTCGTAGCGGATCATGCCCTCGCGCAGCGCCTTGTCGGCAATCGCCTGCAATCTGGAATCCAACGTCGCGCGCACCGAGAGGCCGCCGCGGTAGAGGCCCGTCTCGCCGTAGCGGTCATAAAGCTGGCGGCGCACTTCTTCTGCGAAGTAACCCGCTTCGATGATGCGCGTCTCGCTCGCCGGGCGCACGCCGAGCGGCTGCGTCTGCGATGCCATCGCCTGCTCGTCGGTGATGAAATGCTCCTCCGCCATGCGGTCGAGCACCCAATCGCGACGCGCCTTGGCGGCGGCGGCCAAGCGATAGGGATTGTAGTTGTTCGGCGCTTTCGGCAGCGCGGCAAGATAGGCCGCCTCGCCGACCGTCAGTTCGTCGAGCGACTTGTTGAAATAGTTGAGCGCCGCCGCGCCGACGCCATAGGAGCCGAAGCCGAGATAAATCTCGTTGAGATAGAGTTCGAGGATGCGGTCCTTCGAGAGCGCGCGCTCGATGCGCAGCGAGATCAGCGCTTCCTTGATCTTGCGCTCGATCGACACTTCGTTGGTCAGCAGGAAGTTCTTGGCGACCTGCTGAGTGATGGTCGAGGCGCCGACCGGACGGCGATTCTGGCCGACCTGCGACAGATTTTGGATCGACGCGCGGACGATGCCAAAAATGTCGATGCCGGGATGGCTGTAGAAGTTCTTGTCCTCGGCGGCGAGGAAGGCCTCCTTCACCAAGGTCGGAATGGCGTCGATCGGCACGAAGACGCGCTTCTCGGTGGCATATTCGGCGATCAGACTGCCGTCGCCGGCATGGACGCGCGTGACCACCGGCGGCTCGTAGGTGGCGAGTTGCTGGTAGTCGGGCAAGCCACGGCCGTAATGGTAAAAAACGGCCAGCACCCCGCCGATGCCGACGAGGACCAACAGCGCGAGACCCGCCAAGAGGGCTGCGAAAGACCTTAAGATGCGCATGTAACCGTGAGACCCATCGTGGGGCCGCTCCTTGCCGTGACGCCCCCCGGCTGCCGTAACGGCAGAATAGCGCAGACATATGGGCGCGGTTAAGCAACGTCAATGGCGGCGGAACGCTCCAGGGGCGCGGAGAGTTTCACCGTGGCCGGCAGGCAACGCCCCAAAAGCCAGACCTAAACCCGCCGATTTTTCGGCAAAACCCTAGAGATTTGGCCGTTCGCGGAAGAAGCGGTCGGCGGCGCGGACGATGCCGTCGGCCATCTTGAGGCGGTAATCGGGACGCAAAAGCTCCCGTTCTTCCGCCGCGTTCGACAGATAGCCCATTTCGAACAGCACGGAGGGCACGTCCGGCGCTTTCAGCACGGCAAAGCCGGCGAAGCGGTGCGAATTGCTGAGCAGCCGCACCGACTTGCCCAGTTCGCTCACCATCATGGCGGCGAAGCGCGCCGAATAGTTCATCGTCTCGCGCTGAGCGAGATCGAGCAGGATGCTGGCGACCTCGCGGCTTTCATGGCTGAGATCCATGCCGGCGATCAGGTCGGCCTTGTTTTCCTTGGCGGCCAGCGATTCCGCCTCTTTGTCGGAGGCGACCTCCGACAGGGTGTAGATCGAGCCGCCGCGCGTGTTGCGATTGGCGATCGCGTCGGCATGCAGCGAAATGAACATCTCAGCGCCCGCCGTGCGGGCGATCGCGACGCGTTCGCGCAAGGGGATGAAGATGTCGCTGTCGCGCGTCAGCACCACCTTGTAACGCCCGGTCGCCTCCATGCGCGTCTTCACCTGGCGCGCCATGGCGAGCGTCACGTCCTTTTCGTAAGTGCCTGCGGGCCCGATCGTGCCGGGATCGACGCCGCCATGGCCGGCATCGACCACAACGATGCGGCGGCTATCGCCCCGCTCGCGCGGGCGCGGCTGCGGTTGCGGCGCCGGCGGACGCGGCGCGATAGCCGCTTGCGCCGCCGCCGACGGGACCGGCTGGGCCTGGGCGCGCGGGGCGGCTGGGTTCTGATCGCGGAAGGCCGAGGCGGCAACGCGCTCGATGTCGAGCACCAGGCGATAGCGATGGCCTTCGCGCGGCTCGATGACGAAGGCGCCCTTCACGGCGACCGGCGCATTGACGTCGATCACCAAGCGCGAACGGCCGGCTTCGAACAGGCCGAAGCGGAAACCATCGACCAAGCCGCCTTTGGCGCCGATGTCATTGGGCGGCAAGCGCCAGCCCACTTCCGGCAGATCGACCACAACCCGATAGGGCGAGCCGAGGGTAAAAACCTCGGGTTTCACCGAATTGGTCATTTCCAGGACGAAGCGTGTGGAGGCAGGCGTGCCGCCGATGCGGATCCCGAGGACCGTGGCGCCGCCCTGCGCCGCCGCCGGGACGGCCAATAGGGCCGCCTGCAGGCAAAAAACCGTCAGGGCGACTATCGCCGCCAAGCAGACGCGGGCGCGCCGTAACGGCAAAAGCCGCCAGTTTCGCCCCATTTCCCGCATATCCTCAGGCATATATCGACAAACGCCTCCCACAGGCCGCTAGATATAGCGTCGGCAGGCCGCCAGCGGCAACCCGAAAGCCCCCTCGACAGCCTCGGACTTGGTCTATTAACCGATTGTGGAAAATCACTTATGCGATTATTTTGACTGCGGAATAACTCCGGTCGGCCTTTCCTGACCGCCCCACGCCTCGGAAAATCGCGAAAACCGGGCGTCGGCTGGGAATAGGCGGCGCGGCGTGATTCAGGGGACGGCAGACCATGAGCGCCGTCGGATGAATCAAGGCGCGCTCAGACAGTCAGGAGTCGTATGAACCCTGAAGCTGCCCTTCGGCAACCCCGGCTTTAAAGAGCCAGCGCCGCAGGGATCGCGGTCCCCTCCGCCCTCCCCGTCTCCCGATTCCCACCGCTAGGGTTTCCAGGTCACGCGGGTCGAGACGAGACACCGCCAGCTTCGCAGATATGACGACGCTACCGCCGGCGCGCGCCCCGATATGGCGCGCAGCCTGAAGATGCGTCGCGGAGCATAAGGATACATGGTTAAGCGCATGCTGATCGATGCGACCCACCTTGAGGAAACTCGGGTGGTCATCGCAAACGGAACCCGCCTCGACGAATTCGACTTCGAAAGTTCAACCAAGAAGCAGCTCAAGGGCAATATCTACCTCGCGAAAGTCACGCGGGTGGAGCCTTCGCTGCAAGCCGCCTTCGTCGATTTCGGCGGCAATCGCCACGGCTTCCTGCCGTTCAGCGAAATCCATCCCGACTACTATCAAATCCCCGCCGCCGACCGGCTGGCGCTGATTGAAGAACAGCGCCGCTCCGGCGGCTTCGGTGGCGGCGACGATGCCGACTTCGGCCCCGAGCCCGACGACGAGCCGGTGCCCGAGCAGGAACAGCCCGATCACGATCACGTCGCCCATGGCGACCATGAGCACGATCACGAGAATGGCCAGGATCATGCGACGCATGATCACGACGATCACGGCCAGAACAATTACGGTCATGACGGCGTCCCGCCCTCTGCGGCGACGCCCGACCATGCGGTCGAGGACGTCCAGGTAGCACCGACCGACGCGCCGGCCGCCCAAGACTTGCCGCCTGCCCCCGCCCCCGAAGCGGCGCTGGCGGCTGACGACAGCGCGAGCCAAGCCGAACCGACCGCCATCGCTCTCGACAATCCGCCGGCCGAGGGCGATGTGCTCGCCAGCGCCGAAATCTCCAGGCCAAATGCTGACGCTGCCAGCGGCGACGGCGAAATCGCCGAAGTCTCTCCTGCAGAGGATGGCGGCGAGAACATCGCCGAGGTCGCCGATCCCGCCGCGCAAAAGCCGGTTGAGATCGTCGGCGGCGCCGATGAAGTCGAAGCCGAGGTCGAAAGCGCCGCCGCCGAACGGCGCCGCGGCCGCAGCCGCAGCCGGCATCACTACAAGATTCAGGATGTCATCAAGCGCCGGCAGATTCTGCTCGTGCAGGTCGTCAAGGAAGAGCGCGGCAATAAAGGCGCCGCGCTGACCACCTACCTCTCGCTCGCCGGCCGTTATTGCGTGCTGATGCCCAACACCGCGCGTGGCGGCGGCATCTCCCGCAAGATCAGCAATCCGGCCGACCGCAAGCGCCTCAAGTCCCATCTCGACGAGTTGGAGATTCCCGAGGGTATGGCGGTCATCCTGCGCACGGCCGCCGTCGAGCGCAGCAAGACCGAGCTGCGCCGCGATTACGACTATCTCGTCCGCCAATGGGACGAAGTGCGCGAACTGACGCTCAAGTCGATCGCGCCGGCGCCGGTCTACGAGGAAGCGACGCTGATCAAGCGCTCGATCCGCGACCATTACAGCAAGGATATCGACGAGGTTCTCGTCGAAGGCGACGAAGGCTACCGCAACGCCAAAGAGTTCATGCGGATGCTGATGCCGAGCCACGCCCGCAAGGTGCAGCAGTACCGGGATCCGGAAATTCCGCTGTTCCACCGCTATCAGATCGAGACTCAGCTCGACGCGATGCACAACCCGGTGGTGACGCTGAAGTCCGGCGGCTACATCGTGATCAACCCGACCGAAGCGCTCGTCTCGATCGACGTGAACTCGGGCCGCGCCACGCGCGAACGCAACATCGAAGATACCGCCTACAAGACCAACCTGGAAGCGGCCGAGGAAATCGCCCGCCAGCTTCGCCTGCGCGATCTCGCCGGCCTGATCGTGATCGACTTCATCGACATGGAGGAGTCGCGCAATCAGCACACCGTCGAGAAGCGCCTGAAGGAAGCCATGCGCGTCGATCGCGCGCGCATCCAGATCGGCAAGATCAGCGCCTTCGGCCTGCTCGAACTGTCGCGCCAGCGCCTGCGTCCGAGCTTCCTCGAAGCGTCGACCGAGATCTGCAAGCATTGCGCCGGCACCGGCGTGACCCGCTCGACCGAGTCGGCCGCGCTCCATGTCATCCGCGCCGTCGAAGAAGAAGGCATCCGCCGCCGCGCCAGCGAAGTGAAGCTGACCGTGCCGACGACGGTGGCCATCTACCTGATGAACCACAAGCGTTCGGCCATCGCCTCGCTCGAAGCGCGCTACGATTTCCGCATCTTCGTCGGCACCGACGACGCGTTGATCCCGCCCGACTTCAAGATCGACCGCCTGAAGGCGCAGACCAATCCGCCGCCGGTGCGCACCATCGAGCCGGTCCTGCCCGACCCCGAAGACGACCTCATCGACGAAGAACTCGAAGAGGACGAGGTCGAAGAGACCGTCGAGAAGATCGAGGACGGCGAGGAGCCCAAGGAGCGTAGCGGCGAAGACGGCGAACGCCGTGGCCGCCGCCGGCGCCGCCGGCGCCGTGGCGACGAGCGCGAGCCGCGTGCGCCGCAGGGCGATGCCGCCGCGGAAGGCGAACAAGCCGCCTTTGCCGGCGAAGACATCGGCGATGCCGCCTCCGATGGTGGCGAGACCGTCGGCGAAACGGGCGAAGCCCGCACCGGCTCTGACGCCGACACTGCGCGTGGCGAGGATGGCGAGCGCAAGCGTCGCCGCCGGGGCAAGCGCGGCGGTCGCCGCCGGCGTCGCGATGGCGAGCGTCCCGAAGGGGAACGTCTCAACGGCGAACATCCGGTCCGCGAGAACGGCGGCTTCGAACAGGCCGCGCAAGACGGCAATGGCCGCGCGCAGCACAACGACGAGGCCATGACGCAACCGTCGTCTTGGCGCTCAGAGACCACGCCGCACACGATCGCCGAACCCGCCGCGGAGCCGGTCGCCGCGCCGCGCAACGATTACGGCGCCCAGACCGCTTATGCCCCGCCCCCGGTCGCTGCTCCGCAACCGGCGCCGGAACCGCAGGAAGATCCCAACGCGCCCAAGCGCAAGGGCTGGTGGCAGCGCCTCACCGAGTAGACAGTGGGCCGAACAGTCGGCCTGCCCATAAAGCATAAAAGCCGCGCATCCCGAGATGCGCGGCTTTTTCTTTTCCTGCGATCCGCTAGGGCTTGAGCCAAGCCTTAAGCCGGCGCGACGCCTCGCGCATCTCCGCCTCACTGCCGGCAAAAGAGAAACGTACGAAGCCTTCGCCGCGCGGCTCATCGAAATCGACGCCCGGCGTCGCCGCAATGCCGGTTTCGGCCAGCAGCTTGGCGCAAAAAGCCGTGCTGCTGTCCGTCGCGGCCCTGACATCGGCATAGAGATAGAACGCGCCGTCGGCCGGCGCGAGACGGTCCAGGCCGGCGGCGGCGAGGCCCTCCATCAAAATCATCCGATTGCGCGCATAGCGTCCGACGTTGCCGCGCAATTCGTCATGCGCGTCGAACGCCGCGACGGCGGCGATCTGCGCCAGCGTCGGCGGCGAAATGAACAGATTTTGCGCCAAGCATTCGATGGCGCGCGTCAGATCGGCCGGCACGATCATCCAGCCGAGCCGCCAACCGGTCATCGAGAAATATTTCGAGAAGCTATTGATGACGATGGCCTCGGGATCGGACTTGAGCGCGGTTTCGGCACGGGGCCCATAGGCGATGCCATGATAGATCTCGTCCGAAATCAGCCGCACATCGTGCGCGCGGCACCAGCCGGCGACATCTGCCAGGGCTTGCGGCGTCATCATGCTGCCGGTGGGATTGGCCGGCGAGGCGATGATGAGTCCGCTGAGCGGCGATTGCGCCTGGGCTTGCGCCAATAGGGCCGGCGTCGGCTGAAAGGCGTCGGCCAGCGTCGCAGGCAAGCCGACCGCCGTCACGTCCACGGCGCGCAGGATATTGCGATAGGCGGGATAGCCCGGCTCGGCGAGCGCCACGCGGTCGCCGGCATCGAATGCCGCGAGGAAGGCAAGCAGAAAGGCTCCGGACGAGCCGGTGGTGACCACCACGCGCGCCGGGTCGACGGCGACGTCGTAAGTCTCGCGATAATGCCGGGCGATGCGCGCGCGCAAGTTCGGCAGGCCGAGCGCTTCGGTATAGCCGAGCCGGTCGCGCGACAAGGCCGCTTGCGCGGCGGCGATCACGGTCTGCGGCGCGCCGGTCGAGGGCTGGCCGACTTCGAGGTGAACGACATCGCCCCCCGCCGCCGCACGCGCATGGGCGGCGCGCATCACCTCCATGACGATGAACGGCGAAATGCGACCGCGTTGCGAGACTTTGAGGGTCATGCGACCGCCTTCAGCGCCATGAATCAGCGCGTGGCCAAACCGAAGCCGCGACGATCCGATTCGACGCTGCAGACGCTGGTCGGTTTTTCGGCGCCGGGCGAGACGAGACCTTCGGGGCAATAGAACGCGTTCAGCAAGCCGAGAGGAATTTGCGGCTCTGTAGCAATGCGGCCGGCAGAAATCCAATGGCTACGCGGGGTGGCGAGCGCGGCCGCCAACGGCTTGCCCGCAATCATCGTCTCCAGGCCCACCAGGACTTCGGCGGCCGGCACCGGCGCGCCACCCGAGCCGGCAGTCGCGAAGAACATCTTGTTGACGCGCGGATTGACCGTCAGCATCGGCGCGATGGCGAGCGCGTCGCTGCCCATCGGCGGCGCGGCCAGGACGATGCCGCTGTCGCCGGCCACCTTGGCGCTGCCGAACATGCGGCCCATGGTAAAGGCGCAAGCCACCGTGTTGCTGTCCTGATCGGCGATGACGAAGCTGGCGCCGCTCTGCGCCGCGCCGAGCGGCAGTTCGCTCAGTCCCGAGGCGGCCTGTGCGACAGCCTTGGCTTGCGTGTCGGCGAGCAAAGCCGGACGCGCCTGGACCGCGGCGCCGCGATATTGCCCCTCGGCGGCAAGCGCCGTCCACATGCGGGCGGCGACCGCGCCGCCCGGCGTCGGCGCGAAATGGCTGATGAGCAGATCCTGCGTCACCTGGATCGTCTCCTTGAACTGTGGCACGTAACTGCGCATTGCATCGACCGTCACGTCGCTGCCGGCTGCGCGTGCGCCGGCGACATAGCTCTGCAGGAACGCGCCATTGTAGAAATCGCCCGGCGCACGGCGGATGACGCCGAGGGTCGCCGCGAGGGCCAACTGGCTCGCGCGCTCGCCTTCAAGCGGCATTCTCCCGCCCGGGCCGGCATAGAGCCGCGCCAAGTCGGGGTTATCGGCCAGGATGGCGCTCGCCGCCGCCAAATCGCGGGCGAAGCCCCGCGAAACCAGAAAGCCGAAGCGCGCCATATCCTCGGCCGGCTTGACCATCTGCTCCCAGCGCAGGCGACCGTATTTGGCATGCAGCGCGTACATCCCGCGCGGCGCCCCCGGCACGCCCGGCGGCGCGGCGAAATCGAGCGCCTCGACGCGTTTGGCCTTCTCCCCGAACAGCACGCATTGTCCGTTGCTCGCCAGGCCAGCGAGTGACGGGCGCGTGACGGTCATGGCGAAGAACACCGCCACGGCGGCATCCATGGCATTGCCACCCGCAGACAGCACGTCGCGCCCCACGACCGCCGCCCGCGGCTCGTCCGCCGCGACACCGCCGAGGAACCCCGGCACAAAGCCCAATTCGCCTTCCTTGGGCTTGCTCGCATCTTGGCAAGCGGCAAGGCCAATTGCGGCAATTAGAAGGCAGCTCACCCCCCGTACGGCGGCCCTGACGCGCGATTGACGGCGATGGGTCGCGTACCTACCTTGGGGGGGAAGCTGAGGAGCCAAAAGCGTGCGCAAAGTCATTAAATCCCTATGCGTCGGTCTGACCGCCGGATCGGTCGTCATGACGCCGTTCGGTCTGAACTGGAACGGGCTGCGCAACAACGGTTCGCCGGCGATCGAACTGACCTCCGGCACCGCTTATGCCGCCGCGGCGCCGCGACTGATTCGCGACGCTGAAATCGAAAATACCATTCGCGCCTGGGCCTCGCCAGTCTTTGAGGCCGCCGGCCTGAATGCCGCCGATGTCGACATCTATCTGGTCAACGATTCCTCGATCAACGCCTTCGTTGCCGGCGGCATGAACCTGTTCATCCATACCGGCCTGCTGATGCGCAGCAAGACGCCGAACCAGGTGATCGGCGTGATCGCCCACGAAACCGGCCATATCTCCGGCGGCCACCTCGCCCGCTTCCAGGACAAAATCAAGGATGCTTCGCTCACCGCGATCCTCGCCATGGTCCTCGGCGCCGGCGCGGCCGTGGCGGGCGCCGGCGGCGCCGGCATTGCCGTGATGGGCGGCGGCATGGGCTTGGCGCAGAACAGCATTCTCGCCTTCAGCCGCACCCAGGAGGCCTCCGCCGACCAGGCCGGCATGCGCTTTCTCGAAGAGACCGGCCAGTCGGCCCGCGGCATGGCGGATTTCTTCCACATCCTGTCCGGCCAGGAGCTGCTCAACAGCAGCCAGCAGGACCCCTATGTCCGCACCCATCCGCTGACCCGCGATCGTATCGAGGCGGTCGATGCGCAGGTCGCCAAGTCGAAGTTCGCCGACGCGCCGGACAAGCCGGAATTCATCGAGATGCACAAGCGCATGCTCGCCAAGCTCTCGGGCTTCATCCTATCGCCGCCGACGACGCTGTCGCGCTTCAAGGAGGACGACAAGAGCGTCGCCGCGCGCTACGCCCGCGCCGTCGCCTACTACCGCCTGCCCGACATGAAGAGGGCTCTGCCGCTGATCGACCAGTTGATCGCCGAAGAGCCGAATAACGCCTATTTTTATGAGTTGAAAGGCCAGATGCTGTTCGAGAACGGCCGCGGCAGCGAAGCGCTGGCGCCGTATCAGAAGGCGGTCGATCTGATGCCCAACGAGGCGACGCTGCGCGTCGGCCTCGCCCAGGCGATGATCGAGCGCAACGATCCCGCGCTCAATAAGGAAGCGATCAACAATCTGCGCCGTGCGACGCAGCGCGAGCCGCTCAATGCCTTCGCCTGGTCGCAGCTCGCCATCGCCTACGGACGCGACGATCAGCTCGGGATGAGCGCGCTTTCCTCGGCCGAAGCCGCCCTGGCGCGCGGCAACAAGCGCGAAGCCCGCCTGCAGGGCGCGCGCGCGGAAAAACTCCTGCCGCGCGGCTCCCCCGGCTGGATCCGGCTGCAGGACATCCAATCCGCCGCGCGCAAGAGCGACGACGATTAGCCAAACGGCGATTTGTCAGACGGCAATTCTAGGCTTTGGCGCCTAAGCCGCGTCGGGCTGACGAGAGGGATGCGCGGCGGCGAAGGCCGGCAGCTTCTCGCAAGTTTCGTAAATCCGCATGATGGTCGGGTAATCGCCGAGCGGACAATCGAACCGTTTGGCGTTGAACACCTGGGGCACCAGACAGATATCGGCCATGGTCGGCGCATCGCCATGGCAGAAGATGCCGGTTTCGGCGCTGTTCGCCAGCATCGGCTCCAGCGCATCGAAACCGAGCTTCACCCAGTGGCGATACCAAGCGAGCTTGGCGTCTTCCGAAACGCCGAGGGTGCCCGTTAGGTAATTCAGCACGCGCAGATTGTTCAACGGATGCATCTCGCAGGCGATCATCAACGCCAGGCCGCGCACCCGCGCACGCGCCGCCGCGCCCTGCGGCAGGATCGGCGGCGTCGGATGGGTTTCTTCCCAATATTCGAGAATGGCAAGCGACTGCACGAAGGCATGGCCATCGTCTTCCAGCACCGGCACCAGAAGCTGCGGATTGAGCTTGCGAAAGCCCGGCTGGAATTGATCGCCGCCGCCGGGCCGCGAGATATGCACCGAGACCTGCTCGGCGGCGATGCCCTTGAGCGCCAGCGCGATACGCAAGCGGTAGCTCGCGGACGAGCGGAAGAACCCGTGCAGCTTCATCCCTGAATTCCTGTTCTTTTAAATTAAATGAGACCGGCGAGCGGCGACGACGGATCGGCGTAGCGCTTCTTCGGCATGCGTCCGGCGAGATAGGCGAGCCGCCCCGCTTCGATGGCGAGCTTCATGGCGCGCGCCATTTTGATAGGATCCTTCGCTTCGGCGATGGCGGTGTTCATCAAGACGCCGTCGCAGCCGAGCTCCATGGCGATCGCGGCATCCGACGCGGTGCCGACGCCGGCATCGACCAGCACCGGCACCTTGGCCTGCTCGATGATCAGGCGGATGCCGACCGGATTCTGCACGCCGAGGCCGGAGCCGATCGGGGCGGCCAGCGGCATGATGGCGACGCAGCCCATCTCCTCCAGGCGTTTGGCCTGGATCGGGTCGTCGGCGCAGTAGACCATGACCTTGAACCCCTCTTTGACGAGGGTTTCGGCGGCGCGCACGGTTTCCGGCATGTTGGGATAGAGCGTCTTGTGATCGCCGAGCACCTCGAGCTTCACGAGATCCCAGCCGCCCGCCTCGCGCGCGAGGCGCAAGGTGCGCACGGCCTCTTCCGCCGTGTAGCAGCCGGCGGTGTTGGGCAAGTAGGTATAGTCCTTGGGGCTGACGTAATCGACCAGCATCGGCTTGCCCGGATCGCTGACGTTGACGCGGCGCACGGCAACGGTGACGATCTCGGCGCCGGACGCGGCGATGGCCCGTGCGGTCTCCTCGAAGTCCTTGTACTTGCCGGTGCCGACGAGCAGACGCGAACTGTAGCGCTTGCCCGCCACGGTGAAACCGTCGTCTCCCGCTGTGGCCGCGCCGTCGGGCGCGCCCCCGCCGATGAAATGAACGATCTCCAGCTTGTCGCCGTCGCCGAGCTGCGTCATGCCATAAGCCGACCGCGGCACGATCTCCAGGTTCAGTTCGACCGCGACCTTGCGCGTGTCGAGGCCGAGCGTGTCGAGGAGTGCTTGGACGCTTTGCGGGGCCGCAAGGGGACGCGGCTCGCCGTTGATGGTGACTTGCATGGACTGTCCCTGGCTGAGCGCGCCGGACATCGAACGGCCGACCGCGCTGAAGATCGACTGCCGGCGGGAAGGTTCCCGCCGCAGCGTGTTTTGCCAGGATTATGGCCGATTCGGCCCCCGGTTCAAGACCGGGGGCTCGATAGGCGGAAAGCGCCTGAAATGGCGGGAAACTGTCGGGCGAAGCGTCAAGCCAGAAGGATTGTTTTAGCCCGCCAAGCTATGCAGCGCGTACATGATGCCGATGCCGGCCATCACGATGGCGCCCAGCGTCAGGGACGCCATGATCATGATGCGGGTGAAACTTGCCTGGGCCTTTTTTGGAACGGCCTTCTTCGGCGGCGCTGCGATGGTCGAGGGCGCCTTGCGGCGCTCCGCCGATTCGGTGTTGACGCGATCGACCTTGGTCGACCGGTAGACCGTCCGCGTATTGCCCTTCTCGGTCTGCTCGTCGAATGTCTCCTCGACGACGCGGATCGCCGAATAGCGCCCGGCGCGCTCCATGCGCTGGGCCTCCGTGACGGCGAGCTCCTTGTCGTCGAAGACCGAGTCGATCTTCCACACGCCCTCGCGGAATGTATGGATTTCGAAGACGACCATCATGGCTTGGGATTCTCTATGACTTCGTCTTGGCCGAGGATGCGGCAATTGGCACCGCCCAGCACGACACTGATGGTTTTGCCGTCGGCGCTGAGCGGCAAGAGAATGCTGCGATAGAGCAGGCCCCGTCCTTGCACATCGACGAATTGATTGCCGTAGGTGACGGGCACGCCCTTGGCGAGCACGTCGCCGAGATAAGACATCGAGCGGCCAAGCAGCGTGTCCTTCTTGACCTCATGGAAAGCGAGGCCGGTCGGATCGCCGCCGTACATTTCCTTGTGGTAATCGCCGACGAAGCTCAGCCGCGGCGCGCGCTTCGGATCGTCGATCATAAAACAGAAGGTCCACATGTCGGGGATCGCCTGGGGATCGACCGTCTCGGGCTGCGGCCAATCGCAATCGCCGGCCATCTGCCGCCAATAATCCAGCAGACGCAGGACCAGGCGTCGTTCGCGCGGATGGGGCTCGGTCACGGGATACTCCCAATTGAGGACGATTCTATTCAAAATAAATAAGGTAAAATGGTTAACGGGTTGTAAAACGGGCGGGTTACGCCGTCCATACCTCTTGCCCGATCAGGCACTTGCCGGGGGCTGCCCGCCATTGGCCGGTTGCGCCCCGGAAGGGCATGAGATAAAGGTCGCCAACCGCCTGTCGAAGGAATTCCGCCGCCCATGCCACAATCCGTGCTGGTCCTGAACGGTCCCAACCTCAACCTGTTGGGGAGCCGCGAGCCCGAGATCTACGGGCGGGAGACCCTGGCCGACATCGCCGCGCTCTGCCGCGACGCCGGCAAGCGGCTCGGCCTCGCCATCGATTTCCGCCAAAGCAACAGCGAGGCCGAACTGGTCGGCTGGATTCAGGAGGCCCGTGGCAAGAAAGCCGGCATCCTGATCAATGCCGGTGCCCTGACCCACACCTCGATCTCCCTGCTCGATGCCCTGCTGGCGAGCGAGCTGCCGGTCCTCGAAGTGCATCTGTCGAATTTGTTCCGCCGCGAAGACTTTCGGCACCATTCCTACGTCTCGCGCGCCGCGCGCGGCATGATCTGCGGCCTCGGCTCGCAGGGCTATGTTCTGGCCCTCGAAGCGATGGCGCGCATCGTCGGCGAAGCGCCGGCGACACCATCCAAGGCAAAACCTAAGACACCCCCGAAGGGTAAGAGGACGAAATAATGGCGAAGCCCAACGTCGAGGAAGACTTGGTCCGCAAGCTGGCCAAGTTGCTCGAAGAAACCGGACTGACCGAAATCGAAGTCGCCGACGGAAGTTGGAAGGTGCGCGTTTCCAAGGCATCCGCCGCGGCCGGCATGGTTCCGGCGGCAGTCGCCGCGGCGACCACGGCGGCGGTGAACGCGGCGGCCCATCCGGCCGCGCCGGAAGACGTCTCGCGCCATCCCGGCGCAGTGACGTCGCCGATGGTCGGCACGGTTTACGTCGCCGCCGAGCCGAATGCGCCGGCCTTCGTGAAGATCGGCGATCTCGTCACCCAAGGGCAAACTCTTCTGCTCATTGAAGCGATGAAGACGATGAACCCGATCCGCGCGACCCGCGCCGGCAAGGTCAGCCAAATCCTTGTCGCCAACGCCGCGCCGGTCGAGTACGGCGAAGTCCTGCTGATCATCGAGTGATGTTCGACAAAGTCCTCATCGCCAATCGCGGCGAGATCGCTCTCCGTATCCATCGCGCCTGCCGCGAGATGGGCATTTCAACCGTGGCCGTGCATTCGACCGCCGACGCCGACGCCATGCATGTGCGCCTGGCTGACGAAAGCGTTTGCATCGGCCCGCCGGCTCCCAAGGACAGCTACCTGAGCATGCCGGCGATCCTCTCGGCGGCGATCATCACCAACGCCGACGCCATCCATCCCGGCTACGGCCTGCTGTCGGAGAATGCCACCTTCGCCGCCATGGTCGAGGAACACGGCTTCACCTTCATCGGCCCGTCGTCGGAGCATATCCGCATGATGGGCGACAAGATCGTCGCCAAGGAAACCATGATTGCCGCCGGCGTGCCTTGCGTGCCCGGCTCGGCAGGCTCGCTCGAAGACCCGGAGACCGTGCGCGCCACCGCCAAAAGCATCGGCTATCCCGTGCTGATCAAGGCGTCGGGCGGCGGCGGCGGCCGCGGCATGAAAGTGGCAGAAGACGATTCTCAGGTCGTCGAGGCCTACATGAGCGCCCGCGCCGAGGCCAAGTCGGCCTTCGGCAACGACCAAGTCTACATGGAGAAGTACCTGTCGCATCCGCGTCATATCGAGGTGCAAATCCTCGGTGACGCGCATGGCAACGTGGTCCATCTCGGCGAGCGCGACTGCTCCTTGCAGCGCCGCCACCAGAAACTGCTCGAAGAAGCGCCCTCGCCGGCGCTCAACCCGGAAGCCCGCGCCCGCATCGGCAAGATCGCCGTCAACGCGATCAAGAAGCTCGGCTATCTCGGCGCCGGCACGCTGGAATTCCTCTATCAGGACGGCGAGTTCTACTTCATCGAGATGAACACCCGCCTGCAGGTCGAGCATCCGATCACCGAAATGATCAGCGGCGTCGACATCGTGCGCGAGCAGTTGCGCATCGCCGCCGGCTCGCCGCTCAGCTTCAAGCAGGACGACATCAAGTTCAGCGGCCACGCCATCGAGTGCCGCATCAACGCCGAGACGTCGGATACTTTCACGCCGGCGCCTGGCAAGGTACGCGACTACCACCCGCCGGGCGGTCTTGGCGTGCGCGTCGATTCGGCGCTCTATGCCGGCTACACCGTGCCGCCCTACTACGACAGCCTGATCTCCAAGCTGATCGTGCATGGCGCGACGCGCAACGAATGCCTGATGCGCCTGCGCCGCTCGTTGGAGGAATATGTCATCGCCGGCGTCGAGACGACCATTCCGCTGCATCGCCGCCTGGTGAACGCGCCGGACTTCGTCAATGGCGAGTACGACATCCATTGGCTCGAACGCTTCGTGGGTTTGAAGAAATAACGGCGTTGCGACAGGGCGGTCTCACGGCATGAGAATGGCGGGATAGATGAGCGCGCGGGACGGACAGATGTCGGAGTTGACGCCGGACATCCTGCTCCGGACCTACGCCGCCGGCATCTTCCCGATGGCTGAAAGCGCCGACGATCCCACCCTGTTCTGGGTCGATCCCGACAAGCGCGGCGTGCTGCCGCTCGACGGCTTCCGCATCACGCGCAAGCTGCAGAAGAAACTGCGGCACAATCCGTTCGAAATCCGCTGCGACACCGCTTACGAGGCGGTGATCCGCGCCTGCGGTGCCCACCGCCCCGAGCGGCCGAAAACCTGGATCAACAGCGAGATTATCCGGCTTTATTCCGGCCTCTTCGCCATGGGTCACGCCCATTCGGTCGAAGCCTGGCGGGAGGGACGCATGGTCGGCGGGCTTTACGGCGTGTCGATCGCCGGGGCCTTCTTCGGCGAAAGCATGTTCAGCATCGAGACCGACGCCAGCAAGATCGCGCTCTGCCATCTGATCGCGCGGCTGCGCCGCGGCGGCTACCGCCTGCTCGACACGCAGTTCACGACGACTCATCTGAACGGATTCGGTGCCATCGAAATCGAACGCGCCGACTATCGCCGCCAATTGATGGCAGCGCTGCAGGTGCGGGCCAACTTCTACCTCGGCCCGCTGGAGCCCTCGGATTTGACGTTCAGGCAGTCTTTGACCCAGACGTCATAGACCGGGTGCTCCATCGCCGAGAGCGCCGGCGAGGAGGCGAACATCCAGCCGGAGAACAGCACGCGGGGCGCCTCTTCCGGCCGCACTTCCTTGATCTCGATGAAGGCCGCGCTTTCCGGCGAGTCTTCCGGCGGCGCCTTGACGCAACGCTTCACGACGATGTCGAGGGTGCCGAAGCGCACGTCGGCGCCGATCGGCGCCTCGAAACTGGAAATGCGCGCGGTGACCTTGTCGAGGCCTTGCAGCAGCGCGCTGCCGCCTTCCAAAGCGCCGGCTGGCGACGCGACCAAGCTCGCGAGCAAGGCCGCCGCGAAGCGGGCGATCGGGCGCATCGTCAGCTTACGCGCCATCATGTCTTACGGTAGGGATTTTCGAGCGTTTCGACGAGGCGGCGCAGCACGTCGCGCACCTGCGCTTCGTCGCAGCCCATCAGCACGGCATCCTCGAAGGCGTCCTGCACCATGCTGTGGATTTCACCGAGATTCTCGTTCAGCACCTTGATTTTCTCGGTGCAGGACACGGGCCCGCCCTCCGGCGTCTTCCACGCCGGCGGGGCAAAGCCCTTGTCGGCCCCTACCATCAGATGCCAGCCATCGCTTAGAGCGTGCCGCCGGGCACGCCGTCCGGCGACGGCGGGGCCTTGTCGCCGCCCTCGCTGCCCTTCTGATTGCTGAACAGCAACTGGCCGATGAGCGATTCGAGGTTGATCGGCGATTGGGTGAATTTGATCTCGCCGCCGGCTTCGAGCAGTTTGCTGTCGGCGCCCGGCACCAGCGAGAGATATTTGCCGCCGAGCAAGCCGTCGCTCACCACTTCGGCCGCCGAATCGGCCGGCAGCTTGATGCGCGGATCGACCGACAGATGCACGACCGCGAGGAAGCTTTGCGGGTCGAGATCCTGGCCGGTGATGGTGCCGACCTTGATGCCGCTCATCTTCACGTCGCTGCCGGTGTTCAGGCCGTCGACCCGGTCGAACTTGGCGATCAGGGTGTAACCGCTGACCGTGCGCAGGCTGGCGTTGCTATAGGCGAAGATCACGAACAGGGCGGCCACGAGCAGCACGACGGCGCCCAACACGGTTTCGATGACATTACGGCGCATGGCGCGAACTTTCTTTGGCTACGCTGGATATTCAAGCAGGTGAGAGGGACGAAACTGGACGGCGAACCTTAAGACGGGCGCCACGGCTCGTAATCGCCGGTCGCCGGCGCACGTTGGCCGCCGGCCAGCAGGGACCCGGGCGGACGATAGGCTTCGGTCGTGCCGGTGAGGTTCGGCAGATGTTCCTTCTGCCAGCCGTAGATGCGCGCCGGATCCTCGGCTCCCTCCACGGGCGGCTGCTGGACGCTGTAATGCAGCCAGGCATGCCACATCGGCGGCACCTTGGAGGCTTCGGCCTCGCCGTCGTAGAGCACCCAGCGGCGCTCCTTCGACAGACCGGCGCCGACCTTGGCCTTGGCGCCGCGCTTGTCGCGATAATAGCGGTTGCCGAAGCGATCCGTGCCCACCAGC
>LNFM01006099.1_pt1 | contig 20101 bp, 18 predicted proteins | sample 596031 | NCBI WGS metagenome assembly LNFM01 (sample SAMN04254537, study PRJNA301005) | activated carbon metagenome | isolation source: dual media filters at the Ann Arbor, Michigan drinking water treatment plant | place: USA: Ann Arbor | reverse complement strand
AACGAAGTAAAATATGCCAAAGGATTTTCAATTATAAACTATGAAGGGTTTTCTATTGTTAAGGTTTCTAATCCTTGGCCAGAGGCAAACAAAATCTACACTTACATTCTTAAAGAAAAAAACGGAATTGTTCCAGATTCTTTAAAAAACAATCTTACAATAAATGTTCCTATAAAAAATATTGTGGTTACTTCTACCACTCATATTCCTTCATTAGAAATGCTTGGAGAAGAAAATTCTTTAATTGGTTTTCCAAATTTGAAGTACATTTCATCGCAAAAAGTTCGTGCCTTAATCGATGCAAAAAAAGTAAAAGAATTAGGAACCAATCAATCCTTAAATACCGAAGTTCTAATTGATTTACAACCTGAAGTCATTATTGGATATGGTTTAGATAACAGCAATCCAACATTAGACAACTTAGAAAAAAATGGTTTAAAAGTCTTACTAAATGGTGATTGGAATGAACAAACTCCGTTAGGAAAAGCAGAATGGATTAAGTTTTTTGGAGCATTATATGGCAAACAAGAATTGGCTAATAAAATATTTACCAAAATTGAAAAAGACTATTTAAAAACATTAGAAATTGCTAAAAAAGCAACCACAAATCCAACAATATTAGCAGGTGATATGTTTGAAGATAAATGGTATTTACCACAAGGTACAAGTTGGGGTTGTCAATTATTAAAAGAAGCTAAAGGCAACTATTTGTGGGCTGAGACAACTGGTACAGGAAGTTTATCGTTATCTTTTGAAACTGTTTTAGAAAAGGCAAAAGAAGCCGATTTATGGATTACATCAGGACAATTTGCTACTTTGAAGGAAATGACAAACGCTAATCCACATTACGCACAATTTAGTGCATTTAAAAATAAAAATGTATATTCGTTTAGTGGAAGAAAAGGTAAAACTGGTGGTATTTTATACTATGAATTAGCTCCAAATAGACCAGATATTGTCCTAAAAGATATTGTCAAAATACTACATCCCGAATTATTGACTGGTTACAAACCGTTCTTTTTTGAAAAATTGAAGTAGTTTTTCACACGAATTTCACGAATTATCACAAATTTATATGATCTTGAAATTTCACTAATTTTTATATTAACTTTGTCATTTCGACCTTTTGGGAGAAATCACATAATCTGAAGTACTTTGTGAGATTCCTCGTTTCTTGGTATGACAAAAAATTAAAAAATGTACAAAACTCGAAATACTTTTCTTTTTTCAATTTTGTCAATACTTTTGTTATTGACATTTTTATTAAATATTTCGTTCGGACAAGTTGCTATTCCTTTTAAAGAAGTTATCAAGAGTCTTTTTGGTTCTCATACAAGCAAAGAAACTTGGGAATATATCATAGTAAACTTTAGACTTCCAAAAGCAATAACTGCTATTTTGGTGGGAATTGGATTATCCATTTCAGGTTTATTAATGCAAACATTATTCAGAAATCCATTAGCTGGTCCTTATGTTTTGGGATTGAGTTCTGGTTCGAGTTTGGGAGTAGCTTTTGTAATTCTTGGAGCCGGAATTTTACCATTATCATTAGCAGATTTTTTATTGTCTTCCTATGGAATAATTTTAGCTTCTTGCTTAGGAAGTTTTATGGTATTGTTATTGGTTTTAACCATCTCCAAATTCTTGCGCGACACCATGACTATTTTGATTGCAGGATTAATGTTCAGTAGTTTTGCAAGTGCTATTGTTTCTATTTTAACCTATTTTAGTTCAGCAGAAAAACTACAAAAATTTACTTTTTGGAGCATGGGAAGTATTGGAAATATTTCATGGCCAAACATACTTATTTTATTTATTGCAATTTGTATTGGTTTGTTAATCAGTTTGTTTTCTATTAAATCATTAGATGGTTTACTACTAGGTGAAAATTATGCCAAGAGTTTAGGCTTAAAAATCAAAAAATCAAGAAGAATGATTATTCTTGCTACAAGTATTTTAGCAGGAAGTATCACGGCTTTTGCAGGACCAATTGCCTTTATTGGATTAGCAGTGCCACATTTGTCAAAACTTATTTTTCAAACCAGTAATCATTTAGTTTTGTTTTGGGGAACAATAATAATCGGTGCAATTATTATGCTTTTTTGTGATATGGTTTCACAAATGCCAGGATTTGACCTTACATTACCGATAAATGCTATAACTTCAATCATTGGTGCGCCAATTGTGATTTGGTTATTGGTTAGGAAGAATAGATTGGTTTAGTTTAAAACACATAGAGACATAGAAAAAATTGTTATAAAAAGAATTTGATAGGAAAATCATTGATTTTCATAGTTTCGTATTGAAATAGTAATCAAAGTAAAATAGTTTATGGTCACAAAAAAATATTTAGACGATTTGACTTATGAAGTAATTGGTTCTGCAATTGAAGTACATAAAAATATTGGTAGAGGCCTTCTTGAAAGTGTATATCACCAATGTATGAAAGAAGAATTAAATTATAAAAAGATAAACTTTTTAACTGAACTAAAAGTTCCATTAATATATAAAGGTAAAGAACTTGAAGCTGATTTTCGTTGTGATTTGTTTGTAGAAAATTGTTTAATTTTAGAATTAAAATCGATTTTAAAATTAAATCCAATTTCTGAAGCACAACTACAAACTTATATGAAGCTTTTAAAAGCTCCTAAAGGAATTCTAATCAATTTTAATAGTTCAAATATTTTTAAAGAAGGTCAAAAAACATTTGTAAACGAATATTTTAGAAATTTAGCTGAAAAATAAAATCTATGATGAAACAAAGTTTCGACTATGTTTTCTTTTTAAAATAAACAAAACTATGTTACTATGTGTTTAAAAAATAAAAATGAGTAATAACATTAACATACTTACAACCACAAATCTTTCGATTGGATACAAGTCTAAATCGACAGAAAATGTTATTGCTAAAAACCTCAACTTGAAACTACAAGAAGGAAAACTAATTTCTTTAATCGGCGAAAATGGAATTGGAAAATCAACTCTTTTAAGAACGCTTTCAGGACTTAAAAAACCATTAGATGGTTCAATTCATTTAAATGATATAAACCTCAATAACTTCAATCAAATTGATTTAGCCAAAAATTTAAGTTTAGTTTTAACAGAAAAATTACCTCCAAGCAACTTGACTGTTTTTGAACTAATCGCTCTGGGCAGACAACCTTACACCAATTGGATAGGAAAATTAACTTCTGAAGACTTTGAAAAAATAAATGAGGCAATTCATTTAACTCAAATTGAACATTTAGCTACTAAAAAGTATTACGAAATCAGTGATGGACAATTTCAAAATGTACTTGTAGCAAGAGCCTTAGCACAAGACACACCTTTGATTATTCTTGACGAACCTTCAACCCATTTAGATTTATTTCATAAAGTATCGTTGTTCAAATTATTAAAAAAGCTAGCTACTGAGTCGAATAAATGTATTTTGTTTTCAACTCATGATATTGATTTAGCGATTCAATTGTCTGATGAAATGATAGTTATGACAGAGAATTTAGTCATTCAAGATCAACCTTGTAATTTAATTTCAAAAGGCGTTTTTAATACTCTTTTTAAGGATGAAAACATACAATTTGATAGTGAGCGCGGTAAATTTATTATCAAATAATTATGATTTGTTTTAATTCATAAACTAATTCGAAAATTTACTTTTGTTTAAAAATAATCAACCATGAAAAATCTATCCATATTTCTTTTTGCTCTTACAATGATTAGTTCTCAAGCACAACAAGCGGTTTCTTATAATGATGAAAATCAAAAATTGGAAGGAATAGTTGCTGTTCCTGAAAAGAAAATTACTAATGGTAACGCCGTTTTACTTCTACCAGCATGGATGGGAATTGATAACAATGCAAAAGAGAATGCTGCTGAATTAGCAAAACTAGGATACCTAACATTTGTTGCAGACATATACGGAGTTGATAAAAGACCCACAAATCCGAGCGAGGCTGGAAAATTGGCAGGTTTCTACAAAAAAAATATCAAAGAATACCAAAAAAGAATTCAATTAGCATTAAACGAACTAATAAAACAAGGTGCAAATCCTGATAAAATTGCAGTTATTGGTTATTGCTTTGGAGGAACTGGAGCTATTGAAGCTGCAAGAACAAACATGAATGTAAGAGGTGTTGTATCATTCCATGGAGGATTAGGCAGAGATGCGTCAAGAACAATTGAACCAATCAAAACTAAAGTTTTAATACTTCATGGCGCAGATGATTTTTATGTTCCAGAAACAGAAATCAAAGCTTTTCAAGACGAAATGAGAACTGCAAAAGCCGATTGGCAAATGGTTTATTATGCAAACTCAGTTCATGCCTTTACTCACAAAGATGCAGGGAATGACAACAGTAAAGGTGCTGCTTACAATGAAAAAGCTGCAATGCGTTCTTGGGAAGCAATGAAAGTGTTTTTTGAAGAAATATTTAGATAACTAGAAGTTACTCTTTTCAAATCTAACCCGGTAAACACGCATAAGTTGCTCTAATTTTTCTGGAGTAATCGCCAATTCATCTATGTGATATTCCTGATGTTTATTGCGATAATTGAAAACTAAATAATAGTTTACATGCTTACCGCTTCGTCTCATATCAACATATTCATTGTCAATAAATTCCCATTCCATTAAACTTGATTTATAGAATTGAATTCCTTTAGAGTTGATACTAATTTGAGGTTGATTATTAATCAATTTAGGAATTGAAGTGTAGAAAAAGTATAGTCCTAATCCAAGAAAAAACAAGTAATAATAATCTTTCGAATTCTCCATTAGAACATAAACACCAACAGATAAACATAGAATTCCAAAAACAATTCCGATCGCAATAGTAGCTTTAGAATAATGAATGAGCGTTTCTTTCGGAACATTTATATCATCATGATATACATCTTTTTCTAGAAATTTTCTTTCAAGAAGTTTTAATTTTTGCTTTTGCTCATAATTGATAATTTCGGTTTTATTAAACCAACTATCATCTTTCCAAATTAAATTATTTTGAATGGCTTTTCGTTTTAATTCATGAACATTTCTAACATTTTCAAAAGCCCAAATTTTCCATTCAACAACAAAATAACTCCAAGCTAGCCAAGCTAATAAAAATCCTCCAACAGCAAAAACTGCCATCATCCAATCTTCAATTAATTCGATAGTTTTTAGATAAACTCCTACTCCAATAAAAACTAAAATAAGAAATAAAGGAAGGTAAACCAACTTGATTTTACCTTTGCTTAATGCTTGCTGAACGGTTATATTTTCTCTCATAATTAATTTAATTCTATTTCATTATTTCTAACAAACCTTTCTCGATGAATTTTAACCGATTTCATCAACTCAAATGGACTAAAGTTAAAATCATCAGCATTAAATTTATAACTTTTATGCAATTCAATATCATAAAATTCAAAAAAAGAAAGGCGTCCTCTGTTAACTTTAACGTAAGTTATTCTTTCATTTTTTATTGAAGCCCATGATATTAAAGATTTATTTTTGACTTGAATACCTTCTGAATTAACTCTTAATTGTATTCTATCCCATTCAAGTAAAAAGTGAAAGTTTTTTTGAAATAAAAATCCAGAAGCAATAAATAGTAAAATTGAAACAATAAAAAGATTTACAAATAAAAGATAAAATCCAACCAAAATGAATAGTAAAAAAACAACAACTTTAAATATCGTGTTAGATCTTGAATAATAAACCAAAGTTTCCTCTGAATACCACAAATTATTTAAGTCAATTCCTGGTCTCATACTTTATTTCAAATTAATTTGCCTTTTTGCCTCACCTACCACAAATGCTACCGAATTAGCAATGTTATAACTTCTAATCAAATTGGACATAGGAATCGTTAAATGATTTTCAAATTTAGCTAAAACTTCTTGAGATAAACCAACACTTTCTTTTCCGAATACTAACCAATCTTCATCCTGAAATTCGACTTCATAAATAGATTTTGAAGCATGTGAACTCATTAAAAAAACTCTTGATTTATCTTTTATTTGAGTCATCCATTCCTCAACGTTTTGGTATTCTGTAACGTCCAAATGCACCCAATAATCTAATCCGGAACGCTTCAAATTTTTGTCATTAATAACAAATCCAAATGGATGGATTAAATGCAATCGACTTTCGGTTCCAACGCTCAAACGTCCGATATTTCCTGTATTATTTGGGATTTCTGGTTCTACTAAAACTATGTTTAACATTAAATTAGATTATTAGATTTTTAGACATTAAAATTTTCAACTTCTAGAACTTCTCCTGGATTTAAATCATTTAAATAGATGTTTCCAACTCGAACTCTGACCAACCTTAAAGTTGGAAAACCAACAGCCGAGGTCATTTTTCTAACTTGTCGAAATTTGCCTTCGTTAATGGTCATTGAAAGCCATGATGTTGGTCCATGGCGTTCATCTCGAATTTTTTTGGCACGTTCAGGAAAATTTGGGATTTCATTTAAAATATGAGCAGTACATTTTTTGGTTAAATACTTCTTTCCGTTAAAACCAATTAAAACGCCTTTTTTTAATTCTTCAATAGCTTCTTGAGTTACAATTCCGTCGACTTGGACATAATATTCTTTTTCTACTTTTTTACTTCGAACAATTTCGCTCATCATTCCATCTGTTGTCAACAAAAGTAGTCCTTCTGAATCTTCATCTAATCTGCCAATAGCCATTGTATGCTCTGGAAAATCATACAACTCACCGAGTAACTTTTTTGGTCTTTTGAGTTCGTAAATAAACTGACTCAAATAGCCATAAGGTTTGTAAATTAAGAAATGTTGATGATTCATATAATAGGTGTAAAAATAAAAAAGACTATCTAATTTTCATAGATAGCCTTTTCTAATTTGAAAAAATTATTATTGACGACTCTGAACGTAATCAGATAACTCATCTACATTACTACTAAATGAAAAAATTGCATTTAGTTTGAAATAATTTCTTGGTTCAATACAATAATCGTAAGCAAATTTCGCAAACTCTAATTTATTATCTTCAAAACTAAATGTATTTGCAATTTGAATAATTTGGTCAACATTCAAACAATTTGCAGTAATAACTTGTTTTGCTGTTTTTAGCTGTGTATCTTCAAAACTCTGAGCTTTAATTGTACTTAAAGCAGCGTTAAAATCTCTTGGTGTCATACATGAATTACCTCCACAACCTCTTATTGGTTGTTGTCTTATTGGTTGATTCACAACAGGAGCATTTGTAACAACTCCAGTGTGTGTTGTAGTTGTTGTAGTTTGAGTAACAACTTCACCTCCCATAGAATCATTAATTGAAATTCCCATATTAACTCCACCAATATTTACACCAACTCCAACATTAGTTCCTCCTGTTTGAGTAGTTGTGGTTGTTGTAGTTTGTGACACTCCACCAACTGGCTGTGAAACAACCACTGGCTGAGTAACAACAACTTGTTGTGGCTGACCATAATGAACCACATGAACATTTGAAGAAGGTACAAAATTTGGCTGAACAGGGATCATAGAGAAAAAGTTCATTTTCATCTTGGTTTTGTTATTCTTATCCCTTTTTATTTTGTAAGTTACGTCAGAAAAATGACCATCTACATCGGCAATCATCAAATTATTTTTTGAAATTTCTGTCAAAGTTTGATCTTGAAATTTAATTTTGGCATTGTAGTAAGGTTGATTCAAATCTTCTACACGCAAATTTGTTTGTGGTGTATCGTTTATTACTTCACCATTAAGAATCAATGTAAATTTATCTCCATCTTCAGAGAAAATAGTTAAATGTCCTACTGGACCTTGTCCAAATTGAGCAAAAGAAACAGAAGAACAAATAATAAAAGCTAAAAGAGTAATTTTTCTAATCATAATTTTCATTTTTTAGTTATTGCAAATATAATTTTTATTTTTCTAATTTTAAATTTTCAAAAATAATGCCAAAAAAATTAAAATAATTAACACAAACTATGTACATTTAAACTCTTATAATAAGCCAAAAATGAACAATACTATTTTAATTTTAATCACTTTTATCATTGCTTTATCAATAGGTATTTATCTAGGAAAAATGCTTTTTACTGCCAATTCTAAATCAGAAAAAGCTTCGTTAGAAGAAAAAATTAATGGATTAATTTCACAAATCAACCAACAAAAAGAGCAATCAGTTTTAGAAAGAAATCAATTTGAAAAACAATTATTTACCTCTAATCAAGAAAAAGAAACCATACGTTCAGAAAAAGAAGCATTAGCTATTCAATTGTCTAAAAAAGAAACCGATTTTGAAAATCTTTGGGAACGCAACAAAGAGCAAAAGCAAGAAGTAGAACAACTTCAAGAAAAATTTACCAAAGAATTTGAAAATTTGGCCAACAAAATATTAGAAGAAAAAACAACCAAATTCACAGAACAAAATAAAGAAAATCTAAAAAATATTCTTTCACCATTGCAAGATAAAATTCAACTCTTTGAAAAGAAAGTGGAAGATACTCATAAAGAAAGTATAGATTATCATGCCGCTTTACGTCAGCAAATACTTGGCTTACGCGAAATGAATGAGCAAATGAGTAAGGAAACGCTAAACCTGACTAAAGCTTTAAAAGGTGACAGTAAAATGCAAGGTAATTGGGGTGAATTGGTATTAGAACGTGTTTTAGAAAAATCTGGTTTAGAAAAAGATAGAGAATATTTTGTGCAACAAAGTTTTGTAACCGAAGATGGTAATCGAGTTTTCCCTGATGTTATTATTAATCTTCCTGATGGAAAGAAAATGATTGTCGACTCAAAAGTAACATTAACAGCTTATGAGCGATATATCAATGAAGAAGACGATAATTTGAAAAATCAATTTCTAAAAGAACATGTTATTTCTATAAATCGCCATGTAGAACAATTGGGAAATAAAAATTACCACGATTTGTATCAAATGGAAAGTCCAGATTTTGTATTGTTATTTATACCTATCGAATCGGCATTTGCTCTAGCATTAAATGAAGATACAAGCTTATACAACAAAGCATTCGAAAAAAATATTGTAATTGTAACTCCTTCTACTCTATTGGCAACTTTGCGAACAATTGATAGTATGTGGACCAACCAAAAGCAACAAGAAAATGCTTTAGAAATAGCACGTCAAGCAGGAGCTTTGTATGATAAATTTGAAGGTTTTGTAACTGATTTGGTAAAAATCGGTAAGAAAATGGACGAAGCTAAAGTGGAATATCAAGGAGCAATGAACAAACTTGTTGATGGCAAAGGAAACTTAATAACAAGTGTAGAAAAATTGAAAAAGATGGGAGCAAAAGCTAAAAAATCACTTCCAGAGAATATTATAAATAGAGCAAATAGTTCTGACAATTCATTAACAGAATCTGAAATAAATTAAAACAAAAAAATTATGTTACGTAAAATTATTATTTACCTGGTTGCATCTATCGCAATTTTTGCAATCGCTTATTTTTCATTTGTTTATTATGCCACTTATAGCGAAGGTGTTCGTTCAGGCGAATTAATTAAAATAAGCAGCAAAGGAGTGTTATTCAAAACTTGGGAAGGTGAAATTAGTCAAGGAATTTCTGGTGCTCAAATTTTCAAGTTTTCGGTATTAGACAAAGATGAGAAAGTTATAGAACAACTTAAAGAATTTCAAGGAAAATATGTAAAAGTTACTTATGTAGAACGTTACAGAACTTTTCCGTGGTGGGGTGATACCAATTATTTTATTACTGAAGTTCAGCAAGATCAGTCTCCTTTTAAAATGAAGTAACATTATGAGTGAATTCAAATCCGTTAAGTCTTCTCGAGTAACAATTTCACAATTGATGTTGCCTTCACATACCAATTTCAGTGGTAAAATACATGGTGGTTATTTATTATCACTTTTAGACCAAATTGCTTTTGCCTGTGCTTCAAAATACTCAGGAAACTATTGTGTTACTGCATCTGTAGATACTGTAGATTTCTTAAATCCAATAGAAGTTGGTGAATTAGTTACACTCAAGGCAAGTGTGAATTATGTTGGAAATAGCTCTATGATTATTGGAATTCGTGTTGAAGCAGAAAACATTCAAACCGGCAAAGTAAAACATTGTAATTCTTCATATTTCACAATGGTTGCCAAAGATGAAGAAGGTAAAAATACAAAAGTTCCAGGATTGTTACTTTCCAATTATGAAGAAGTGAGGCGTTTTTATAATTGTATCAAACAAATTGCACTTAAAAAGGAAAGAAACTTGCACGAAGAGATTTTTGATTATAAATCAGAAGAAGCATTGCTGACACTGAAAAACTACAATGTAAAACTTGAATTAAATTAAGATTATTATTTAATAATTCATTTTTTTATCCACAATTTTATAAGTTAACTAAATAAAAATTAGGAATTTGTAATATTTTTTATATTTTTGGTTGCATCAAACCTAAATTATGAAAAAATATTACGCATTAGCATTATTATTTACCGCATTAACTACAATAATCATCTCATGTTCAAAATCTGACGATGAACAATACATAGAAGTTTCACCAGTTAGAGTAGACTTAACTCAAGTTCCTTACGCTAAATTATCGGATTACAATTTTTTTGATGGTCCAATGAAAAATCAAAAACCAGCATTAGATGTTTTGATTTACGAACCTGCTTCTGCTCTTTTTACAGATTATGCTCACAAAAAAAGATTTGTTTGGATGCCAAAAGGAACAAAAGCAACTTATGATGGAGATGGTAAGACACTTATACTACCTGTTGGGTCGGCAATAATTAAAAATTTCTATTATGATAATGTTCAAAATGTAACTCCTGTTGGATCAACAAGAATAATTGAAACAAGAATCATGATTCGTAAAACTACTGGATGGATATTCGCAGAATATGTTTGGAATGCAGCTCAAACCGAAGCATATCTAGACATGGCTGGAAGTAATACAACAGTTGAATGGAAAGATGAAAATAATATTGTACGCGTTGTAGATAATTACAGAATTCCATCTGAACAGCAATGCATTACTTGTCATAAATTTAACGAACTTCCAATTCCTATTGGAATCAAACCACAAAATTTAAACCATAACTACACCTATACTTCTGGCTCTAAAAATCAGTTAGCAAAATGGATTGAAGTTGGCTATTTAGATAATAACTTACCATCTACAATAACATCAACTGTAGATTATAATGACACTTCAAAATCTTTAGACTTGAGAGTAAGATCCTATTTAGATATAAATTGTGCCCACTGCCATCAAACTAATAGTCATTGTGATTATAGACCTATGCGTTTTGCATTCAGTGAAACAACAAATCTGGCTAACATGGGAGTATGTGTAGATACACAAGACATGGCTGATTTTCCACCTGCATTAGGCAAAATAGTTAATCCAAACAACATTAATCGCTCAATGTTACATTATAGATTAAATACTGATAACGAAAGCTTTAGAATGCCACTTCTTGGTAGAACTGAAATTCATACTGAAGGAGTTGCATTGATAGAACAATGGATTAACTCTCTTTCACCTTGTCCATAATTAATTTTAAACAAAACTAAACTTTAAATAAATGAAAAAAATTACTTTTATTTTAACCCTATGCCTTTTTTCAAGTTGGTCATTTGCTCAAGACACTTGTGCTTCGTCATTACCAATAACTGCTGGTTTACATGTAGTAGCAGCTGTTAATGGAACAGATATTCCTTCTCCAATTTGTGCAGACAATGGCGTTATTGCCGGAACAAATGGTAGAGGAGAATGGTATTCTTACACACCAACACAAAATTACACTGTAACAATAACAACAAATATTACACAAAATAATCCCTTAAGAGATACGAGATTTCATGTTTATACAGGTACTTGTGGAAATTTAACATGTTATGCAGGTGATGATGACTCTGGAGCAAACTACTCTTCTGTTGATTCATTTAACGTTATTGCAGGAACAACTTATATAATTGCTTTCGATAATAGATGGTCATCAACTGGATTTACATTTCAACTAACTGAAGGACCATTTGTACCAACAACTCCACAAAGAATTACTTATACTACACAAAATATACCAACCGTTAATAGTTCATATAATTTGTGTGTAGTTGATATGAATGGAGACAGAAAAGATGATATTGCAGGAGTAAGCGCTAATAACCTTAGAATTCATTACCAAGGAACTGGTGGAACATTTACAAATTCTGATTTTCCAATTGCAAACACAAGTAATATGCCATCATGGAGTTTAGCTGCAGGTGACTACAACAAAGACGGATATAACGACTTAATTTTAGGTGGTCAACAAGCTGTAACTTTTTGGAAATCAAACAGCACCGGTACTGCTTATACAAACGAATCATTCTCACAATATGTCTTTTGTCAAAGAACTAACTTTGTTGACTTAAATAATGATGGAAATTTAGATGCTTTTTCTTGTCACGATGTTGATCCAAACGTATATTTTATGAATAATGGTTCTGGTGTATTAACATTTTATCAATCTGGTGTAACTCCCGGTGCAACAACAATGGGAATTCACACAGAAGGCGGAAATTATGGTTCTATTTTTGTTGATTATGATAACGATGGTGACCAAGATTTATTTATTGCAAAATGTCGTGGTGGTGCAGGAACTGCAAAATTCAATGAAATGCACAGAAATAATGGAAACGGAACATTTACCGACGTATCTGTAGCAGCAAATCTTTATGATCCTATTCAAACTTGGTCTTCAGCGTGGGCTGATTATGATAATGATGGTGATTTAGATATTGTTGTTGGAGCAAGTTCAACAGCAGATGGAAATCATAAATATATGAGAAACAATGGTAATTCAACATTTACTGATATAACATCTGGATCTGGTTGGGATACTAATACAAGTACAAGTATTGAGCACGTAGCTCATGATTTTGACAATGACGGTTTTGTTGATGTTTTAGGTGGTGGAAACAAAATCATGTTCAATTTGGGTAACGGAACTTTTGCTCCTGCAAACTATAGCGGAATAGCAGTTGGAGGAATTGGAGACTTAAACGATGATGGTTTTCTAGATTTCTTAAACGGAAGCACTGTAAGATATGCTGTTCCAAACACTAACAATTGGGTAAAAGTATCACTTCAAGGAATTGCTAGTAATAGCTATGGTATTGGAGCAAGAGTTGAAATCTATGGTGTATTTGGAAAACAAATTAGAGAAATTCATAGTGGTGACGGATTTAAATATATGAGTTCATTAAATGCTCATTTTGGTATTGGTGCTGCAACTGCAATTACACAAATTATCATCAGATGGCCATCTGGAACAGTTGACACAATAAACAATCCAGCTATCAACACAAGAGTTAATGTGGTTGAAGGATCAACTTTGGCTGTTGGAACATTTGCAAACTCAGAATTTAGTGTTTATCCAAATCCTGCTAAAAATGTATTAAACATTAAATCAAATGATTCTATCACAATGAAGAATGCTTCTGTTTATGACTTAAATGGTAAACTAATATTATCAAGTTCAATAGTAAATGATAGCATTAATGTTGATGCTCTTTCAACTGGTTCATACATCTTAATTTTAAAAGATAGCAACGAAAAAGAATACACTCAAAAATTCTTAAAAGAATAGGTATTATTCAATACTAAACACTCCAAACTTCTGTTATAAATAAAAATATAACAGAAGTTTTTTTTTGTATATTTCGAAAAAATTGAAAATCAATGAAAATCACTACTCGATTTGCACTTCTATCTTTGATTATTCCAACAATGGTAGTTGCTCAAAAAAATATCGATCCTACTCCTGAAGATGTTGTTTTAGCCAAAAAAATAAGAACTACCTATGATAAAGACGATGTTGCTATCTTAGAAAGTACAGAAAACGTAACCTTCGATTTGAACAAAACGGAATCAAAAGTTATTGTTAATCATTCTATCAACGAGAAGTTAATGAATATCAATCACAGAGCCGCCATTCAGAAATATGAATTTTATGATAGCGAATCTAAAATTGAAACTTTCAATCTTAAATATCGAAATGACAAAAGCGTAGGAAGTTATGTTGTAGATGAATTTTACAAAGACAATGACCTTTTCTATAATGACGCTCGTGTAAAACATATGGTGGTAAATTTTCCGGTACAAGGATACATTTACAACTATGAACTTGAAAAAAAATACGAAGATGTTAAGTATTTTACTTCTTTGTACTTCAATGACGAATTCCCAGTCTTAAAAAAACAAATTGTAGTTACAGTTCCAGAATGGTTAAATGCAGAATTAAAAGAATTTAATTTTGATGGTGCAAAAATCACTAAATCTCAAACTAAAGATTCTAAAAACAATACAATTTATACTTATACCATTAACGATGTTCCTGCATTATATAAAGAAGAAGAATCACCAGGACGAAGCTACTTGTATCCACATATTTTAGTTATTGCCAAATCATACAAAATAAAAGGTAAAGATGTTGCACTATTTGGCTCAACTGCCGATTTATACAAATGGTACAAGTCGTTGGTGGATTTAATGAAAGACGATACTTCCGTTTTAAAAAGCAAAGTAACAGAACTCACTGCATCAGCAAAAACCGATGAAGAGAAAATAAAAAACATTTATTATTGGGTACAAGATAACATCAGATACATCGCTTTTGAAGATGGAATTGCAGGTTTCAAGCCAGATGAGTCTAATCATGTATTCGAAAAACGCTACGGCGATTGTAAAGGAATGGCTAATCTTATTAAGCAAATGCTAAAATTAGCAGGTTTTGATGCTAGACTTACTTGGATTGGAACGAAACACATTGCTTATGATTACAAAACACCATCATTAGCAGTAGACAATCATATGATTTGTACATTATTTCATAAAGGCAAAAAGTACTTTTTAGATGGTACAGAAAAATTCAATTCCTTTGGTGAATATGCAGAACGTATTCAAAACAAAGAAGTAATGATTGAAGATGGTGACAAATTTATTATAGATAAAGTTCCTACAGCTTCACATGAAAGCAATAAAGAAATTTTTAAAGCCAATCTTTCTATAGAAAACGAAAAACTTCAAGGAACTTGTTCTAAAAGTTACTTAGGAGAAAGCCGTGCGCAATTCTTATACATTTACAGCACTTTCAAAAATGATAAAAAGAACGAAACACTTGACAACTACTTATCAAAAAGCGAAAAAAATACTCTAGTAACAAACATTAAAACATCCGATTTAAAAAATCGTGACGCCAAACTTACTATCGATTATAATGTAAATGTTGCTAACAAAGTTTCAAGTTTTGATAACGAAATGTATGTCGATTTAGAATACATGAATGAGTTTAAAGGATTCGAATTGAAAGATAGAAAAACTGATTATCAATTTGATTTCAAGAAAAATTACGAATCAACGGTTTCATTAGCTATTCCTGCAGGTTATTCTGTGACCAAAATCCCAACAGATTTAGTTGTTAAAGAAGGTAATTTTGATATTGCACTTACTTTTCAAAAAACAGACAAAGAAATCATTTACAAAAAATCATTCATCTTTAAAAACGGAGAAATAAAAGCTTCTGAAATGACAAAATGGAATGATTTCATCAAAAATCTAATCGCCAATTACAACCAACAAATTACTTTCACAAAACAATAAAATTACTAATGAAAAAACTATTTCTTTACTTATTCCTAATAATAAGTAGTGCATCTTTTGCCCAAGACAAAGCCGAAATCAAAGAATTTTTCTGGGGAAAATCAGACAAATACAAAACAGCAACAACAATTCCTGAAAAATGGAAAAATGAATCGGCTGTAATTATTTATAAATATGAATATTACAATTACCATAAATTTGGAGCAAGTGTAACCTACACGTCTGCCATTAGAAAAAGAATTAAATTACAAGACCAAGCTGCAGTAACTGAGTTTTCTGAGTTTTCTTATAAAGACAAATTTTATTCCAACAAAGGAATGCGTTCTTTAGGAAGAGGAACCAATGTTGTAGGAATCAAAATTGTAAAATCTACAGGAAAAGAAATTGATGTTGATATTGAAAAAAACGCCAAAGAAGTTGATAAAGAAAAGAAAATAGCTATCGCAAATCTTGAAATTGGTGATATCATTGATTTTTACTATTACAGCGTTGAGCCATTCAAATCTATCTATGAATTTGGATTCGAACCAGAAGAATCTCCGCTTGGTGATGTATATCCTACAATGGATATGAAACTTGCGTTTGATACAGAAAATGACTTTTTTGTAAATTTCAACACATACAATGGTGCTCCAGAATTAATAGAAATTCCAACTAAAAATAGTGGTGAAAGAAAATACGAATTAAACGCTAAAGACATTGAAAAGAATGAATTTCCGCGTTGGTTTTTACCTTTAGCTGAATTACCTTGTTATAAATTTCAAGTATTTTTTGCACGTTCAGGAAAATTTGAAAAACGTGCTGATGCCTTTTTATCAAATTCTGAAAAAGTTATAAAGAAAACCGTTTCTAAAGAAGATATTTTCAATTACTACGACGAGAAATTTCGTCCAGACGGAAGTTTAAGTGTAATTAACGATTTCCTTAAAGGAAAAACATTTGCTAGTGATGAAGAAAAAATTAGAGAAGTCTATTACTACACTAGACACATGTTCTTCACACAATTTATTGAAGCATTCATTATTAGTGATGCAACTAAATTCTATGCTTTAAGTGTTTATTCAAATCCAATCTTTTTTAGAACCGAAGAATCCTTTGTAAACTACTTCATGGAATTTCTTAAAAAGAACAACTATGATTATGATATTATAATAGCTACACCAAAATACAATGGCTCAATAGATGATTTATTGATTCAGAAAAACGTAAATGTATTATTGAGAGTAAATACTAAAACACCAATGTATTTAGAATATTTCTCTCCATATACAAGTGCTGACCAATTTAATTACAATTTAGAAAACAGCAAAGCTTATGCGCTTCAAGTTGCTAAAGGAAAGAAAGTGGTAGATGCAGTAAACGTAAATTTACCAGGAAGTACAATGCAAGACAACGTTTCTAAAATCAATTCTTTGGTAAGTATATCAGATGATTTTTCTGGACTTAAAGTCAAAAAAGAATCTTCTTATTTCGGACATTTGAAAGAAAACGAACAAAGCGACAAATTCTACTACTTTGATTATGCTTTTGAAGACTATGCTAAATACGGAACGAAGTCGGTAATCGAATATGTAAAAAACAAAAAAGACAAAGAACGATATGGTAAAGAAATTGACGCTGTTGTAAACAAATTGAAAGAACAACAAAAAGAAGCGTTCAAAAAAGCTACAGCCGAAGAATATGATTTTGAAATAGACGACCACAAATTTACCATCAAAAGTACAGGTCGTTTTGGAAAAAAATCTCCATTAATCTATGAAGAGGATTTTGCAATTAAAAACAACCTTATCAAAAAAGCTGGTGAAAATTACCTAATCGAAATTGGAAAACTAATCACGTCTCAAGTAGAAATTGACAAAAAAGAAAAAGAACGTAAAAACAACGTTTATATGGTTTACCCACGTTCATTCGAAAACGAAATCACATTAGACATTCCTGCAGGTTACACCGTTGCCGGATTAGACAAACTAAACAAAAAAGTAGAAAACGAAACTGGAGGATTTGTAAGTTCAGCAACAGTTAGCGGCAACAAACTTACTATCAAAGCCGTTAAATATTATAAAAACTACTACGAACCAAACAGCAATTGGAACAAAATGATTCAGTTCTTAGATGCTGCTTATCAGTTCACACAAGAAAAAGTTTTATTAAAGAAAAACTAAACCAAAAAAAACGCTCGAAATATAATCGAGCGTTTTTTTTATAACCTTACTTTCTCAAAAAGATTGAGTTTATCAATATGCAAAATAGTCTTGTTTTCATCTTCACTTCTAGTAAACATCGGTAAATATTTAGCACCATAAACCACTTCGTTAAACGTGTACGAAGTTCGTTTTACAACCGTTGTACTGTACATATCGTCAAACAATTTGATGAAAACAATAACTTCACCAATCGTGTTCTTTATATCATCGGCTGTCAGTTGATATAACGGACTATCCTCAGTTATAGGATGTACCAAAGTCCAACTTAACGTCAACGCATTTACCTTTTCTAACTCTAATTTCAATTGGTAGAACTTATTCACCATTTTACCATTTTCCTCAACATGAAGACCAAGCGTTACTTTAGCTTCAGCTTCAGTCAAGTTAGCATTTTTATACGGTGCCAATCTTAACATTAAAGCCGTTTTATCTTGATATGGAGCTATAATAGCATTTTCAGAAAAAACAATATGCGCTCTGGGTTGACTAAATCTACCATAAAACAAACCAGTTGCAATGGCAAAACTCAACAATCCAAAAAGTGCTTCAACCGAAGCCACAAAACTCGCCAAAAATCCACTCGGACTAATATGTCCGTAACCCACAGTCGTATACGTTTGAATACTAAAGAAAAACGCCTGACCAAATTTATCCAAAGCCGAAACCGCACTAATACCTCTCAAATGCTCCACTCCTATCAATACATAAATCGAAGCAAAAGCACAATTTACCAAAAAGTAAAAAGACAAAATAATAAAGAAAAACTTCCATCTCGGAATCGTCAACATCGTGTGATACCAACTGATTCCTTCAAAAAAACCAATTCCAGTTTTTCTCACATTCGCATTACCAGATTTCGTAACAAAACGACCACCATAACTCGATGCGTTTGCTCCAAAACCAGAGTTTTTATCATCTTGAGCTTTGCTATTTATTTTCTTTTTAAAAGCCATTATCTTAAGTATTAGAAGCCAATCCAGCTATACGTTACAAGCATTATCTAAAAAAGCACATTTTTGTAAGTTGTAAAAAGAGCTTCTCAGGTCGCTTTTTTACAACAACAAAAATAGCACTTTTTTACACAATGGCTTTCCACTACTATCTGGGCTAAAAACGTCCTGATTTTCATAGCACTATTAGTTTAATTCACTACATTTGATAATCTAAAACAATCCCATGACTACTAAAAACGACCTAAAATTTGCTGTTCTCATCGATGCAGACAACGTTCCTTACGCCAACGTAAAAGAAATGTTTGAAGAAATCGCCAAATACGGAACACCAACATTCAAGCGAATTTATGCCGATTGGACCAAACCAACCGTTTCGGGTTGGAAAAATGTTTTGTTAGAAAACGCCATAACTCCAATTCAACAATACAGCTATTCTACAGGAAAAAATGCAAGTGATAGCGCATTAATAATAGATGCCATGGACATTCTTTACACCGGAAAAGTAGACGGATTTTGCATTGTTTCAAGCGATTCCGATTTTACTCGATTGGCCACAAGACTTCGAGAAGCTGGCATGAAAGTTATTGGAATTGGAGAAAAGAAAACCCTTACACCATTCATCACAGCTTGCGACAAATTCATCTATATAGAAATTCTTAAAAAACCAGATTTAGAACCAATAGTAGAAAATAGCAACAAAAAAACAACTAAAACTACCAAAACAACCAACAGTCCAATAAGTAAAATAGATCCAAAAATCATTAAACTTCTAGCCGATAGTATTTCCGATTTGGAAGACGAAAACGGTTGGGCATTCTTAGGAGAATTAGGAAATTTAATGCTAAAAAAGAAACCTGATTTTGACCCAAGAAACTATGGTTTTCCTAAAATGTTGGCGCTTATCAAAAACATCGATCGTTTCGAAATCGACGAAAGAGAAAGCGGCAAAAACAACATCAAACACATTTATGTGAGAAGAAAGTAAATGTCGACAAGTAACTTACTTTTAGAAGATTTACATATAATAAGTTTCCTCTACTTGAATACCATTTTTTTCTAAAATGGCAAAAAGATACATACTTTGGTTAGGATCATACTTTTCTGTGCCACTTTGGTACCATTTTGCCAAAACATTCAACTGAAAATTAGTATAACCATCAGTATCTGGTGGCAAACCTAGCAAACCAGCTAACAGAAAATCTTCCAAAACCTTTTTAGTAACAATACGCTTCGGAATTCCGTCAATGATGTAGCCATTTCTGTTTTCATAATCCAGTCTACCCGAGACAAATCCAGAGTGAAAAGCATCATTGTACTTCACCTCATCATAATCGATGTAAGGATTCAA
>LNFM01007993.1_pt1 | contig 20104 bp, 10 predicted proteins | sample 596031 | NCBI WGS metagenome assembly LNFM01 (sample SAMN04254537, study PRJNA301005) | activated carbon metagenome | isolation source: dual media filters at the Ann Arbor, Michigan drinking water treatment plant | place: USA: Ann Arbor | reverse complement strand
AAGAAAAATCTTCTCCAGAAGAGAATCTTACAGATTTGTAACGAATCCAATTATTCTAAACCATCAACAGGAGGCAAAAACCAAACTCAGTCTGGTCGACTTATACACAGATGCGTAGTACCCTACGCACTGATTTCCCCTGGTCAATTTTCAACCGGTATCAACACTCCAGCGATAGCCTCCGGCTCTGCCGGAGGTAATTTAACTTTTTGTTCAGAAAATGTGATAAATCATAAGAACATAGCCGATATTTCCTGTAGTCGATGGATTGTTCAAACAGCTAGTCGATACAGGAGTTGTAGGCCTTGGGACAATTCGGATCCAGTCCGCCGGCAGGATCGCTGGTTTGATTTGATTCGTTCAATAGCGCCAATACTTTTGGAAAATATTCTGGAGCCCGCGTCCAAAATATATAATTGGCTTTCAGTTTTTCCCGTGCAAAAATGAGCAGCTCCAAGACGGTCGGCGCATAACCTGTTCCATCCCATTTGGTATTCTTATAGTTTGACTGCATCACTGAGGGTGTTAGAGGGGTGATCCCAGAAAGTTTAGAATAGTAGGAATATACTCCGCTCGGAGAGCTTTTATCCCCTAGGGAATTAAGCCCCGGATCCTCAATGAAAATATCTGGCCCACCGAGCCCTGTTCCCATTGCACTCAGGTTTCCTATGAATGATTCTAGAATCGGGCGCGGCTGGTTTGTGAACTGGAATGTCATAGTATTGGGGAAAAACTCACGCATCTTTTTGTTTACTATGAGTAGATTGTTGTAAAAATCATCTATCTGTGTTTTGGATAACGATTTTATGGGTACTCCCATGGAAGTTTCCGTCAAGCCAATACCTTCGAAGTAGGGGTGGGAATTATAGCGCATTCCCAATGCACTAACTAATGCAACTAGGCGATCACGCAACTCGGAATTCCACAGCTTGATGTTGTGCCCTTTAATGATTGCGGTGCCACCATTATTATAAGCAAATATACCTTCGTCGTATATTCCCGTTCTTAAGTATTCTGGAACGAAAGCTATATTAGGATCGAATGCTTTTATTTGCAATACAATGACAAGCCGTTTATTTTGAGCAGCAAGTTCGGCAAGACGCTTATCAATAGAAGAAAAATTGTATACACCATATGACTCCTCCAGTTCTGCCCAAGTATAACGAATTTGTACTCCGCGCAGAGCTGGCGTCTTTTTCAGTTCGCTGTATACTTTCGCCATATAGTTAGAATTATTTTTATCGCCCATATTAATTGCATAATAATGTCCCGGATGCCATTTGATCGGACCAGATACGGGTGCAGATGTGGCACAAGCGGTATATGCAGCCATCCAGATGACTAAAACCATGCGCATAAAAAATAATGACGTCATTAATAAAGTATTGATTTGCTTAGTCACAGTAGAGGGGTTAGTGTTAATCAACAATTAATGGAATTCTGAGGTTTGCATACAATGAACTTGTCAAACATAGATATATTATTTTCAATTTATTCGTCTTTAACTTCAGGCTCATGCCATTTTCTGACACTCATTCCTATCGTTTCACATTTTAACGCAATCGTATGATTTTGATTGCCTAAAGCACAACACAGAAAATCTCAGTTCTTTCAGACATCCTGCATGCCGCACTATGGCTACATACGATCATCTTCAGGTGATCGCTTTGCTCTTTTGCAAGGATGATTACTATCGCTTTCCTAAGCATATGCCAAGTTTACACTATTAATCAATATAAGATCTCTACACAACTGCGGAAATTTTGCTGTGCTGCTGAATAAGAAGAATAAATCTGATTATCTCCAGCTATTCTCTAATAATTTTGCTCCGCGCGCCCTGCACCTATCCCCGCGGCAAGACCGCGAGGATAGGTGCAGAAAATCAAAAAAGGCGCGCTACGCTGGCTTCAAAAACACAAACTATAATGTTCCTCGTAACAAGGCCATGGGTAATCGCAAATTCAATTGATAAATAAAGTACGCGGTAGCTAGCCAAGAAGAATTCTAAAAGGTATGATTGCAACTCTATTAGCTCTGTAATTGGAGGTGTGGCCGAGCGGTTTAAGGCAGCAGTCTTGAAAACTGCCGTAGGGGTGACTCTACCGTGAGTTCGAATCTCACCGCCTCCGCCAATACGATAAGCCAATCTTATGATTAAATTAACTTATTTAGTTATTATTAATTCTTTACTATCAAATTGACTATCAAATCTCAAACCAATTGATAGGCCCCTCAGTCAGTAGTACCCGGCCTCCCCCTTTTTCTATTTTGCAAAGCATAATCCTAAATTCCTCAGTTGTAGTTTAGGATTAAAATGGCTGCAATCTAATACCACCAATGGTTCCCGGTATAAAATGTTAACTGCTCCTCAGTTGCAGCTGACAAGCTGAGAGCAATATGTGACAACACTTTCAGCAGATCTTGATTATTTCACTAAAATCTCACCTGATTGGTGATGCCATGTATCTTTCAAAAAACCTTAATCAGTAAGGCACTTGAACGATTTAAGAGTCTTCAACTGAGGAATTTAGGATAATCACCATAAGCTTTGTCAATATCGAAGTAAAAGGGTATCAAATAGCGCGCGAAAAGTGTACGAGTTAGGTTAATAAAAAGAGGTACTTAACCTCTTGGTTTTGCGCCTTTGATTTTTTATTTCTTGAGTTTCATTAAAAGCGCCGGATATCCTAAACTAAGACCGATCTGAACAAAGTGTTCTGGTTGGTTAAATTTGTATGTGCGCATTTGCAAGATGAGCCAGTTTGGCTTGGCCTTAGGTCGCCGCGCATATTTTCGGAAAGAGCAACGAAGAGATCCGAATTCTCGTTGTAAAGCTCGAGGCCGTCCGAGTAGCTTCTTGAAGTGAGACGATCATAACTTCCAGTATGCTGACAGTTTTTCCAACCGAGCCCATGAAACCCGGTAAAGACGGTAAAGGCGGTGATTTCCCGATTTAAAGTCTTATTAATTTTTATGCCTCTGAACTGTTTTCAATAATCTCCACTAAATGCTTTTAGATCAGAGATATAGGGAGTTGAATTATGAGAGGGCTGGAAACTAATTTGCTGGATTGGCAGAAACGGTATGGAACGGAAGAAGCTTTTGCGCAGGCGCTGATGCAGCAACGCTGGCCGGGATGGGTTCCGTTTCCCTCGCTGCGGTCATGATCATGACTATGTCTTCAGCTCACGCCATACAACATAGGTGTCCGCCGCATTTCACATGACTGTTTCGAGCTGGAGGAGCTGTCATGTTAAAAATGAACGAAAACAAAAAACTTATTGATCTTGGACCGGAAATGCTCGCAGACGCTCTGCTGAAGCAAATGATCTGATTGAACAATTGATTGCCACACAAAGGAAAATGTTCAACGGTTCAAAAAGAAGATTTCCGCCCTGAAACATTCATGACGTTTTATCGATTGGCGAGGTGCTACCGGGTTTGCCCGGGAGCTTGAAATGCTGCTGCACAATTTGAAGTCCAGTATTGATGATCCGATCACAGGAATCGAACTCGTTGAGGCGTTTTACGAGGCCGACAATACCATTTTTGAGATGTGTGTGACTCCAACCGTACTCCAGCGGTAATATTGGCGATGTATTGATCTGGTCGATGAAATAATTGTAGACATTAATAAAGACAACTGTATTATTTTATTCATAATCCTTCTCAAGGGAATTGTCCTCCCTTGATAATTCCCTGGGTTCCTCCAATCAAAACACACCCAATCGTATTATTTCTTTTTATCTGTTTGTTCGGGCTTTGTTGATTTGGCAGCACTGGTTTTTTTAACAGAGGCCGCAGCATCAGACAGGGCTTTACCTGGCTTGAATTTAACGACCCTTTTGGCAGGAATTGTCATAGTTACACCAGTCGCTGGGAGAAAGTACCAAATCCCACAAGCTGAACATCGCTGCCACTAGCCATGGTTTCCTGAATAACTTCAAGCAATCCGTTCAGCATGGCAGTTGTTTCTGTTTTGGTGGTATTAGAGCGCGTAGCAATGGCTTCAATCAATTCGGTCTTGTTCAAGGGGATGCCCTATTAGTGGTTTAAGAAGTGGATGGTAATCTAGCAGGATTTAATGCTATAAATCAATAACTTTTAAGAATTATATGTATTTTTCTTCTGAAAGCTTATTTCATTTGCAAATATAAGACACAGTAGGATTTTAAATACAATTATTCGATTTGCTTCATCACGGTCACTGCAACAATTTATTATTTCAAAAATTAAGTGTGCATTCCTTTGATATTCCTATTTCAGTCTTTTCATGTTACCTATACCATTTGAGTCTAAGAGAATACTAATCAACAGCAATAATAAAAACTGAGCCAAGGACGTATGAATTATTATTCCCTTTCCGCCTTAATTTGACAGTTCTCTGGTCTTTGACCTGTTGATTGAAAACAACCTTTGGATAGCCAACACTAAAATTTATTTTGGGTATAAGAGTGAATAGATACAGCATGTCATTTACAACGGGCAGCTTATTCCACCGTGAATCGGTGAAGCTGGCCGCACTGTATCTGGAGCTTGGTGACTGGAATGCCGTACGAGATAAGGTTATTTCTAATAATTTGTTACAAACTAGAACACTGAACACGTTAAAGCGCGTCTGTCGCGAAGTCATTTCTCGACTAAAAACGCTTAGCATCGAGGAGTTGGATTTTCTCGTCGAGGCAAATCCCCAGGAACAAGGCTACCTCTTATGGCTCGCTACCTGCCGTCGGTATAGATTTATCGCAGATTTTGCCATTGAAGTACTTCGAGAACGCTATATCACCCTGAAAACCGATGTGAATCATGAAGATTTCGACTCTTTTTTTAATAGAAAATCGGAATGGCACGCAGAGCTTGATGCGATTCAGCCAACGACCCGAAACAAATTGCGGCAAGTGCTTTTCAGAATACTCCGCGAGGCAGGCCTTTTGGCTTCAAACAACATAATTAATGCTGCAATACTTAGCCCAGAACTACTGAATGCGATTTCTCATAACAACCGCCGGGATGTATTATTCCTCCCTGTTTTTGAATCGGATCTGAAGGGAATGGCACAGTGAAAATAGATATGGCTAAAATGCCCATGCAGGATAGGTTTCAGCATCTTTTTGCTGTAATCTCTGGGCAACGTTTTCTAAAGAAGCAAGGCCTTGGGAATGAAGTGCCGTTCTTTATTTGCCCCTATGAGCCGGAAAGAAGTGTTGAAATGGAGCGACTCCAACGCCAGTTGGTCAACCGCCTAGATCAAGCCGGTGTTCGAATACTGGAGATAAACCTTTACGATCTCTCCATAGAAATACTTAAAGATCGGGATATTTGGGAACAAATCCGTGAAATGGAGGAATCCATTTCCAAGGACCAGCTAAAAGAACTACTGCAAGGGGTTTTGGATCCAGAGACACATCTCGTACCGGCGATTGCTGCCAAACTGGCAAAAAATGATTTTGACGTTCTATTTTTATCCGGAGTTGGAGAGGTATTCCCTTATATCCGCTCTCACAATGTATTGAATAACCTGCAAAGTACAGCAAAAGAAAAACCAACTGTCATGTTTTTTCCAGGAGGCTACATCCACTCTCTGGAATCCGGAGCATCGCTTGAGCTCTTTGGAAGACTCCATGACGACAAATATTACCGGGCGTTCAACATCTTTCAATGCGAAGCTTAACCGAGGAAAACATGACGATCCTTAAGACTATTTTCAAAAAGCCAGTCGACCGCCCAATTGAAGGGGTCATCAAAGCCGATGATGAAGCGAGTCTTCGCCTTGAAATAGAAGAATATGTATTGACCAATGAGGTAGAAAAACGCCTGGAATCATTTCTTGATGCCTACAACAACTATGAAGGAGCCAATGGCGTTTGGGTATCCGGTTTCTTTGGTTCAGGTAAGTCCCACCTACTGAAGATGCTGGCGTTGCTTTTGGAAAATCGTAAGATCGACGGCACTTCCGCTTTTGACCTGTTCCTGCCCAAATGCGGCGACAACGAAATACTTCGCGGCGATCTCAAGCGGGCTGTCGGCATATCCTCGAAAAGCATCCTCTTTAACATTGACCAAAAAGCGGACGTTATAAGCAAAACGCAGATTGACGCGCTCCTTGCTGTTTTCGTCAAGGTCTTCGACGAAATGTGCGGTTATTACGGCAAACAGGGACATATCGCCCAATTCGAGCGAGATCTCGACAGCCGCAATCTCTATGAACCATTCAAATCTGCTTATGAAGCCTTGGCAAATAAGACCTGGCAGAAAGGCCGTGAGCAAGCGCTATTGGAATCCCAAAATATCGCCAATGCATACGCGCAGGTTACAGGAAGTGATCAGGCGCAAGCCGCTGGAATCCTAGACAAATATCGTAGCCAGTATCGCGTATCCATCGAAGACTTCGCAGAACAGGTCCATTCTTATGTGGATCGACAATCTCCTGATTTTCGTCTGAACTTTTTTGTCGACGAGGTTGGGCAGTACATTGCTGAAAACATTAAGCTGATGACTAATCTTCAGACCATTGCGGAAAGTCTGGCGACTAAATGTCGAGGCCGAGCGTGGATCATCGTAACTGCGCAGGAAGATATGAATATGGTTGTTGGAGAAATGACTCCCCAACAGGGCAATGACTTTTCAAAAATTCAGGCTAGATTTGCTAACCGGATGAAACTCACCAGTGCAGACGTAGCCGAGGTCATTCAGAAACGCTTGCTCATGAAAAATGATGAAGGTGTCCAACTGCTCTCTGATATCTACCACGACGAAGCAAACAACTTCAAAACCTTATTTGACTTTGCAGATGGCTCCCAGAGCTATCGCAACTTTCAGGATCGCGACCACTTCATCCATAGCTATCCATTTATTCCTTACCAGTTCTCTCTGTTCCAATCCGCAATTCAGAATCTGTCACAGCACAATGCATTCGAAGGCAAACACAGTTCCGTAGGCGAGCGATCAATGCTGGGTGTATTCCAGCAAGTAGCGATACAGATCGGCGACCATCAGATTGGCCAGCTTGCTACCTTTGATTTGATGTTTGAGGGTATTCGGACCGCCTTAAAAGCAAATAGTCAGAGAGCGATCATACAGGCGGAAAACCATCTCGAAAACCCATTTGCTATCCGCTTGCTAAAGGCCCTTTTGCTTGTCAAATATGTAAAGGAATTTAAATCAACGCTCCGAAACTTGTGCGTATTGATGTTAGATGGATTTAACCAAGATCTACCCAAGTTACGTAAAGTAATCGAAGAAGCGCTCAACCTGCTGGAACAACAGACCTACATTCAGCGTAATGGCGAACTCTACGAATATCTAACGGACGAAGAAAAAGACGTCGAAGAAAACATCAAGAACACCGAGGTTGAATCAGCCGATGTTGCTGCTGAATTGGAAAAGATAATCTTTGATCATGTCATCAAAAATCGGAAGATTCGGTACGACGAAAACGCGCAGGATTATCCCTATTCAAGAAAACTTGATGATCGATTGCACGGCCGGGAATACGAATTGGCCATCCATGTCATAAGTCCATTCCACGAAAATATAGAAAACGAACCTATCCTTCGTATGCAAAGCATGGGGCGAGATGAACTGTTGGTTTTGATGCCGCCCGATGATCGTCTGATACGCGACATCCTGATGTACAAGCGGACAGAAAAATACATCCGGCAGAATATCTCTACCACCCAACAGGAAGCAGTCAAACGCATTCTAACCGACAAGGGCTTTCAAAACCGGGAACGTTATGCCGAGCTGCAGCAGCGCGTACAGATTCTACTGGGCAAAGCCAAGTTGCTCGTAGCAGGTAGCGACATCGAGATTGGCGCAGAGGATGCTCAAACACGCATTACTCGCGGCTTTCATGAACTCATTTCCAGAGCCTATCCCAACCTTCGCATGTTACGCGGCATTCCTTACACAGAAAATGACATTGCCAACCACCTTAAGCACTCTCAGCAGAGTTTATTGGGTAACGATGTCACCACGCTGGTAGAATCTGAGCAAGAAGTGCTCGCATATATTCAAAGCAATAACAGGAATGGCATCCGCACTACTCTAAAAAATCTGTTGGAAAGATGCGAGCGTAAGCCATATGGTTGGTACTACGCAGCAGTGCTCTGCACGCTTGCCAATCTTTGCGCCCGTGGCAAAATCGAAGTACGTGCCGATGGCAACCTTCTCGAAGATGACGAACTAGAACGCGCCTTACGCAACACGCACGGTCACGGCAATGTCGTGTTAGAGCCCCAGGTCGATTTTACCGCTTCCCAAGTGCGTGCCCTCAAGGAATTCTATGAGGATTTTTTTGACACACCACCGCGTGCCAATGAAGCAAAAGCGCTCGGTAAAGAAACCGGAGTCGCGCTACAGGATCTCATGCATCAGCTGAGCCCTCTGGCTGCACAGTCATCACATTATTCATTCCTGAAGGTGCTCAATTCTGTGATTGAAAAACTCAAAGAGCTCTCAGGTAAACCCTACACCTGGTACCTAACGGAGCTTATTCAGCAGAAAGATGCCCTGCTCGCCATGAAGGAAGGCATCATTGATCCTGTTCGAAAGTTCATGAGCGGGCCACAGAAAGGCATCTTCGATAACGCACTTAAGTTTGTGCAAAACCAGGAGCCCAACTTCGATTACATCGAAAACGAGGGGACATCTCAGGTTGTCGATATTCTGACCGACTCCGAGTGCTTTAAGGGCAATCGCATGCAGCAGGTGAAAACACAAGTTGAATCCCTGCAGAACAAGATCACGAAACAGATTGGTATAGAAATTTCAAGCGCTAAAGATGCTGTTACTGCTCTTAAGGAACGCCTGTTTAGCATGCCTGAGTTTTCTCTGTTAACGGCGGAACAACAGGGCCAGATCACCAAGCCTTTCAATGTGTTTTTAGAAACCATTGAACGTCAAAAATTGATCGCCGTAATTCGCGATACCCTGCGCCGTTTTGAGGATTCGGATTACCAGCGCTTACTATCCCAGGTGGCTTCCTGGGCACAACCGGCACCAATTCCAACGCCTTCATCGGCAAACAATACCGCCCAAACGCCAAAACAAAGTAGAGAAATAGAAACAGCGACCTATAAACCGGAGTCTCGCATTGAATATATCCCCAGCCGGGCTGTCCGTGTTTCCTTCGATAAAGCTTGGCTTGCCGATGAATCGGATGTAGAGCGCTACCTCGAGTCCATGAGGGAAGCATTACTGGTTGAAATCCGTAAAGGAAAAAGGATTCAAATTTAATGGAAACAGCCAAACTTAAAAAATTTGCTCAATTCGCTCGCCGCAGCCTAATCGAGCAAGTTTCCACCAAGCTGAAATTGGTGCTGGCTGAAAACAGCGCAGCCCGGCGTGAAAACGCGGAAGCAATAATAAAACTCGATGACGCAATCCACCAGCACAGCAAGGAGCAGGTCATCGAGCGGGTTGCCTACATCTGGTTCAACCGCTTCTGCGCCCTGCGCTTTATGGATGTGAATCGCTATACCCGCATCGGTGTAGTATCGGCCGCCGAGGGACAGTTTCAACCAGAGATTCTGGCGGAAGCCAAGATGGGTCATATCGACGATGAGATGGTTAATGATAAAACCCGGCAGCAAATCTTTGCGCTGCTCGATAGCAAAGTACCCAGCCGTGATCCGCAAGGAGAAGCCTATCGACTGCTGGTAGTCGGCGCCTGCAACCACTGGCATCGAGCGATGCCGTTCCTGTTCCAGCGCATCGACGACTATACCGAACTGCTGATGCCCGATGACCTGCTCTCGGGCAACTCCATCCTCGCTTATACCCGCGAGGCGATGACTCCCGATGCCTGCGAGGATGTCGAGGTGATCGGCTGGCTTTATCAGTTCTACATTTCTGAGAAAAAGGACGACGTTTTCGACGGCCTGAAGAAAAACAAGAAGATCACGCCCGAAAACATTCCGGCCGCTACCCAGCTCTTTACGCCGCACTGGATCGTGCGCTACCTGGTAGAAAATTCCCTTGGCCGACTGTGGATGCTCAATCGTCCCAACTCACGACTAATCGAGCAGATGGACTACTACATCAAGACTGAGCAGGCCGAAACAGATTTTCTTCGCATTGCCAAACCGGAAGAAATCAAAATTTGCGATCCAGCCTGCGGCTCCGGCCACATGCTCACCTACGCCTTTAATCTGCTCTACGCCATCTACGAAGAAGAAGGCTACGAACCTGCGGATATTCCAGAGAAAATCCTTACTCACAATCTATACGGCATTGAAATTGACGAGCGCGCCGGGGAGCTTGCTGCTTTCGCGCTCACCATGAAGGCGCGTGCAAAGCAACGTCGCTTCTTTCAAAAATTTATAGTGCCCAATATCTGCGTGCTGGAAAACATTCAATTTGATGAGGATGAAATCAAGGAATACATGGATTTCGTTGGGCGAGACCTGTTTTCTGCACCATTGCAAACCACTCTGCACCAGTTCGAGGAGGCCGACAACTGCGGGTCCCTGATCCGCCCGGATGTCACCGACGTGGATGGCATGCTCAGGATTCTGGAGTCAAAGAACGTCTCCGGGCAGCTGTTTATCAGCATGACCCATCATAAGGTTCTGCAAGCCCTGCGGCAGGCTGATTACTTGAGTCCCAAATACCATGTGGCGACTACTAATCCACCTTATATGGGTGGAAAAGGTATGAACAAGGAATTGGCGGGTTTTCTGAAAGCCCAGTATACGGCTGAAAAATCTGATTTGATGACTTGCTTCATGAAGAGATGTCAGCAGATAGTGGTGCAAAACGGATACTGGGCGATGATAAATCTACCAGCTTGGATGTTCATAGCTTCATTTGTAACGGTGCGAAGGGAGCTACTGGCAAAGCAAGCTCTCATTTCAATGCTTCATCTTGGTAGAGGCGTTTTTGGTTCTGATTTCGGTAGTGTAGCCTTCATCGTAAACGCAAGAGAGCCAGAGAATGACCAAAAGGGACATTACAGACGGCTTTTTGATCAGCACGTTGAAGTACGGAAGGTGGAAGAAATAGAGAGGATTTTCCACAATAGTTCCAAAGGGATGTTTGTATCGCGGCAATCTGACCTTCAGGCTCTGCCTGGTGCCCCCATTGCCTATTGGGCGTCGCATCGGATTGTTGAGGCTTTTGGTTATGGAACCCCTCTGGGCGATATGCTCGATGTTCGGCAGGGATTGGCAACCACCGACAACAACCGTTTTCTGCGCATTTGGTCGGAGCTCGCAATCGATGCGATTGCGTTTAAAGCGTTTTCTGCTGAAGAAGGCAATGCCTTAGGTAAGGACTGGTTTCCTTTCAACAAAGGCGGCAACTATCGTCGCTGGTATGGGAATCAGATATTCGTAATAAACTACGAAAGGGGAGGAGAAGTATTAATTGACCTTGTGACTGAAAAGTATCCAAGAATTTCAGACCCGGAATTTGTCATCAAGAACAGATCATATTACTTCCGGGAGTCTATTTCATGGTCTGATATCACTTCCGGAGGTACATCTTTTCGTTATTTCCCTGCTGGTTTCATATTTGATGTGTGCGCGCCATCTGCTTTTTTTGCTGATTGTGAGGAGTCTGAGAGGATTCTGGCTTTTCTAAACAGTCATGTTTGCGATCAGATGACGACCATGTTGAACCCAACGTTCCATTTCACGCTGGGTGATTTCAAAAACTTGCCTTACATATCGGCCAACGAGATTGTTGTATCGGCCAACTGTGTCGAACTGTCAAAGGATGATTGGGATGCATATGAAACTTCGTGGGGCTTTAGTGGCCTGCCACTGTTGAACTCCGACTACCATCAACCAATCCTGAAAGCCATCTACCAGAAGCTCCGCGCCCACTGGCGGGAGATGACGCTGGAGATGCAGCGGCTGGAGGAAGAGAACAACCGCATCTTCATCGATGCCTACGGCCTGCAGGACGAGCTAAAGCCCGAGGTGTCGCTGAACGAAATCACCCTGACCTGCAACCCGCACTACCGTTACGGTAACAATAAGAGCGAGGAAGAGCTGGAGGCGCTGCTACTGGCGGACACCATGCGCGAGCTGGTCTCCTATGCCGTGGGCAGCATGTTCGGCCGCTACGCGCTGGATAAGCCGGGCCTGATTCTGGCCAACCAGGGCGAAACCATCGAGGACTACTTGAAGCGGATTCCGGAACCGATCTTCCCGGCGGACAACGACAACGTCCTTCCCATGCTCGATGGCGATTGGTTTATCGACGACATCGCCGAGCGCTTCCGCAAGTTTCTGCGCGTGGCCTTAGGCGAGGAACACTACGAGGATAATCTCAAATTCATCGAAACTGCTCTGGGCAAAAACGGCAAGCCCCGCGACATCCGCGACTACTTCCTCAAGGATTTCTATAATGATCATGTGAAGCGCTACAAAAAGCGTCCCATTTACTGGCTATTTTCCAGCCCCAATGGCAGCTTCAATGCGCTGATCTACATGCACCGCTATCGCCCGGATACCGTCAGCGTGGTGCTCAACGACTACCTGCGCGAGTTCCGCACCAAACTGGCTTCTCACAAAAACCATTTGGAAGCAGTTAGTATCAGTGCCAGCGCCTCTCAGGGTGAGAAGACCAAGGCACTGAAAGAGATTGAGAAATTAAACAAGATGATCGTGGAAATGGAAGAATACGAGCGCGAAGTGCTGTATCCCTTAGCCACCGAGCAAGTGGAGATCGACCTCGACGACGGCGTAAAGGTCAACTATCTCAAATTCGGCGCGGCCTTGAAGAAGATTTTCGGCTTGGATGCGAAAGAGGATTAACATGGAATATTACCGCTATTTCGACCTATTCCTCAGTATCGAGGACGAATTGGCTGGCTATATGCGGCAGTTACAGTTTTCATCGAAGACTGAGTCGCTTTACTCACCAAGAATTTCATTGTTGCTACTACAAACTTGTCCAGTTATTGAGTCGTACATGGCGCAACTTAGTACAAGAAGTGACATGGTAAGAAATCACCTGCTTTATAGTTGGGAAGACGCATACAGCTTGTGGGATTCAGACAAAGGAAAGATTAAGGAAAAGGCAGGATTCCGTTCGATCAGAGATTTTCCAAAGTTTGCCTATGTCGTCGAGAAGGTGTTCGGACTCTCCTCAATGCATTGCCGGTTTTACTACTCTGAGCGATTCCAGAAAATTGATGGGGATGCACATTTCAGGGATGTAAATCCTTTCGGGACTCTCGCCAAGTTCAATGATTTTGTTGGTCTGCGCCTGGAGAAAGGCGATCGTTTCCCGACAGGGCTTGACACGCCTGATTGGTGGACTGCTTATAACAAAATTAAGCATGACATGGACGAAGCAGAAAAGCGCGTTACTTACAAGACCGCGATTGAAGCGCTTGGTGCGTTGTTTGTGCTCCTTGCTAACTGTGGTACTGATCATCAGATGCTTCAAAACAATAGCTTCATAACTGACGGAAGGATAAAAACAAAGCTATTTTCCTCTGGTGCTTCTCAACATGGGGAGACTCAGTGAATATGAGTGATAATCACATACCACACAATCAGCTCCCGTCGGGTTATGCCCAGTTTTTTACCTCCGTTAAGGAGCGTGTGAGATCTGCCCAGTACGCAGCCCTCAAGGCGGTCAATAGTGAATTGGTTGGTTTGTACTGGGATATTGGTCGAATGATTGTCGAGCGCCAAGTCGGCGAGACTTGGGGCAAGGCAATTGTCAAACAACTGGCTGGAGACTTGCAGCGGGAGTTTCCGGGCATTGGTGGTTTTTCTGCCTCCAATCTGTGGCGGATGAAGGCCTTTTTCGAGTCATATGTAGGAATTGAAAAACTCGCACCACTGGTGCGAGAAATAGGGTGGAGCCATAACATCGTGATTCTGGAGCGTTGCTCTGACTCGTTGGAGCGCGAGTTCTACATCCGCATGACCCGCAAGTTTGGATGGTCTAAAAATGTGCTGATCCACCAGATTGAGAACCAGAGCTACGAGAAGTCATTGCTTGGCCAAACGAATTTCGATCAGGTACTGACTCCGGAGCTGCGCGCACAGGCCAAGTTGGCGGTGAAGGATGAATATACCTTCGATTTCCTGGAGCTGGCTGAAGAACACAGCGAACGGGAACTTGAAAAGGCTTTGATTGCCAAGATCGAGCATTTCCTGCGAGCCATGGGTGGCATGTTTGCCTTTATGGGTAGCCAGTACCGGCTGGAAGTGGATGATGATGAGTACTTTATTGACCTACTTTTATTTCACCGCCGACTGCGCTGCCTGGTAGCGATCGAACTGAAAATTGGCAAGTTTCAGCCGGAATTTGTCGGTAAGATGCAGTTTTATCTGGCTGCGTTGGATCGGCAGGTTCGCCAAGAGGATGAGAATCCATCCATTGGCATCATCCTATGCAAAGAGAAGAAACGCACGGTGGTGGAGTACGCTCTGCACGATGCTCGCACACCAATCGGCGTGGCGACCTATGAAATCACCAAGACGCTACCCAAGGAGCTGAAAGGCCAATTGCCGCCACCCGAGGAGATTGCGGCTCTGCTGGAAGGGATTGAGCCATGAATGACCGCATCGCACAGGCCCTGACCAAACTCTTCGACCGTCACCGGATCGTCTTCTGGTACGATGTCAAGCAGGAGTTGCGCGTGGACTTCGAGATGCTGTCGTTGCCCGGCGTCGAGAAGCTGGAACTCAGCAATAACGAGTATGGCATCAAATACAAGTTGCTGCGCGATGAGCCGGATCAGAAGTTTCTGCTCTTTCATGCAGGCCCTCAGCCTGCCGATCTGGATAATTGGCTGTTGGATGTACAGCTGGCTCACGGCGAGTTCCGCACCGATCAGGCAGCCCTCTGGCTTTCCGAGCTAGACCTTGGGCTAGAGTTTATCGATGTGATACAGGCACATACCGAATTCTTTCAGGCTGCTAAGCGCAAGGAAGCATCGAAGAAGTTTCTGAAGCACGACGATACCAGTGGGATAATTCGCCTGAAAATGCTGGCGGTATGTGCTGCCAGCGAACCCCGCATAGATTCCGTAATGGAAAACCTATTACAGGAATTGGCGGACAATCGTGATGACAAGATCAAACTGATTGGTCGCTGCACTCTGGATATCTTCTTGTGGGAGCAAATAACCCGCTACTACGGTTATAAGTCAAACGAACCCGGTATCCGTGATTTCGTGATCGAGTTGTTCAAGTCGTGTTATGCCATGAGTACGGATGGCCAGGTGCGACTGAATGGCGATGCTCTGGTTTTCCTCAAGCGCTGGAAGGATAGTCGCCAGTTTGAAGGCAGTTTTGAAACCCTTTCCGGCGAATGCGCAGATATCCTCAGTATTGAGCAGGATCTGGCCAAGCGGGATTTCAGAGAATTGATCGAATTGGATTACTTTCTCCTTATCGACCAGAAGATCATCAGCGACCTAGTCAGAGCCTTGGTCTCTCGCACGGTATCCAGCGGTGATGTGGCACTTTGGGTACGTCAGCGCCGACAAAGCCATTGGTATCGGGAATACCGGCACTTGTATGAGGCGGTCGATTTCGCGGCGCAGTTCATGCATGCTTTAGGCGAGGCGAAGTTTACAATGGATAGCCTAGTGGATGGTGTGCAGCGCTACAGTCGCTTCTGGTACCAGTTGGATCAACTTTATCGCAAGTTCACGTACCACGTGCGCATGTCCGGCCAGGCGTCGTTGATGGATGCATTGACCGAACAGATCGAGAATCTTTATTCCAACAGCTACCTGCTGAGACTCAATGATCGATTTCAATCCTTTGTGGATGACGCCAGCAAATGGGATGCGTCTCCCATTCCTTTGCAGAAGCATTTCTTTGAGCGCTGGGTCCAGCCATTCCTACGCAAAGACAATAAGGTCTGCGTAATCATCTCGGATGCAATGCGCTACGAGATCGGTGATGAATTACTGAGCCTTATTCGCCAAGAAGATCGCTACAGTGCCGAACTGGAGCCTGCGTTATCGATGCTACCCAGTTATACGCAGTTGGGTATGGCCGCACTCTTGCCAAACAAGGAACTGGTAATTGCTGATAACGATAGTGGGACAGTGCTAGTTGATGGTCAGAGTTCACAAGGTACTATCAATCGTAGCAAGATTTTGTCTCAGGCAACGGGTGGCCGTGCGGCTGCCACAATCTACGAAGATCTGATGGCCATGAACAGGGATGACAGTCGAGAATTACTTAAGGCAAATGATGTTTTGTATATCTACCACAACAGGATTGATCACACCGGTGACAAGATGCACTCGGAAGGCCAAGCGTTCGAAGCAGCAGAGCAGACGATGGAGGATTTAGTAAGACTGATAAAAAAATTAACTGCTGCCAATGCCAGCAATATTCTAGTTACTGCTGATCATGGTTTTATTTATCAGAACCGGGCTATTGAAGAGAGTGATTTCTCAGGTGTTGAAGCCGCTGGCGAGAGTATTCTCTATCGAGATCGACGTTTTGTGCTGGGCAAAGGACTGAAAGCTTCTCAGGGATTGCGTAAATTTCTTCCAAACGAACTGGGCCTGCATGGTGATGTGGAGGTGCAAATACCCAAGTCGATCAACCGCTTGCGCCTGAAGGGATCAGGTAGTCGTTTTGTTCATGGCGGCGCATCATTGCAGGAAGTGGTGATCCCGGTGCTTAAAATCAACAAGAAGCGGCAGAGCGACGTAACCAGCGTTGAGGTTGACATTCTGCGTGGGGCAAGCTCGGTGATTACCTCGGGCCAACTGGCGGTGGCGTTATATCAGGCTGGTCCAGTGACCGATAAGATTCAGCCAAGAGTATTGCGGGCTGGCATCTACACCGAGGCTGGCCAATTAATCTCTGATAGCCATGACCTGACCTTCGACTTAGTCTCTGACAATTCACGAGAAAGGGAGTTACAGGTGCGCTTCGTGCTGACCCATGGGGCTGATGAAGTCAATGGCCAGGAAGTCATTCTGAGGCTGGAAGAGAAACATGCCGGGACTTCGCATTACAAAGAATATAAGTCACTTCGGTATTTGATGCGACGATCATTTACCAGTGATTTTGAATTCTAACGAACAGGTGACCCATGAACGAACTGGATCAAAAAATCAACACGTACTTCCCCGGTCTCGTCGTCCGCAAGGATCTCGTAAAAACGGTTAAAGGTAACGCCATTGTCCCTTCTTACGTGCTGGAATACCTGCTTGGCCAATACTGCGCCACTAGTGATGAAGCAACGATCCAGACTGGCATCGAAACAGTAAAGGAGATCCTTGCCAAGCACTATGTGCATCGCAATGAAGCGGGTCTGATACGTTCCAACATTAAAGAAAAAGGCCGCTATAAGGTCATTGACAAGATTGGCGTGGCTTTGAACGACAAGGTCAACGCATATCAGGCTGAATTTGAAAATCTTGGTATTAAAAAAGTTTTGGTTGATTCTAGTACTGTAAAGAAGCACCCCAAGCTACTTGTTGGTGGAGTCTGGTGTATTTGTGATATTGAGTATGAATTTAATGACGAAAAAGATGCATCTCCCTGGATATTGGCATCATTAAAACCAATACAGTTGTCTCACTTTGATTATGATGGGTATCTGGAGGCTCGGAAACAATTTACAACAAGCGAGTGGATTGATGTTTTGCTGCAAAGTATCGGATTGAATCCAGAAGTCTTTGGTCGACGCAGCAAGTTGATACAGCTCATCCGTTTAATTCCCTTTTGTGAGCGTAACTATAACCTAATAGAACTGGGTCCCAAGGGCACAGGAAAATCACACATTTTCTCAGAATTTTCTCCGCACGGAACACTGGTTTCAGGAGGAGAAGCAACTCTTGCAAAATTGTTTATCAACAATACGACAGGCAAAATCGGACTCGTGGGCTATTGGGATGTAGTAGCCATGGATGAGTTTGCGGGCAGTAATAAAAAACCCGATATCAAGCTCATCGATACGCTGAAAAACTATATGGCCAATAAGTCTTTTAATCGAGGTACCGGACCACAAGGTGCTGAAGCCTCGATGGTTTTTATTGGCAATACTTCCCACAACGTACCGTACATGCTCAAACACGGAAATCTGTTTATGGATCTGCCAGAGACCTATCGTAATACCGATGGCCAGGCTATTCTCGACAGGATGCATTGGTATTTACCCGGCTGGGAAATGGAAAATCTTCGCAGTGAGATGTTTTCTGAAGGTTATGGGTTTGTTGTAGATTATCTTGCCGAGGTTCTCAGGTCGCTTAGAAGCCAAGACTACTCCGATCGATATCAGAAACATTTTTCATTGTCATCAGATATATCCACACGTGATCGTGACGGGATCAACAAAACTTTTTCTGGACTCATGAAGATACTCTTTCCACATGGCGAAGTATCTGTAGAGGAAATTGAAGAGCTACTTAGATTCTCTATTGAAGGGAGAAAACGTGTCAAGGATCAGTTGATGCGGGTAGATCCTACTTATGGAAATGTGCACTTTATCTACCTGGATTCCTCAAAGCAAGCCAAGAATGTTACTACACTCGAAGAAGAAGAGTATCCCCACTACTATCACACTACTTCTTTCGATGTTGAAGAAGGAACGAGCGATACGCACAGATCGACCGACGCATTAGTTATGTGTTCCGACGCTGGTCTAGCGCCGGAAGTTGTTCTGAAAGAAAAACACCTAACATTCCAGGAAAACCAAAAAGGAATTTCGTTTGATGATCTGCTTGGCCCGTATCTGCGTGGTTCTACCAGTATCACAATTACCGATCCTTATATCCGTCTTTTCTATCAGATCCGCAACTTCATGGAGTTTCTTGAAACCGTTGTGAAGCATAAAGCTCAGGATGAAGAGATCGCAGTTCATCTTGTAACAATGGAAGACGAATTCAAGGGAGAACAGCAGAAAGAGACTTTCGAGAAAATCAAGGAATCCAGTAGTGCTGTCGGAATCAATTTTACCTGGGGGTTTGATGATACTGGGACGATTCATGCTCGCAATATCGTAACAAACCACGGCTGGAAGATCGCGCTAGATCGTGGCTTGGATATCTTTCAACACTATGAAATGAAAGACGCTTTCACCTTCGCCAATCGCCTACAACAGTATCGCCCGTGTAAGGCGTTTGAGGTAACGTTTATCAGAAACAAAGTTAAAGAGAAAACCCATAAGTAAGTTTTGGCTTCGATGTAATTATCCCAATTACTGACAGTGTAATCTGAAGATACTTTATTGCAATCACTCAATCATGAAGTTTTAGAACACTGCAAAATATTCACAAAAGAACCAGAACGACTTATCGTTAACCCATTCCACCACATTTTGGAACTAAACACCTAATTAATAATACAGAAGTCATGTCCTTTGCTACAGAAAACCCACTTGCCCAGTATATCTCCTACCCAAAGGCCATGAGGCTGCTGGACGAGAGGTTAAAAGCAACTCCAGAAGAACTTGCTCTATGGGTTTTTTGGGGACCAGAGCGTGGCGGTATTGTGGCCTACACCAACGCAAATGAATCAAATCTTCCACTACAATTCCATTTTAGCTTATTTTTGGGCAGCGATTATCAAACTCTGTTGATGGGTACTTGGTTTCTGGAGGAAGATATTACTAATTTTCAGCCGCTTGACCGCTATATCACCGGCAAAAAATTACTTGACCGATGGAGCAAGCAACCTTATATCAAACCAAGGGAATTCATAATTATGATGATACGCGAGGAAGGCTTACTCGGTATACATCCATTAATGGGTGATATCCAAGGGAAAGAGGCTCTAGCAATTATTGAAAACGGTTTGTTTGGTTTTTCAGAGGTGAACAAAATCGAGGCAAAGTATTTTGGGTCTGAGTCAACGTTATCTTACACGAGAAGTCACAATTCGTCGGAGATCGGAACGTCGGAGTGGCGCAAGCAAAATGCAAAAAATGCTGCAATTACGAAGCATAGCAAACCAGGCGGCAGTTATGAAAAGCAACGACAAATAAAAGAAATCTGGGCAACTGGTAAGTACACCACTCGCGATCTTTGTGCTGAACAAGAATGTGCTGCATTAGATATGTCTTTTTCAACGTATCCCTCCAACCCCACCACCTAGCCACATTCCTTCAGCAATGCTTCAATATCCTCCGGTGCGAACGGTAGCAGTTCATCGATTCGGCT
>LNFM01006098.1_pt1 | contig 20104 bp, 19 predicted proteins | sample 596031 | NCBI WGS metagenome assembly LNFM01 (sample SAMN04254537, study PRJNA301005) | activated carbon metagenome | isolation source: dual media filters at the Ann Arbor, Michigan drinking water treatment plant | place: USA: Ann Arbor | reverse complement strand
ACGGGATTATGCGGAGCGGCGCAGCCACAAAGCCCGGGAAAACCGCGGCTACCAGCCAACCACTCCGCATAATCCCGCGCTACGCATAATCGGCCTTATGCGGTGCACCGCATAATGCTGAGATCGGTGCAGCCTGGTCCAAGCGCTCGGAGGAAGGCCGCGACTATCTCTCGCTCAAGCTCGACGATCCTTCCTTCACCGCGCCGATCTACGCGAACCTGTTCGACGACGAGGGCGGCGAAGGCTATACCTTGCTATGGTCGCGGCCGCGAAAGAACGGCGAGTAAGCCTTACTCCACCAAGCCCCGCCCGAGGAAATCGGGCGGGGTCCTTGTTGCCGCTCAAAGATCGGCCACCGCGAATACGTCGCAGTGGTGACGGTTCCTCATTGATCTTGTTTGTCTCGTCGTTGTTCAACGCGCGACGACCTGGCTCTTGGCGATATGGGGTATCAGAGACCATCGCGATAGATAGAGCTGGCCGGCTCGACAGACGACGTGGATGGTCGGATTCTGAGGTAAACAACCCCCGATACTTCAACTGTTCGACGAGGGGCGCGCTCTTTTTCGCTCGGTACTGTCGGTCGACGGCCGTTTCAGGAGATCCGAGGCTTCCACACCGAGGACGCGGGCCAGCTTGTCCACGATGTCGATCGTAGCCGAGTAAATCCGTCGTTCCAGTGAACTGACATAAGTGCGGTCGATCTTCGCGCGGTGCGCCAGCTCCTCCTGCGAGAACCGCCGCGCGCGCCGCAGCCTTCTCAAATTCTGTGCCAATATCTCTCGAATATCCATGATCGAGAGAGCAGCGCCTTGAAGAGTATTTCACCACGGAGTATCCTCTACAAACGGTCACTGAGCCCGCGTAACGGAACCCGCGATCCAACGATTCTTTAATCTCTGAAGCGCACAAAATCCTGTAGACCACTCGGGCTGGTCGGTACGACAATAGCTCAAGTGCAGCTAGGGTTCGCCAGATCGAAGCTTCTCGTGCAATAGGAGTTTCATGCGTGCCGCCGCTTGATCCTGAAGTTTCAGACTTAGCCCCTGATGAGCAGGCGCTGACGCCCTATGACCAGCGACACGCCGTCACCTATCTTCGTCTCCTCGATGCCGAAAAAGACAACGCCGACTGGCGAGAAGTAGTGCGTATTGTTCTTCGCATCGACCCGACCTCCGAGCCCGATCGCGCTCGCCGTGCCTACGACAGCCATCTGGCTAGAGCGAAATGGGTTGCGCGCCATGGTTATCGTGAGCTCCTCGCGCGGGGATGGCCGAAGAGTGAACAATGAAGTTTGTTTGAAACAAACGTGACATCTTGTTGACGCGCAATCGAAAAAGCAAATGGCCTCATTTGCTTTTCCAAATGCCCGCAACTAGAAATAGTCACAATTATCGTGCTGCAATTCACTATCGTTAGTGCAGTGCAGTGGGAAGTAGTATGTCAGGCGTTGATTGGAAATCAGAGCAAGATTACGCAAATTTCGAAAAAGCAGAAACGGCCGACATTGCCTGGGAATGGCTCCGCCGCGATCGAGAATACGAGCGGGACTTCAGCAATCTGACGGGCGCCGCGCGATCCGGCGGAATGACGCACGAGTTCCGGAATAAATGGGGGTTGTCTTTTCGCAGCTGATCCGGAAAAAGCTTTCGATCGACAAGCGATATTCTGGGCCCCCGAGGCTCTCTCGACCGTCCTGTCGCTGCGGGAAACCGTCGCGCCCAGCGATGTCGGGCAACGTCCTCTTGACTTGACCATGGTAGCGACCGGCGAATTTCGTCAGGGACTGGATGGGTGGCATGCCATCGTGCCAATGGCAGGTGCAATCCACCGGCTTTACCTGCCGGCAATGCCTGTCGGAGGCTCGCCGCTTTCCGTCGAATTGCCGCTCGACGCCAATTTCGACATACGACTTCAGGCGGCACACCGATTTTGGTCCGCCATCGAGGGACGCCGTCCTGGTGCGCCGCCTCTTGCGCTTTCTTACCAACGTCGCCGGCGCTTCATACTAATTATGAGGGCCCTCGATGCTTGGCTGGCGGAACATACTTATCGTGAAATCGCAGAGGGCTTGTTCGGCAAGGAGCGCGTTCTTGGCCGCTCCTGGAAGGATCACGATCTTCGCAGCCTGACCGTCCGCCTGGTCCAGAGCGGCATCGCTCTGATGCGCGGCGGCTACCGTGCGTTGCTGCGCCCCACATCTCGGAAGAAATAGCTCCGCCCTTCTTTGGGGGTGCCGAAAACACACCCCCTCAATTTCGGCATCCCCCTTTGAGGCTCCATTCCGCCATTGTGTCCGTTGACGCGCCGGCCACCTCGCCGGCGTTCCAGATCATCACGGAGCCCTTCATATGTCGGATCCGAACACCGGAATGCCTCACCGATACTTGCGGACTGCCGAAGCAGCGCGATTCCTCAGCCTTTCTCCCCGCACTCTGGAAAAGCACCGGATCTATGGCACCGGTCCCGCTTACCGGAAGATCGGCGGACGCGTCGTTTACGCCGTCGCCGATCTGAACGCGTGGGCCGACCTCGGCACCAGAACGTCAACCAGCGATCCCGGTGCAGCGACGGTCCTTGCGGCAAAGCGGCACGCTCGCATCCCGTATGCGGGCAAGGAGCGTCGCTGAAGCATGCGCGAAGACAAGAGTTGCGGTGCAGCTGGTCGTCGACCGCGACGGCTTCGACGCGCAATTCCGCGAGCGTGGCCGGCTGATTTGAAAATCGCGACCCGTCTTCACTTCGTTTCGGGCAGCTATTCAACAGCAAGGAAGTCTCCATCATGAGCGATCTCACGACAGTAGAGCTATTATGGCTTGAAAAGCGCATAGAGAACCGGATTCGGTTCGGCAATCCGATGTCGGAACGGATCCTGAGCGGAAACCGCCGCGTCCTGTCCTTCACGCCCGGCAGCATCTTCGCCTTCGTACGCTGGACGTCCAATGACTTCGGTGCCATCCTGTCCCGCATCGACATCCTGCGCGCCGCGACGCCCGGGCGGCCCTACTCGACGGTCCCCTGGATCAGTCCCGGCGGCGAGAGCCTGCTGCGGCTATCAAGCTGGCCGAAAGTCGAGCGGGTGCTGCAAACGATCGATGCAGTCGAAGCACTCGGCATCAATCCAGCCGATGCGGCGCCCGATTATTGGCACCACGTGCACAACCGCTTGTCGGTCAATGAAACGCCCCGACCTTATACCCGGTCGCGCCATCAGGTCTGGCTCCGTCGCCGACGAATTGCATCATGAACGGTCGCTACAGCATAATCTTTGCGGCGCTCGCGGCAGTTGCTTCTCTCGTCTCCACGATCGGAGGAGCGACGCCACGCTACATCTGGAACGCATCGAACAGCGTTCCGATCGGCCTTTATCGCGTCGCGCCGGCCGGCAAGTTCACCGTCACCGAGCTTGTCGCCGTTCAGCCGCCCGATCCCCTCGCAGCCTTCCTTGATCTGAACGATTATCTTCCCTCCGGGCTTCCGATGCTCAAGCGGATCGCGGCGCTGCCAGGACAGGTCGTGTGCCGAATCGGGCTCACCATCACCGTCGACAGCCTTGAGATGGGACAAGCACGCGAGCGCGACGGTCGCAACCGCCCGCTGCCGGCCTGGCAAGGGTGCCGCATCATTGGCGAAGACGAGATATTTGTCATGAACTGGCAGTCCACCGACTCCCTCGACAGCCGATATTTCGGACCGCTGCCTGCATCCGCAGTTATTGGTCGGGCTCTTCCGGTGTGGACCGACGAGGAATAATCGCGCGCGATATTCGCGACCACTCGTCCGCTTCGCCACCCCCGGACGGCCGCCGGTCCTTCCTTCCCGGTCCGTTTTCAAGCCGAAGACAACACGTGAGTCTGCAGTCCCAGAGTCATTTCAGCGCATTGCCGCGGTCGACCAATTGCCCTGCTCCATGCCATCAACAGCAAGCCCATTGAACAATCGCGACGTTCGCCCATCATGCCATTGCTCCGCTCGGGGGATCATTCAAGGGGATGTTCCGCGCGTTGGGACAGTTCTTTGACTTTCGGGTTTGCTACTGAAGGACCCTCGCTCACGCGGCAAGAGTTCGCGGAGGAGTGCGATATTAACGTGCTGAAGTCATACGGGCGATGCCTTCGGCCCGCGCTCTACTCGTCGCTTCGCTCCTCACCGAGCCACCCTACGGGTGTCTCGGCCCTCCGGGTAACGATCGCTATCGCAAACGCTCGCTTCGCTCGCAAACAGTGGGGGGCTTCGCAACTCAACTACCAAAGTCGCGGCGGCTCTTTCGCAATGAATCGGCCACCAGCGGACGTGTTCGGGCAGGCGCTATTGGATGATCCACCGCAATGACCCAAACTGCATTTTGTCGCAAATCGCCGCGAGTACCGAGAGTCTGTTGGCTTGGAAGTTGGGCCCTGGGAACCAGCGACCGAGGAGGGCAAGATAAAGCGAACTGGTGTTCGCGAACTTGCCGACATGTTAGCCATCCAGAAAGCTTTGTCTGCACATTGGATTTTTGGAATCGCCACGGCTGGCGGTTAACAACGTTTCATCGAGGCCGGATGGCGCCCTTCGAGCTTGACGAGGAATTTCAACGGGCCAAGCGATGGCGCTTGCGAACTTCAACCAAAGGGTCCCCGCTTCTTATTCGATCTCGTGCGCGTCATTACGATTTTCTACAATCGAAGTCTCGCGGCTCTTGCGCGCGTCGGATCGGATGAGGATCGTCAGCTCATGGCGACCGATCAGAGCGACGATTTTCATGTGCGCCCCGGACGCGTCGGCAGCCGGGGGACCCGGATCAATCCGCGTGGTAGTCTGCGGTCTCAGCCTTTCCCCAAGCAGGTCCAGGTGGCCGTCAGAAGGGCCGGTGGGGATCCTAACAGGATTGGACGCGGACCGGTTGGCGGCGAAGGGCGCGGAGGGACAAGAATCGGTCGGTTCAATGCGCGAGGTCGGGGCGCGAAGCTCGTCCCTTTATTCCTTCGTGATGGTGATCAGGGTGGTTGGCAACGGGATTCGAACGGGCGCTTCCGCTCGCGTCGCGTTGCCGTCAAGGCGAGGATAATCAAGCTCAATAACCAGGGACGCAAACGGGGTCTCCGTGGTCCGGAGAGGGCCACGGCATCGAGCAAGGCAGTAGACGCCCATCTTCGCTACCTCGAACGGGATGGGGTCAACCGCGACGGCCAGAAAGGAAAGGCCTATTCGGCCTCTGAGGACGACGCTGATGGCAAGGCATTCGTGGAGCGAGGACGCGAGGACCGGCATCAGTTCCGCTTCATCGTGGCACCGGAAGATCCCAATGAAATGGCCGATCTCAAAACCTTCACGCGCGACCTCATGCGACAGATGGAGACGGACCTGGAGACGCGTCTCGATTGGATCGCGATCGATCATTACAACACCGGCCATCCGCATACCCACATCATCGTCCGCGGTGTCCTAGATGGAGGCGGTATCCTTAATATCTCTGGAGACTATATCGCCCACGGCATCCGTCATCGGGCTTCCGAGTTGGTGACGCTGGAACTCGGACACCAGAGCGAGATCGAGCTTCAGTCCAAATTGAAGACAGAGGTTGCGGCAGAGCGGTGGACCCGGCTCGACAAGATGCTCGCTACCGAGCAGAGCGAAAGAGGAACTGTTGACCTGAGGCCGGGAGGAGGAACGACCTATGCGTTTCGTGAGAACCGCGGGCTCATGATCGCACGGGTCAAGCACCTGGCGCGCTATGGACTGGCGAATGAGATCGAGACGGGGCAGTGGGCTATCTCTGACCGCGCCGAGGTCACCTTGAAGGAGCTTTCCGATCGCAATGATGTCGTCAAGACCATGCACCGAGCCCTCGCAACTCACGGGCTTGAGGAAGAACGCGGCGTCGATCAATACGTCCGTCACGGTGCCCGGCCGAGCGAGAGAGTCACAGGTCGTGTCCTGGCCAAAGGGTTGGTTGGCGATGAGATGGACGAGCGGGTCTATCTGGTAGTCGATGGGATAGACGGCCGCGTCCACCACGTGGAATTTCCCGATGCTTCTCATCTGAAGGACGTTGGCCGCGACATGATCGTGGAGGTGGCGCCGGCCATTTCCGGACCGCGAGCCGCTGATCGCAATATTGCTCTCAACATGGGCGAGAAGGATCAAATCTACCGCCCAAGCCAGCATCTGGGGCGCATCCGCGAGCAATTCGAACGAGAGAGCAAGGATCCGGAATCCTTCGTCCGCTCGCACGTCCGAAGGCTGGAGGCTCTGCGTCGGGAAGGGCATGTCGAACGCCTCGGTGAAGATCAATGGAAGGTCCCCAGCGACATCGTCGAGCGCGGCCAGGCCTATGATCGCACCAGAGGTGGTGAGGGTCCGAGGATCACGACCCTCTCGCCGCAAAATCTTGAGCGACAGATTGCCAGTGACGCCGCCACCTGGCTCGATCGGGAACTAACGGCTCGGGAGCCTCTGGTCATCGCTGACGGCGGCTTTGGCCGCGATGTCAGGGACGCGCTCCATCGCCGCGCCGAGCACCTCGTCAAAATGGGTTATGCCACATTAAGACTAGGTACCATCCAGGTCCCGGCTCAGGCAATCGCAAATCTTGAGCAGCGCGAGGTGGAGCGCGTCGGCCGTCAAATGGCTGCCGAGCGCGGCCTGACGTTCACGCCTAGCAAGGCGGGTGAATATGTCAGCGGCCGGCTCACTGGCGCTGCCTCTCTTGCAAGCGGACGTTTCGCTATGATCGAGGACGGGCTGGGCTTCCGACTGGTACCTTGGCAGCCGGTTCTCGAAAAGCGCATCGGTCAATTCATTACCGGCATTCGACGCGAGTCCGGCGGCATCGAATGGGAATTTGGAAGGAAACGTGGGTTGGGATTGTAACCGGGGGCGGGACTTGCACTGATTTGCGAGCGGTAGCGTCCGCCAAAATGAGCTTGATCCGATTTCTACGCTCCGATCCGAAGGCGTACGCCTGAAGGCGAATTCATCTTGAACGGTCGCGAACACCTTGCACCTTGCACTCATGTCTTCGACCAAGGTGCTTTGGGGCCAAACCTGCGTCGTGCTTGGCATCGTACTCCTGACGATGTGGGCGGCGACACAATGGGTTGCCTGGAAGTTGGGCTTTCAGCCGCGGTTGGGCCCACCATGGTTTGAGCTGGTTGATGGGTTGCCCATCTATTATCCACCGGCGTTTTTCTGGTGGTGGTACGCGTATGACGCCTACGCGCCAAGAATATTTCTGCAGGGCGCCTGCATCGCGGCATCGGGCGGCATCATCTCGATAGTCGTTGCCTTTGCAATGTCGATCTGGCGGGCGCGCGAGGCAAAGACGGCCGCGACCTATGGTTCGGCGCGTTGGGCGGCGGCTTCAGAACTGCGGGCCGCGCAGCTCATGGACCAGGATGGCGTCGTGCTCGGCCGGTTCGGCCGCCATTACCTTCGCCACAATGGACCAGAGCACGTCCTGTGTTTCGCGCCGACCCGGAGCGGCAAGGGCGTCGGCCTTGTCATTCCGACTCTGCTGACCTGGCCAGGCAGTTGTGTTGTTCACGATATCAAAGGAGAGAACTGGAATCTGACCTCAGGTTTTCGCGCCCGGCACGGCCGGGTCCTGCTGTTCGATCCGACCAACCGAAGCTCTGCCGCCTATAATCCACTTTTGGAGGTCCGCCGCGGAGAGTGGGAGGTCCGCGATGTCCAGAACATCGCGGATGTGCTCGTGGATCCCGAAGGAGCGTTGGAAAAGCGCAATCACTGGGAGAAGACAAGCCACTCGCTTCTGGTAGGCGCCATCCTGCATGTGCTTTACGCGGAGGAGGACAAGACACTCGCCGGGGTTGCCAATTTCCTGTCCGATCCGCGGCGGCCGATCGAGGTCACATTAAATGCCATGATGACGACAGCGCATCTTGGCGGATCCGGTCCACATCCCGTCATTGCCTCAGCCGCACGCGAGCTCCTGAACAAGAGTGAGAACGAGCGCTCTGGCGTCCTATCGACGGCGATGTCATTCCTCGGTCTCTACCGCGACCCCGTCATAGCGCAGGTGACGCGATGGAGTGATTGGCGAATCAGCGATCTTGTCGAAGCCAAGCGGCCAGCCTCGTTATATCTGGTCGTACCGCCGTCGGACATCAGCCGGACCAAGCCGCTGATACGCCTGATCCTCAATCAAATCGGCCGGCGATTGACGGAGGATCTGGATGCTCAAAGGCGTCGGCATCGGCTGCTGCTGATGCTGGACGAGTTTCCCGCTCTTGGGAGGCTCGACTTCTTCGAGTCGGCGTTGGCGTTCATGGCGGGTTATGGGCTGAAAAGCTTCCTGATCGCCCAGTCGCTCAATCAGATCGAGAAGGCCTACGGTCCGAACAATTCCATCCTCGACAACTGCCATGTCCGCGTCTGCTTCGCGAGCAACGATGAGCGGACCGCGCGGCGCATTTCGGATGCGCTGGGAATGGCCACCGAGCTGCGTGCCATGAAGAACTATGCTGGTCATCGGCTCAGTCCATGGCTGGGACACCTCATGGTATCAAGGCAGGAAACCGCGCGTCCCTTGCTGACGCCGGGTGAGGTCATGCAATTGCCGCCTGACGATGAGCTGATCCTGGTTTCTGGATGCTCGCCGATCCGCGCCAAGAAAGCGCGCTATTTCGAAGACGAGCGTTTCCGCGAGCGCGTCACGACTCCCGCGAAGCTTGATGAAAATCCAGGGCGTCGCGAGGCACGCCATGATGACTGGAGCGGCCTGCACCGGCCTGTCGCGGATATCGCTGAAGCCAGACCAATAGTTCAACACCAGCCTGCCGAAACTAGCAATGATCCAGCCAACGGTGGCCTCCGGCGGGAGCCGGAGCTTCTCCAACATGAAGAAGTCGCACCAGAACCCAGTCCAGCGAAGGCCGAATTCGATTTTGCTGACGAAGAGGCGGATGACGAGGTCCAACGCGCGGCGACATTGAGAAAGCAGGGGGCGGATATCGCCCGCCAGGCAGCGATGGATCCTGGCGACGGCCTCGGCCTATGAGCTAAGAGATGAGGACCAAACACACATTTCGTCTGCCGCCCGAGCTTGCAAGGCAACTCGCCGACTATGCCGGTCGAAAGCGGGTGCATCAGGCGTTCGTCGTCGAGACGGCACTGGCCTCGTTTCTGTCGCCCGACAATTCCGAGAGAATGGAAGCCGCTCTTGGAAAACGGCTGGACCGGTTGACGCGACAGGTCGAGCGGCTCGAACGTCATGTCACGATCTCCAATGAAGCGGTCGCTCTATTCGTGCGGTTTTGGCTGACCGCAACGTCGCCTGTACCTGAGGCCGCACTTCCTGCTGCGCAAGCCAAGGGGCGCGAACGTTACGAACGGTTTGTCGAGGCGTTGGCGCGAAGGCTGGCCAAGGGCCAGAGCCTGGCACAGGAAATATCAGTGGATGCCGAGCCGCACGGTAAGCAATCGAGCGAGCCTGGTTCGGCTTGATTGACCTCGCCATTCCTTTCTTTTGCTGCGCCAAACTACGATCGATATCTTCGTTCGCTTGAAAGCAACGCCGATGAGGCCTTTTTCTTATTTCGTTCAGGATTGATCACCTGATCTCGTGCCGGTCGGCCCGGTGCAAATGATCAGTGTGTCCTTGGCGAATAGGAAGATGGTCATGCAGCTCCAGAGCGAACTCGATATGCAGGCTAGCCACGCAGAAGTGGACGCTTCGCCGGTTTCCGCGCGTAGGCCTAAGCGGAGCCGCAAGGTGACCGTCAGGCTTACCGAGGAGCTGTATAATCGATTTTCCGCTGCAACTGAACGTCCTGGTGTCGGCAAGAGCATGGTCGTGGAAGCCGCCCTTGAACGCTTTCTGAGCGTAGCCCCCTCGATTGAAGATACCGTGAGGGACCGGTTTGACGACATGGACGATAAGCTCGATCGCCTTGAGCGAAACATGCGGATCATGGCGGAAACCGTCGCGCTGCATGCCCGGTATCACCTTTCAGTCATGCCATCGCTCCCGCAATCGCGGCAGCAGGAAGCGGCTCGTCTCGGCGACGAGCGCTTCAAGGTTCTGGCCGAGCAGGTCGACCGGCGGGTTCGGCAGGGCCAGCCTTTGATGCAGGAGACGATCGACCGCCTCGATTCCAGCGACTGCGAAGCCAACGAGATCTCGCGCCGCCAAAATCAGGTACACAGAGATCAGGGATCTGCTGCGGAAGAGGTTGATATCAATCCCGAATCGTTCGCTGCCGCCGGGGAGGGCGGCGGCAATATGTACTTTCGCGAGCGTCCAGGCGCGTTCAGCCGGCCCGCTTGATACTGCTGAATATGGAAAGCCTAACCCGCAGCCGAGACCTATCGATTCCGACTCAGAGTCGACAAGGGAGGCAGAGGTCTCCCAGAAGTCCCTACCTGCGAAGTGGTGCCTGATTTTCTCAGTCTTTCTGCCTTTCGCCGCGGGTTACTACCTTGCCTACCTGTTTAGGACGATCAATGCCGCGATATCGCCGGCATTGGCCTCCGACTTCGGGATTGACGCCGCAGAGATCGGGCTGCTCGCGTCGGTCTATTTCCTGGTCTTTGGCCTCGTCCAGATCCCAATAGGGGCATTTCTGGATCGATTTGGGCCGCGTCGAGTCCAGGGTGTGCTGCTGGTCATCGCGGCCGGCGGCGCTACGCTGTTCGGTACCGCATCGAGCTTTCCAGAGCTTCTTGTGGCGCGCACCATGATTGGACTCGGCGTTGCCGGCTCGTTGATGGCGGGACTGAAGGCCGTCGTCACCTGGTTTCCGAAAGAGCGCGTCGCGCTCATGAACGGCTGGATGATCATGTTGGGATCTCTGGGAGCGGTCACAGCCACGGCGCCAACCGATTGGTTGCTGAATTGGATTGGCTGGCGAAGCCTGTTCGAAGTCCTGACCATTGGGACGGTCGCGGTAGCTGGACTCATCTATATGATTGTTCCGGAACGGGTCGAGGATTCAGAGATCGTTACATCAGCTCTAAAGCCATTTACCTTGTGGTCGGTCTATTCAGATCCGCGATTCCTGAGGGTTGCACCGCTGTCGGCGGCCTGCATCGGCTCGTCTTGGGCGTTGCAGTCATTGTGGGCCGCAGCCTGGCTTACGGACGTAGAAGGATTCGACCAACAGAGCCGCGTCCATCAAATGTTCCTTATGGCGGTTGTACTTAGCTTTGGAGCCTTGTTTGTCGGTGCCATGGCCGATCGTCTACGCAAACACAACATAAGAACGGAAATCCTGTTGGCGGGCGTGGGAGGACTGTTCGCGGTGGCCGAACTTGCGCTGATTTTGCGCCTCCCGCTGCCGTCACTTCTGCCTTGGTCCATGGTGTCGATCGCCGGCGCCGCAACCGTACTAAGCTTCGCGGCCATCGCCGACTATTTCCCCAGGCAATTTGCCGCGCGCGCCAACGGCGCTCTCAACCTCTTGCACTTCGGCTGGGCGTTCTTGGTTCAATACGGCATTGGGATCGTGGTCGGACAATGGCCGTCTCAGGAGGGGCATTATCCGGTAGCCGCGTATCAGGCCGCATTCGGTCTCAGCGTTGCCCTTCAAACGGCCGCGTTGCTGTGGTTTGCGATGCCGTGGATACGTACGTTCGGCAAAAGTTTCTGCCGTCCGTTCGCGCGGCCGCCCAAAGCGCGCGGCATCCCGGCCGGATCCGGAAGGCCAGCCTTCGAGCGGCCCATTTTCGAGGCGTGTGACGGAGTGGATTGGTAAAGGGGCTGCGCGCACTATTGCCAGCATGTCCCCGCCTTCTGAGTGATTGGAACTGCTGCGTTCGCCTTTAGGAACTTTAAAGTGTCATCGTTGCGACTAGCAGACCGTGGACGAGAGCGCCAAATTCTGTTGCAAAGCAAATCGTCCTATCTGCTGTCTTCGGAGATGCGTTTGGCACCTAGCTATCATAAGAAGCTCCGCGGCATTGCCTTCTGGATCAACCCACCCGGTCGAACCGATGGCATCAGGGTAATTGTCACGCTGCAGGCGCTAGCCGGTTTGTCTGGGAAGAGAGACTACGCCGACCTCGAAGACGCGTGGGACGCGTTTGCAGCAGCTCATGATTTGATCGAGAGCGCAGCTCGCATAAAGTATGAGAGAATTAAAGACAGGATAGGCTTATTCGAAGGCACCCCCACCTTTTTGTTAATGACGGGTGACCGGATCTGATGACCAGGAGATGGAAAAGGGAGCTGCGAGAGTGCACAAAAGCGCATCTGGAGTCCAAATGGGCGCGTACGCATTTGTGGACGCCTCAAAGCAGCGTTTGGCCGACACTAACCTGGTCGAAGCTGGCAACATTTCGCTTAACTAAGTAGGCATCGGCGTGAAATAGACGTGAATGCGTAATCGAGAATTTATGCGAATTCTTTCCGTTTCTTGAGCCCTGCGAAATTGGTCGCGTTCCGATACCTCCTGCCGACCAAGTCCCCTCAATTTAGTCTAGCATGCCGGTCGACCGGTTTTGCTGCTTGCGCCGACCGCGTCGGTCTAAGGCGAAGACCGGAATGCCGCGACCCGAGATTTCCGATACCCGTCGTCGCGGCGGTCGCAGGTCCCTGCATGATCAGCCGGGTCGAATACGCGCGTACCTGCTAGGCCCATGATTAGGGTTTGCTTGAAGGCCCGCTCGGCGCCGGCGGATATCAAAGTAACAGGAGGTGTTCCGGTGATCAGCAGCGGTCGAACGCTTGGGCTGCCGTGCCAAAGCTCGAGGCCCACGTGTCCTCCGAGAGTCCAACCAACAACGTGATATTCAGAGAATCCGAGTTATCGACATGCGCAGCACGCGCGCGTAGCCGGAAAGCTGTAAGTAGCTATGGGCCTTTGGGCATCAACGAGCGCCCATGTTCCGGTAAGTCAGGGGCAACTGCGCAAGAGTACCGGTGGCGCATCGGAGGCAAAACAGTCTACACTTCCTCTTTAACTTATCTTCGATCATCATGCTCATTCATGCTATTTAGTCGCCTGGAAGCGAATAAGCTAATGACGAGACGCAATACCGCGATAAGAAAGACCGCCTTCGGGCCGGTTCAGATTGATGAGCAACAGCATACGCACTATAGCTATCGTTGATGACGATTCGAGCATACTGCAGAGTCTCGATCGCCTTTTGTCAGCACACGGTTTCCGCGTTCAGACATTTTCCTCGGCGGAATCATTTCTCGAAGAAATCGTTAAATCCGACGCGGATTGCCTGGTTTCAGACATCAATCTCGGAGGAATGTCAGGTATTGATCTTAAGCGGCGACTAACCTCATTTGGCATCGGTTTGCCTGTCATTTTCATGACAGCGGTTGATAGTTACGCTATCCGCCAGGAGGCATCTAATGTGGGCTGTATCGCTTACCTGAGCAAACCTTTTCCGGCAAAATTGCTGATTGATGCAATCGATAAAGTCCCATGAGAAGATCCGTTGCGCTAGCTAATTAGTTGAGCTTCAAGAGATCATTATATCACTATCGATGGACCGAGCTTTTTGTCCCGACGGCTACGTATGCCGCATTCCGGTACCGAAGCGAAAGAGCCCGTAAAATTACGGATAACTTGTTCTATGGTGCTACCTTACAACGCGCCCAGAGATAGACTCGCTCTTTGAACGAAAGTTTGACTTTTGTTCGAGAGGTAACTTCTTGGATCGGCAGCAACATTACGTACGAAATATTAAGGTGTCCGCGCGACGGTGACGCTGGCCATAGTCCTGCGACACGGTTTGGAAATGCCGGGAAGAAAGCTAACGACATCGCCTGGATCGATGCTGGCGGCGCTGGGGGCTCTGTTCTCAACCGCGATCATCGTGCTTTTTTTCGTCGATTTGCACGGTCGTTACTGGGACAGAATCGCGGCGGCGAAGACCGATGCCCAGAGCTTCGCGAAGATCCTGGCCGAGCATACGGTGCTCACGTTCGACGATATCGATAGAGTTCTGCTCGAAGCGGAAGTCATTCGTCAAAGAAGCCTGTCTAAAAAGGACATCGATCCGGGGGCGGCAAATGCGGCGCTGCGCCAACTGCAAAAAAGCTCGTCTATCCTAGTCGCCGTCGGCTGGACCGACGCGTCGGGAAACGTACTCGCTCATTCCTATGACCACACGCCTTCACGCCCCAACATTTCGGACATGTCCCATTTCATAGTCCAACGAGACCGAGCAGACGACGAATTATTCGTTGCGCCGCCATTTCGCTCGGCGGTCAGCGACAAATGGTTTTCGGCGGCGTCTCGCAGGCTGAACAACGAGGACGGCAGCTTTGCCGGTATCGTGACCGCTCCCTTCGATCAGTCCTACTTTACCAAAATTTATCGTTCCATCGATCTCGGCGCGGGCGGCTCCGTCGCGTTGGTGCATCGCGAGGGGCGGCTACTTGCCCGAGAGCCGGAAAATCGCGAGGCGCTCGGCTTGTCATTGGTGGGCAGCCCATTATTGACTAAGCATCTCCCAGTCTCGGAGACGGGAGCCTACGAGTTGGTAAGCCCAGTGGACGGCATAAACAGAATAGCCGGCTATCAGGCCGTGCGCGGATTGCCGCTGGTGGTCATGGTGACCTACGTCCGTAGCGAGGTGCTGAAGCCATGGTTTAGACACCTCTACACGTTCGGCTTGCTCGTTGTGGCCGCCGTTACCATCATCGCTTTCGGTACAGTTGTACTAGTGCGACAGACGAATACGCTTGCCTACAATACGCGGGCATTGGCGCGGACGAATGCCCATTTCGATGCCGCGCTCAGCAATATGCCTCACGGAATTAGTATGTTCGACGCCACCGAGAAATTGCTGGTCTCAAATAGCCGCTATCGTGAGATTTACAGCTTGACGAACGAGCAGGTCAGGCCTGGCACCCCTTTTGGTCGAATCCTTGCGGATTTCGGAGGTCGGCACGAAGAAACTGACTTCAGTTTCGATACTCTTTTGAAGAGCGCGAAAGAGCGGGCGCCGCATAGGCTCCGACTGGCCGATGGCCGGACAATCCTGATCGTGCGTACGCCAATGAAGAATGGAGGTTGGGTCGCGACCCACGAGGACATCACGGATAAACTTCGTGCGGAAGCGATGCTCATCGCAAACGCCGCAGAACTAAAGCGCGCGAATGAACGCTTCGATATTGCTATCAGCAATATGTCTCAGGGCCTCTGCCTATTTGATTCCGACAAGAACCTCGTGATCTCAAATCGCCGCTATCAGGAGATGTACGACTTGCCCGATCGGCTGCTCGCGCCGGGTACCCCCTTGCGGCAGATTTTGCAACATTACGCAGACCGCGGAGAAACCGGTACCCTTTCCGTTGATCAATATACTCAGGTGATGCCGACCGAATCTAAGCAAATCTACGAACTTGTCGACGGTCGCAAGATATTCATCCAGCGCCAGTCGCTCCTGGACGGCGGCTGGGTCGCTACCCATACGGATATCACTGAGCAGAAGCGCGGCGAGCTGCTTTTGGCCGAAAAAGCAGCGGAGCTCAATCGGATCAACGTTCGTTTCGACGCCGCGCTGAACAATATGTCCCAAGGCCTGTGCATGTTCGATGCAGAACAGAGGGTTGTCGTCTCGAACGCGCGCTACGGAGAAATGTATCATCTCGGCCGGGAGCAGACAAAGCCCGGCACGTCATTGCGGCAAATCCTGCAATACAGGCGGGACAAAGGTACCGATTTTGCCGTGGCGCCGGATGTATACGTCAATGCGAATGTCATGCAAGCAAGCGAAGTGCAGGAGCTTGCGGACGGCCGTGTTATTTCGATCGCCCGTCACTCCATGCCGAACGGCGGCTGGCTAACCACCCACGAGGACATTACCGAACGGGCCCGGAGCGAGAAGCGGATCGCGTTTCTTGCCCAGCATGATTTGCTTACCGGCCTCGCCAATCGCGTTTTGCTCACTGAAAAGCTCGATGACGCCGCAAAGCGGCACTATCGCCATGGCAACACTTTTACCGTTTTGATGCTTGACCTCGATAAGTTCAAGCATGTGAACGATAGCTTGGGCCACCCGGCAGGAGATCAACTCCTGATTGAGGTTGCAAAGCGGCTTTCATCTTCGCTGCGCGAAACGGATGTCTTGGCACGCCTGGGCGGCGATGAGTTCGCCATCATCCAGGAAAACGAAAAGAACCAGAGCGAGGGAGCTATCGCACTCGCGCTAAAGATCATCGCGCTTATCGAACAGCCTTTCGACTTGAACGGCCATCGCGCGAGTATTGGGACCAGTATTGGGATTGCATTTGCACCAGAGCACGGGGCGGATCCGCAGACGCTTCTGAAAAAGGCCGATCTGGCGCTGTACGCGACGAAATCGGCCGGGCGAAACGATTTTCGCGTGTTCGAGCCACAGCTGACAGCGGCTGAAGACCACCAGAAAACAATCGGATCCGAGATACGCGAGGCCCTCTCGCAAAATCAGTTTCAGTTGTATTACCAGCCCATCATCGACGTCCGAACACTCCAAGTGCGCAGTATGGAGGCGTTCGTCCGCTGGCATCACCCTTCCAGGGGTGTTATTTCCCCGGACCAGTTTCTGCCGATTGCCGAAGCGACAGGCTTGATGTTGCCCCTTGGAGAGTGGATCCTTCAACAGGCTTGCACGGATGCAGCGGCATGGCCTTCGCATGTCGGGATCGCCGTCAACGTGTCTGCAGTACAATTTCACAAGGAAAACCTGTTTGATGTCATCCTGTGTGCGCTTGTCGATTCCAGCCTTTCGCCGGAGCGACTAGAGATCGAAATCGCCAACGTCGGGGAGCTAGAAACTCGTCGTACTCAGTATCTACGAGATATCCGCCAGTTGAGGAATATCGGAGTTTCTGTGGTGCTGGACGACAGCACCACCAATTATTCCTCATCGACATTTCTCACGGCGTTCCCCTTCGACAGTGTCAAAATCAACAAACCCTTCACGCAAGGGGTCGTCAGCCGACGTGATTGCGCGGCCGTCGTTACTTCGGTGGTGGCGCTAGCCCGCGGCCTTGATGTCACAACTACAGCCAAAGGCGTGGAGACAAGTAAACAATTCGAGGCCTTGAAAGCCGCCGGGGTCGACCGCGTCCAGGGCTTTCTATTCGGACGGCCAATGCCGCAAGCCGATCTTAACTTCGAGGCCGTACGGTTTCTTCCGGCTAAGGTCGTGGCGTAGGAATCAGGGCGATAACCGCGCGCAAGCCCGTCAGCACATTCGAGTTGCAGCTATGAGCGGACAAGGCAGTTTGATCAACCAACTCGAAGGCGCGCTGGCAACGAAGGGTTTGTCAAAGCGGGCAGAAATGCTGGGACAGATCACCGATCTATTCATGCACGGCTCGGGTAACTTCAGCGTTGACCAGATCGACCTGTTCGATGATGTCATGAGCAAGTTGGTGGAGCAGATCGAATTGACGGCCCGCGCGGCCTTCGGGAGTCGGCTGGCCAAATGCGCCGATGCCCCCGGAAAGGTGATCCGTTTGCTGGCGTTCGATGACGAGATCGAAGTCGCCGCGCCGGTCCTCAAGCACTCCCCGCGGCTGGGTGATGCGGCGCTGGTAGAGAACGCCCGCACCAAGAGTCAGGCTCATTTGTTGGCTATTTCAGAGCGGGCCACTCTTGCCGAACCGGTCACAGATGTCCTGGTAGATCGGGGTAACGATCTTGTCGTTACCGGCACGGCACGCAACCGGGGCGCCAAGTTCTCTGTCTCTGGCTTCGCGATGCTTGCCTCGCGGTCGAAGGACAACGGCGACCTCGCACTCTGCGTTTGGTCACGCCCGGACATCCCTCGGCAGCAACTCATAAAGCTATTCGGGCAAGCAACCGATATCGTAAGGCGCAAGCTGGAAGCGGCCGATCCGCGGCGTGCCGCGCTAATCCGAACTGCGGTTGCCAATGCTTCGGACGAGATCCAGTCCACGACGCGCGCCGGCTCAAATGAGCACGCGACGGCAATGGCACATGTCGAGTCGTTACACGCGCGGGGCCAGCTCAATGAGGCCAAACTGTTCGACTTTGCTCATCGCGCAGACTTTGACAGAACAGCCGCCGCCCTTTCCATCATGGGCGACCTTTCGATCGGCCTTGTTGAGCGTGCGCTCGTCCATGACGACGGGGAACAGATTCTCGTGATCAGCAAGGCGATCGATCTCTCATGGGACACTACCAAATCCGTGCTGTTGTTGAAACCGGGTCAAGAGAAGCTCAGCAACGAAATCATGAATCGATACTTCGCAAGCTATTTTCGTCTGAAAACGAAAACAGCGCGCGCCGCACTTCAATTTTATCGCTTGAGACAGCGGGCTAGCGCAAGCTCGGACGCCAGCCATTAGATCCAAGGTCGCCGACTAATCTCACAGCGCGCATCCCGTTCAGGCGCATTACTGCGCGTGGCTAGATTGCCGAGCCGACGACAACGATTTTGGATTTTTTGGAGTTTCGTGCCATCCATTGAATTCGGCTTGTCAAGAATTCGCAAGGCTTTCAATCCACTCCAATGACCGAAGTACGTCGGGATGGCCCCTGAAATCGCCCTCGGCCGAGGATGTACCGAATTGTGGCGCGCTCCCTCATCTCTGATGGCGCGTCTGACGCGCTTCGCGAACAGCGCAAGCTGCTCGTTTGACGGCTGTTGAGGTGACCTACTCATCCGACGATCAATTTGCGATCGACGTTTACCCAATAATTGCCTTTCCTCTTCCGGTCGCGTGTCCACTCGGGATCGTCTTTCAACGCCAACTCTCTTCTGAAGATCAAATTTCGCTTCGTTATCGGTCATGACAAATTCCGCCAGTATTGTTCAAAGTTAAGGATGATTAGGACCCCTGTGCATCAACATTTCGCTCGTGCGACCGACGCAACTATCTATCAGACCGGCGGGTCTCACCTTCCTTCACGAACACCTCGTTGGCAGTGACGTAACTTTGGGTGCTACGACACTTTGAGCATTCGTAAACGTCATGGACGAATCCCGGTTTTTCGATTTCCGTACAAGAATAGTGCATTTCAAGATCACAGTTGATGCAGTTGGGGGGCATAGAACGGGGGGAGGGGTCGGCCATGGTTTAACGCTTTCTATTGCTTCTGTAGATCACACCTTCAATAAAAGCGGCTGCCGCTTTTGAATGGCCGCTCGCTAAGTTTAACCACGCGCACTACCGTTCGACAGATTGGACAGCGGTACGAGTGCATTTCGTAATTCGTCGTTACGCGCTCCCCATAGACCAACTTGCGATCCGCATCACACGCTGTGCATCTGGGCTGCGGGTCGGCTTGTCGATGCTCCATCGGTGCTTCTCCCTACACGTGAAAGCCAACCGAACGATGTGAAAGCTAGCTTGGTTCATTTTCCTTTTGCGTTGACGGGGGCTGACTTTTCGATGAACTGGACGCCCATGTCATCGCCATTGAGCCAAGCCAATTGGCAGCGCCGAAATGATGAGCCGGTCGTGGATAAAAGTAGAAAGAACTCTTTCAGTCGCAGCCCTTGCACGGATTGCGTAATCGTCAATTTTGCACCGGTGTCCGATGCGTCAAGCATTTCGCAGTCTCTGCTCCAAGTCCCGTCGATGGCTACGATACGAACGGGAATCCCTCGCGAAAATACTACACGATGTTCGCCTCGTTTCTCTGGTCCGGTGGCCATGGGCGAGCTAATCCCAACAAATTTCGACGAGTAACGTCACCGCCTCCTGATTCGGCAAGGGGGGCCCTACCCATTTCGGGTAGCAGAAGAGACTGAAAGGTAATATGATGATTGTAATTTAGCGCGTGGAGCAAATGGGAATGGAAAAAGCCAGCCAAAATCATACTGACGACCGAAGACGGGCTGTATCACGGCATACCCTGACGTATATCTTGTGCTCAATTAGCGAACTCTTCCGGCATTACGATTTTGATCCGCTAGACTTATTGATCATTCACGCGATCCTAAATGCCAATGTGATAGCGATCATGAAGGACGCGACCTTAGACGATAAATTCGGAAGCATGGACACAGTTGAACCTGATGAAATCAAGCAAGGAATTTCAAGAGCAGCGATTGCACGATTTCTCAGCCTTCCACTGGAAACGATCAGACGCCGCGTGGACCGCTTGATAAACCAAGAGGTACTTATCGAAAAAATCGACGGTCTTATTGTGAGTCAAAGTAATCAGTTTAAGTTCGGCAA
>LNFM01006096.1_pt1 | contig 20108 bp, 20 predicted proteins | sample 596031 | NCBI WGS metagenome assembly LNFM01 (sample SAMN04254537, study PRJNA301005) | activated carbon metagenome | isolation source: dual media filters at the Ann Arbor, Michigan drinking water treatment plant | place: USA: Ann Arbor | reverse complement strand
ATACCGGCCAGGCGCAGCACGGCGTCTTCACCCAGCGGCCGGAGACGCTGAGCAACGACTTCTTCGTCAACCTGCTCGACATGGGCACGGTCTGGCGGCCGACGTCGGAGGCGGCGGAGGTGTTCGAGGGCCGTGACCGGGCGACCGGCGCGGTGAAGTGGACCGGCACGCGGGTGGACCTGGTGTTCGGCTCCAACTCCCAGCTTCGCGCCCTGGCGGAACGCTATGGCTGCGAGGACGCAAAGCAGGCCTTCGTGAAGGACTTCGTCGCCGCCTGGACCAAGGTGATGAACCTGGACCGCTTCGACCTGGCCTGAGCCAGCATAGCCCCGGCCCGGCGGAACCCCCGCCGGGCCGGGGCTATTCCCGGCGCAGCCAGCGCCTGAGCGCCGGACCCAGCCGGTCCGCGAACACCACCAGCACCGCCGCCGCCACCACCAGAACCGCGCCCAGCAGGCTCGGCAGCGCCGGCACCAGCCCGAAGATCAGCAGGTCGAACAGCACCGCCCACAGCAGGGCCGTGTATTCGAAGGGCGCGAGCAGGGAGATCGGCGCGCGCGCCACCGCCTCCGTCATGCAGATATGGGCCAGCCCGCCTGCGAAGCCGGCGCCGACCAGGTACAGGAAGGTGGGGCCGGAGACATCCGCCCAGCCCAGCGGCCAGGTCGCCAAGCCGCCGGCGGCGCAGACCAGCGAGAAATACAGCACGATGGTGCCCGGCAGCTCCGTCGCCGTCAGCCGCTTCACCTCCACCCTTGCGCCCAGCGTCGTGGCGGCGGTGGCCAGCCCTGCGCCGACGCCGATCAGCGTGGCGGAATCCAGCGTCGGCCCGATGAAGGCAGGCAGCAGCATCAGCAGCACGCCGCCGAAGCCGAGCACCGCCGCGCCGCCAACCAGCAGCCCCGGCCTCTCGCGCAGGAAGATCATGCCCACCGGCACCGCCAGCAGCGGCGCCAGGAAGCTGAGCGCTGTGGCCAGCGCCAGCGGCAGCTTGGACAGCGACAGGAAGGAGAAGAACATGGAAGCACAGCCATAAAGGCTGCGCCGGACATGACCGAGCGGATGCCGCGTCAGCAGCCCGCGCGGGAACTGGCCGCGCCAGGTCAGGTAGGCCAGCACCGGAATCAGCGCCCAGGCGCTGCGGTGGAAGACGATCTGCCCGACCGGCGCCTCCGCCGAGGCCAGCCGCACCAGCAGCCCCATCACGGTAAACAGCAGCGTCGCCGACAGGCGCAGCGCGATGCCCAGCAGCGGGTGGTCGCGCGGGGCGGTCACGCGCTGCCCATCAGGGCCAGCCCCTCCGCCACCGAGACGAACTCACCGCCCGCCACCACGCGCTCCGCACCGAAGCGTTCCTCGAAGATGCGGCGCACGGCGGGCACCAGGGAGGATCCGCCGGTGAGGAAGACGCGGTCCACGGCGGTGGCCGGCAGCCCCGCATCGGCCAGCGCCGCATCCACCGCGACGCGCATCTGCGCCAGCTCCGGTGCGATCCAGGCCTCGAAGTCGGTGCGCGCGATCTCCGCCGAAACCTCGAAATCCGCGTGGCGGAAGGTGAGGGTTGCGTGGTCCGCGCCGGACAGCGCGGCCTTGGCCGCGGAGACGGCGCGGTACAGCGCGTAGCCGGCCTCGTCCTTCACCAGCCGCATCAGGCGGTGCAGTTGCTCCGGGTGTTCGGCCGTGCGGGCCACCGCCTCGATATCCCGCATGGTCTTCGGCGCCCGCATCAGGGACAGCAGGTGCCAGCGGGCGAAGCTGCTGTACCAGGCGGGCGGGATCGGCAGCTCTGTGCCCGTCACGCGATAGCTGCCGCCCTTGCCGAGCAGCGGGGACACGACGCGATCGATGATCCGGTAGTCGAAGGCATCGCCGGCCACGCCGACGCCGGCCTGGCCCAGCGCTGTGACGCGGCGCGGCGGCCCGGGGTCGAAGCGCAGCAGGGAGAAGTCGCTGGTACCGCCGCCGAAATCCGCCACCAGCACGGTGGCCGAGTGGTCCAGCCCCGCCGCGAAGCGATGCCCGGCGGCGGCCGGCTCCAGCGCCACCTGCACATGGTCCATCCCGGCCAGGGCGAAGGCGCTCCGCAGCCGCCGCTCGCCCAGGGTGTCGTCGGCGGATTCACCCACGAAGCGCACCGGGCGCCCCACCACCACCCGGGCGCCGGCCAGATCATCCCGGAACGGCGCCAGTAGCTCGCGCAGGAACACCGCCACCAGCGGCTCCAGCGCCCAGGGCTGGCCGAGGATGCGGGTTTCCTGGAAGCTGCGCTGCGCCAGGTAGCTTTTCATGGACATGATGAGGCGGGAGTCGAGCGGGTCATCAAGATAGGCCTCGATCCCCGCCGGCCCCGCGGCGTGCTTCACGCGGCCATCGGCGCCGTTCCAGAAGCAGATGACGCTGCGGAACACCTCATTCGTCGCGTGCCGCAGCACGCGCACGCTGCCATCGGCGGCCAGGGCGGTGACCACGCTGTTGGTGGTGCCGAAATCGATGCCGATCACGGGTTGCATGTGGGTGTGCCTTGGCCGGGGAGGGCCGCGGCTTAGACCGCACCCGGCGGCCCCTGGCAACCCCGTGGTCAGTGCCGCTCGTAGATCAGCCGCGCCCGCAAGGTGCCGGGCAGGGCGCGGAGTTCCGCCAGGATGGCCTCCGCCTCCGCCCGCGCCTCGACGCTTTCGACCACGACGTAGCCGAGTTCCGAATCCGTCTGGAGGTACTGCGCCGTGATGTTCAGCCCGCGCCGGGCGAAGCAGGCATTCATCTGGGACATGATGCCCGGTGCATCCCGGTGCAGATGCGTCCAGCGCGCGCCGGTCGGGCGTGCCGGAAGCTGCACCTGCGGCAGGTTCACGCTGCCCATGGTGGCACCGGTGTCCGAATAATCCACCAGCTTGCGCGCCACTTCCTGGCCGATCCGGTCCTGCGCCTCCGCCGTGCTGCCGCCGATATGCGGGGTCAGGATCACATTGGGCAGGCCTTGCAGGGCGGAGACGAAGGCCTCCCCGTTCCGCTTCGGCTCCTCGGGGAAGACGTCCAGCGCGGCGCCCAGGATGCGCTTCTCGCGCAGGGCGGCGGCCAGCGCCGCCACATCCACCACCGTGCCGCGGGCATTGTTGATGAAGACGGCGGAGGGCTTCATGGCGGCGAATTCACGCGCGCCCATCATGCCGATCGTGTCCGGCGTCTCCGGCACATGGATGGTCACCACATCCGACTGTGCCAGCAGGTCATGCAGGTTGGCGGCGGGGGAGGCATTGCCATGCGGCAGCTTGCCGGTGTGGTCATGGTACAGCACGCGCATGCCGAAGGCCTCGGCCAGCACCGACAACTGGCTGCCGATATTGCCGTAGCCGATGATGCCCAGCGTCTTGCCGCGCATTTCCCAGCTATTGGCGGCCGACTTGTCCCAGCCGCCGGCATGGGCGGCGTTGGATTTGTCGACGATGCCGCGCATCAGCATCACGGCTTCCGCCAGCGTCAGCTCCGCCACGCTGCGGGTGTTGCTGAAGGGGGCGTTGAACACGGCGATGCCGCGGCTGGCGGCGGCGGCCAGATCCACCTGGTTGGTGCCGATGCAGAAGCAGCCGATGGCGATCAGCCGGTCGGCGGCGGCCAGCACTTCCTCCGTCACCTCGGTGCGGGACCGGATGCCGAGGATATGCACGCCCTTCACCGCCTCGATCAGCGCCTGGCCTTCCAGGGCCTTCTTTTCCCGCTGGATGGTGACGTAGTCAGCCTGGCCGAACAGGTCCACCGCACTGTCGGCGATGCCTTCCAGCAGGAGGATCTTGATGCGGTCCTTGGGGAGGGAGATGCGGTCGTTCATGCGCCTGGCCGTGTGGAACCGGCGCCTTCTGCGCCCTGCGGGCCGCCCGGGCAAGGCCCTGGCGCGAACGCGGCGCTAGCTCCTGCCCCATTCCAGGCCGGCCGGCGCCGCCGAAGCATCGGTTTCCCCGAGCAGTGCCAGCGGTACGTCCAGCACGCAGGTCAGGCCCGCCGCATCCCAGTCCATCCGCAGCGACCCGCCGAGCTGGTGCCGCACCGTGCCATCCAGCACCCGCGTGCCGAAGCCCTGGCGGCGCGGCATGGCGAGGACCGGGCGGCCGCCGCGCTCGGACCAGACCAGGTTCAGCCGCCCGTCGGCGACGGTCCAGCACACCTCCAGCCGCCCGGTCTCCACCGACAGGGCGCCGTGCTTCAGGGCGTTGGTTGCCAGTTCATGCACGATCATGGTCATCGGCTGCGCCGCGGCGGGGGGCAGGGACACCGCCGGCCCGTCCAGCCGCACCCGCGCCTCCCGCTCCGGGCCCAGGAAGGCGGTGAGTTCACCGGCGAGCAGGGCGTGGAGATCGGCCGCCGCCCAGCTTTCCGCCGCCAGCAGGTTCTGTGCGCGTGCCAGGGCGGCGACCCGGCCTTGCAGGGCGGTGGCATAGCTTTCCACATCGCGCCCGCGCGTCAGCCGCACCATGGCCTGCACCACCGCCAGCACGTTCTTGGCGCGGTGGTCCACTTCTCGCGCCAGCAGGGTCTGGCGTTCCTCCGCCCGGCGCCGCTCCGTGATATCGAGCACGGAGCCGACATGGCCGAGATAGGTTCCATCCGCATCCAGCCGCGGCTGTGCGGCATCGATCGCGTGGCGCCAGGCGCCATCCGCGTGCTGCAACCGGTATTCCATGCCGAAGCCCACGCGGTTGGCGACGGCCTCCTCGAACTGCCGCTCAGCGGCCGGCCTGTCCTCGGGGTGCACTGCCTCCAGCCACCCATGGCCGAGGCCGGTGGCCGGTGTCTGGCCGGTGAAGGCGTACCAGCTGCGGTTGAGGTGGGTGCAGTTGCCGTGCCGGTCCGTCACCCACATCATCGCCGGCGCGGCGTCCAGCAGGGCGCGGAAGCGGCCTTCATTCTCCCGCAGGGCGCGCTCCGCCAGCACCTGCCGGGTGGTTTCCATGCAGGTGCAGAACATGCCGGCGATCCGGCCTTCATCATCATGCAGCGGGCTGTAGGAGAAGGTGTACCAGGTGTCCTCCGGATAGCCGTGGCGGGACATGACCAGGTGCATGTTCTCCCGCCATGTGGCCTCGCCCGCCAGGGCGCGGTCGACCAGCGGCTTGATGTCCGGCCAGATATCGGACCACACCTGTTCGAAGGGCCGGGCGAAGGCGGCGGGGTGGCGCGCGCCCAGGATGCTGGCGTAGGGCGCGTTGTACAGGAAGGTCAGCGCCGGCCCCCAGGCGATGAACATCGGCTGCCGTGAATGCATCATCAGGCGGTAGATCGCGGCCAGGGATGGGGGCCAGGCCTGCCGCGACCCCAGGAGGGTCTCGGACCAGTCGACATCGGGGATGGGCATCGCAACACGCTCTCCGGCCGGCCGGACGACCGTCATCCAGTAAAGACCAAGGTCCGGGCGCGGCACCGGGCCGGCCCCGCAATGACAACCCTCAGCCTTGCCGCATGTCGCGGGATGCGGCGTTCACATTCTCTTTAACGCCAGCAAAGTGGCCAGGGTGGGGCGGGTCAGCGGCCGGCGAGGTCCAGCAACACGCGGGCCAGCACCGCGGCACCCTTCGCGACCTGGGCGGGGCTGCTGTATTCCGACGGATGGTGGCTGATCCCGCCGCGGGAGGGGATGAAGATCATCCCGGTCGGGCAGACCGGCACCAGGAATTGCGCATCATGGAAGGCGCCGGAGGCCATGCGCCGGACGCCAAGGCCGAGGCCCTGCGCCGCGGCCTCGATCGCATCCTGCACCATCGGGTCGAAGCGGGCGGGCAGGGCGTTGAAGGTTTCCGTCACCGTGGCGCGGCAGCTGGCCATGGCGGCCTGGATGGTGGCCGCCACGGCATCGCCCCGCGCCGTCAGCACCGCCGCATCCGGGTGGCGCAGGTCGATGCTGAAGCGCGCCAGATCCGCCACGGTGTTGGAGGAGTTGGGGAACACCTCCACCCGCCCCACGGTGAAGCGCAGCACATCCGCCGGGTCCGCCATCAGCGCGTTCAGCGCGGTGATGGCGCGCAGCATGTCCTGCACCGCATCCTGGCGCAGGGATAGCGGCGCGGTGCCGGCGTGGTCGGTCTTGCCGGCGATCTCGACCAGGAACCAGCGGCTGCCCTGGATGCCGGTGACGGCGCCGATATCCAGCCCCTCCGCCTCCAGCAGCGGTCCCTGTTCGATATGCGGCTCGACATAGGCGAAGGGGGTGTAGCCGAGCGGCCGGCGGGGAATGTCGGATTCGGCGGCCAGCAGGCGCGCCAGCTCGTCGCCGAAGCGCAGCCCATCCTTGTCCTTCACATCATCCCAGGTTTCGGGCGGGCGGAATCCCGAAAAGGCCATGCTGCCCATGCAGCCGGGGGCGAAGCGGCCGCCTTCCTCATTGGTCCAGGCGACGATCTCGATGCCGCGCCTGGTGGCGATGCCCGCCTCGCGGATCGCCTGCACCGCCTCCAGCGCCGCCAGCACGCCCCAGATGCCGTCGAAGCGGCCGCCCTTCGGCTGGCTGTCCATGTGGCTGCCGGCCAGCACCGGGGGCAGGGAAGGGTCCGTCCCCTCATGCCGCAGGAACAGGTTGCCGAGGGCATCGACGGAGGGTGCGAGGCCCAGCGGCAGCGCCCAGGACAGCAGCAGGCGGCGCGATTGCTGGTCGAGGTCGGTCAGCGCGGCGCGGTTCACGCCATCGCCCGGGATGGCGCCGAGTTGCGCCATCTGCATCAGCCGGTCCCATTGCCGCTGTTCGCTGACCTGCATTGCCTGCTCCTGCATCCTGGGGCGGGAGTATCAGCCGAAAGCGGGATGCGGAAGCGGCCTGCGAGGCCGGGGCCCCCAGCGATAAACACTTTCTGAAATTGTGCTTATCTTGATTTATGCATTTGGATTCGTGTATAGGCCCGCCACACCGGGGACGCGCCACGGCCCGGCCTGATATCCTGCGTCCTCGACCCGTTTCAAGGCGACTGCCCTCTCCCATGTCAGACATCACCCTCGCGCAGCACCGACCGGCGGAGGACGCGCCGGCCCGGCCTGTCGCCATCCGCCTCGAAGGCCTCGTGAAACGCTTCGCCGCCGGCGGGACGGTGGCGCTGGACGGCGTATCCCTCGATGTGCGGCAGGGCGAGATCTTCGGCATCGTCGGGCGTTCCGGGGCCGGGAAATCGACCCTGATCCGCACCGTGAACCGGCTGGAACACCCCGATTCTGGCAAGGTGGAGGTGCTGGGCGAGGATATGCTGGCGCTGGACCAGGCGGGGCTGCGCCGCGCGCGGCGCGGCATCGGCATGGTCTTCCAGCACTTCAACCTGCATCGCCGCCGCAGCGTCGCGGACAATATCGCCTTCCCGCTGGAGGTCGCCGGCCTGCCCCGGGCAGAACGCCAGGACCGCATCGCCCGCATCCTGCCGCTGGTCGGGCTGGAGGCGAAGCGCGATGCCTGGCCGGAGGAGCTGTCCGGCGGCCAGAAGCAGCGCGTTGGCATCGCCCGGGCGCTCGCCTCCGGCCCGCGCATCCTGCTCTGCGACGAGGCGACCAGCGCGCTGGACCCGGAGACGACGCAGGAAATCCTGGCGCTGATCCGCGACCTGCGCGACCGGCTGGACCTGACCGTGCTGCTGATCACGCATGAAATGGCGGTGGTGAAGGCGATCTGCGACCGCGTCGCGGTGATGGAGGCCGGGCGCGTCATCGAACACGGCCCCGTCTTCGACGTCTTCACCCGCCCAGCGCATGACACCACGCGGCGCTTCGTGGCGGAGGTGATCGGCCATGCCGTGCCGCCCGGCACCGTCGCCCGCCTGCCGGCACCGCGAGCGGGCCAGGTGCGGCGCCTGGTGCAGCTGGTCTTCACCGGCCCCCACAGCACCCGCGCCGTGGTCAGCGAGGCGAGCCGGGATTTCGGCATCGACCTGAACATCGTCTCCGGCCGGGTGGATGAGATCGCCGGGGAGCCCTTCGGCGTCATGGCCTTCGCCGCGCATGGACCGGCCGAGCAGGTCGAGGCGGCACTGGACTGGATGCGCGGCCTGGGCCTCAGCGTTACGGAGATCACGGCATGAGCTGGCTGACGCCCACCATGCAGGACCTGCTGCTGGAGGCCCTGTGGCAGACCGCGGTGATGGTCGGCGCCAGCGCCGCCATCGCGGTGGCCCTCGGCCTGCCGCTGGCCCTGCTGCTGCATGTCACCGGCAAGGGCGGTCTCAGCCCGGCGCCCTGGCTGAACCGGCCGCTCGGGCTTCTGGTCAATGCCGCGCGGTCGACGCCCTTCATCATCCTGATGGTGGCGATCGTGCCCTTCACCCGGCTGGTGGCCGGCACCTCCATCGGCACCGGCGCGGCCATCGTGCCGCTGGCCCTGGCGGCCACCGCCTTCCTGGCGCGGCTGTTCGAGAATGCGCTGCGGGAGGTCGATGCCGGGGTGATCGAGGCGGCGCGCGCCATGGGTGCCACGCGGCTGCAGATCGTTTTCAAGGTGCTGGTGCCGGAAGCCCTGCCGGGGCTGATCGCCGCGACGACCGTGGCGCTGGTCTCGCTGGTCGGCTTCTCCGCCATGGCGGGGGCGGTGGGTGGCGGCGGTCTCGGCGACCTCGGCATCCGCTTCGGCTACCAGCGCTTCATGCCGGAGGTGATGGCGACGGTCGTCATCATCCTCATTGTCCTGGTGCAGGGCCTGCAATCCCTCGGGGATTGGCTGGTCCGCCGCACCTCCCACCGCTGATGGAGTTCCCCGCCATGGCACATCGCCGCTCACTCATCCTCGCCACCCTGTTCTTCCCGGTGGCCGCACACGCGCAGGAGATCGGCACGCGCCAGCGCCCGCTCCGCATCGGCGTCACCGCCGGCCCGCATGCCCAGGTGATGGAAAAGGTCCGCGAGATCGCCGCCCGCGATGGGCTGGAGCTGCGCATCGTGGAGTTCCAGGACTTCATCCAGCCGAACGCCGCGCTGGCGGCCGGCGACCTGGACGCGAACAGCTACCAGCACCAGCCCTTCCTGGACCAGCAGATCCGCGACCGGCGCCTGCCGCTGGTCTCGGCGGCGAAGACGCTGGTCTTCCCGATGGGCATCTATTCGCGCCGCCACAGGGAACTGGCGCAGGTGCCCAATGGCGGCCGCATCGCCATTCCGAACGACCCGACCAATGGTGGCCGCGCGCTGGTGCTGCTGGCCGCGCATGGCGCCTTCCGCCTGCGCGAGGGTGCCGATTTCCGCGCCACCGTCGCCGACATCACCGAGAATCCGCGCCGGCTGCGCATCGTCGAGCTGGACGCCGCGCAGATCCCCCGCGCGCTGGAGGAGGTGGAGGCCGCGGCGATCAACACCAACTTCGCGATCCCCGCCGGGCTGAACCCGGTGCGGGATTCCATCGCCCTGGAAGCAGCCGAAAGCCCCTATGCCAACCTGATCGCGGTGCGGCAGCAGGACCGGGAGGCCGCATGGGTCCGCCGCCTGGTTGCCGCCTACCAGAACCAGGAGGTGAAGGACTTCGTGCAGACGACCTTCCAGGGCGCCGTGGTTCCGGCGTTCTGAGGATCCGGCCCCGCCCCGCCGGCCACGGCCGGCGGAGCCCCAGGGCTACCAGCGCGCCAGCGCCGTCTCGACCCGCGCCAGGAAGGCCTCGCATTCCGGGCGGGTGCGGTGGTCCATGCGGGTCAGGGTGTACCAGTCCGTGCGGCAGTTCCGGGCGCAAAGCCGGCGGATGCCGCGATCCAGCAGCTTGCGGTCGATGCGGCCGATATACCACAGCAGCCAGTTGGGCGAGCCATAGGTGGTGACCACGCCGATCCGCTTGATGTTGGTCAGCAGCGGCTCGATCGCGCCCGCCCCCAGGCCGAAGGCAACCCCCGGCGCCCAGACCCGGTCGAACCAGCCCTTCAGCATGGCCGGCATGCCGTACCACCAGGTGGGGTAGACCAGCAGCAGCGCATCCGCCCGGCGCAGGCTTTCGACATGGCTCTCGATGCCGGTCAGATTCTCCGAAACGTCATGATAGCGGCCGCGTTCCTCGGCAGACAGCACCGGGTCGAAGCCCTCCGCATACAGGTCGCGCAGCTCCACCTCATGGCCGCGGGATTCCAGCGCGCGGCGGGCGGCATCGCGCAGTGCGGCGGAGAGGCTATCCGCGCGGGGGTGGCAGTGGATCATCAGCACGCGCATCGTCTGGGGGCCTTTGTGGTCCTGGCACGCCTCATGCAACGCTCCGGCCCGACACTGCAATGGAGATGTGCCGCCGATGATGTCCGCCCCCGTCCTCGCCCGGCGTGCCGCCGATCTGCGCGGCTTCCGCATCGCACCGGATGACAGCAACTACTTCGCCTGCCTGTTCGACCCGGTGGCGGATGGCGTGTCCTTCACCATGGTGGTGGAGATTTTTGCGCCCGGCGGCCGCACGCCGCCCAACACCCACAGCGTGGCGGAGGAATGCTTCTTCGTCCTCAAGGGTTCGGGCAAGGCCTATGCGGATGGTGTCGAGATGCCGGTCGGTCCCGGCGATGCCTTCGTGCTGCGTCCCGGTGTCGAGCATGTCGTGGTGAACGACACGGCCGAGAAACTCTACTGCCTGACCTTCATGACGCCGAATGAGGGCTTTGCCGAGCTGATCCGCAACGGCACGCCGATCGAGCTGCCGGCCGAGGATATCGCCGTGATCACGGGCGCCGGCTGATGCGTGTTCTGTACCTCTACGCGCATCCCCTGGAGGAGAGCTTCCACGCCGCCATCCGCGATGCCGCCCGGGAGGGCCTGCGCCAGGCCGGGCATGTGGTGGATCTGTGCGACCTGTATGCGGAAGGCTTCAACCCCGTGCTGTCCGCCGCCGAACGCCGCGGCTACCACGAAATCCCCGGCAATCGCGGCCCCGTCGAGGAGTATGTGCGCCGGCTGGAGCAGGCGGAGGCGCTGGTGCTGTCCTTCCCCACCTGGTGCTTCGGGCTGCCCGCCATCCTGAAGGGCTGGATGGACCGGGTGCTGCTGCCCGGCGTGTCCTTCCGGCTGGAGGAGGGCGTGGCGCGGCCGAACCTGATGCATATCCGCAAGGTGGCCGGCATCAGCACCTATGGCCGCCCGCGCTGGACCGCCATGCTGGCCGGCGACCCGCCGCGCAAGGCCATCACCCGCTATTTCCGGCTGATCACCGGCGGTCGGGCGGCCATCGACTACCAGGCGCTGTACGACATGAACCGGGCGGATGACGCCCGGCGTGCGGCCTTCCTGGCGCGGGTGCAGGGGCGCATGGCGCGCTTCTGAAACCATGCCTTGCCCTTCCGGCGCTCCGGGGCAATGCTTCCTCCAAACGATTGCACGGGAGGAAACACATGATCGGACGCAGGTTGATGCTGGCTGCCGGCGGGGCGGCATTGGCCGCGCCGGGCGTGGTGCGGGCGCAGGCGGCCTGGCCCTCGCGGCCGGTGCGGATCGTGGTGCCCTTCGGCCTGGGCGGCTCCGCCGATGTCGCGGCGCGCTTCCTGTCGGAGCCGCTGTCCCAGGCCTTCGGACAGCCCTTCGTGGTGGAAAACCGCCCCGGCGCCGGCGCCACCATCGGTACCGATGCGGTGGTGAAATCCGCCCCGGATGGCCACACGCTGCTGCTGATGTCGAACACCCACACCGCGAATGAAACGCTGCTGCCGAACCGGCCCTATGTGCTGATGCGGGACCTGGCGCCGGTCGCCCCCATCAACATCGCCCATCACGTGCTGGCGGTGCATCCCTCCATCCCCGCCACCACCCTGCCGGAGCTGATCGCGCTGCTGCGCGCCAATCCCGGCAAATACGACTACGCTTCCTCCGGCCCCGGCACGCCCTATCATGTCGCCGGCGAGGTCTTCCTGGCGATGGCCGGCGCCACGGCGACGCATGTGCCCTTCCGCGGTTCGAACGAGGCGCGCACGGCGGTGATCTCCGGCACGGTGCCGATCATGTTCGACGCGATCCCGACCATGCGCCCGCAGATCGAGGGCGGCCGCGTGCGCGGCCTGGCCACCACCGGCCCGGCCCGCAGCCCGCTGATGCCGGACCTGCCCGCGGTGGCGGAGGCGCTGCCAGGCTACGAGGCTTCGATCTGGCTCGGCTTCATGGCGCCGGCGGCCACGCCCGTGGAACTGCGCCAGCGCATCAACACGGAGGTCAACCGCATCCTGGCCCTGCCGGCGACGGCGGAGGCGCAGGCGCGGCTGGGCGCGCAGCCCATGGCCATGTCGATGCCGGATTTCGACGCCTATCTGCGCGCCGATATCACCCGGCAGGCGGAGTTCATCCGCATGGCAAAGATGACGCCCACTTGAGCACCAGCTTCCAGTTGAACGGCGCGGCGGTGGCTGTGCCGATCGAGCCGGAGGCGACGCTGCTGGCGGCGCTGCGCGGCCCCCTCGGCCTGTCCGGCACCCGCTTCGGCTGCGGCGCCGAACAATGCGGCGCCTGCCTCGTGCTGGTCGACGATTTTCCTCGGTATGCCTGCACGCTGGCGGTGGGTGACGTCGCGGGGCGACGCGTGACCACGGTCGAAGGCCTCGGCACGGCGGAGGCGCCGCATCCGGTGCAGCGGGCGCTGCTGGAGATGCAGGCGGGGCAATGCGGCTTCTGCCTCTCCGGCATCCAGATCCGCGCCGTCGCCTTCCTGCGCGAAACGCCGCGGCCGAGCGAGGACGAGCTGCGCGCGGCGCTCGACCCGCATCTGTGCCGCTGCGGCAGCCACAACCGCATCCTGCGCGCCATTCTGCGGGCGGCGGAGGAAATGGCCCCCATGGAAGCCAAGGCATGAACCTCGCTTTCCTCGGGCCGCCGCCGGCGGATGGCAAGCCGAAGCTGCCGGGCAGCCTCCAGGTGAACCGCCGCCTCGACCAATGGCTGCGGATGCTGCCCGAAGGCGCGGTGGTGCTGACGCCGGGCAAGGTGGAGCTGGGGCAGGGCATCCTGACCGCACTCGCGCAGATCGCGGCGGAGGAGCTGGACGTGGCCCTGCCGCGCATCCGCGTGCAGGCGGCCGCCACGCCCGGCAGCCCGGATGAGGCGGTGACCAGCGGCAGCCTGTCGGTGCAGGAATCCGGCATGGCGATCCGCCACGCCTGCGCCGAGGCGCGCGGCATTTTCCTCGGCGTGGTCGCGCAGCGCAGCGGCGTGTCGCGCGACGACATTGTTGTTCATGACGGCGACTTCGTGGCGCCGGATGGGCGCGTGCTCGGCAGCTACTGGTCGCTGGCCGGCGCGGCGCTGCTGGCGGTGGAAGCCACGCCAGATGCCACGCCAAAGCGCGCGGACCAGCGCCGCATCACCGGCACCTCCACGCCGCGGCTCGACTTGCCGGAGAAGGTCTTTGGCGCGCCGCGCTTCCTTCAGGATTTGCGCCTGCCGGGCATGCTGCATGCGCGCGTGGTGCGGCCCGCGGCGCGCGGCGCGAGGCTGGTCGCGGTGCGGGAGGGGGCGCTGCCTGGTGGTGCCAGGCTGCATCGCGATGGCAGCTTCCTGGCCGTGCTGGCGGCGCAGGAACACCATGCGGAAGCCGCCGCTCTGCGCGTCGCGGCCCGCGCCGAATGGGCGGGATGGGACACGCTGCCGGAACAGGTCGAGACCTGGCTCGCGCAGGCAGCGGGCGAAACCTCCATTGTGCTGGATCGCGCCGCCGAAACGCCGGAGCCGGCGCATCGCATCTCGGGAAAATTCTTCCGCCCCTTTGTCACCCACGCCTCCATCGGCACCTGCTGCGCCGTCGCACAGCAGGATGGGGAACTGATAAAAATCTGGAGCCACAGCCAGGGCATCACCAACCTGCGCGCCGATCTGGTGAAGGCGATGCGCCTGCCGGCCGAGGCTTTTCGCATCCAGCATGTCGAGGCCGCCGGTTGCTACGGCCATAACGGCGCCGACGATGTGGCGCTGGAAGCCGCGCTGCTCGCGCGGGCGAATCCCGGCGTGCCGGTCCGCGTGCTCTGGACGCGGGCGGAGGAACTCGGCTGGGGCCCGGCCTCGCCCGCCATGCTGGTGGATGTGGCTGCGGAGGCCGATGCGGATGGCACGCTGCTGCGCTGGTCGCAGCACGTCACTTCCAACGGTCATTCCGGCCGGCCGGGGCGTGGCGCGCTGCCGACGCTGCTCGCGGCCTCGATGCTCGCCGAGCCCTTCGCCGTGCCCAATGCCATCAACCCGCCACTGGCCGGCGGTGGCGGGGCGCAGCGCAACGCCGTGCCGGGCTACGCCATTCCCGCGCTGCATGTCCGCATGACGCATCTGGCCGCCATGCCGCTGCGCACCAGCGCGCTGCGCGGCCTGGGCGCGCTGGCCAATGTCTGGGCGATCGAGAGCGTGATGGACGAGATGGCCGCGGCCAGCGGTGCCGACCCGCTGGCCTACCGCCTGCGCCAGATGGAGGATGCCCGCGCGCGGGACGTGCTGTCCCGCGCCGCGGAGATGGCGAACTGGTCCGGCCGGGCGCGGCGGGATGGCTTCGGCATGGGCCTCGCCGTGGCGCGCTACAAGGGCACCGGCGCCTGGTGCGCGGCGGTGGCGGAGATCGAGGCGGCGGAGCGCGTCTTCTGCCGCCGGCTCTGGCTCGCCGCCGATGTGGGGGAGGTGATCAACCCCGACGGCACGCTGAACCAGATCGAGGGCGGGGCCATCCAGGCCACCTCGCTTTGCCTGCTTGAGCAGCTGCGCCATGATGCGCGGCGCGTCACCTCCGACACTTGGGAAGACTACCCGATCCTGCGCTTCTCCGAGGTGCCGCGCGTGGAGGCCAGCCTGGTGGCGCGGCCGGAGGCGCCGCCGCTGGGCGCGGGCGAATGCAGCATGGGGCCGGTGATCGGCGCCATCGCCAATGCCATCGGCGATGCGCTGGACATCCGCCTGCGCCATTGGCCCTTCACGCCCGAGAACGTTTCCAAGGCCATCGAAACCGCATGACCAAGCTGACCCTTGCCTGCACCCGCAGCGACCGTACCCAGCCGGTGCTGGATGGCCGGATCGCGATCGGCGACCACGCGATCCTGGCGACGGCCGGGGAGCCGGAGGAGCTGTTCCGCATCGCCATGCGGGAAGCCCGCTACGATATCACCGAACTCTCCATGGCCAGCCACATCCTCTCCGTCGCGCGCGGCGACAGCCGCTATATCGGCGTGCCGGTCTTTCCCTCCCGCGCCTTCCGCCATGCGGCCATCTATGTGCGCACGGATCGCGGCATCACCGGGCCGAAGGACCTGGCCGGGCGCACCATCGGCGTGCCGGAATACCAGCAGACCGCGGCGATGTGGGTGCGCGGCATGATGCGGACCTACTATGGCGTGCCGATGGCCGGCATCGCCTGGCGTTCTGCCGGGGAACGCACGCCGCTGGACCTGCCGCGCGATATCGACATGCAGGTGATCCCGGCCGGGGAGACGCTGGACGCGATGCTGGCCGATGGCCGGATCGATGCCTTCATCGGCCCGCGCCCGCCCGCCTGCTTCCTGGATGGCAGCGCCCCCGTGGCCCGGCTGTTCCCGGATAGCCGGGCGGAGGAGGAAGCCTATTGCCGCGCCACCGGCTTCTTCCCGATCATGCATTGCATCGCCATCCGCCGCACCCTGGCGGAGGATCGGCCGGATCTCGCCTTGGCCGTCTATCGCGCCTTCGCCGCCGCGAAGGATCATGCTGTGGCGGAACTCAGCCTGGGCAATGTGCTGCGCGTGTCGCTGCCCTGGATCGTGGCGGAAGCGGCGGCGCAGACGGCGATGATGGGCGGCGATCCCTGGCCCTATGGCTTCACCCGCAACCGGGCGGAACTCGACGCCATGTGCCGCTATGCCCAGGCGGATGGGTTGACGGCGGCACCCGTCGGGGTGGAGGAGTTGTTCGAGAAGACCACGCACGGCACCTGAAGGCCGGGCGAGTTGGGAGGATAACAAGAATGATCCGGATCACCCGCCGCGCCGGGCTCTGCGCCATGGCCGCCTTGCTGGCTGCGCCGAACCTCGCCCGCGCCCAGACCCCCACCATCCGCATCGTCGTCCCCTTCGGCCCGGGCGGGTCGACGGATGCGGTGGCGCGCCTGGTCTCGCCCGGCCTTCAGCAGCGGCTGGGTGCGAATGTGGTGGTGGAGAACCGCTCCGGCGCCGCGGGCTCCATCGGCGCGGATCTGGTCGCCAAGGCGCGGCCGGATGGGCAGACCTGGCTGCTGACCTTCGACAGCCACGCCACCATCCCGGCCCTGCTGCGCGCGCCGCCCTTCGATGTGCTGAAGGATCTGGACCCGGTGATGCTGATCGGCGGGTCGCCCTATGCGGTGGCGACGCGGCCGGACAAGCCGTATCGGACCATCGCGGATGTGGTGGCGGCGGCGAAGGCGCGGCCGGATGGCGTCTCCTACGGCTCCACCGGCAATGGCACGCTGGGCCATCTGTCGATGATCCGCCTGGGCGAGCGCGCCGGCGCGCGGCTGACCCATGTGCCCTATCGCAGCGGCGGCCTGGCGGTGAATGATGCCGTGGCCGGGCATGTGGACATGATGATCGGCAGCGCGGCGCTGATGCTGCCCCATATCACCGGCGGGTCGCTGCGCCCGCTGCTGCAATTCGGCCCGCAGCGCCTGACCCGCCTGGCCGAGACCCAGACCGCTGCCGAGGCCGGCTTCCCGAACATGGAGGCGGAGGCCTGGTGGGCCGTCTTCGCCCCGCATGGCACGCCGGCGGAGCTGGTGGCGCGCATGAACACCGCGCTGCGCGAGACTCTGTCCGAGGAACGGGCGCGCACGGTGATGACGGAGACGCAGCAGGCCAGGCTGGTGCTGTCCTCGCCGGCCGAGCTCGGCACCTTCTTCCAGGGCCAGGTCGAGACCTGGGGCGGGCTGGTGCGGGCGGCGAATATTCAGCCGGACTGAGGGCGGATCAGCCCTCCCGCACCAGCACCATCACCTGGTCGTCGCGATAGGCGGCCAGGCCCTGTTCCCGGAAGCCCAGCTTGGCCGCGACGCGCCGCGACCCCGCATTCTCCGGCGCGATGATGCAGAAGCAGGGGCGGCCGAGCCAGGCCAGCGCGGCGCCGGCGGCCTCCGTCGCCACGCCGCGGCCATGGGCCTGGGGGGCCAGGACCCAGCCGATCTCGGGCAGGTCCGGCGGCGGCGGGTCGATCGCGCGGTGGAAATCGGCGAAGCCGACATCGCCGAGGAACGCCCCCGTTTCGCGATCCTCCACGGCCCAGTAGCCGAAGCCGCACAGCCGCCACAGCCCGGCATAGCGCAGCATCCGCGCCCAGCTTTCCTCCCGCGTGAAGGGGCGGCCGCCGATATGGCGGGTGACCTCCGGGTCCGCCCAGAGGGCGTAGAGCGCCTCGAAATCCGCCGCGACATGCGGCCGCAGCCGCAGGCGGGCGGTCTCCAGAACCGGGATCACAGGCCGGCCTCCCGCAGCAGGGTGGCGAACAGTGCATCCCGCGCCGCGATGCGAGCTGGGAACAGGCGGGCGCTGTCTTCGGCCAGGGCCTCGGCATCCACCGCGCCGGGCGGGGAGAGTGCGGCCCAGTCCTGCATGATGGCGGGCGTCGCCTCCGGGTGGAACTGCACGGCGATGGCGTTCGGCAACCGGAAGGCCTGCACCGTGCCGGCATCGCGGGCGATGACCTCCGCCCCCGTCGGCGGCGTGATGACATCGCCATGCCAGCGCGGCCAGGGGCCGGCGAGGGCAGGCTCGGTGGTGTCGTCAAGGCCGAGCCAGCCTCGGAAGAACCGGCCATCCGGGTGGCGCGTGACCTCTCCGCCCGCCGCGGCCGCCATCATCTGGGCGCCGAAGCAGATGCCGATGGTGGGCTTCCGGGCCGCCAGCCGCGCCGCGACCATGGGGCGCTGGGCGGCGATCCAGGGGATTTCCGTCTCATAGACGGCGCGCGGCGAGCCGAGCATCACCACCAACGCGGCGCCCTGCATCTGTTCCTGCGTCACATCCTCCCCGCGCACGACCTCCAACGCATGGCCCTGGGCGGCGAGCCATTCGCCGAAGGCACCCTCCGGCGCGGTTTCGGCATTGCGGAGGATGAGGATCTTCATGCCATGCCCTGCGCGGTGTCCCGGCGCCTCAGCCAGTGCACCAGCGGCAGCGCCGCCAGCACCATCCACAGCTTGCCCAGCACCTGGCCGGGCAGCAGCTCCAGGCTGCCGAAGGCGAGCCACAGGAAGAAGGCGCTGTCGATCACCAGCCCCACCAGGCTGCTCGCCAGCACCGCCCGCACCAGCCCGCGTTTTTGCAGCGGCGTGTAGACGGCGAGGTCCGCCAGCTCCGAGAGCAGGAAGGCCAGGGCGGAGGCCAGCACCAGCGCGGGCGGTGCCACCAGGGCGGAGAGTGCGGTGCCGGCCAGGATGGCGCCGAAGGCCCAGCCCACGCCCAGCCGCCGCTGCACCAGGTCCCGCAGCACCAGCGCCAGGCCAATCATCAGCACGCCGGACGGCGCCATGATGCCGGGCGCCACCGGGATCAGGCAGGGGCCATTCGGCACGCAGTAGGTGCCGACATTGCCGATCAGCCAATTGGCGGCCGGGATGCACAAGGCGAAGCCGGCGAGGAACAGGAGGCCCTGCTGGCGAAGGGTCATGCCCATGTTTTTCCTGTCCTGCCTGCGGCCGGCACCTTCCGCCGGCCGAGCGGCCGAACGGCCGCCGCGACGCATGTCGCGCAGCCATTCGGGGCGCTGCCCCGAAGCCGGAGGCCGCGCCCGGCGCCTGAGGGTTCTATGAGCATCGGTATTTTCTCCAACCCGCCGCGCGCAATTCGCAGGCGGGACAGGTGCCGCAGCCGGCACCCCATTCATGTGGCGTCCGGTCGCCGAGATAGCAGGAATGCGTCTCGCTGCGGATGGACTCCACCAGCGCCGCGCCGCCGAGTTTTTCGGCCAATTCCCAGGTCGCCGCCTTGTCGCGCCACATCAGCGGCGTGTGCAGCACGAAGCGGCGTTCCATGCCGAGGTTGATGGCGACCTGGAGCGCCTTGATCGTGTCGTCCCGGCAATCCGGATAGCCGGAGTAATCCGTCTCGCAGACGCCGGTGACGATGTTCCGGATGCCGCGCCGATAGGCCAGCGCCGCGGCGAAGGTGAGAAAGATCAGGTTGCGGCCGGGCACGAAGGTATTGGGCAGGCCGCCGGTTTCCATCTCGATCGCGACATCGCGGGTCAGCGAGGTGTCGCTGATGCCGCCGAGGGCGCGCAAATCCAGCACATGATCCTCGCCGAGTTTTGCCGCCCAGCCCGCGTCGCGGCACAGCGCATCGCGCATCGCCTGGCGGGTCTCCAGCTCGATGACATGGCGCTGGCCGTAGTCGAAGCCGAGCGTCTCCACATGGGCGAAGCGGTTCAGCGCCCAGGCCAGGCAGGTGGCGCTGTCCTGCCCGCCGCTGAACAGCACCAGCGCGGCATCATCCCTCATGCAGCAAGCCTTTCGGTGGCCCAGCGGGCGCAATCCGCCACGGTTGCGTCCTGGTCCTCGCACAGCGACTGCGCCACGGGATACAGCGATGCATCCGCGGAATTGCCGATGGCGACAAGTACGTTGCGAACGAAGCGGTCGCGCCCGATGCGCTTGATCGGGCTGCCGCTGAATTTGGCCCGGAACGCGGCATCATCCAGCGCCGCCAGCTCCGCCAGGCGCGGTGCGTTCAGCTCCGCACGCGGCAGGAAGCCGGGCTCCGAATGGGTTCGGGCAAACTTGTTCCAGGGGCAGACGGCCAGGCAGTCGTCGCAGCCATAGATGCGGTTGCCCATCAGTGGGCGCAGCTCGCCGGGGATCGGCCCGCGATGCTCGATGGTGAGGTAGGAAATGCAACGCCGGGCATCCAGGCGATAGGGCGCGGGAAAGGCGTTGGTCGGGCAGATGTCCAGGCAGGCGCTGCAGGACCCGCAATGGTCGCGTTCGGGGGAATCCGGTTCGAGGTCAATTGTCGAAAAGATCTCGCCCAGGAACAGCCAGGAGCCGTGGCTGCGGGAGACGAGGTTGGTGTGCTTGCCCTGCCAGCCCAGCCCCGCCTGCTGCGCCAGCGGCTTCTCCATCACCGGCGCGGTATCGACAAAGACCTTCAGCGGTTGGCCCTTGAAGCGCTGCGCCATGAACTGGCCGAGCGCCTTCAGCCGCTTCTTGACGATGTCGTGGTAGTCCCGGTTGCGGGCATAGACGCTGA
>LNFM01006094.1_pt1 | contig 20110 bp, 23 predicted proteins | sample 596031 | NCBI WGS metagenome assembly LNFM01 (sample SAMN04254537, study PRJNA301005) | activated carbon metagenome | isolation source: dual media filters at the Ann Arbor, Michigan drinking water treatment plant | place: USA: Ann Arbor | reverse complement strand
GGTGATCTCGACCGAGGTGGCGAGATCGCGCAGCGAGGCGACGCCGAGGCCGGCCGACTGCAGGGTGGCGTCGAGCTGGCGGTTCTTCATCAACTCGACCGATTCGGCGAAAGGCAGATACTCGACCTTGGACAGGTCCTTGTAGCTCATCCCCGCGGCGGCGAGGATGGCGCGGGCATTGAGTTCGGTGCCGGATTTCGGCGCGCCGACCGAGAGGCGCTTGCCCTTGAGATCGGCCAGCGTCTTGATGCCAGAATCCTTCGAGGCGACGATCTGGATGTAGTTGGGATAGATCGCGGTGATGCCGCGCAGCTTCTTGAGCGGCGTTTTGAACCCGGCTTCCTCGTCGCCGTTCCAGGCGGCGGCGAGCGAATCTCCCAGCGTGAAGGCGATCTCGCCCTTGCCTTGCTGCAGCAGTTGCAGGTTCTCGACCGAGGCCTTGGTGGCCTGCACGGTCGGGCGCGTGTTCGGGACCTTCTCGCCATAGATTTTGGAAAGCGCGACGCCGAGCGGATAATACACGCCGGACGTGCCGCCGGTCAGGACGTTGATGAAATCCTGCGCGCGGGCCGCGGCGGGGCTGAGTGCGATCAGGACTGCGGTCGCGAGGCCCGCGATTGCGCCGGAGCGCTTGGAAAACATGGTCATGTAACCTCCCGGTTCAAAAAGAAAACGCCGCATTCGATGAACGGCTTGCCGTTGTTGTAGAGCAGCCTGTGCCGGAATGGAAAGCGCAAGTAGCGTGCAGACGCCCCGCTCGCTGCTGCCCTGCGTGACGCTTTCGCCATTTTTGCCGTGCAGGGAGGCAAACGGCGTCCCGGTTGCCCTTGCAAGAGGGACCGGTTAGCCGAGACAATCTCTACCCAGTCAGTCCCCGCCAGAAGCCGAGCTCAAGCCCGACATGACCCTGCGCGCCACGCCGCCCCGCCCCGACCGCCGCACCCTGCTCGCCAGCGCGGGCGCGACCGCCGCGCTTGCGGCGCTCGGCTTTTCGCCGGCCGCGCTCGCGCAGCAGGGCCTGACGCTGGGCAGCGCCGAGGCGTTCAGCTTCGACGGGCTGAAGGAGCGGGCGCGCGATCTCGCCGCCAGGCCCTATCAGGCCCCGCCGAGCCCGCGTCCGGACGTTCTGGAGCGGATCGACTACGACGCCCATGGCAAGATCCGCTTCAAGCCGGAGATGGCGCTCTGGGCCGATGGGCCATCGCCCTGGCCCGTGACGTTCTTCCATCTCGGGCGCTATTTCCAGAAGCCGGCGCGCATGCATGTGCTCGATGGCGGCCAGGCCCGCGAGATCGTCTACAACGAGCGCTATTTCGACATGCCGGCGGATTCGCCAGCCCATGAACTGCCGCAGGGCGCGGGCTTCGCCGGCTTCCGTTTTCAGGAGAGTCGTTCGGGCCATCCCGGCCGCAAGGGCGAGAAGCTCGACTGGAAGAAGAACGACTGGGTCGCGTTTCTCGGAGCCTCCTATTTCCGCGCCATCGGCGAACTCTACCAGTACGGGCTTTCGGCGCGCGGTCTGGCGATCGACCCGGCCGTCGGCGGCAAGGCGGAGGAATTCCCCGATTTCACCCATGTCTGGCTGGAGACGCCCAAGGAGGCCTCCGAGCATGTCGTGGTCTATGCGCTCCTGTCGGGTCCTTCGGTCGCCGGCGCCTTCCGCTTCCGGATGCATCGCGGCAAAGGCGTGACCATGGAGATCGAGAAGGCGCTCTGGCTGCGCCGCGACGTCGAACGCCTCGGCATCGCGCCGCTGACATCGATGTTCTGGTATTCCGAGACCGCAAAGGCGACCGCCGTCGACTGGCGTCCCGAGGTGCATGATTCGGACGGGCTCGCGCTCTGGACCGGCGCGGGCGAGCGCGCCTGGCGGCCGCTGAACAATCCGCAGCGCACCATCGCCTCCTCCTTCTCCGACAACGCGCCGCGCGGCTTCGGCCTGATGCAGCGCGACCGCGAGGTCGGGAACTATCTCGATGGCGTGTTCTATGAGCGCCGACCGAGCCTCTGGGTCGAGACGCAAGGCGACTGGGGCCGGGGCGCGGTCCAGTTGATCGAGATCCCGACCGACGACGAAATCCACGACAACATCGTCGCGATGTGGGTGCCGGACGGGCCGGCGCGGGCCGGCGCGTCCTATGCGTGCAAATACAAGCTGCACTGGCTCGCCGACGAGCCTTATCCCACACCGCTCGGCCGCGTCGTGGCGACGCGCCTCGGCAATGGCGGCCAGCCCGGCACGACGCGACCCAAGGGCGTGCGCAAGTTCATGGTCGAGTTCAAGGGCCCGGCGCTGGAGACGATCCCCTTCGGCGTCAAGCCCGAGGTCGTGCTCTCGGCCTCGCGCGGCGCGTTCTCCTACGTCTTCGCCGAGGCCGTGCCCAACGACGTGCCGGGCCATTGGCGCGCGCAGTTCGATCTCACGGCGGAGGGCAGCGACCCGATCGAGATGCGCTGCTTCCTGCGCGGTGGCGATCAGGTTCTGACCGAGACCTGGCTCTACCAGTATCTGCCGTTCTGATCAGACGGCCTTGCGCAACGCCTCGTTGATCCGCGCCTGCCAGCCCGGACCTGTCGCGCGGAACCGTTCGATCACGTCAGCGTCAAGGCGCAGCGTGATCTGCTTCTTCGGCGCTTCTAGCTTTGGCCTGCCGCGGCCGCGGCGGACCAGCACGCCGCCGTTATGGACATCGGCCGTGTCGAACCACTCATCCGTCAGTTCGGGGGCATCGTCGGGATCAACCCAGGCGGCTGCGGTAGCGCGCTTGTTCTCGGTCATTGGCTTTTCTCATGCTGATGATGCGACGCGCCTCTCCGCGTTGCGTCCAGATGATCACGACCATTCCGCTCGTCCAGCAGGCCTACCGTGACCATCCGGACCTCGCCATAGTCGTTCCGCTCGTCTTCGCGCGTGAAGGTCACACATGCGAAGACGTCGGACGCCCGCGCGAAATCGACTTCGCGGTGAAGCAATGTCTCGGCGCGCTTGGTCCCATCGTATTCCAGCCTCACAAATAAATGTAACTCCAGATAATCGAGAGATCAAGACGCCCTCGAGCGTTGGTGACAATCCTGTTGACTGGCTTGCCTCCGTTGCCACGTAACATTATATCATCGCATGTGAGTCATCCGCATGCCCATACCCATCGCGCCGTCTCGGAGAATCCGGGCTGGTCGCTGCTGCGGCTTTCGGCCGGGCAGCGGCTCGGCATCGCGTTCGTCGTCATCGCCATGGTCTGGGCGGCGACGCTCGCCGTGATCCTGTGACGAGAGTGCAAGTGCCCGCCATCCGCCTCGCCAATCTGACGCTCGGCTATGACCGGCACCCGGCTGTGCATCACCTGTCGGGCGAGATCGCGCAGGGCAGCCTGACCGCGATCGTCGGGCCCAATGGCGCCGGAAAATCAACCTTGCTCAAGGGCATCGCAGGCGCGCTCTCGCCGCTCGACGGTGGCTTGACCTTGTCGAAGGGAAAGCGGCTGGCCTATCTGCCGCAATCGGCCGATCTCGACCGCTCCTTCCCGATCCATGTCTACGATCTCGTCGCCATGGGCCTGTGGAGCTCCGCCGGCATTTTTGGGCGCATCGGGCTCGGCTCCAAAGGCAAGGTCGAGGCCGCGATCGCGGCGGTCGGCCTCACCGGCTTCGAGCGCCGGCCGATCGGCGCGCTTTCGGGCGGCCAGATGCAGCGGGCGCTGTTTGCGCGGTTGCTGCTGCAGGACGCCGACATCATCCTGCTCGACGAGCCCTTCACCGCGATCGACGCCCGCACCACCGCCGATCTGCTGGCGCTGGTGCAACGCTGGCATGGCGAGAACCGCACGGTGGTCGCCGTGCTGCACGACATCGAGACGGTGCGCCGCGCCTTCCCGCAGACGCTGCTGCTGGCGCGCGAGACGGTGGCCTGGGGCGAGACGGCGCGGGTGCTGACACCGGAAAACCTGCTGAAAGCGCGCCGCATGGTCGAGGCCTTCGACAGTCACGCGCCGGCATGCGAGCGCGAAGCGGCGTGATTGAACTCATCACCCCACGACCCTCATCCTGAGGAGCGCCGAAGGCGCGTCTCGAAGGATGCTCCAGATGCCTCCGGAACCTCCTGGAGCATCCTTCGAGACGCCGCTTCGCGGCTCCTCAGGATGAGGGTTGAGGGAGGCCGAAGAAGACGGATCGATGCTCTACGACCTCCTCATCGGCCCCTTCGCCGAATTCGATTTCATGCGCCGGGCGCTGGTCGGGATCATGGCGCTGTCGGTCTCGGGCGCGCCGATCGGCGTGTTCCTGATGCTGCGGCGGATGAGCCTGACCGGCGACGCGATGGCGCATGCGATCCTGCCCGGTGCCGCGATCGGCTATCTCGTCGCCGGCTTCTCGCTGCCGGCGATGACGCTGGGCGGGCTCGCGGCGGGGTTCGCGGTCGCCTTGGCCGCCGGCGCGGTGGCGCGGCTCACCGTGATGAAGGAGGATGCCTCGCTGGCGGCCTTCTACCTGATCTCGCTGGCGCTCGGCGTCACCATCGTCTCGCTGCGCGGCTCGGCGGTCGATCTCTTCCATGTCCTGTTCGGCAATGTGCTGGCGCTCGACAACGACGTTCTCGTGCTGCTGGCAAGCGTGGCGACCTTAAGCCTGCTGACGCTGGCCGCGCTTTACCGTCCGCTGGTGATGGAATGCGTCGATCCGGGTTTTCTGCGCTCGGTCAGCCGGTCCGGCGGCGTCGTCCATCTCACCTTCCTCGCGCTGGTGGTGCTGAATCTCGTGGCCGGCTTCCATGCTCTCGGCACGCTGCTGGCGGTCGGGCTGATGATGCTGCCAGCCGCCGCCGCACGCTTCTGGACAGCCGACATCACGCGGCTGATCCTGCTCGCGACGGCGTTCGGCATGGTCTCCGGCTATGCCGGGCTCGTCGTCTCCTATTCGGCCGGCAGCAATCTCCCGGCGGGTCCGGCCATCATCCTGGCGGCGGGGGCGCTCTATCTTGGCTCGCTCCTGCTCGGCTCGCAGGGCGGGCTTGCGCGCCGGCTCTTGCCTGCCGCCCATCTCCAGCGCTAGTGATGTTATAGTGTTTCATTATCCGTCGGAGAGCCGCCATGCTGAATCGTCGTGACCTGATTGCGGGCGCCGTCGCCGGACTGACCGTTGCGAGTCTGCCGGCGCTAGCGCAGGAGAAGCTCGCCGTCGTCGCCAGCTTCTCGATCCTCGGCGATTTCGTCCAGCGCATCGGCGGCGAGCGTATCGCCCTGACCACGCTGGTTGGTCCCGATGGCGACGCCCATGTCTATTCGCCGACGGCGGCCGATGCCAAGGTGATGGCTGTGGCGAAGCTCGTCATCGTCAACGGCCTGAATTTCGAAGGGTGGATGACGCGGCTGGTGAAATCCTCCGTCGCCAAAGCGCCCGTCATCGCGGCTGCGGGGAAAGTGACGCCGCTCAAGGAGGCCGGAGGACACAACCATGGCCACAGTCATGGTCACGGACACGGTCATGGCGGGGCCGATCCGCACGCCTGGCAGGATGTCGGCAACGCCAAGCTCTACGTCGCTGCGATCCGCGACGCGCTGGTCGCCGCCGACCCCGCCGGCAAGGCAGTCTACGAGGCCAATGCCGACGCGTATCTCACGGAGTTGACCGCGCTCGACGCCGATCTGCGCGCCGCAGTTCAGCGCATTCCCGCCGATCGTCGCAAGGCGATCACCTCGCACGACGCCTTCGCCTATTTCGAGAAGGCCTATGGGTTGGATTTCGTCTCGCCCCAGGGCGTCTCGACCGAGGCCGAGGCTTCGGCGAAGGACGTGGCGCGCATCATCCGGCAGATGAAGGCGCAGAAAATCCCGGCCGTCTTCCTCGAAAACATTACCAATCCGCGCCTGATCGAACAGATCGCCCGTGAAACCGGAGCTAAAATCGGCGGCCGGCTCTATTCCGACGCGCTCTCCGCACAGGACGGCCCGGCCGGGACTTACATCGCGATGATGAAACACAATATAAGCCAGATCGAGAAGGCGCTCGGCGCCGGCCCGAGTTAGGTTGCTTTCGAACCACCACGTCATCCCGGACAAGCGGCGCAGCCGTGCAGATCCGGGATCCATCATGGAGCGATGTCGTGCTCCAGGATGGATCCCGGAGTTCCGCTTCGCTCCATCCGGGATGACGCGCGAGGAAGGCGACGAAGGCAGCGGGATCGATTGAGCCGCTTAAAGAACCAGGATCGACCATGTCCGAAAAAATCCCCGTCACGGTGCTCACAGGCTATCTTGGCGCCGGCAAGACCACGCTCCTCAACCGCATCCTGACCGAGGACCACGGCAAGAAATTTGCCGTGATCGTCAACGAGTTCGGCGAGACCGGCATCGACGGCGACCTCGTGGTCGGCGCCGACGAGGAGGTCTTCGAGATGAACAACGGGTGTATCTGCTGCACCGTGCGCGGCGACCTGATCCGTATCCTCGATGGCCTGATGAAGCGAAAAGGCAAGTTCGACGCGATCATCGTCGAGACCACGGGGCTCGCCGACCCCGCCCCCGTGGCGCAGACCTTCTTCGTCGACCAGGATGTCGGTGACGCGACGCGGCTCGACGCCGTCGTCACGGTCACCGATGCAAAGTGGCTCACCGAACGGCTGAAGGATGCGCCCGAAGCCAAGAACCAGATCGCCTTCGCCGACGTCATCATCCTCAACAAGGTCGATCTGGTGACGCCCGACGAACTGGCCGAGGTCGAGGCGCGCATCCGCGCCATCAACCCCTACGCCAAGCTGCACAAGACCACGCGCTGCGACCTGCCGATCGACCAGTTGCTCGACCGCAACGCCTTCGATCTCGACCGTATCCTCGACATCGAGCCGGATTTCCTCGAGGCCGGGCATCACCATCACCATTCCGATGAGGTGCGTTCGCTCTCCTTCACGATCCCCGGCGACGTCGATCCCGAAAAGTTCATGCCGTGGATCAACGATCTCAGCCAGGCGCAGGGCCCCAATATCCTGCGCTCCAAGGGCATCCTCGCCTTCAAGGACGAGCCGCGCCGCTTCGTCTTCCAGGGCGTCCACATGATCCTCGACGGTGATCTGCAGCGCGACTGGAAGAGCGGCGAGACGCGCAACTCCCGCCTCGTCTTCATCGGCCGCGACCTCGACGAGGCTGAGCTCCGCAAGGGCTTTCTCGCCTGCGCGGCGTGAGCGCTCCCTTGTCATTCCGGGGCGCGGCAGAGCTGCGAAGCCGGAACCCACGACCGGGCGAGTCCTTCATGACGCCGGCGGATTGTCGCACCCGGTCGTGGGTTCCGGGTCCGGTCCTGCGGTCCGCCCCGGAATGACAATTGTTTGCGAAACACGTAGCCGAAGCTAAAGCGTTGCCCATGGACACCATCGCCAAACCCGTTTCGCTGCGCGAGCATGTCGTCCCCGTCGAGGCCGGCGAGCATGTCGTCGCCGCGCATTGGCTGAAGAGCACGCTGGCGCTTGCGCTCTCCGACGGCCGCGTGCTGCGTTGGCGCGAGGGCGTGGTGGAGACGGTCGAAGCCCATGCCGGCGGCATTCTCAGCGCCTGCTGCGACGGCGAGCGCCTGATCACGGGCGGCGACGACGGGCGCGTGGTCGCGCTGACAGCCGAGGGACAGGCGACCGAGCTCGCCCGCGACGAAAAACGGCGCTGGATCGATTCCGTGACGCTGTCGGCCAGCGGCAGCCTCGCCTGGAACGCCGGCCGCAGCGTCCATGCGCGCGACGACAAGGGCAAGGTCAAGTCGCTCGACGTCGCCTCGACGCCGCAGGGGCTGGTCTTCGCGCCGAAAGGCTATCGCCTTGCCATAGCCCAGATGAACGGCGTCTCACTCTGGTATCCCAACACCGAGGCGAAGCCTGAGTTTTTGGAATGGAAGGGCTCGCATCTCGACGTGACCTGGTCGCCGGACGGGCGCTTCGTCGTCTCGGCCATGCAGGAGAACGCGCTGCATGGCTGGCGGCTCGGCGAGAAGCCGAGCCATATGCGCATGACCGGCTATCCGTCCAAGCCGCGCTCGCTGTCATGGTCGCATGACGGGCTCTGGCTCGCCTCCAGCGGCGCCGACGCCGCGATCATCTGGCCGTTCCTGGGCGACGGGCCGCAGGGCAAGGCTCCGCGCGAATGCGGTGCGCGCCACGCAAAAGTCACCCGCGTCGCCTTCCATCCGCGCGCTCTGGTGCTCGCCGTCGGCTACGACGATGGCTGCATCCTGATGATCCGCCTGACCGACGCGTCGGAACTGCTGGTGCGCCCGGCGCAGAAGGGCAGCGGGATCACCGCCTTCGCCTGGGACAAGCCCGGCAAGCGGCTGGCTTTCGGGACGGAAGACGGCATGGTCGGCGTGCTGACGCTGCCGGCTGCCGGCTGAGCCTCGCGATGCGCTTGGGCCTGTTCGGCAAGGGCGCGGCCGACAGGGCGAAGGTCTCTGGCGACGCCGCGCGCATCAAGGCCGATGTTCGGGAACTGCTCGATCTGCCGGAGGCGGCTGCCATCGCGGTCAACGAAATCCTCTGCGCCGATCCCGCCTGCCCGGGCACGGAGACCGTCATCCTCGTGATGAATCCCGGCGAGAAGACGAAGGCGTTCAAGGCGCAGATGGCGATGGCCGAGCTGACGCGCGAGGCGCTCGCCGCGGTGCTGGCAGGCGAGGGTTGAGGTTCAGCCTGATTCGGTGGTGCGTGAAGTCTGCGCCGGCGAGGCCAGCTCGGCGTTGCGCGACGTGACGGGGCGGGAGACGCGGAAGCGCGTCGCCTTGATCGTCTGCGAGAGTTTGAGTTCGGCTGAAACAGCCGGGACCGGCTGGAGCGCGCGTGGCCTCGCGAAAGCGGTTCCGCCGGCGATCAGCAGGGCCAGAAGAGCGATCAGGGACTTGCAAAACATGGCCGGCGCTTTCTCGAAAGACGGGCTTGTCCCGTCGATGGAGAAAGCCTAGGCGGCGGTCGGCTCGGCCGCTGTTCCCTGTGGAACAGAACAGGCTGGTGACAGCGTCGGTCAGCGGCGTCGCTATGCTCGTCGCGACTCCGCAAACGAGACACAGGCAAGGCCTCCGCATGGCGCCCCGCAGCAAGCCGCCGCTCACCCTGACCACGGCGCAGGCGCGCGCTATCTGGCTGCGCGCCCAGCGGCTCGACGTGCGCGAGCCCTTCGGCTCGGGGCCGCAGGCAGTGGCGGCGGCGGTCGCCCATCTCGGCTATGTCCAGATCGACACGATCAACGTGATCGAGCGCTGTCACCACCATATTCTCTACAGCCGTATCCCGTCCTACAGACGCGCCGATCTGGCCGTGGCGCAGTCGGCCGAGAAGAGCGTGTTCGAGTACTGGACGCATGCGCTGTCCTATGTCGCGACATCGGATCTGCGCTTCTTCCTGCCGGCGATGAAGGCGCATCGCGAGGAGCCGAGGCGCTGGTCGGCGGTGGGCGGACGCGAGGAGGCGCGCAAGCTGCTCGCGCGCATCCGCAAGCAGGGCGCGCTGACGATCCGCGACATCGACAACGATGTGCTGGTCGAGAAAGCGCATCTCTGGGCGAGCAAGAAGCCGTCAAAGGGCCTGCTGGAGCGCTCCTTCTACGATGGTGAGCTGGTGGTTTCGGCCCGCGCCGGCATGCTCAAGACCTATGAGCTGATGGAGCGGCATTTCGTGTTCGGGAAGCGCGCGACGCCGGCCAGCGAGCGGCAGGTCACGGCCTATGTGCTCGACCGGGCCCTGCGCGCGCAGGGCGTCGTCAGCCTCGACTCGATCTGCCATCTCGACGCCCCGCGCAAGAAGGCCGTCGCCGAGCTGATCGAAGCGCGGGTCAGGCGTCGGGAGCTCGCGCCGGTCAGGATCGAGGGCGTGGAGAAGACGCCGCACTGGCTGCCGCGCGACCTGCTCGACGCGCCGGCGACGGAGCCCAATTCCGGCCTAGTCCATATTCTGTCGCCCTTCGATCCGCTGATCATCCAGCGCAAGCGGACCAAGGCGATCTTCGGCTACGGCCATGTCTTCGAGGCCTATCTGCCGAAGGAAAAGCGCGTCTTCGGCTATTTCGCGCTGCCGGTGCTGGTCGGAGACCGCATCGTGGCGGTGATCGACCTGAAGACGGACAGGGCGGCAGGCAGGCTGCTGATCCAGCAATGGAGCTGGATCGCGGGCTGCGAGACGCCGGAGACGAGAGCGGTGGTCGAGACGGAGCTGGAGAGGTTCGAGCGGTTCCAGCTCGGGCGCGACGATTCCGAGGCGCTCACACCCCCAGCAGATCGACCAGATGCGGGATCAGCGGCTCGTCCGCCGGCGGCATCGCCAGCTCCCTGAGCTTGCCGGGGCGGACCCATTTCAGGTTCTGGCCCTCATGGGAGACGACCTGCCCCTCCCAGCGCCGGCAGATATAGAGCGGCATCAGCAGGTGGAATTCGGGATAGGCGTAGCTGGCGAAGGTCAGCGGCGCGAGACAGTCCTCCTTCACCGTGATGCCGAGTTCTTCAGACAATTCGCGGATCAGCGCGGGCTCTGGCCGCTCGCCGGCTTCGAGCTTGCCGCCGGGGAACTCCCACAGCCCGGCCAGCGCCTTGCCCTCCGGGCGCTGCGCGACGAGGACCCGGCTGTCGGCATCGATCAGGGCGCAGGCGACGACGAGGAGGAGTTTCATCGGAAACTTTCGGACTGTAGCCGGGGCAAGTGGTATGTCAGGCCATTTGGCGCGGATAGAACCGGCAGTCGCGAACCGGCGTGAAGCCGATCTTGGCGTAGCAGCGGTTCGAGGCGGGATTGGCCTGATCGACGTAAAGACAGACCGCCGGTCGTCCGAGTGCCAGAATATGCTGCGACACCGCCGCCGTCACGGAGCCTGCATAGCCCTTTCCGCGGTGCTCCGGCGGGGTGTAGACGCGGCTGATCGCTCCCATGCCCTGCGTCAGCCGCTGCACCCGCGCGACCGAGACCGGCTGGTCGCCATCAATCCAGAAGAAGGCTTGCGACCGCGCCGCCGAGCTTTGCAGCTCGGCCCGGTCTGGCACCGGATCATGCGGAACGACATCGCGCGCGAAAGCCAGCATCCATTCGGCGTAAAGTGGGCCGTCCGTCGCCGCCACGGGCCGGCAATGGCCCGCCGCTTCGGGGAAGTGCGGCGGCCCGGCAAGCGCGAGGATGCCTTGTAACTCCGGGTCACCAAAGACGAGGCCGTCGCGGCGCATGATCTCGACTAGACAAGACGTGGTTTCCGCCGGTCCCGCCACGCCGCGAAACGGCAGCGCCCTGGTCAGTCCGGCCAGAGCGAGACAGGCCTCCTCGTCGAGATCGGTGACGATGAGATGGTTACCAGCATAGTGGATCGCGCAGCATCCCGGCGCGCCCAGCGACCAGTAGCTAAGCTCTGGGGGCGGAGCAGTCCCGTGCCGCGCCAGCAAGCCTAGGATCATGTTGTTGCCGACCGCGTCCCTTTCTAGCGTCGGGAGATGACGATCGAGGAAATCGGGGAAGTCCATCACGGCTTGATCCACGCCTGCCAGAAACCGGGGCTGCCGGCGTCTCAATACCGGGACAGCACGACCTGCACCGGCTCGGTCTCCTTGCCGGTCAGGGTGACCGTCTCATAGATCGAGCCGCCCTGCCGGAACAGCGCGTCCTCGTCGCCCCAGAGCACCTGCGTCGTGATGAAATATTCGCCCGGCGGCACGTTTTCGAAGGCGAACTTGCCGTTGGCCTCGGCCTTGGTGGTGCGGCTGTATTCGCCATAGCGCGGGTCGGGATTGTCGTCGCGCGGATAGGCGGAATGGGGCACGTATTTGCCCTTGCCGTAGAGCTGCGCGAAGCGCTCGCGCGAGAACGGCGTCGCCGGGATCAGACGCACGACCTGGCCCGCAGCATTGACCACGACGCCCGTCGACTTGGTCAGGAAGGCATGGCCGACGACGACGCCCTTGCCGGGTTTCTTGATGAAGGCGACCTCGTCGACCGAGAATTGCGCGACCGTCGGCTGGCGATCGACGCAAGCCGCCAGCAGCACCGCGACGCAGACTCCCAGCACCAGCTTCATGCCGTCCTCGCCAACCGCCCCGACGTCGTGACCAGGAAGACGCCGGCGAGGATGATGCAACCTCCGATTATCTGCCGCAACTCCAGCGTCTCGCCGAGCACGAGGATACCCATGATCGTTGCCACCGTCGGCACGAGATAGCCGGTCATCGCCGCCTTCGTCGGCCCAGCGGCGCGGATCAGGCGCATGAAGACCGCCATCGGGATCGCGGTCGAAAGCAGGCCGAGCGCCAGCATGGCCGGGACGTGCGCCGCCATCGGCGCAAGCGCCGAGGGCCCGGCGAAGACCAGCGTCAGGACCAGCGCGACGAGGCCGGAGACGACCTGCTGGCCAAGCGCGAGCCGCGCCGGATCGCCCGACGAGGCGGGAACGGCGCGGGCATAGAGATTGCCGATGCTGTAGCCCAGCGTGACGCCGACCATGGCCAGCACGCCGAGCGCGGTGCCGCCGCCCTCGACGAGACGGGGCCCAATCAGCAGCGCGACGCCGGCCATGCCGAGCAGGATGCCGATCACCCGGCGCTGACCCATGCGCTCCTCGGCGAACAGAAAATGCGCGAACACCGCCGTCACCAGCGGCCCGGCCGCCTGGATCATCGCGGCGGGGCCGCTGGCGAGTTGCACGAGCGCATAGGCGACCAGCACATTGGGAATCCAGCCATTGGTCGTGCCGAGGATCAGCCAGTGGCGGATTTCGTCGCGGCGCGGCAGCGGGCTCTGGCCGAGCCAGAGGACATAGGCGGCGAGCGCGCCTGCGCCGAGCAGACCGCGCCCGGCGGCGATGGCGAGCGGCGACACCTCGCCGTTCATCAGCTTGATGAACAGGAAGCTGCAGCCCCAGAACAGCGAGCAGACCAGAAGATGGCCTGCGACGAAGGCGCGGCTGGGGGTGAGGGCGTTGGCGGTCATCCGCTTTTAGCCCTCATCCTGAGGAGAAGCCGCAGGCTTCGTCTCGAAGGATGCTCCAGAGCGCGCTGGATGATCCTTCGAGACGGCGCTGCGCGCCTCCTCAGGATGAGGGCTGTGGGTGTCGGCCTTCAAAAATCCAGGTCGTCGTAATGGGCGCTCGGGGCCATTCCCGGCACGCGGTCCGCCAGCAGCGGCCGGAAGCTCGGCCGGGATTTGATCCTCGCATACCATGCGCGCGCGGCCTCGTCCTCGTCCCAGGGCACGTCGCCGAGATAGTCGACGCAGGAGAGATGCGCCGCGGCGGCGAGATCGGCATAGCTCAGATCGGGCCCGGCCAGCCAGTTCCGCTTGGCGGTGAGCCACGCGATGTAGCGCAGATGATAGCGCACATTGGCGCGCCCCGCGCGGATCGCGCCCATTTCGGGCGGGCCGCCGCCCTCCTCGCGCCCCATGAAGCGCTTCATCACCTTTTCCAGCACGAGCGGGCCGGTGATCTCGGCGTCGAACTTGCCGTTGAACCAGTCGAGCAAACGGCGGACCTCGACGCGCTCGGCGGGGCCGTCCGGCATCAGCCGATTCTGGCCGAGGGCCAGCCCGCGCGTCTCGTCGAGATATTCGGCGATGACGCCCGCGCCGGGCACCGCAAGGCCCGAATCCTCGCGGAAGACGGGCGTCGTTCCGGCCGGGTTCATCTCCAGGAACTCGCGCCGGCGCTCCCAGACGCGCTCCTCGACGAGATCGGCCTCAAGGCCGAACTCGGCCAGGACGAGCCGGACGAAACGCGAATGCGGACACAGCGGATAGTGGTGAAGCGTCGCCATGGCACTCTTGAAACAGGCGGATGCGGCGCAAGCGGGGCCGAGGGAGAAGCGTGGCGCGGTCATGCGCGAGACGCGTGATGTCGGCGCCTGCTATAGTCCCGAGACTGCCGGCTCACAAGCCGCCGCCCCGTCTCCGCTTCGATTTGACCCGGTCGTCTTGGCGAAGTGGTAACCAATTCGCAAAGAGGCTGGGCGCAAGAGATAGGCCGGTTTACCTCTCCCGAGGCCGACCCGGCTGCGCCGACCCGTCCCAGAGACCCTCGCCATGGAAAACCTGTTCGAAGCGATCGTGCTCGGCATCGTCGAGGGGCTGACGGAGTTTCTCCCCGTCTCCTCGACCGGGCATCTGCTGCTGCTCGGGCATTTCCTCGGCTTCGAATCGAACGGCAAAACCTTCGAGGTGCTGATCCAGCTCGGCGCGATCCTGGCGATCATGCTGGTCTATTTCCGCCGCCTGCTCGACATCGCGCTCAGGCTGGGTTCGGACCCCGCCGCGCGGCGCTTCGTCATCGGGGTGCTCGTCGCCTTTCTGCCGGCCGCGCTGATCGGAGCCGTGCTGCACGGCTTCATCAAGAGCGTGCTGTTCAATCCGTTCCTGGTCTGCTGTTCGCTGATCGCAGGCGGGCTCGTGCTGATGGTGGTCGACGAACTGGAACTCGAGGTGAAGCACAACGACGCCACGGCCTTTCCGTTGTCGATGTATCTCAAGATCGGCCTTGTCCAGTGCCTGGCGATGATTCCGGGCGTCTCGCGCTCGGGCTCGACCATTGTCGGCGCGATGCTGCTGGGGGCAAGCAAGCGCTCGGCGGCCGAGTTCTCCTTCTTCCTCGCCATGCCGACCATGGCGGGCGCCTTCGCCTACGACCTGCTCAAGAACTACAAGATCCTGACCTTCGACGACACGGTGCTGATCGGCGTCGGCTTCGTCGCGGCGTTCTGCTCGGCGCTGGTCGTGGTCCGGGTCTTCCTCGACTATGTCTCGAAGCGGGGCTTTGCGCTCTTCGCCTGGTGGCGGATCATCGTCGGGCTGTTCGGGCTGGCGGGGCTGTGGATCGTCGGCTGAGTGCATTCCGTCATTGCGAGCGCAGCGAAGCAATCCAGCCGTCTCGCGCAAACCGCTGGATTGCTTCGCTGCGCTCGCAATGACGGTCAATCCTGAGGGGCCTCAGGCGGGCCCCGTCTCGCTCAGCGTCGGCGCCGCACTTGGCCGCGCGCCCGGCAGAGAGCCGGTCTGGCGCTCGATCATGCGGTGGACCACCGGCGGGACCGGGCCCTTGTGCAGGGCGCGGACGCGCTCGCCGATCTCGGCGTCGGCCTGCGTCACGCGCTGGTTCTGGCGGACGTACTCGACCCAGGTCGGGCTGTCGTAGCGCTCGATCCAGAGTTCGGCATTGGTCAGGTCTCGCAGCAGCGCCCAGTGCCGCGCGCCGTCGCGGCGGCGGATACGGCGGCGCTCGGCCATCGCCCCCAGGAAGGTGACGACGTCTTCTTCCGCGATGATGTATTCGATCGTGACGATGACCGGGCCGCTGCGCGGTTCGATATCGACCGCCACCTTGGGTTCGCGCCAGCGGCTGAGCGGATCGAGATTGAGCGCCTCCAGCGGCGGCAAGGCATAGCGCAGGCCGAGAGCCGCGCCAGCCAACAGCGTGAACGCCGCGACGAGAAGCGTCTGCTCGGTGCCGATCTGGAGGATCGCCCGGCCCCAGACCCAGCTCCCCAGCGCCATGCCGCCGAACGCGCCCATCTGGTAGAGCGCCAGCGCCCGGCCGACAACCCAGCGCGGGGCCGAGAGCTGCACGGTGGCGTTGAAGGTCGAGAGCGTCATGACCCATGAACCGCCGGTGACGCAGAGCGCCAGCATCGTCAGCCAGAGGCTGGTGCTGACCGCCATCACCGCGACCGCTGCCGCGAAGGCGGCGAAGGTCAGCCGCACCAGCGCCTCGGTGGTCAGCATGCGGCGCAGGCGCGCGCTCAGGAACGCGCCGGCGACCGCGCCGGCGCCGAATGCGCCGAGCAGCACGCCGAAGACCAGCGGGCCGCCCTTGACGAGGTCGCGCGCGATCAGCGGCAGCAGCGCCAGCACGACGATGCCGCCAAAGCCGAAGGCGAAGGCGCGCAGGATGACGCTGCGGATGTTGGGCGACATCGCGACATAGCGCAGGCCGGCGCTCATCGCGATCCACAGCGTCTCGCGCGGCAACAGGCGTTCGACCTTGGGCGGGGTCCAGCGCCAGAGCACGGCGAGCAGCGCGACGTAACTCACGGCGTTGATGGCGAAGGCCGCAAACGCGCCCGACGCCGCCACGATCGCGCCGCCGATGGCGGGGCCGACGCTGCGGGCGATGTTGAAGGCGACGCTGTTCAGCGTCACCGCGGCGGGCACGTCCTGCCGCGGCACCATGTCGCCGACCGATGACTGCCAGGCCGGATTGTTCAGCGCCGTGCCGCAGCCGATCAGGAAGGTGAAGGCCAGCAGCGTCCAGGGCGTCAGCCAGCCGAACCAGGAGAAGACGGCCAGCCCGATCGAGACCGCGAACATGAAGAGCTGTGCGGTCAGCATGATTCTTCGGCGGTCGTAATTGTCGGCGATCGCGCCCGCCGCCAGCGAGAACAGCATCACCGGCAGCGTGGTCGAGGCCTGCACCAGCGCGACGAGATCGGCGGAGGCCGCAATCGACGTCATCAGCCAGGACGCGCCGACAGCCTGGATCAAACCGCCGAAATTGGAGGCGAGGCTGGCGAACCAGACGGCGCGGAAAACCGGCTGGCGCAACGGCACGAAAGGCGAGGCGCGCTGCGGCAGCGCCACGCCCTCGGCCGCGAGTTCGGCCGCTGCGACATCCTCGACCGGCTGGGCTTTGAGATCGGCAGGCATGAGCCAAGGGTTAGAGGCTCAGGCGGGCGCTGCCAACCTCGCTCCTCAGGATGAGGGCTGATCCGCGACCGGCGAAACTGCAGCCCGCCGCCCGCGCGGCTGCCTTGCCGCCGGGGCGCGCCAGGCGTGCAGCCCCGCGACGACGAGACCCGTCAGCGCGACCCAGTGGCCCGGCCGCAGGAAGGCCAAGTCCTGATAGGCCACGACGTCGAGATTGGCTTGAAACACCATCCAGGCCGATACGCCGGTGGTCAGCGCGTACCAGGCGGTTTCGCAGATCGCGGTCGCGAGGCCCGTGGCGAGCGCGGCGGCGACCAGCACCGGCGTGGAAAAACCGATTTTCCAGCGGGCGAGCCCGCGATAGACGAGCAGCAGGGCGAAGAGCCCGTTCATCAGCGCCGGCTCGGTGACGTCGATCTTCGACTGCAGCGCGAAATGCAGCAGGCTCAGGCCCGTGATCAGATAGACGAGATTGTGCAGGCGCTGCCAGTTCTTCGTCCCCATGCGCCGGATCATGCCGTCGGTCGAGGTGACGCCAAGCGCGACCAGCCCCGTCAGCGCCACGATTCCGACCGTGAGATAGAAGCGCTTGATGATCTCGGAGACGATCAGCCCCCAGTCGAAGGCGAGATCGATGCAGTAGAGCATCAGATGAGCGGCCGCATAGGCGAGCGCGGAGAGACCGAGCATGCGGCGCACGCCGATCAGCTTGCCCCAGTCGAGAATCTTCCGCAGCGGCGAGACGGCCAGCGTGATCAGCAAAAGCCGCATTGCCTCCGTGCCGGTGTCGTGGACGGCGCGGGTCCAGGGTTTGGAGCCGAGCTGGTGCGTCCATGCCTGCCAGGCCAGGATCAGCGCCGGGACGACGACGAGCGCGAAGGCGGCCGCGCGCAGCGCGGAAAAGCGGCCCTGCCGGTCGAGCCAGGGCAGATAGCTGTTCAGGCTGGCAGTCGCCATGCGTCGTCACCGCCCCTTACATTCTTGCACCGGATACGCCACGGAGCTTGCCTCTGTCTCGCACATCGGCACACAAGAGCGTGACTGCGATCCTGCCTGCAACCTGCGGACCCGAGCATGCCTTCACACCAGCCCACCATCGTCTTCGACGTCGGGAACGTCCTGATCCGCTGGGACCCGCGCCTGCTCTATCGCGACCTCATTCCCGACGACGAGAAGCGCGACTGGTTCATGGCCAATGTCTGCACGGCGGCGTGGAACATCGAGCAGGATCGCGGCCGCTCCTGGGAGGAGGCCGTGGCGCTGCTGGTCGCTGCGCACCCGGAGTGGGAGCGCGAGATCAGGGCCTATGACCAGCGCTGGCACGAGACCGCGCCCTATGTGCTCGACGAGAGCGTCGCGATCCTCGCCGAACTGAAGGCAAAGGGCGAAAAGGTCTACGCCATCACCAATTTCTCGCGCGAGAAATGGGCGGAGTGCCTGATCCGTTTCCCGTTCCTGCAGAGCTTCGACGGCGTCGTCGTCTCGGCGCATGAGCGCCTGATCAAGCCCGACCCCGCGATCTACCGTGTGCTGCTGGAGCGCTTTGAGCTGGTGGCCGGGGACTGCATCTTCATTGACGACAGCGAAAAGAACGTCGATGCGGCGCGCGCGGTCGGCATGCAGGCGGTACATTTCGTCGAGCCGATCGACCTGCGCGCGGCGTTGCGGGGCCTGGGAGCGGCTTTGTGAGCCGGCATAGGACGAAGCGGCGCGAGCAGCGGTGAGATCAATGCTCTGGCTGCGTTGGACAGCCGTGGCGGGCGTCGGAGCCGGCACGGCCGCGACCTTGCTCGGCGGGCTTGCGCCGCTGATCCCCTATCTCGAACTGGTCAACCAGTTCCGGCCCTTCCTCGTCGCGGCAAGCCTCGCCGTGCTGGCGCTCTGCGCCCTGGCGCGACGGCGGCGGCTGGTCGCGGCCGGCGCGGCGCTCGCTTTCGCCAATGTCGCGCTGATGCTCCTTCCGCTGCGGCTCTCCGCACCGCTGCCGACGGGCGCGGTGGCCGGCCCGCGCGACCAGATCAGCATCCTCACTTTCAACGTCTGGTATGCCAACACGACGCCCGAGCGCGTCGTCGACTATGTCCGGGCGGTCGATGCCGACCATGTCGTGCTGCAGGAGGCGTTTCCCGATCTCGCGCCACGCCTCGTCGAGCCGCTCCGGGCGCGCTACCCGTTCGTCATGTCGCTTCCCCAGAACAGCGGCGGCGTGCATCTGCTGTCCAAGGCCGAGCCGACCGCGCGGGGCTTCGTCAGCGGCAGCCCGCAGACGCCGCCGCTGGTCTGGGCGAGCTTTCCGGCATCAAGCGGCCGATCCTATACCGTGACCGGCATCCATCTTGCCTTCCCATTCGAGCCGCAATGGCAGGAGGCGCAGACGCGGTTTCTGGCGGAACGGCTGAGAGCCGCGCCGGGGCCACAGATCCTCGTGGGCGACCTCAACCTCGCCCCCTTCACCTGGAAGCTGGACCGGCTGACCCGAAGCACGGGGCTGCTCCGGCACGCCACATTCGCCCTGACCTGGCCGGCCCACCGCTTCGTGCCGGTGGTGCTGCTCGACAACCTGCTGGCCTCGCAGCAGTTCCGGTCCGCAGCCGTGACGATCGGCCCCGACGGGCTGGGATCGGACCACAGGCCGCTTCTGTTCAGGCTCGCGCTCGATCCGTAAGCACCAGCAGCGCTTACCCGTGCAACGACCGCCTGCCGTGGCCGGCAGGCGGTCCTCAGGGCCGAATGAGCCCGATCAACGCGCGCGGGCGCGCCAGTCGAAGCGGCGGCGGCCGCCATAAAAGCGCCGACGGCGATAATAGCCATAGGGCCGGCGGTAGTAATAGCGCCTCCGCCAGCGCGGTCGCCTGCGGTAGTAGTAATATTGCGAGAATTCGGCGTCCGTCTTGTCGAGCGCCGCGCTGTCGAGCCCAAGCGCGTCATCGCCAGGCACGAGCTTTGGCTCAACCGGGCCGGCGGCCTGCGCGACCGCCACGCCGCCGAGGCCGGCTGCGGCGAATCCGCCGATCAGCGTGGTGAGAAAGGAACGTCTGTCCACTGCGTGTCCTCCGCTTATGCGCCGCGACCTGCCGGTCGCGACGGCTGGTCGCACCCGGAGTGGGAAACGCGGAGGGGCGGGCGGGGTTCCGGAACGGGTTTGACGGAGGTTTTCGACGAAGCGACACGGATTCAATCCGCCGTGCCAGAACCTCCGGCAAAGCAGCGTTGGACAGTCTCACGAATCCATCTTCAGCGCGGCGATGAACGCCTCCTGCGGGATTTCGACCTTCCCGAACTGGCGCATCTTCTTCTTGCCTTCCTTCTGCTTGTCCAGAAGCTTGCGCTTGCGCGAGGCGTCGCCGCCATAGCATTTGGCCGTCACGTCCTTGCGCAGGGCGCGTATGGTTTCGCGGGCGATGATCTTGCCGCCGATCGCCGCCTGCACCGGAATCTGGAACATGTGCGGCGGGATCATGTCCTTCAGCTTATCGCCCATGGCGCGCCATC
>LNFM01005697.1_pt1 | contig 20111 bp, 16 predicted proteins | sample 596031 | NCBI WGS metagenome assembly LNFM01 (sample SAMN04254537, study PRJNA301005) | activated carbon metagenome | isolation source: dual media filters at the Ann Arbor, Michigan drinking water treatment plant | place: USA: Ann Arbor | reverse complement strand
TTCATTTGGAATCACCAAACTTCTCTCCTCGCGCCTTGCCTGGCGTGTTTTGGGGCAGCAACGCCGGGATGATTTATTCACAGACAGGCTCTTAGGTATCCAGGTTTTTAAGATCAAACAATTCGCGCGCCGCATCGAGCAACTCGTTGCGGCCTTCGAAACCGGCCTGTTTCATTTGGGTGCTGGGGGTGTGGACGAGCTTGTTGGTCAGGCCGCGCGCCAGCAGTTGCAGTGCCTCTTCGGGTGACCCGCCGCGCGCCAGCAGGCGGCGCGCCTTTTCAATCTCTTCGTCACGGATGCGCTCGGCCTGCTCCCGATAGGCGCGGATGGTGGAAACGGCCTCCAGGGATTTCAGCCAGCCCATGAAGTGCGTCACCTGAATATCAATAATCTCTTCGGCCTGTTTGGCGGCCTCCTGGCGGGATTTAAGGCCCTCCTGGATGATCTCCTGCAAATCATCGACCGTATACAGATAAACATCACGCAGATCACCCGCTTCGGGCTCGATGTCGCGCGGCACGGCTATGTCGACCATCAGCATCGGGCGATGCTTGCGCACCTTGATCGCCCGCTCCACAGCGCCCTTGCCCAGGATTGGCAAGGGGCTGGCAGTGGAGGAGATGACAATATCGGCCTCCGCCAAATGCATGGGTATCTCCGCAAGCTCAATGGCATAACCATTGAATTCGCTGGCCAGCGCGTGCGCTTTTTCCAGCGTGCGATTGGCGATGATGATGCGGCCAATGCCGTTTTCATGAAGGTGGCGCGCCGCCAGCTCGACAGTCTCGCCCGCGCCAATCAGCAGCACGGTCTGCTTGGCGAGGTCACCGAAAATCTGCTTCGCCAGGCTGACGGCGGCAAATGCCACCGATACCGGACTGGAGCCGATGGCGGTATCGGTGCGCACCTGCTTTGCAACGGAGAAAGTGTGCTGAAACAGCCTGCCCAGGGTGGTACCGACGGTACCGGCCTGCATGGCGGCGGCATAGGCGGTTTTGATTTGGCCGAGAATCTGCGGTTCGCCAAGGATCAGCGAATCCAGACCGCTGGCGACGCGCAGGATATGGCGCACGGCGTCCTGCTCCGGGTAAAGATACACATAGGGTGCGACTTCATCCCTTCTGAGATGATGATAATGCCCCAGCCAGTCAACGATTTCATCCTCATTGGACTGATTGGCGCAGCACAGCAGCTCGGTGCGGTTGCAGGTGGAGAGGATCGCCGCCTCGTTGGCACGGCAGCCCGTCGTGAGGTCGCGCAACGCCTCGGGCAGGCGTTCGGGCGCGAACGCCACTTTCTCCCGTATATTCACGGGCGCTGTCTTATGATTGATGCCGACGGCCAAAAGGCGCATTGAACTTATCCGCCCCTAAGAAAACAAACACCTTGCGGCTGATAAAAGCACAGTCCGATTAAAGAGCCTGCAATGAATCAAGTGTTGCATCCGATGACGCTCGCGGGATTACACCGCAGAACTCCGCCCGTCCGAGATGGCGTAAATGTAACACTTAATTGATGAACAGACCCTGAACACATGCAAACGGCTAATATATCAGGCTATCCTTCGCATGGGAAAGGGGGTGCAGACTTGCGGGCCATAATATGTGACACTTGTACCAATGATTGGTTGTGGAGTAGCTAAATGAAAATCCTGTCTTTATTTGTGGCTATACTGGGCATATCCACCCTCGCGACAGGGTGCGCGACAGCCCGTCCGGGCAATACAGCAGCGGCACCGGGCGATACACCCGCGGCAAAAGCCGCCAAGCAGCCACCAAAAACCCTGCCCGCACCGCCGGAAGCGATTTATCAGGCGCTGGTGGCCGAAATGGCGGCGCAACGCGGTTATTACGATGTCGCCGCGGAATATTATCAACGTCTGGCGCGCACTACCAAAAACCCAAAAATCGCCGAGCGCGCCACGCGCATTGCGGTGTTTACCCGCGATGACAAAAGGGCACTGGAATCCGCCAAAGTATGGCTGGAACAGGAACCCGGCAATCTGGAGGCACGGTTACTGATCGCCGCGGTGCTTATCAAGCAGGGGAAGATAGACGCTGCTGTGGAGCATCTGGAGAAGGTGCTGGCCGAACAGGCCACCACCCCGGACCACGGCTTTGGCATGGTCACCACGCTACTGGCCAGCCTCCCGGACAGCAAGCCAGCGATTGCAACCATGGAGCAGCTCGTCAGCAAACACAAGGATGATCCATTTGCCCAGCTTAACTACAGCCAGCTCGCGCTGCGGGCTGAAGCGCTGAACAAGGCCCGTAACGCCGTGGAAGCGGCCCTGCGCCTCAAGCCGGAGTGGCCCAACGCCATGGTCTTGAAGGCGCGCATCCTGCAATTGAGTGGCGATACCGCCCAGTCTCTGCAGATCCTGGATGCCGTCATCAAACAACAACCTAACGACATACCCCTGCGCCTGGCCTACGCCCGCACCCTGATAAGCGCCAACCGCCACGCGGATGCGCTCACCCAATTTGAGGTTTTGTTAAAACAGGCACCGGACAACGCCGACGTGCTGCTAGGCGCCTCCCTGCTCTCTATCGACCTCAAGGATCTGGACAAGGCAGAAAATTATCTGGCCCAACTGAGCAAGCAGCCGAAACGCAGTGGCGAAGCCAGCTTTTATCTTGGGGTGGTCGCGGAAGAAAAAAAGGACTATGCCACCGCAACACAACGTTACTCCGCTGTACCGCCAGGGGAAAATTATCTGTCCGCACAGATCCGCATCGCCGAACTCATGGCACGGCAGGGAGACATTGAAGGCGCGCGCGGCCATTTGCGCGGCTTGGGTTTTGCCGATCCCAGCCAGAAGCTGCGCATTTACCTAGCGGAAGGCAACATCCTATACCAGGCCGGACAGTACACCCCGGCCATGGAGCTATATGATGCTGCACTGACAGAAATACCGGACAATCCCGACCTGCTCTATAGCCGCGCACTGACGGCGGAAAAGCTCGACAGACTGGATATTCTGGAGCGCGACCTGACCAGCATCATCAAGCGCCAACCGGATAATGCGGCGGTACTCAACACCTTGGGCTATACGCTGGCCGACCGCACCAACCGTTACCAGGAGGCACTGGGCTACATCAAACGCGCCCTGGAGCTGCGCCCCCAGGATTTCGCCATCATGGACAGCATGGGCTGGATACAGCATAAGCTGGGCAATAACGAAGAAGCCATCAGATACCTGCGCAAGGCCTTCGAGCAGGGTCAAGATCCAGAGATTGCTGCGCATCTGGGGGAGGTATTGTGGGTGACAGGCGATCAGCAGGGCGCAAAGGAAGTATGGCAGCGCGCCGTCAAGACAACACCTGACCACAAGGTCTTGCTTGAAACAATGCGGCGTTTTGGGCAGTGAAGAGCACCTCTATAAATCCGCTGAAGCCACGATGGCGGCGTTGGAAATGCGCTCAAAATGCTCATTTACTCCGTGTAAACTCCGCTTTTTCGCGCATTTCCGCCTTGCCCTCGCAGCTTAATCGAATTTATAGGGGCGCCCTGAAATCAACCGCAGCGGGGCACTGGCTCTTAATGTGCGGACTTGCGTTTACACTGGCGGCCTGCGCCACCACCGCGCCCCGCCTCCCCGTCACCGCGCCAGCGGACCCTGCCGCGCTTGAGCAGGCCCGGCAGCAAGCGCTTGCGGCATTACACGACTGGACGCTGACGGGCCGCATCGCCGTGCACAACGAGAATGAAAACTGGAGCGCGACCCTGCATTGGACGCAGCAGGCGGAAGCCTATACGCTCAATCTGATAGGCCCGCTGGGGCAAGGCGCGGCACAAATCACAGGAGACCGGGGCCGCGTGTTAATGCGCCTCGCCGACGGCCAGTCCATTACCGCGGACGATGCGGAAACCCTGTTGCGCGAACGCGCTGGCTGGAGCGTGCCCGTAGCGGGTTTGCGTTACTGGGTGCTGGGCCTGCCCGATCCGCGCACCACCGCGCAAAAAAGCCTGGATGAGGCAGGCCGCCCGTTATTTTTCGAACAATCCGGCTGGCGCATCGAATATGCGCGCTACGCCCCGGTCAATGGCATTGACCTGCCGCACAAGCTGACACTGAATAATCCCCACCTGCAAGTGCGCCTGGTGATCGACCGCTGGGATTTAGGCTGATGGTGGAGGCGTGGCCCGCGCCGGGTAAACTCAACCTGTTCCTGCATATCACCGGCCGTCGCGCTGACGGCTATCACCTGCTTCAGACCGTATTCCAGTTCATTGATCGCTGCGACTGGCTGTATTTCGACGTGCGCGATGATGGCGTGATCCGGCGCATCACCGAGGTGCCCGGCGTACCCCCAGAGCACGATCTGACGGTACGCGCCGCGCACTTGTTACAGGAAGTATCAGGCCTGGCGCTGGGCGGCGGCTCCCGGCATCCTGCCTCCCGCCGCACTGGCGCATCCCTGCGCGGCGCTGATATCCGCATCGAAAAGCATTTGCCGATGGGTGGCGGGCTGGGCGGGGGCAGCTCCGACGCCGCCACCACCCTTGTCGCCTTAAACAAGCTGTGGGGACTGAATCTACCAACGGAGCGGCTTGCGGCACTGGGCCTGCAACTCGGCGCGGATGTGCCGGTATTTGTAGTTGGCCATGCCGCCTGGGCCGAAGGTGTAGGCGAACAGTTGACGCCGGTGGATCTGAAAGAGCCTTGGTACCTGGTCGTCGTACCCCCTTGCCAGGTCTCAACCGCCAAGATATTTTCCGCCCCGGAATTGACACGGAACCTCCCAGCCATCAAAATAAGCGGCTTTCTCTCCGGGCAAGGCATAAACGTCTGTGAGCCGGTAGTGTGCGAACATTACCCGCAGGTCGCCGAGGCATTACGCTGGCTGTCGCAGTTCGGGCAGGCCAGAATGACCGGCACCGGGGCGTGCGTATTTGTATCATTTGAAGATGAAGCAGCCGCCCGCCGGGCGCTGGAACACCTGCCGTCATCCTGGCAGGGTTTTGTTGCGAAAGGGATGAATCAATCCCCGCTTTTTATTAAGGCGCGTCCGTAGTGCCAAGGAACCTCTGGTTTAACCAGAGGCTCCTGAAATTGAAATAAGGAACCTCTGAATTTAATCAGCGGTTCCTAGGCACATGGAGGTGCCGGCATTTTTCGATCACGGCAAGTGATTGAAAAATGAAGAAAAGCAAAAATCACATTTTTTGCTTTTCGTGCTCCGAGAATTCCGGGATGGAATTATTCAGAGGTTCCATAAATTATTGGGGTGTCGCCAAGCGGTAAGGCACCGGGTTTTGATCCCGGCATTCCCAGGTTCGAATCCTGGCACCCCAGCCATACATGCTTTAATGTAGTGAGAGGGCCTACTGTGACCGACAGCAGGATGATGGTCTTCACCGGCAACGCCAATCCACGCCTGGCGGAGGATGTTGTCAGCCACCTGAACATGCCCTTGGGCAAAGCCAACGTGGGCCGCTTCAGTGATGGCGAGATCATGGTCGAGATCATGGAGCACGTGCGCGGCAAGGATGTGTTCATCGTCCAGCCGACCTGCGCGCCGACCAACGACAACCTGATGGAATTGCTGGTGATGGCGGACGCCATGCGCCGTGCCTCGGCGTACCGGGTCACCGCAGTGATCCCCTATTTCGGGTACTCGCGGCAAGACCGGCGCCCCCGTTCGGCACGCGTGCCGATCACCGCCAAAGTGGTGGCGAACATGATCAGCAGCGTCGGGGTGAACCGGGTGCTGACCATCGACCTCCACGCCGATCAGATCCAGGGCTTTTTTGATCTGCCGGTGGATAACGTCTATGCCTCGCCGATACTGCTTGGCGACATCTGGCGCCAGGAATACCCGAACCTGATGGTGGTATCGCCCGATGTCGGTGGCGTGGTCAGGGCGCGAGCCATGGCCAAGCACCTGGAAGCGGAGCTGGCGATTATCGACAAGCGCCGCCCGCGTCCCAACGAAGCCAAGGTGATGCACATCATCGGCGAGGTGGAAGGCCGCACCTGCGTGTTGATTGATGATCTGGTGGATACCGCGGGCACGCTGTGCCAGGCCGCGCTGGCGCTCAAGGAGCATGGGGCCACCAAAGTGGTGGCCTACTGCACGCATCCGGTACTGTCAGGGCGCGCGCTGGAAAATATCGAGAACTCCGTGCTGGATGAGATGGTAGTCACCGACACCATCCCGCTCAAGCCCGAGGCCCGTGCGTGCCGCCAGATCCGCCAGATGAGCGTCGCCACCATGCTCGCCGAAACCATGCGCCGCATCAGCGCAGAAGAATCGGTCAGCTCGCTTTATATGGATTAATTTCAAGTTTTAGCGGAGGCGGGTTTCAAGGCCCGCCTCCGCACCCTGCCTTCCCTGGTCGCAAGGGAGGGCGTTTTCAGCAACCGTGGAGAAACACTATGAGCATCAATTTTGAACTGGCCGCCGAAGCGCGTCACGACCTGGGGAAAGGTGCGAGCCGCCGCCTGCGTCGTAACGAAAAGGTACCTGCCGTGCTGTATGGGGCGAACAAAGAAGCCACCTACATCAACCTTATCCATAACGAAGTTCTCAAGAGCCTGGCGCACGAGGCGTTTTATTCCCACATCTTGACCATCAACCTGGATGGACAGGCGGAGCGCGCCGTACTCAAGGATGTGCAAAGGCACCCCAGCAAGCCACGTGTCATGCACATGGACTTCCTGCGCATTAACGAAAACGAAAAAATCCGCATGCACGTTCCCCTACACTTCATCAATGCCGATATCGCGCCTGGCGTGAAGCAGAGTGGCGGCATTGTCTCCCACCTCATGATCGACGTGGAAGTCAATTGCCTGCCCAAGGATTTGCCGGAATTCATTGAAGTTGATCTGAAGAGCCTGCACGTGGGCGAAGCTGTACATCTGTCCGATCTCAAACTGTCGCCAGGCGTGGAAGTCGTTGCGCTGACCCACGGTGCCGAGCATGACCTGCCGGTAGCCTCCATCCATGTGCCGCGCGGCAGCGTGGAAGAGGTGGCTGCGGCTGCCGCTGTCGCAACCGCGGCACCTGCTGCGGGTTAATTTATACCCCCCATTTCCCCCTCTCCCGCTTGTGGGAGAGGGCTGGGGAGAGGGAAGTAAACAAGGCCAAAGTGCTATTGCATAACCACGGGAAGAACGGCGTTGCCAGCGCCGATTGATCTGATTGTCGGCCTGGGCAACCCTGGCGGCAATTACGAGCAGACACGGCACAACGCCGGCTTCTGGTTTGTTGACGCCCTGGCACGCCAGGGCGGCGCCTTCAGGCCCGAGGCCAAGTTTCAGGGAGAGGTCTGCAAGATCTCCCCAGGGGGGCACGATTGCTGGCTGCTCAAGCCCGCCACCTTCATGAATCGTAGCGGGCAATCGGTGGCTGCCCTGGCAGGTTTTTACAAAATACCTGCTGAAAACATCCTGGTAGTGCATGACGAGCTTGACCTGCCGCCGGGTGTGGCGCGCCTCAAGCAAGGGGGCGGGCACGGCGGGCATAACGGCCTGCGCGATATTATCACCCGTCTAGGCGCCGATTTCATGCGCCTGCGCATCGGCATTGGCCATCCTGGCAGCAAGGAACAGGTCATCGACTACGTGCTGCAGCGTCCCTCGCTGGCGGACCGGCAGCAGATCGACACCGCCATCGACGCCGCACTTGCCGTAATGCCGGAACTGCTGTGCGGTGAAACACAACGGGCCATGCACAACTTGCACAGCCAGAAATGAATCAATGCTTTGTTTGTAGGTCAGGCGGCTAACGTTACCTGACCCACGCTATCCAATGTCAGCAGTTTGCATCACCTGACCATTAAGGCCTAAAAAACATGGGATTTAAATGCGGCATCGTCGGTCTGCCCAATGTAGGCAAGTCCACCCTCTTTAATGCGTTGACCAGCGCGGGCATTGCAGCGGAAAACTATCCGTTTTGCACCATCGAGCCAAATGTCGGCGTGGTGGCGATGCCGGACCCGCGCCTCGACGCATTGGCGGCCATTGTTAAACCGCAGCGTGTGCTGCCCACTACCATGGAATTCGTGGACATTGCGGGCTTGGTGGCCGGCGCGTCCAAGGGTGAGGGACTGGGCAATAAATTTCTCGCCAACATCCGTGAAACCCAGGCCATCGCTCATGTGGTGCGCTGCTTTGAAAGCAGTGACGTGGTGCATGTAGCGGGCAAGGTTGATCCACTAAGCGACATCGAGGTGATCAATACCGAGCTGGCGCTGGCGGATATGGAAACGGCGGAAAAGGCATTGCTGCGCTGCGCCAAGGCGGCAAAGGGCGGCGACAAGGAGGCCGTAGCGCAAAAGGCCGTGCTGGAGAAAGTGCTCGCCTGCCTCAACGAGGCCAAACCGATACGCTCGCTCGGACTGGATGCGGATCAGCAGCGGCTGTTGCGCGACCTGCACCTGCTCACCGTAAAACCGACCATGTACATCGCCAATGTCGCAGAAAACGGTTTTTCAAACAATCCCTACCTCGATCAGGTGCGCGCCTTCGCCGCACAGGAAGGTTCCACGGTGGTGCCCGTGTGCGCCGCCATAGAGTCCGAGATCGCCGAGCTCTCCGACGCCGAAAAGGGTGAGTTTCTTGCGGATCTGGGACTGGACGAACCGGGACTGAACCGCGTGATCCGCGCCGGTTACCAGTTGCTCGGCCTGCAAACCTACTTCACCGCCGGGGTAAAAGAAGTGCGCGCCTGGACCATCTCCATCGGCGCCACCGCACCCCAGGCAGCGGGCGTGATTCACACCGACTTTGAAAAAGGCTTCATCCGCGCCGAAGTGATCGCCTATGCCGACTTCATCGCCTGCAAGGGCGAACAAGGCGCCAAGGAGGCCGGCAAGTGGCGCCTGGAAGGCAAGGACTACGTCGTGCAGGATGGCGATGTCATGCATTTCAGGTTTAATGTCTGAAACATGCGCTAAAATACGGGGTATTGCGTTAGCAGGCGCCCCTTATGCCACATGACATCCTGATCAATGCCAAGATCAGAGCCGCGAAGCCCGGTGTCCTCCCCTACTTTTGGGGGATGGCGGCGGGCTTTTCCTTTTGGCGCGGCCAATTGGCGCAAAGGCGGCTCCTCATCGCCGCTCACAACCGGCTGATCCATGGATATCTCGACAACAGCACACGCTACGGAGCATCATCCGTAACGACATCCCCACCTTGCTCCCCCATTTGACCGCGCTCAGGAAGAAACTGGCATGACAGAACCCACCATCACCTGCCCGAATTGCAAAACAGAAATCAAACTCACCGAATCACTGGCCGCGCCATTGATTGAATCCACCCGCAGGCAGTTTGAGCAGCAACTGGCGCAAAAAGACAGCGATATTGCCATGCGCGAACAGGCCATGCGTGAGAAAGAAAAACAACTCGCCGATGCCCAAAAAACGCTTGATGAGCAAGTGGCCGGCCAAGTTGAAGAGCAACTAAAAAAAGACCGTGCCCGCATCGCAGCAGAGGAATCCAAAAAAGCCAAACAGGCCGCCGCAACCGATCTTGAACAAAAAACCCGCGAAGTGGCCGACCTACAAGAAGTGCTGAAAAGCCGAGAAGAAAAACTTGCCGAGGCGCAGAAGGCACAGGCCGATCTGATCAAAAAACAGCGCGAACTGGACGATGCCAAGCGCGAACTGGAACTCACCGTTGCAAAACGCGTGCAGGAAGGACTCGACGCAACCCGCCAACAAGCCAAAAAAGAAGCCGAGGACGAACAAAAACTCAAGGTAATGGAGAAAGAGCAGACCATTGCCGCAATGCAGAAACAGATTGAGGATCTCAAGCGCCGGGCCGAGCAGGGTTCACAACAACTACAGGGCGAAGTGCAAGAGCTGGAACTTGAAAACCTGTTGCGCGCCAAATTCCCTTTTGACGCGATCGAGCCCGTACCCAAGGGCGAATATGGCGGGGATGTGCTGCACCGTGTGGTCGGCGCAGGCGGCCAGCCCGGCGGCAGCATTCTGTGGGAGTTCAAGCGCACCAAAAACTGGAGCGACGCCTGGCTGGTAAAACTTCGCGGTGATCAGCGCACCGCCAAGGCAGAAATTGCCGTGATCGTGAGCCACACATTGCCAAAAGGCGTTGAAACCTTTGAAATGGTGGAAGGCGTCTGGGTAACCCATCCGCGCGCCGCACTGCCCGTCGCCATGATTTTGCGCCAGTCATTGCTGGAGCTCGCCCTTGCGCGGCAGACCTCCGAAGGCCAGCAAACCAAAACCGAAATGGTCTACCAATACCTCACCGGCCCACGCTTCCGCCAGCGCGTAGAAGCCATCGTCGAAGCGTTTTCCACCATGCAGGAAGACCTCGACAAGGAAAGGAAGGTCATCATGAAGCAATGGGCCAAACGCGAAGAACAGATTATGCGTGTAATGGGGGCAACGGTGGGCATGTATGGGGATTTGCAGGGGATTGCGGGGAAGTCTTTGCAGGAGATTGAGGGGTTGGAGTTGCCTGTCCTCGGCTTTGATGATGAAGTGCCGTCTGAATGACTGACCCGCAGCGTATCACTCCATGCAAGAATGCTAAGAGGAAATAGAGATGCTTGAACGAATCGAGGATATCCAAGGTATCGGGCTGCTTTATCAAGCGAACGGTAAATCCTATACCTGTCATAAAGCAACTCTCATCTATGCGGACAACGGTCGCGGCAAGTCTACGCTGGCGAGGGTTCTTCGATCTGTCTCTACGGGCGATACCTCCCTGATTGCCAATTGCAAAACTGTTGACGGCACGCTCCCACCGAAAGTCGTTTTGCAGTTCGGAAGTGGTCACAAAGTTTCCTTCGATAACGGCGCGTGGTCGGAGCAACGTCCTGACGTTCTCGTTTTCGATGCTGATTTCATCGAACGCAACGTGCATTCCGGCGGCACAGTGAATACCGGGCACCGCAAAAATCTCCTTGAGTTTGCGCTCGGCGAATCGGCAGTAGCGGCCCGAGCAGAGGTGGAGAAAGCTACTGGAGAGTCCAAAGTTGCAGCAGACAAGGTTCAAAGTCTGGCCACCCAGCTTTCAGGCCATCACGCCGGTATGACGCTGGTGCAGTTTGAGAAATTGCAAAAAGTGGATGATGCCGACGTGAAGCTCGTTGACTTACAAAAGCGTATCACTGCCGCCAGCAACGTGGCCTCAATACTCAGCAAGGCCGTGCCGATGGCGGTTGCCGAGCCAACACTTGATATCGATAGCTTGTTTGTGGGGTTTGCTATTTCCCTCAAAGATGTCCATGCAGATGCGGAGAAAGTAGTGCGGCAACACGTCGCGGCGCTCGGAAACGAATCGGCTGAAAGCTGGCTAAGCCAAGGACGGCAGTTCGATGACAGCAAAACTTGCCCGTACTGTGACCAAGACACTTCTGAGAATGACCTTATTAGCGCCTATCAGACCCACTTTAACACCGCATACAGCGACTTGAAAGCCAAAGTCACAGCAAACCTCGCCACCGTTACATCTGGCACTGCTTCGAGCATCGTTGAAAACTTCGCTCAAGCCGCCAAAATGGCGGCAGCGCATGCGACTGCTTGGGCCGAGCAAGTGCCAACTGAGACGATAACGTTTGATGCAGAGGCAGCAAGCACCGCATTGGCAAAGTTACAGGTGTTACTCCTCCATCTGGCACGAAAGAAACTAACGTCACCGGCTGAGCCAGTTGGCAGCGTGGAAGAAAAGAACCAAGCCACCGACCTATGGAAAAAGGTACTTGTCCCCATGCAGGCGGCGAATCTGGCAATCAAGACCGCCGCTGGCGGTATCACTGCGTACAAGGGGGAGCTTGCCTCCGACAACATTCAGCAGATGCAACAACAATTACAGATTTTGCAAATGACAAAGCGTCGTTATGACGCCACTGTGGTTGAACTCATCGGCCAGCTTGGTACTGCACGCAAAGCGGCTAAAATGGCAGATGAAGCCAAGAAGAATGCCCGTGAGAACCTCGACGCATTGATGAAGACGACATTGGAAAAATACGAGAAAGACATCAACGTCTTACTGCAAAAATTCGGAGCCTCTTTTACCATTAGAGGTATGGGCGCCAATTTTCGGGGTGCGGCGCCCCGAAGCGAGTACGGCTTACTGCTTCGTGGCAAAGATGTCTCTGTAGAGGGTGGTCCGCCTTCTTTCGCGACTGCTCTGAGTGAAAGCGACAAGAGGACATTGGCATTTGCATTTTTCATCGCAAGCACACTGACCGACGCTAAGCTCGCGACTCGAACAGTGGTTATTGATGACCCCATGTGCAGCTTGGACATGAACCGAAAACATCACACCCGAACCGTACTAAGAAAAATTCACTCCAAGGCCGGGCAGCTCATCGTACTCGCTCACGACGTGTACTTCATCCGCGACCTTCGGGATGCTTTACGCAAAGAGGACAAAGCGCCACAGATCGCCATGTTTCAGCTAACTGTCGCGGCGGGTGACTACACGGGTTTCGCGCCACTAGACGTAGACAAAGAATGTGAATCAGCCTATTTCCAGCACCACCGGTTACTCAATGAGTTTGCCGAAGGTAAAGGAGGCGACGTGAGATCGGTGGCAAAAGCCATTAGACCGATGCTTGAGGGCTATCTCCATCGGAGGTTTCCCGGCTTAGTGCCAAAGGAACTTCTGTTTGGACAGGTCGTGGTACTAATTCGAGATGCTTTAGTTCCAAGCCCTTTGTGTCATGCGCAAAATTTGGTAGATGAACTGAATGAAATCAATGAGTACGCTGGTCAGTTTCACCACGACACCAATCCAAGCGCTGATGCCATAGTTGTGGTGGCAACCGAATTAAAGACATTTGTCGAGCGCGCTCTAACTTTAGTGCATAAAGGGGTGGCCACAACGGGAGCAGCATCATGACAGATACTCCCCCCGATAGTCCGTAGGTCGGGTTAGCGCAGCGTAACCCGACAGGGGAATAGCAATGAGATATCGGCGATCTTTCATACCCGGCGGTTCATTTTTCTTCACCGTTGTGACGGAACGACGGCGGCCGATATTGGCCTCGGCGGAGGCGGTGGGGGTGTTGCGCGAGGCGGTACTAAAAGTACGTTCGCAACGCCCATTCACACTCGATGCGATGGTTGTGTTGCCTGATCATCTGCACTGTATCTGGACAATGCCACCAGATGATGCAGACTTTGCAACACGGTGGCGATTAATCAAAACCCGGTTCACCAAGGGTTGCGATCCGGTGTTACGTGGCGTGGCTAATGCATCCCAAACCAGGAGGCGTGAACAGGCGGTATGGCAGCACCGCTACTGGGAACATCAAATCCGTGATGAGGAGGACTTTGCCCGCCACGTTGATTACATCCACTTCAACCCTGTGAAGCATGGTTTGGTATCTTCACCGCTGGAATGGCCGTATTCGAGTTTTCGGCGCTTTGTGGACGCGGGTGTTTATGCGGCGGATTGGGGACGTGATGTGGTGGAGTTGGAGGGGGTGGGTGCTGAGTGATTGCGTCATGGCTTGTGGGAAAATGTCGGGTTACGCTGCGCTAACCCGACCTACGAGCTTCAGACTCATTTCATATTGGACAAGGCTGCGGCTGGCGTTTCACCTCAGATTGGAGAATAATTAGCTCAAACGCCTCTCTCATTTATCGAGGCCGAACAATAATGCGCCTGCCCGCTTTTGCTACCAAGATTTCTGGCCGAAAAGTCATACTGTGGCTCATTGGCCTGCTGGTGCTTTTCAGCATTGCAGGTTTTTTCGCCACTCCCCCGCTAATCAAAAAAATCGCCGCCGACCTGGTCTACGAGAAATTCCAGCGCCGACTCGCTATTTCAGACGTTACCCTGAATCCCTACACGCTGACACTGACGGCAAGCGGCGTGTCGCTCACCGAGGCGGATGGAAAAACTCCGGCGGCTACGCTCGATGAGGCGCTGGTCAATCTCGACATTACATCCGTGTTGCGCCGGAGCGTGGTCGTCCGCGAACTGAAACTTACCGGACCCCGCATCAAGCTCATACGCTACGAAGGCACCCGCTACAACATCTCGGACATCATTAAAGAGCTGCTCAAGCCATCAGAGCCGCCGACACGGTTTGCCATCAGCAATATCCAGATCAGCCGGGGCCAGATCGACTTCGAGGATCGCCCCAAGAATAGCCACCACCGCGTGAGCGATGTGCAGCTTGCCCTCCCCTATATCTCCAATTTCCCGGACTACGCGGATATCTATGTCGAGCCGGCGTTTTCCGCGCGGGTGGACGACCATCCAGTGGTACTCGCGGCAAAAAGCAAACCCTTTGAGAAAACACGCGACAGTATCGTCGAAGTCAAGATCAAGGATCTTCATCTACCCGAGTACCTTGAGTATGTCGCGTTCGAGATTCCCGTTACAGTTACTTCCGCGACACTGAACACCGATCTCAAGGTACTGTTCAGCATGAAGGAGAATCAGCCGAACAGCATCCGGGTGTCCGGTCAGGCCGCGCTTGACGGAGTGGAACTGAAAGAGCGAGAGGGCGCCGAGCTGTTCAAGCTTGCCCGGCTGACTCTCCATATCGCAAACCTCGACATCATCGCCAGACAAGCAAATATCACCACGGTGGATTTTGATTCGCCCGAGCTTTATCTGAGCCGCACCAAGAGCGGCGCTTTCAATCTGGCATCGCTGTTACCCGCCGACACCAAGGCTGCAAGCCGAGAGAATAAGAGTGGTGAATTCCGCTATGCGGTAGACCAGGCCTCGATAACAAACGGAACGGTGCACTTTTCCGACCTTGCCCTCCAGCAGCCATTCCACGCCACCTTGCAGGACATCGAAATCAAGGCCGCCAAGCTCGGCAATCGGCCGGGGCAGGCCGCCACTCTCGACGCCACACTGAAGACGGATGGCGGCGAATCCCTGGAACATCACGGCAATATCACCCTGGCGCCATTATCCGCACAAGGCCAGATCTCCCTGAATGGTGTGAACGTTCTACGCTACGCGCCTTACTACGATTCAGCATCGCCCGTTGCTGTGCACGAGGGAATGCTCGGCGCCTCATCACGGTATAGCTTCGCGCAAACCGAAAACGGCCAGGAGTTGCGCCTGACGGAACTGGCAATGACGGCAAACGCCTTGCGCCTTGGCATCAAGAACGAGCGGCGCGATTTCCTCACCATTCCCGCGCTCTCGATCGAGGGCGTGGACATCGATTTCAACCAGCGCACACTCGCCGCGGGCACCCTCTCCAGCCGCGACGGGCGGTTGCTCATCACCCGGGCCAAAAACGGCTCGCTCAACCTCTCCAAGCTCGCACAAGGCGGCCCGCAGCAGACCAAAAAGCCAGAGGGACAAGATGCCGCATGGCAAGTCGCGGTGAAGAAGGCCGAACTCACCGGCTACACCCTCGAATTCGATGACCAGGCTGCGGCAGGGCCGGTGGCGCTGACGGCAAGCCCACTGAATCTGGCCATCGAGGACTTTACGACGTTTCCACGCAGCAAGGCGACTGTCTCGCTACGAACGAAACTGCGCAATGGCGGTTCGCTGGCTGCCAGCGGCCCGATGCAGTTCGGTCCCTTTTCGACAAAATTGCATCTGCGTGCCAGCGGCATCAATCTCATCGCGCTGCAACCGTATTTCACCGACAAGGTGAGCATTATTCTTACCCGCGGCGAGGCGGCGGTTAACGGCAGAGTGAATATAGAACCCGCGTCGGGCGATGCCCATAAGGTGTCATGGGCGGGCGAGGCGAATATCAACCATCTGCACTCTGTCGACAAAGTGAATGCGGAGGACTTTCTGGAATGGGACTCGCTCCATATGGGCGGGATTGATGGCTCGTATAACCCATTCCGGCTCGACATCAAGGAAGTCGCGCTATCGGATTTTTACTCACGCGTGATCGTCAATCCAGACGGCAGGTTCAACCTGCAAAACATACTCATCAAGGAAGAAAAGCCGCCGCAGGAGCCGCCACCACTGGCGCAGTCATCCGCCGATGGCGAGAATCCCGTGCGGATTGGCGCGGTCACCCTGCAAGGCGGCCGCATCAACTTTTCCGATCACTTCATCAAACCGAATTACTCGGCAAATCTGACCAATGTCGGCGGGCGGGTGTCCGGCCTGTCGTCGCAGGCAAGCGTACTCGCTGATGTGGATCTGCGCGGCGAATTCGATGGCGCCGCACCGCTGGAGATCAAGGGTACGGTCAATCCGCTGGCGAAAGAACTGTTTCTCGACCTGCAAGGCAATGTCAAAGGGTTTGAGCTTTCACCGCTGACCCCTTACTCGGGCAAGTACGCCGGTTACGGCATCGACAAGGGCAAGCTCTCCCTTGATATCAAGTACCATGTCGAAAACCGCAAACTGGAGGCACAGAACAAACTCCTGCTCGAGCAACTGACCTTCGGCGAAAAAATCGAAAGCCCTACTGCCACCAAGCTGCCCGTGTTGCTCGTCGTCGCACTGCTCAAGGACCGCAACGGCAACATCGATGTGAACCTGCCCATCAGCGGCACGCTGGATGACCCTGACTTCAGCATCGGCGGAATTGTCATCAAGATGATCGTGAATTTCGTTGTGAAGGTCATAACATCGCCGTTTGCGCTGTTGAGTTCACTATTTGGCGGCGGCGAAGAGCTGAGTTATCTTGAGTTCGATTATGGTCACCACGCTATTACACCGGCAATGGAGAACAAGCTGAACACGCTCGCCAAAGCCTTGAACGAACGCCCCGCGCTCGATCTCGATATCGCTGGCCGTGCCGACCCGGAACGCGACAAGGAAGGACTGCGCAACTACCAGTTGGAGCAGAAAGTCAAAGCGGCCAAGCTCCGGGATCTCGTCGAACAGGGCATCACCGCCGGTTCAGCGGAAGAAATGACTGTCGAACCTCAAGAGTATCCGAAGTATCTGAAAGAGGCCTACAAGCGGGAGAAATTCCCCAAGCCACGCACCTTCATCGGGTTGCTCAAGGATCTGCCGGTGCCCGAGATGGAAAAACTGATACTGGCCAATACCATCATCACGGACGACGATCTGCGGCAACTTGCCAACGAACGCGCCAATGCGGTGAGGGATTACCTGCTGCGGACCGGCCAGGTGGTGCCGCAACAGCTCTTCGTGGTTGCGCCCCGAGTGCAACCTGAAGAAGGCAAGGACGTCAGTAAGGACAAAGCGAAACAAAGCCGCGTCGATTTCTCGCTCAAGTAGCGAGAGCGAGCCTGGCCTGAGGCTGGGAAGGCGCGATTCCAACTGAGGTTTTTAGGTTCAAGCCACAGGCATCAAGAAAATTATCAAACTTGGGTGGGCAGACTCTGGAAAAGGGGTTATAATTTGCGCCCGCTAGTGCTTGACTCATAGTTACCCGAGCCTTGCTGCTTGTAAATTCCCGTTTGATAAAATGGCTACGTAGCTCAGCTGGTTAGAGCGCGGCACTCATAATGCTGAGGTCGGTGGTTCGAGTCCACCCGTAGCCACCATTTAACCATCCAAAGCAATCCAGCAACATCCAAAGAACCCGCCTAAGTGCGGGTTTTTTATTGCACTTATTATCCGGTAAGGGATAGTATAGTCCAGCAGCATCCGGCTTTAGGTGGGGGTAACTCTTAGGGGTAACTCCACAATTCAAAAAGGAGTTACCCCCAATGCCCCTGACCGATACCGCAATACGCAATGCCAAGCCCGGTGCTAAGCCTGCCAAGCTGTTTGACGAGCGCGGCTTATTCCTGATCGTCACCCCCGCCGGGGGTAAGTGGTGGCGATTCCGCTACAAATTCGACGGCAAGGAAAAGCTGTTATCCCTTGGCGTTTACCCCGATGTGGGCTTGAAGGATGCCAGAGCGCGGCGCGATGCTGCCAGAAAGTTATTAGCGGAGGATGTTGACCCTGGCGAGAATCGCAAAGCGCAGAAGTCAGCACGGGCCGACCGGGCAGCAAACAGCTTTGAAGTGGTAGCGCGGGAGTGGTTCGCCAAGTTCGCCCCCGGCTGGGCTGTCAGCCATTCCAGCAAGATTATCCGCCGATTGGAAACGGATGTATTCCCCTGGATTGGCGGGCGTCCCATTGCCGCCATCACCGCCCCGCAATTGCTGGAGGTGGCGCGCCGCATTGAAAGCCGGGGAGCGCCTGAAACTGCGCGCCGGGCGTTGTTCAACTGTGGGCAGATATTCCGCTATGCGGTAGCGACGGGCCGAACGGAACGTGATCCTACCGCTGACCTGCGCGGCTCCATGCCGAAGCCCATCAAAAAGCACCACGCCGCCATCATTGAACCCAAGGCCATCGGTGAGCTATTGCGTACCATGGCAGGTTATCAAGGTTCTTTCGTGACCTGCTGTGCCCTGAGATTAGCGCCACTGCTGTTCGTGCGTCCTGGCGAGTTGCGCAAGGCGGAATGGGCCGAGTTGAATCTTGAAGCCGCCGAGTGGCGTCTACCCGCTTCACGCATGAAGATGAAACAGGATCATATAGTCCCGCTATCTTCTCAAGCGTTGGCGATATTGAACGAGCTTCATCCCCTGACAGGCAGCGGTAGGTACGTTTTCCCTGGCGCAAGAAGCCATCGAAGGATGATGAGTGAAAACACCGTGAATGCTGCGCTACGCCGTCTGGGGTATGCCAAGGATGAAATGAGCGGGCACGGTTTCCGGGCAATGGCGCGGACGATTCTTGATGAAGTGCTGGGGGTACGCCCTGACCTGATCGAACACCAGTTAGCCCATGCCGTGCGCGACCCCAACGGGCGCGCCTACAACCGCACGGCGCACTTGCCCGAGCGGCGCAAGATGATGCAGCAATGGGCGGACTACCTGGACAAGCTGAAAGCCGGGGTGGAAGTGATACCGCTGCACGGTAACGCGGCATAACGGCGCTAGCCAAGATAAAGGGGATGCTGAAGAAAACATGCCCGCCCTTCAGCTTGTTTAATAGTAACCGATAAGTTACCATAATATGGCCATAGTTCAAGAATACCTGGACAAACACGACTGCTCTCCCTTTGGCCGCTGGTTTGATGATCTGGATGCCCGCGCAGCCGCCAAAGTGGTTTCCGCCCTTTATCAACTGGAACAGGGAAACCAGTCTGAGGTGAAAGGCGTGGGCGGCGGCGTGTTCGAGCGCCGCATTCACTTCGGGCCGGGTTATCGCCTCTATTTCGGGCGCGAGGCCGACCAGTTCTCATCCTGCTCCTGGCTGGCGGAACCAAGCAGCGTCAAGACAAAGACATTGCCGAGGCACAAGCCCGCTGGCAAGACTACAAGCACCGCAAACGCGAAACGAGGTAACCATGGCACTGACCAAAGCATTTCGAGACACCGTAATGGCACGCGCACAACGCGACCGCGCCTTCCGGGAAGCCATGCTCTCCGAGGCCATCACTCATTTCCTGGAAGGCGACCTGAACGCAGGCAAGGCCATGTTGCGTGATTACATCAATGCCACCGTCGGCTTTGAAGCACTGGCAGAGCGCACCGGCATACCCGCAAAGAGCCTGCACCGCATGCTGGGGCCACGTGGCAATCCCAGTATCGGCCATTTCGTTGAGGTGTTGAAGGTGTTGCAAACGTCGGAAGGCATTTCGATTGAGGTGAGCACGGAGCGGAACGCGGCTTGATGGTTTGCCGCGCCTAGCCCGACGGGGCGAAAACCGGGACACCCTGCCCGGCTGGCGCGGTATCTATTCAAGGGATGCGTGAAAGGGGCGTGTCGTGAACAAGGCTGAAGCTAACATCAAATTCATCAAAAAAGTTACGGGGGAAGCCTTTCCTAATCCAGACTTTGCGTTCGGCGCGGATTGGGATTTAGTTCGCCAGATACCTGTTTTTGAACTGAGGGAGGCGGTGGCGTTATCGGTCGATATCAATCTGGAGTTTTCAGACATCGAAATGAAAACGGCGGTTCTTCTGTGCGCACCCCATGAATCAACGTTTTGGCTAGACGAGTTTAACCTTTTCTTTGAACGGCTCACTATCGCAAGCGGGAATGTTTGTCCCTACGGGAAGCTTCCTGTTGTAGAAGCAAACGACGACCGCCAAAAATGCAAAGTGAGGCTGACCGACTTTGCAGCATGGGCCAAAACTCAAGGCTGGACATTGCCGGAAGAGTTTCTGTAGTGGCATAGTTAATTTGGCCACCTGATTATGGGTGATAACATCACCCTCAATATAAAACAGGTGACGAAATGGCAAAAAGCAGACGG